>Ga0207643_10000538_pt1 | contig 24337 bp, 27 predicted proteins | sample KBSMisM62_FD_184313 | JGI IMG/M metagenome (GOLD analysis project Ga0207643, IMG submission 184313) | Miscanthus rhizosphere microbial communities from Kellogg Biological Station, Michigan, USA - KBS Miscanthus M6-2 (SPAdes) (version 2) | ecosystem: Host-associated > Plants > Roots >...
ACAAATAATTGTTGGTGCAAAGTTGGCCACTGCACACATGTACTCCGGAAGGGAATTGTTTGCCACCTTGAGTGCGGGCAGAATCAACGCGACAATGGTTACCTATCAATCGGCTACTGTTTTGGGACAATCCACGACTGACTCGCACACAACCACCAAAAAACTTCCGGATGCCTCGACATTTTGTCCAAACTGCTCGGCGGAGTTGCGGGGCCATCGCTGCAAGATGGTGTGCAAGCGGTGTGGGTTTTATCTGAGTTGTTCGGACTTTTACTGATCGCCTGGGTTCCTGACTTTCTGGAACGGGGAGCAAGGCCGCGCTTGCGCTGATGGCCTGCCGGACATTGGAGTTGGTGTGCGTCTACAATGACACCTTGTCATCCTCGGTATTCGAATTAGAAATCATAAAACTTGAAGGAGAAGAAGAATGCAACGCAAGGCCAGTGCAGTATGGAAAGGTGGACTCAAGGACGGAAAAGGAACGATCTCTTCCGCCAGCGGGATCTTGTCGAACACGCCGTACTCTTTTACGACACGTTTTGAAAATGCGCCTGGGACAAATCCCGAAGAACTGATCGCGGCGGCGCATGCGGGGTGCTTCACGATGGCGTTGTCAGCTCAATTGGGCGGCGCGAACCTGACCCCCGAGACTTTGAATACGAACGTGACGCTGACGATGGAAAAGCTGGATTCGGGATGGACGATTACTGCGAGCCACATTGATGTGACAGGCCGAGTTCCGGGCGCTGACGCAGCGACGTTTCAGAAATATGCCGAGGCGGCGGAGACGGGATGTCCAGTTTCGAAAGTGTTGAACGCAAAGATCACGATGACCGCGAAGCTGGAAGCGTAAGAGTCAGCTCAGCGAGACACGCCGAGTGGGCGTCGGCTCTGTTCGTCGACGCCTAATCGCTATTTCAATGGCCGCAGCAGTTCACGAATTTCGCGGTTGATGCGAGAGGCGGCTTCTGCCGCTTTGTCTGTCATCTCCACCCATTGACGTGCATCATCCTGCAATGCAGATTGGCGGACGAGATAGTTTGCTTGCACGATGGTCTCGAGAGAGTTGCTCAGGTCGTGCGTGAGAGCGCGGAGGCGTCGTGCGACAGTGGGAGGAACCGCTTGCGGATTCACTTCGCTGGGGGATGGCATGGACTGCTCCTGAAAGCTGTCTCGAGACTTCGCGACGTTTGCGGCGCACCAAGTTTGACACGCGGCCAAGCGTCTGTAGAATATTAACGAAGTCCTTCCAAAAAGATAGCTTCCAGGCTATCCGGTCACTTTAGCCGAAGTGGCGGAATTGGCAGACGCGCATGGTTCAGGTCCATGTACCCGCAAGGGTGTGGGGGTTCGAGTCCCTTCTTCGGCACCATTACTTTGTTATCTGGTAGTTAAGAGTCACTGATACCTACACTGATACCTGATCGGTAGAGGCGTCGTCCGTGGCGAATCGTCAATGCAATCCCACTAAACGCGTGAATACCGCTCAGGGACTGCGTTTCTGTGCCGTAGTTCTCTCTGCCAATGGCCGCGTTAAGCCTGATGTCGTTCTGATAGGCGATAAAGAGGAGAGGCACGCAGAGGGAGCCTACTACCTCGATTGGCGCGAAGGGTTACCTTGGCATTTAGTCGCCACGGCAGCGTCGGTCAACTTCTTCCATTATTCTTAATGCCCACCGCACAGCATCATTGATTGTGGCCAGCACTCTGGAACTAGCTCTCGAACTGAGCTAGCTTTCTGGCCGCAAGGATTGAGGCCATGATTGCAATAATGCGCTTGCGGACCTTCGTCCACCCGGTGCTGTGTACCGGTCGTCAATGCGGCGAACAAGGGTCAATTTCCGTACGTTTTGCCCCGTCCACCCGTTTTTCGAGTAGTTGGTGAAATCGCCTGATTACAACAGTAACGTGAGCAAACACGCTGATCTAGCGTACATTCGGTCGCAGGTAGAGTCCCAATGTCACGACTCGGAGCGACGATCAGAAAGCCAGTATTCATCCTCGCAGCGATACTTCCCGTCGCTCTCTTTGCGGAATTTGTAATGCTTGAGGGCGTCGTCGGGATAAGTCTTCCTTCAGATCGCGGTTCTGCATTGTCCAGTTACGAGATTCGGGATAAAGGGACGGAGCTGCATTTCATCACACGGAACAAACGGTTCAGTATCGTCGATGTCTGGAGTAAGCATGGGTCTGCCAGCGAAGCACTTGTGCTGCGCGAGTCATTCGTCACTGATCGACAGGGTGGGATCGAAGGTGCCCGCTCAACGGTGAAAGTGGAGGCTCTCAACGGCAGCGCTGTCAGATGGTCCTTTGAGGAGACTGGCGACAATGGGGAGGCGATGAATCAGCTTTATGAGGTAAAGAAGTTCGGCTGCTGTGATGCGCCGAACACGTACACCTATTTCTCGCTACGAGACGGCAGGAAGCTCAGAACCACCCATACAGAGTTGAATCGAGAGGAGTTCGCCGCTCTTGAGCAAACACTCTACGATTAACTGTTGAAATATCGCCATTACACCAACTACTTTGACGGAAAAGCTTTTTCTGAGTAGTTGGTGTAATCGCCTGTTAACAGCAGCTACCCGAAGCCGCTCACGCTAGTCAGGGATCGTCTTGGCTGCTTCGGGACACTCCGCGCCGACGGATTCCAAATCCTTTTGAAGGACTAGATAACCTTGAAGTTCGCTCTCACCCTTCTTTATCAATGACGATTTCCGAAGCTCGTAATCTTCGCGGATGGTCTTAACACGCTGAACGTCCGCTTGCGTGAACGGACGTCCGGTGGGCCAAGCCTTCTTTATTTCAACTTGCATTTCGTTGTCGAGCGCTGCCAGCGCTTCTTTGAATCCCTTCCGGATGCGCTCGAACTGATCGACGCGCGCGCGCAGGGGTTTTACCCGGTCTGCGATTGCCTGGTTTTCGTAATCGCTTAGTTTTCGCCCATGCTCCGTCTTGGGATCGGAGCAGATCTCGCGAAATACAGATCTCATGCGGTCTAGTTCCTGTTCCAGGTCGCCCGACGTGCCGGATTGCTTTTCACCATCATCACTCTTCAAATCTTCATTGGTGACGACCTTCGCCGTCGGTGGCTTCGGGCGCTCACGGTTAGCGCGGGCGACGTCGCCCAGAGACTGAGCCCAACTCGAAACCGCCAAGGTCAGGATTGCGAGCACGCTGATCCGCTTCATGGGGAGAGTTTAGCGTCTACGGAAACGGATGCCATTGACGAAAGTAATGAGGTATCCCAGCCTTGGATATTTGTGTCATCGCCTGTTCTCAACAGTTAGCTGCATGACCGAATGAGGGGCGTAATTGGTGTTAACAACATTTATATTGCAGACAACGCATTTTCCACCGTGGCCCGTCCGAGCCATGTGCATCCTAGTATTTAAACGATTAACCTAATTTGTTTTCGCGACGGGAGATCTGATCACGTTCTGCAACCGTTGAGGGGCTAACACAACATTGTCTTTGCGCAACGAACCTATTTTTCTGTTATGCCATCCTTAATAGGTTTGGGATTCAGCTGTGTCAGTGACATTCGGGTGTCCACAGATCTAAACGGAGGCTACTTGGCTCCATACTCAATCCGCGTTCTGGTAGTAGATGATTACGAACCATTTCGGCGGTTCGTCTGTTCGACCCTTCAGAACCACCTGGAATTGCTAACCATCCTTGAAGCGTCGGATGGAGTGGGAGCCGTTGAACTAGCACAGGCACTGCAACCGCACTTGATCCTTCTGGATATTGGGATTCCCAAGCTCAATGGAATCGATGCGGCACGGAGAATCCGTGAGCTTTCTCCACAATCGAAAATCCTATTTGTCAGCCAAGAATCTTCGGTCGATATGGTGAAAGGAGCTTTCAGTGCAGGTGCATCGGGCTACGTCGTTAAGCTGGAGGCGGGAAACGAACTATTGACCGCTGTGAGAGCTGTTCTTCGGGGCGAGAGGTTTATCGGTCGCAGGTTTGCAGGTCATACTTTTCCGGAAGCCTCGGATGTGCCAACCCGCGGAAGCGCCCCAAGCATTGCGGTCCCCGCATCGCTGCAACCGCAGACCGTAGAGATCGCCCGCCGACACGAGGCAGGGTTCTATTCGGATGATGCGAGTCTTCTGGACGGCTTCACTCAGTTCGTCGGCTCTGCTCTGAAGGTCGGGAATGCAGTGATTTTGGTCGCGACCGAGTCGAATCGAGACAGGCTTCTTCCGAGATTGCAGGCTTACGGATTGAATATTGGTGCCGCGATTGAGCAGGGTAGGTACATCTCGTTGGATGCTGCCGACACGATCTCGACATTCATGGTTAACGACCAGCTCGATCCGGTTCGGTTTTCCAGAGCCACCGTCGATCTCATTCTGGGTGCAGCCAAGAAGGGAAAGTTTCCCCGCGTTGCAGTCTGCGGAGAATGTGCGCCTCTTCTGTGGGCGCAAGGTCATGCAGAGGCGGCGGTTCGGCTCGAACACCTTTGGGATGAGATAGCCGAGACCCTCGATCTAGATGTATTCTGCGGCTATACATTGGGTAGCTTTCAGGGCGGGATCGGCAGCCAGACGTTCCAAAGAATCTGTGCAGAACATTCAGCCGTTTATTCCCGGTAAGTCCGCGGTGAATTTGGTGGCGAATCCCTGTTTATTCACAGGGGGACGTGGGTTTCCAGTGAAATCAGACGATTCGTGTTGTCTCCGTAGGCGATTCTCTAACCCTCGGCCGGTGGGAAGCGGGCCTTGGCCTCTGACAAGTCTTCTGGTTTACCGAACGCATCTCAGGCGGGGCACATAACGCGCCTTGCCTGCCTCCGTTCATCTGCAGTTGTCGTAACATCGCCATTTCACTCAAAAACCTATCCCAACCAAGGTCAATGAGTGAAATCGCCTGTTAACAACAGTTGCCGCGGCAACGGCCGCCGCACACGGCGTTGAGGGTGAAATCTATTTGGGCGGAGCGGATTGGCCCACCGGCTTGATCAACAGAGATGGAAGCTCGGAAGCAATCTGCAGGTCCACGAGAAGATCCAGCCGATGCTCGAGTTGGAGGAATTTGGCAACCGTCAAAGATGAAAGACCGGCCTTCTGGAATTCTTTAGCATACTTCTTCTTCAGATCTAAACGGCGGGACTCGAGGTCGATGCTTTGATCGATGATGGCCTTTGCGTCGGCATCGGTCATCGCAGCGAATTTGTCGTCGTACGATTTTATTAAGGCCAGTCGCTGATCATTAAGCTTTCTGACATCGGCTTCGTATTTCCGATACACGGGCCAGAATGCTTTGCTCTCCTGATCATTGAATTGCATGGCCTGAGTGATGATGGCCACATGGTCCGCTCTCACGTCTGCGCGGAGCGACTCGATATAGGAATCGAGGCTCGGTTCACCGGTTTGCGCGGCGGAGAAACTGGAAAAGACACCAAGCCAAAGCAGAACGACTGCGAACACGATTCTCATTCTCATCTCATTCATCCTTCTTAACGTTAGGGACAGCACGAGTGATCGCGAACATCGCACCGCGCCTTCATCGTGTGACAAGGTCACAAAGGTCAACGCAAGATCAATCAAGCGCCCATGGGAGTGATTCCGTAGCATCGGGCCAGGTCATTGATGCCTGTCCGTAATGCCGCCCAGTAACGTTCGGGCTGCGTGCCATAATTGCCGCGCGTCATGACTTGGTTGACGCGTCGCGCGCTATCCATGACCTGTTCCATCTGGGCTCGGGTCTCGATGTAATTGGGGGTCGGATCGAACTTACGCCGAAGCCGATTTGTAGACCGATTGAGATCATCCAAAGCGTCTTCCAAGTCATCTTTCGTCTGCTTCGCTTGATCTTGACGGACCTGCGTATTGGAGGGGTTTGCTTGCCTCCGCCGCGTGGTCGCCCCGTCCTTCTGTGTCGATTGTGCCCCCGACCGAGCGTCGTCGCCGCGGGTTTCCAAGTATTTGCGGAATTCATCTACTCCGTCTTCTACTTTGCGGATGCGGTCGGCTACTTGCGCCTTTGAGAACGGGCTCGTCTGCGCTTGGACATCTCCAGCGCTCAAGGCTACGACCATAACGCAAGCTAATAAGCTAATGATTTTTGATCCCATTGCAGCCGCCTCCCCACCATGTGACCCACCGGCACGAACCCCTCGCTATGGCGAACCCCGCGCCATTAGAAGTGGCGCCCTAGCACATGAGAACTGGCAAAAGTGACAGAACGGGCCTCGTCCCGCGTTGGACGATTGGCGGAGAATGACCCTTACACTCGTCGACCGCGTTCCCAGGAATGGCCCGCCACTTTGACTTTGCCAATATCTGCGCGCAGAATCCATCGAAAGAAGGAGGCATCATGCGAAGCAAGGGTTTCCCGATTCTTGGGCTGGTTCTAGCCCTGGCGCTCGCGGCTAGCGCCCAGACAAAGGCTGGCGTTAAGCAGGAGGTCTCCGTGGCGCATCAGCAATCTCCACGGTTCTTGCAGATTGTCAATGAGTCCAGAAAACGTGTCCGAGAAACCAGCGCAGATGAGGTGAAGGCGAGACAAGATCGCGGCGAGAAATTCACTCTCATCGATGTGCGCGAGGAAAGCGAGTTTGCCATGGACCATTTGCCGGGAGCGATTCATCTAGGCAAAGGAGTCATTGAGCGCGATATTGAAAAGAAAGTGCCCGACCTCAACGCTACTGTTGTCCTCTACTGCGGTGGGGGCTACCGCTCCGTGCTTGCCGCCGACAACTTGCAGAAAATGGGCTATAGGAATGTATTCTCCATGGATGGCGGCATTCGTACCTGGCGGGAAAAAGGATTTCCTCTCACGAAATAACTCACGGCAGAGTGGTCAGGCGGCGGCGTATAGGAGCAGTTCTGATTTAAAGCGACTTCGCGAGATTGCGCCAAGGATATTCGGGAAACCCGAATCTGTTCGTAGTCAGGGAAAAATCGCCATTTCACTAATTACATTGCCCGGGCCTGTTTTCAGTAGTGGTGTAATCGCCTGTTTTCGTTAACAACCCTAAGCCACACGTTTCGTCATCTTCTTAGCCGAAACAGCTTGGGCCGTTTTCGTAGGCACGGTATCCCCTTCGGGATGCTTGGGAACTGGCAGCAGGAGCGGCCGGATGTGACGTCGCATACAGCCGTGGCATCTGACAAGTCGGAGCAAAAACAGAGCAGGAAGACTTTCCTGGAATGTCTTCGGGGTGGAGACGAAGACCTTGGAGCTGCCGCAATACGGGCAATTTTTTAGGCTTATTCGTCGCACGTTGTCCCTTCATCCATTTCCCGTATGAGCATTTGAAATAAAGATCTGCGAGTAGAACATGTGTGCGCGACGCAGAGGCTTTCATCAACAATCCCCCACGTTCCCATACATTGCAGCAAATGACATTTACCCCTGCATACTGACAAGACTTACAGTCTTGCCTAGAACTGTAGTTGGTGAAGAATCGCCACTACACCAACAACGGGCCGGCCTTCTCATCACATCTGGTTACATCAGCCGCGAGTGGGTATTTTGGTCTTTCGAGTGAAACTGTCATTGTTGACAGCGGCGGTCAACAAAAAAGAGGGCGATAATGGATGACACTTTTGTCCTTCTGACCGAGAACGCCTGCGACGTTTCGATCTCGAAACGTAGGTAGAGCTGGGTTCATGCGGTTGCCGCCAAAACTTCTTGGCCTCGGGTTCCCATTGACAGGCAATTGAAAGGAGGTCGCAAAATGAAAAATCGCGTATTCGCGATGCTGTTTTTGTCCGCGGCTTTTGCTCTGGCGCTATTCGCACAGGCACCGACCGCCGGTTCGAACGCGCAGCCCTCTGCCCAGAATAATGTGGACACTATTTGCAAAGAACCGCTGGAGCCTGCGTCCAACGAAGGTTTCTGGGACGAAGGCGAGGAGCCGAACCTTGGAAATCTAATCGGGCATGGATTCTATCGTAAGAACGACGTACAAAAGCAGACAAGCCCGATCAAGACTTGCCTCGACGAACTGAGTGCCACGGCCGCCAGTCAGACTAAGGCGATTAAGGACGCGGATCTGAAGGCCCAACAAATCGTGGCGCTGGCTTCCGCCAAGTCCAATGAAGCCGATCAGCATGCCATCGACGCCGGCAACCGCGCGCAAGCAGCGCAACAAGCGGCAACCCAAGCGTCAGCCCGCATTGCAACCGTGGAGCAATTAGTGGGCACTGCTGGCCAATATCAAGGCGGCACGGAAACTGAAATTCAATTCCGTCCCGGCCAAAGTGTGTTGAGTAAAAGCGCGAAGGACGCTCTCGACCAGTTGGCAGGACCTCTAAAGGACCGAGGTAACTACGTCATCGAAGTCCGAGGCTTTTCTACAGGCCAAGGCCAGGCCGCGATTGCCGACTCGCGGAAGATGGCAGACTCGGTTGCCCATTACTTGATCCTCAATCATCAGATCCCAGTCCATCGCATCTACGTTCTGGGGATGGGCAATACGCCAACGGCCGCCAGAGACGGAAGCACCGGAAAGAAAAGGGGTGGAGCCCGAGTCGAAATTAGCCTGCTCAAGAATGATCTGACAGGCACAGAGCAACACTGATGCCGTGAAACCGGGCCCGTGCGAGGCATCTGTTGGGTAATTGTTGTAATTCACGGCACTCTTAGGACGATTGAACACGGCGATTGCAGGTCCTCTTGGATTGCTGTGGACGCTATTGTTGGCGAAAAATCGCCATTACACTCATAAGGCCAAAAAAAGGTTGCTACGCCTGAGAATTTGGGAGGCTTTCCACAAGTTAGGGACGTGGTACTCACGCATGGGCTCGATGGTTGTATCGTAAGGCGCCGACGCGCTTTACATCAATTCTGCTACCTACAAAAGTTAAGACAGAACACAACATAGCGTCTCGCATTCGAGTAGCGAACCGGCTCTTGCTCAACCTGAGCGAGGTGCTTGTAAACAGTTCATGTCATTTTCCCCGAACGGAAACGACTGCCACATCTGACAGTTTAAAGCCATGTGATCTTCTGTTCTTATTAGAACGTGATCCGCGAAACCTCGCCGTCACATGAGACGCGATCGTCTTACAGAAAAGGAGAAGCAGCGATGAGATTTCGAATAATCACTTCAAGTCTTGCGGTCATTCTGCTGGCTGCAGGTTTAGCAAGTGCCGGCGATTCACCCGACGAGAAACGGGAAAAGACTCGCAAGATGGCTGATGAAACTCTACAAGACTTGTACAAGGTGGAACCCACAGCTCAGGCTGTGATCCAAAAAGCTGCCGGATATGCCGTTTTCAATAACATGGGGGTGAACGTGTTGTTGTTGAGCACGGCGCGTGGTGCAGGAATCGCTGTCAACTCTAATACCAAACAGGAAACCTTCATGAAGATGGTTTCTGCTGGCGGCGGTCTGGGTCTGGGAGTAAAGGACTATCGGGTGATCTTCGTGTTCGAGACCGATAAAGCATTTGCCCAATTTCTCGATTCTGGCTGGTCGGGCTCAGCACAGACTGACGCTGCCGCGAAAGCTGGAGAGAAGGGCGGAGCCTACTCGGGAGCGGTCGAGGTTGCCCCAGGCGTTTGGGTGTACCAGGTTACGAAGAATGGCCTTGCCCTCCAGTTGACGCTGCAGGGTACGAAGTATTACAAGGACGACGATCTCAACAAGAAATCATAGTAACCGACCGCGAAGGTCAGCGTATTAAGGACGGGACGCGGCTGGTTGGTTCGGTTCCGAAAGAAATCATTGGCATTGAGAGGTTCGTTGCGGAGGAATTCGAAAACCGTACCATGGAAATCGTTGCTACCCGATTTTGCAATCGATGTAACGTTCGCTCCTCCACAGGGTCCATATGCCGCATCGGACACTCCAGTCTGCACCTTGAATTCTTGAATACTGTCAGGGTTGGGGTATCGGGATTCCGCCACTTCCCGCTACCCTGCCCTGTACGTCGTTAATCCCGTCCAACTGGAAGTTATCGTCATAGGAACAAGCTCCGTGCACTGAATTCCATTATTGGACTTACCGATCTGTGACAAAGCTATGCCACCGAGCCCCAAGTTTGCCCGCGTTTACCACTTGGTTGCCACGCTGCAGCAAATAGCTGACAGTATCTTTTGAAAGAGTTCGTCACAGGTACAATTTGCCGCAGCACTTCGCGCACAGCGGTTGCCAGTTCTGCCGTGGCTCACGCTTTTAGCAGATAGCCCGATGCCCCACAACGGAATGCTTCGGCCCCGAGCCTTTTGTCGCCATCCATGGTAGAAAGACCACTTTGACAGCAGGAAGTATCTCCTTCACCGCTGGGTGGCATCCAGGCCATTTAGAATTGGCATGGCGATGTCGACGACGATCGCATCCGGCTTCAGTTCAGCCGCCGCTCGAACCATGCACGACCATTGTTCACGATGCCCACTACGCTAAATTCTGTTTCCAGTAATCTCTTGCACAATTCCGCCACCAGCCTGTGATAGTCGGCGATGAGGATTCGAGGACATTTAAGTGGCATGGCTATCCTCTCGTTTGCATTTACGTTCTAGGTCATCGGAGCCAACCGCCAACTAGGAAAACTCCTAGGACCCAGACGGAGAAACCCTCTTTGAGTAGTTGATGTAAGCGAATGTTTATGTCCACGCTCGAGAGTTTTCCGCCCTATAGCTCTACAGGGATTAACGAATTGCTTCGACGAGTACGGAACGCGCTCCATCGAGTTACTGGGAGAAATGACAGGCGGCGTGAATACTGGGAAATGTGACAGTTCAATCTTAGGCGGACGCTTGCTAGCATCAACTCCGCGCGTAGCTCGTACCCGGATCCACTTGTCCGTCGGAAGAAAAAAGGTGCAGGGCAAAAACTGGACTTCGGTCCATCAAGCGGCGCGTTTGCTAGTGGGGCCTGCACGTTTCGGGAATTGGGCTGGTTCAATTAAGGAGGCTTTATGCGCAAACTGTACACTTCAACCATTTCAGTGTTGATTTTGGGGGTGTTGATCACGTTTTCTGTAACATGTTCACGACGTCCCAGCGACGCTACGAGCGCCCAGGAAACTCAGAACAAGGCGATGAGCGAGCCTGAGGCGACAGCCCCACCTCCGCCGGTGGAGGAGCCTGCGCCGCAGCCCATTGTAGTGCCGGCCGGAACGGTTCTTACCGTCAGAACAGGTCAGGCTTTAAGTTCCAAGACCAGCCAGACAGGCCAGACATTTCTCGCCACACTGGCGGCACCGGTGATCGTGGGAGGAATGACAGCGCTGCCCTCGGGATCCGCCGTCAGTGGCACCGTACTGGCAGCCAAGGCCAAGGGCAAGATAAAAGGTGAAGGGCAGCTTGACCTGGCTCTCACAAGCATTTCGTTGGGTGGACATACACATAAGATCCAGACCGCCACGCTGAGCAGTACGGTAAAGGGTAAGGGCAAAAGGACAGCTGCCACTACCGGCGGAGGAGCGGCAGGAGGTGCGCTGATCGGAGGCATCGCGGGCGGAGGCAAGGGCGCCGCGATCGGCGCCGGTGTAGGTGCAGCAGCGGGTTTTATCGGGGGTACCTTGACGGGGAACAAGCAGGTTGAGGTCCCGGCCGAGTCGGCGCTCAGCTTCACACTGGCTCAGCCTCTGACACTCCCGCCGCCAGCCAAATGATTTCGATTCTGGGCTGCAATCCCCAGAGGACCATCTCGAAACCACGCGGTTGACTGGCTGTTCTCGTCAAGCGGAGCAGTCACTCTAACAGAACCGTTGGCCGCACCAGCGCCATGTCTAGGTCAGCGATGCTTGACGAAAACAGGCGAGACTCTCTTCCAGCTTTTGTTTCGCAAGTGCAGCGAGCCACGCAAGCGGAATGAAGTTGAAAAAAATGCGCGACACTCCCAAAAGAGCAACCTACTTGTACCTGCAGCTGACGCTGGCATTTAGCGCGGTGGTGTGGACGTTGATCATCTGGTCTGGCCATCTCTACATGGCGTTCGGCCTGATGATACCGGCCATCATGTGGTGTCCAGCGTTGGCAGTGCTGGTGACCTGTCGCCTGCTCGGTCGCGAGTTCCGATCTCTCGCATGGCATTGGCCGAACCACAGATATATCGCAGCAGCTTACTGCGTGCCGCTTGCCTACGCGTCGGTTGCGTACGGTGCGGTCTGGTTATTTAGGCTTGGCGGTTGGAACTCAGAATTTGTCAGCCAGGTTGCGCAGGGCTTCGGGCTGCGCGGCCTGCCTGCATGGGGTTCGCTTGCCCTCTACGTCATCTCTATGGCGAGCGGGGGAGTGGTATTGAACCTCTCGACGACACTCGGCGAAGAGATCGGCTGGCGAGGGTTTCTAGTTCCTGAACTTGCCAAGCAAATGTCCTTTACGAGAGTGAGTCTAGTGAGTGGTATTGTCTGGGCTGCGTGGCACAGTCCTCTACTTTTATTTGCGGACTACAACGCGGGAACGAATCGCTGGTACGCGCTCGGTTGCTCCACTGTGGCACTCGTCTCCGCTAGCTTCATCCTCGCGTGGCTAACATTGAGGTCGAACAGCATATGGCCCGCGGCGCTGTTCCATGCAAGTTACAATCTGTTCGTCCCTGGCATCTTCGACAATCTGATTCTCAATACCGGCTCAACCCTATGGTACACAACCGAATTCGGCGCAGCTTTGGCAATTACGAGTGCAATATTTGCGCTGTATTTCTGGACGCGCCGCACTCAAATCGGAGACACCCCGTATTTCCGGCGCGACGCGCAAGTAGAATGCTTGCGATGACGCCAAGTACGCAACAAACGTGGTAAGTAGGGGGTTACACCAGCGACGAGCCTCTCCGACACATTTGATCACTTAATGTTATTTCAAGTGGTAGATCTGATGGCAGCCAAGCGTGAGGAAACCATCTCCGCCTTCTCACTGAGTGAGCATGCGGTTTCCACGGTACTTTCGTCCAAAAGATGTTTAGTACTTAGTGTAATCTCTCGTCGCCGGCTATCTTGGCTTTGTCGCGAGCAGTCCTTTGTCGTTGGCGTCTAAGTTGCCATTCGCTATGAAAGATAACCAATCACTGTGGCTCTTCGCCGTCGCAATGACGGTCGTTATCTTCGGCGCGAGTTGTCTCATTCACGCCCAACGGATTGCCAAAACTGATAGCGGCCCACTGTCGGCGGCCGAGACATCATCTTCGAACGGCCAATCTCAGTCGACACCCACTTCGCCAGAATCGGCAGCTGCGGTTGATGATGGCTGGCACTTAGTGGTATCTCCTTATCTCTGGCTTGCCGGCGCACACGGAACCATAGGTGCTCGTGACCACCAAGCCAGCTTTCACGCAACCCCTGGTGACCTACTCTCGCATTTTCGTTTCGGGTTAATGGCGGCGGTGGACGCTCGTCGCAAGAGGCTGGTTCTTCCTCTCGACGTCGTGTGGATCAGACTTGCGGACGACAAAGCGCTCCCATTTCCAAACCTCAACGCTACATCAGCGGATGTGAACCTAACTGAATTCATCCTGACTCCCAGGATAGGCTACCGGATGCTCGATCGCGATAAGTTTAAGGTCGATGGCCTTACCGGGTTTCGCTACTGGTACATGGGGCAGCACCTGGAGTTTTCGCCTTCCCGCGCGGGGCTGAATTTTTCTGGATCGCTGAACTGGGTGGATGTGCTGGTCGGCGGACGAGTGGTGGCAACGCTGTTGCCCAAGGTCGAAGTCATGGTGGCGGGTGATGTGGGCGGGTGGGGTGCAGCAGCCGAACTGGATTATCGGGTCGTGGGGGTCATCGGTTATAGGATCAAACCAAACTGGACCCTGCAAGTTGGTTACCGCCACCTGTACGTGGACTATCGAACTGGAAACTCTGTTTTCGCCCTTACTACATCAGGCGCGATCATAGGGGTAAGCATAAACCTCAAGTAACGATGCTATCTCTCCGAGACACGTGCTTCGCAACTACGGATGCGGCGGCGGGTCATAAGCGTTTTCGGCACATGGAGCTAATCAGCCAAGGTCGTGAATCTTCTGAGAAACGCTTTCATCAGTCTGGCTGGGATGCGAATGCATTATGCGTTCCAGTGGATCTCTGTGGAGTGCTCTTTTGTTCTGAACCTGTTGTTCTGAACCTGCCCTCTGCGGATTGCGCGTGATCAGGGTGTTGTACCCCGCTCGCGTCTTGTGGTTGCGTGGTGCGTCCAGCCACGCTGCGATATGTTGACAAACTTCAGGTTCTGACAGTTCTGCGATCAAAGCGCTCAATTCAGTATTTCTCGGGCACGAACTTCCTGCCCTTGAGCGAGGCCTGGTCGTCATATGCGGCTTTCATCGAGCGCTCAGGCAGCTTTACCTTTTCACGCGGCGCTTTTTTGTACGGAATCAGGTTCAGAATGTGCGCCAAGCAGTTGAGTCGGGCGCGTTTCTTGTCATCCGAACGCAGAATGTACCAGGGCGCGTGCTTTGTGTCTGTCGCGTTGAGCATCAAGTCGCGGGCATGCGAGTAATCGAACCACTTGCTGCGCGAGGGAAGGTCCATTGGGCTGAGCTTCCATTGGCGCAATGGATCCTCTATGCGTGCCTCAAAGCGACGTTTCTGCTCTTTGTCGCTGGCCTCCAGCCAGATCTTGATAAGTTGGATACCACCTTCCGTGATGGTTTTCTCCATCTGGGGACAGAGCTCTAGAAAGCGGGTACGCTCTTCCTTCGTGCAAAAGCCCATCACATATTCGACACCCGCGCGGTTGTACCAACTGCGGTCAAAAATCACGATTTCGCCCGCCGCGGGAAAGTGCTGCATGTAGCGTTGGAGGTACAACTGCGACTTCTCTCTGTCGGAGGGCGCGGGCAGCGCGATGACACGGAAAATACGGGGACTGACACGCTCGGTTAGAGCCCGAATGGTACCTCCCTTGCCGGCGGCGTCGCGGCCTTCGAAGACGATCATGATGCGCAGGCCTTTGTGCTTGACCCAGGCTTGCAACTCGCACAACCTGGCTTGCAGTTTGCGCACTTCCTTTTCGTATGTCTTGCGTGTGAGCGTCACGGCCAAGTCGGATGACTGGTCTGGCTTCATGGCACACTCCTAGCCGACTGCGGCCGCTCGTATTTTGAGACACACGTGAGGCCCTCGGACGCGAGGCGGCGCAAGAGCCGGCCCGCGACGGCGGCCAAGTCCCCAGGCAGCTCAGCTGAGACGGGCTCACTGGCTTTCAATACCTCGGTATGTACCACCTGGTCGATGCCCGTGATCTGAAATTCCACGGCTCCAACCAGTCGTGTCCCACCCGCAGATTCGAGGTTCCACACAAGCAGCCTTGCGCCTAGCACCGGAGCTCGGCCGACATCGACGAGGCGTATGTCGGGATTCGATGCGAGTTCGAGGTGCAACGCCGTGTCTAGATAGCGATCAGGAGCAGACGACCATCGCCAGACGGAATCTTCCGCCAACTCACCATCTGGTTGCTTGTGCAGCACACGACGACCGATGTGTCCGCGCGCTTGGGTATCGAGCAGCCTTACGGCTGTAGCATTGGGAACCTTCGGCACTACACTCGCTGGTTCGGCCATTTGCGGCTCGAGCACTTGCGGCTCGATCATACGAGTGGGTGTCGTGGCGGGGCGCCGTAGCTGGCAGCCGACGCCGCCAAGAAGAACGATGGTGCCAAGCAGGCACGACCAGGATCGGAGCACGCGAATCATCAGTGCTTCTCCTGTGGCGGTCGGCGACCGTAAACCACCGATTCGGGCTGCTCTTCGAGTTGTCGCGCAAGCTCGCGCAACTGTTCGAGCGAATCGCGGATAGCCGGCAGGGAACGCCGTAGATCGTCCGACGCAAGTCTGGAATTGTCAGCCGCGTCGCGTGCTGATTGTGTCGCGGCAGGAAGATCTGCGGCTTTGATCGCGGCGCGCGCTTCGTCAGAAAACTTGACCAGCGCGCCATCGGTGCCGATCAACCCGTCCAACTCGGACCTGATCTGTTCGATCTGAACACTTGTCGTCGTAAAGAATTTCCGCGAGTCAGCGCTCAGCGTTGGTAGCTGACTTTCCTGTACGGTGCGCTCCACGTTAGTGAAGAATCGGTCGCTGCGGTCCAGGCTAGCGGGAATCCGGTTGACGATCTCCCCGAGAGCTTGAAGTGTGGCTTCTGCGCGATCCAAAAACGCGGGCAGCCGATCCTGTACCGTCGCAGCCACTGAGGGCACGGACGGCACGTAAGGTCGATTTGGGGTGAAGCCGAGTGCAAGTGCTGGTGGCGGATTCTGTGGCACATCGAGCAACAAGTACCCCTCGCCTGTCACTGGATTACGGATGATCCGAGCCCGAAGCCGGGGGAACACTCCTCCAAAATCACCGATCTCCCGAATTCGGCTAGCGTGCACGCCGATAGCCTTCAGGCGGTCGACGAACACCTCGAAGTCAATTTCGACGGTGATCCCGTGCGGGTCCACGCTCAGCTCTGTCACTCGGCCCACTGGCACGCCTCTGTACCGAACAGAGCTTGAGATGTCAAGGCCGGCGACGTTCTCAGTGGTGTATGTGACCATGCCGATCACTTCATGGCTCCTCCATCGTTGAATGAAGAGCGCCGCCGTTGCGAGCACGACGACCAGTGTGACTACGATGAAGATGCCAAGTCGCGTGTAGCTTTTCTCGACGGCCATTGAGATACCCTCCCTGATTTCGTGGATGCAGTGGGCGAGGAGCGAGTAAAGAAATTGTGAACGAATGGTATCTCCGATGCGTCCCGAAGTTTGCGTGGGTCGCCCCTTGCCACAATGCCTTTTGCGGCTTTGTCTAGAACGATGCAGTAGTCAGCCACGAGAAAAATGCTTGGTAACTCGTGAGTCACGATCACAATGGTGATCCCTAGATCACGGCTGAGCGTGATGATGAGCTGGTCGAGCTCGATTGCAGAGATCGGGTCGAGCCCGGCGGACGGTTCGTCGAAGAAGAGGAGATTGGGCTCGAGCATCAGAGCACGGGCAATGCCGGCGCGTTTCTTCATGCCGCCAGATATTTCGCCCGGCAGATGTTCGCCAAACGCGCCAAGCCCGACGAGGTCAAGCTTTGAATGGACAAGTTCCCGCGCAGTCGGACCGCGTACCGGAGTCCATGCACTCAAGGGAAGAGCGAGGTTCTCCGCGAGAGTCATAGAGCTGAAGAGCGCGCCGGACTGAAAGAGCACGCCGAAGGGTGGAACGCCCTCGTATCGGTGCGGCTCTCCCACGCCGTCGATGTCGATTCGCCCCGCCCCAGGCTGTTCAAGGCCAATCAAATATCGAAGCAACGAACTTTTGCCGCACCCCGATCCGCCAAGAATCGTGAAGATCGTTCCGCGCTCGACCTGGAAAGTGACATGCTCCATGAGTACTCGTGCTCCCCAACCGATGCTCAAGTTGTCGACGGTGATGTGCGGCCTTTGCAGCGGCATGTTCAGATACCCATGAGTGCGAAAAAGAATGTGAATAGGGCGCTCATCACAATCACGCTAAAGATGGCGAGTACGACGGCGGTGGTCGTCCGAGCGCCGACAGCGGCGGCACCACCACGTGCGAGCAGTCCCTGACCACATGCAATCAATCCGATCGCGAGCCCCAGAAAGGGACTCTTGACGAGGCCCGCCAGGAAATGCTCGACGGTGATCGCGTTGACGGTCGCCTGGATGTAGGCGCGTGTCGTTATATGCGCGATGACCGACGTGGCCACTAAGCCGCCGATCAGGGCCAGAGCGTCGCCCACCCACGTCAGAAGCGGTAATGTGATAGCGAGAGCGAGACAGCGTGGCACGACTAGCCACCTTACGGGGTCGAAGCCCATGGAGCGCAAGGCATCAATTTCCTCCGACACCTTCATCGTAGCGATCTCCGATGCCAAGCCAGCCCCAGATCGACCAGCCACCACGATCGCGGTGACCAGCGGTCCGAGCTCTCGAAGGTGCGCGACGACTACTAGCTCGGGAACGTACGCGACCGCACCGAAGCGCCCGAGTTGTGAGACGCCAAGGAACGCGATGATAATTCCGACTAGCAAGTTGGCGGCGCTTGTGACGAGCAGTGCGTCTGCACCGATCTCTTGCATCAGCCTCGGCAACGAACGCCAATCGACCGAGCTTGGGGAGGCGGCCGTCTTCGGCAGTGCGACACCGCAGCGACCACAAAAATCGAGTGCCTCGTTTGCCTTGCCTGGCAGCTCAGATGCAAACGCACCGATCCGCGCAAGCGGACTCATGGGAAGCGTCTGTGGTGCTGGGCGATCCACCCGACGCTCGCGATAGAGTGCGATTAACCGCGCCGCTTCGAGGTTATCGCCCTTGACGACACACCCGGCGCGCCCTTCTGCGTCCAGCCGATCAAGAAGCCGTGCTAGCAAGACTGCCCCGGCGCCGTCGATTCGATCGAGCTGCGCTAGGTCGACGTCGATCAAGACGCAGCCACTCAGACGTGCCTCGCTTGCCTCCACTGCCCGCGACACCGCCGTCGCATGTGCCAAGTCAAACGGACCAGTCGGTGCTAGACTCGCGTGGTCTCCTTCTCGGTCGACTCGGACGGTGACACTCATAGCGTGGAGCTCCCGAGTTCGGTTCCGGACGTGCCGTTAACTCGTGCGACGCCGCACCGCAATCTTCTAGCTTTGCCCGATTCTCACCCTTCCAGATGTATACGTCGGTTCCTGCGCGACGCCCACGGTCCGGGTTTGTGGGACAGGCTTAGCCGACTTTTCCCGAAGAAGACTGCCCCGCTAGTGTTGGGGGCACGGGGTTCCATCGACCCGCACCCGGATATTCGGTTGTCCCACAACTAAGATCTGAGCAAGGTGCGAATAGCCAACGCCGAGCACATGCACAGCAGGCCTGCCAACCCGATAAAAGGAACGGCGCTACCAGTCTTGGGCAAATGGGTTGGAGCAGGTTCGGCCGCGGGAGCAGGTGCTGGGGTGGACTCTGCGATTAAGATTGGCTGGTCTGCCGCCGGGGCCGCCGGGGCAGGTGGCATGGTGCCCGTCACCTTTGCTTGCCGATCCACAACCGTCTGGGGAACCTCAACGATTTTCGTGGCAGAAACTTTCATTCCCTTTTTTAGACCCCAAGCGTCCACCATCTGTCCTTCAACGTTGAACTTTTGTCCTTGGGGGATCTTGAACTGTTGGTTCTCGCCATTCTCCATCGTGAGGATGACTGATCGGGGTGGATTCACATGCCACACGGTTCCCGTTACGCTCTGCACCGTCGTGATCGTCTGGGGTGTGGTTGTCACACTGATCGTGCGCTGCAGCTTCATACCAGGCTTGAGGTCGTGGATACCAAGCTGTTGCCCGTCGACGGTGACTCGCGCGCTTTCGGCTACGTTGGCAATGTGACGGAGGCTACCATCCGCCATCTTCACGACGAGATCGTTGCCATTAACAGATACCACTTCGCCTTTTTCGACGCTAATCTCCGTGATGGGAACTCCCGCCTGTGTACTGGTCTGTGTTTGCACCTGAGCATTCAACGAAAGACAACAGCAAACTCCGAATGCCAAGGTGATCGCTGTGAAGGCTTTGCTTATTATCGAATTCATATTGTGTTCTCCTGTGAAACGCTTTGTACGGCTTACACGATCAACGAGGAAGCACCTGCCTGCGTCTATCCCAATTCGGGACTTAAGGTACGCACAGGGCAAGGATTCGCCAACTGGAAGAATTGACAGATGGGAACTAACACGTGCGATCCGATGGAAGGCCGTAAACGTTTAGTCCAAGTGTTGTTAACAAGGCGATTACGCCAACTACGGTATCGGAAGGGTTCGAGAGTGTCAGGGGTATGTCGGCGTATCGAATCTGTTCGGCGTACACCACGGTGTTCCGAAATTGGCAAATGTAACAGCGAGAACGCAACTCAATACCAGAACGATTCGACTACTTTTACGTGTCAGCGTCCCACATCCCCAGTAAGTTGGCGTTAACAGGTGATTACATCCAGCGGTAGGCGCATCCTTGAACGACACAGCATCGCAACGGTCTTTCACGAATACTCCACCACGTTCTGAGAGCTGCGGCGCCGAAACTGCAATTTGCAAAAAAATAACTGACAACACTGACAGCTGCAGGAATGCCTTGTGTTCGTTTCCAATTAGCAGCACGGGAAGGCAGTTAATAGTTCCGTCAGCTGCCAACTCCTCTTTTTTCTTACACGCTGCGACAAAACTGATTGCCAGAAAATCTTCAGTGAGGAACAACTATGAATCTATCTAAGCGGGCCATCGCAGAATTTCTTGGAACTTTTTGGCTTGTATTCGGCGGATGCGGTAGCGCAGTGCTAGCTGCGGCGTTTCCGCAGTTAGGGATTGGGTTTTACGGCGTTGCCTTGGCGTTTGGACTCACGGTCCTGACGATGGCTTACGCGATCGGGCACATTTCGGGATGTCATCTGAATCCGGCGGTTTCTATTGGACTCGCAGCTGGAAGACGGTTTCCGGCCAAAGACTTGCTGGCATACGTCATTGCCCAGATAGGCGGAGGGATCGCCGGCGCGGGTGTTTTACTGGTGATCGCGAGTGGAAAAGCAGGTTTCGACCTGAATGGTGGTTTCGCATCCAACGGATACGCTGCACACTCACCGGGTGGCTATTCCCTGGTCTCATGCTTTGTCGCGGAAGTCGTGCTGACTTTCTTTTTCCTCATGATCATTATGGGAGCGACCGACCGGCGCGCTCCATCGGGCTTTGCACCTATTGCGATCGGACTGGGATTGACGCTGATTCATCTCATCGGAATCCCGGTTACGAATCTGTCCGTAAATCCGGCACGGAGCACAGGACCAGCCATTTTTGTTGGAGGATGGGCGCTCGCACAACTTTGGTTGTTTTGGATGGCCCCGATCATCGGCGGCACAGCAGGAGGCGTTCTGTACACTGCGATCTTCGAGTCGAGAACTGATGTGGCAGAAGTCCCAGTAACTCGACAGAGTAGCGCAGCCTAGTTGGCTGGAGCAGAAGGTATATCGCGGTGATCTCTAAACGCGAACAGACCACACCTTAGTCCTGCGGTTTCGCGCCTCGCGGTGGGTAGCAATGATTTGTCGTTGAGGTCGTCGTCCTTGTAGTACTTCGTACCCTGCAGGGTTAACTGGAGGACGGTGGGTCAGCGAAATCTCATTCCAGAGCGAAATGGCGCTCTTCTCAAGTCGACTTCCACGTGTGCTCGCAAACCTGCTGCCAACGTCGACGTGATCACGGAGGGGATACTACCTCACGTAAATGCAGGATCTATTCACGATCGTTGGGCACAACGACTTGTTGTCCCTTCCGTATTAAACATTGCGAAGCATGGTTGTCGCTTACCTTTCGAGGGTTACAGAAACGAAAGAACGATTGGTTGCTCTCCTACGGCACATCCACCGCCCACGCCGCTACTTTCCAATTCTTGTTCTGCTGCGTCCATAACAACATCAACGCCGGCGATTGCTCATCGCCAAAATTCAACTGGCTCGCCGACAAGTAATACGCGCCGTATTTCGCCTCATTCTTTTTCAGCTCTGGCGCCTTTACACCCACTCTTCGTTTCTGACAGAGAAAGCTGTCCGCCATCTGGTTCGGGACGGCCATGATTGCGAATGCCTTCGAATTTTCCTGCTCCACCGGTCTCACCAGTTCGTTGACCGGTTGCACGCCGCTCATCATGCCCGAGAGGTCTTTCCCCCGCGGCATTTTTTCGAGTGCCCTGTCCAGCCCCGCACGAATTCTCTCCGCCGGCTTCAGCTTCTTGTCCTCAGGCAAAGGAGCACCCATACACGCGTACGATTGCGCGGTCGCGTAGCTTGCCGCTTTTGCCGTGTCCCGCTTACCGACCCACGCTTCGTAAAACCTTGTGATGTCGTTCACTGCCTGGGGGTCGCCCGCAATTGATTCCGGTTCAGCCTCGGTTGCCGCCACCGTAGCCTTTTTCGGTATGATGCCGGCATCATTGTTGTCTTCAACTCGGATTGCCACGATCATCCAGTAGTTGCCCTCCTCCGCCCAAAGCAAAGACATGACTTTGTCACGACTGTCGCCTTGCTTCCCCCGCAATGCGGTCGCGAAGTATTTCTCCTTCGATTTCTTTCCGTCCTCTTCCGAGGCGGATACGCACTCCTGGTCCTGGCCCATGTCGGGCGGTACGCTCACTAGCCGGAATTCAGTGGGATACGCGTTCTTCTCTTCCTTCAGTGCGGGCGACCAAGTCGCCGCCGGCTCAAAGGCGTCGCCCACCGATTTCACCGTACCCGTGCTCGCGTTAAATTTCTCCATCGCGATCTTCAGCCGGAGGCGAACCGTGCCCGCCGCAATAGGTTTCCGGTTCCTTTTAGCGATCGCCTCGAGGCACGGATAGCTACGCCGCGAAAAATACGCAATGGCCTGAGTCGGCTGACGATCCACCACCCACGTCTTCAGGAAATCGTGGGCGCTCGTGTCGATCCCCTTGTCCGACTTTACTCGCGGATTCACTGGCACACTCCCCGCATACGCCGGTGTTGTGTCCTTGGGTACCTTTCCACCGCCTAGCGTCCCGAACACATCACGCCACCACCCGTTTAACCCGTTCCACCGAGAGTCATGCCGGTCCAGGTTGTCTCCCGCTCGCACGTCTGAGTTCGCTGCCTTCAGGTGGCCATTGAACAGCGCCTTCGGAAAACTCGATGAGCGGTAATCCACGTCCATGTCCGCCATCCGCTTGTCCCGCGAAATCGATACTTGGATCGAAGGTGGACCGTTCTTCAACCGGAAGCAGATTGGAAATCCTTTGTGGTAAACGGTGTTGTCCCGCTCGCGCTCGAACTCCCGGCTCTGGCTTAGGATGTCAAATGCCGTGGGTTTCAGATACACATACATTCGGAACTGTCTGTCGCCCCCAGTCTCCTCTTCCGCTCCCATTACTTGGTCCACTGCCTCGATCAGTTGAATAGCATGGCCCAAGCTCTTTCCCTTGGCATCTGTGATCTTGGCCGTCAGGAGTGCGTGGGTTACGGCATCAAATGTTGTTCGAACCGACATCCGCGCCGCGTCGTACGCTGCTTGGGGAACGACTTTACTTCCCGATGCCTGGTTGTAATGCATTACGTATTCGTCTACCAGTTTCTTCTGCTCGGGGCGCAGCATCGCGTATGATTCGCCGAAGATCTTCGATTCCGCATTCTTTTGAGCGAGGGTTGCAACGGACGCCGCAATCATTCCGAGAATGATGATGGTTGTTCGGATTCGTGCTCGCATGGTGTTTTCCCATCTTGTGCGTCGCATGGCACGTGCCGACTGCGCTGCAACAGACGCTATTCTTACCACGATCATTTCATTGGCGATTACCTTGAAATTGGCGCAATGCAAGATCCCCGACAATGTGGGAAAAGACCCGACGGGATTTGAACGCACAAACGTTGCGGTTGCATACTGACACTAATGACAGGGCACAAAGCGGTGCCACAGTGCCAGACGCTGAACGGAAGTCTATACCTGTAGCTAACAGGCGGTTTAACAACCTGCTGAGAAACAGGTTGTCGGGACAATGTAGTTGGTGTAATTGGGATGTTTCGCTAACTACACGAGCATAACGCGTTCCAGCTTGCTCAAGTCATTACGTTTTTTCGACATTTTGGACAAAGTCCGTTAAGCCAAGTTAGCGCACGCGCCTCATAAAGCGGCTTGTGACAGAACGGGCACATGTAGCCTAGTTCACGACACATACCATTGTCGTGTTGAACAATTTTGTATATCCCATAGGCCTCCATCGATCCGATTAGAAGAAAACTCCCCAGCAGACCAAGGCGCGTAGGCTTGTGGTCACACGTGCGGGGCACGAGCATCGCCATAAGAAATAAACCGCAGAATAGAAGCGCCAATAAACAAAAACATCGCAGGTTGTGCGATTTCGCAATTTTGAGCCGCTTTGTTTCCAGCTCTGTTGGAAGAACGGATTTCATTCTGCAAGGAATGTTATGGGCATCTCGGGGACGGGACAAGATTACCTTCGAGAGAATGGTACGAACCTCAATTGTTGTTAACAGGCGATTTCACAAACTATGCCTCCCACTCTGCCGTGAAAGCATGACCAGGATCGACCCACACGAGAGTGTCAACTTCCTCTGGCATATCTGACAGTTCCCTCGCCGTTCAATTGGGAAGAACGTGGCTATGGCATCAGAATGCCCTGTTGTTCTTCGGATAGCGAGGAAACGTATGCTTCCCGAGAACGTAACGCCATATACTGAGACACTCACTCAACGACAGCGCGACGTTGTGCATCTCCTTGCCTCGGGGTCGACGATGAAGCAAGCGGGCGACGTCTTGGGAATCAAGGCACGCACAATTGCCTTCCACAAATATCGCGTCATGACGCGACTCCACCTCCAAACGAATACGGATCTGATTCGATTCGCGATCAAGGAAGGGATTGTCAGGCGTTGACCGCGAATAGCGCTGAGGGCACACGATA
>Ga0207643_10000539_pt1 | contig 24326 bp, 26 predicted proteins | sample KBSMisM62_FD_184313 | JGI IMG/M metagenome (GOLD analysis project Ga0207643, IMG submission 184313) | Miscanthus rhizosphere microbial communities from Kellogg Biological Station, Michigan, USA - KBS Miscanthus M6-2 (SPAdes) (version 2) | ecosystem: Host-associated > Plants > Roots >...
AGCCCTTCTTCGGGGAGCTCGTCGACTTCATCACCTCGGGACCCGTCGTGGTCGTGCGGCTGGAGGGTGAAGGTGCGGTCGACGTCTGGCGGACGATGATGGGACCCACCGATCCCGCCACGGCGCCGCCCGGCACGATCCGCGGCGATTTCGGCCTCGTGATCACCGAGAACCTCGTGCACGGCAGCGACTCGCCCGAGTCGGCCGAGCGCGAGCTCAAGCTCTTCTTCGGCTGACGGCGGAGCCGGCCTCGGGAGCTACGAGGCCTTGCGGAACGCCACCGCGGCGTTGTGGCCGCCGAATCCGAACGAGTTCGACAGCGCGAGTCGGACGTCGAGCTCGCGTGCCTCGTTCGGCACGTAGTCGAGGTCGCAGTCCTCGTCGGGTGTCTCGTAGTGGATCGTCGGCGGTACGACGCCGTTCGCGATCGCGAGCGCGCACACAGCGCCTTCCACCGCACCCGCCGCACCGAGCATGTGACCGGTCATCGATTTCGTCGAGGAGACCGCGATGCGGTGGGCGACGTCTTCGCCGAGGGTCGCCTTGATCGCGGCCGTTTCCGCCGCGTCGTTCAGCGGGGTCGAGGTACCGTGCGCGTTCACGTACGTGACGGCCCCCGGCTCCTCGCCGGCGTCGCGCAGGGCCCAGGCCATCGCGAGGGCCGCACCCGAACCCTTCGGATCGGGGGCCGTGATGTGGAAGGCGTCGTCGGAGGCGCCGTACCCCGCGACCTCGCAGTAGACGCGGGCGCCCCGGGCCTTCGCGTGCGTCTCGGACTCGAGGATCAGCGTGCAGGCGCCCTCGGAGAGCACGAACCCGTCGCGTCCCTTGTCGAACGGTCGAGACGCGGTCTCGGGGTCGGGGTTCTTCGTGAGCGCCGTCATCTGCGCGAACGCCGCGACCGTCAGCGGCAGGGTCGCCGCCTCCGAACCGCCGGCGACGCACAGGTCCATGTAGCCGTCGCGGATATATCGCAGCGCCTCGCCGATCGCGTGGTTCGACGAAGAGCAGGCCGAGACCGTGCACAGGTTCGGGCCGGTGAAGCCGAACCGCATCGCGATGTGGCCGCTCGCGGCGTTGGCCATCAGGGCGGGCACCATGAACGGGGAGACGCGCCCCGGACCCTTCTCGAGGAGCACCAGGTGCTGCGCGATCAGCGTCTGGATGCCGCCGATGCCGGTCGCGAAGATCACGCCCGCTCGCTCGGAGGGGACCTCGGGCTGGCCCGCGTCGTCCCAGGCGAGCGCGGCCGAGGAGACCCCGTAGTGGACGAAACGATCGGTCCGGCGGATCTCTTTGGGGTCCAGCCACGGCGCCGGATCGAACCCCGGGACCTCGCCGGCGACCTTCACGGGGAGATCGTCGGTCTCGAAGGCCGTGATCAGCCCGATCCCGTTCCTGCCGGACGTGATGCCGGTCCAGAAGTCGTCGACGCCGGTGCCCACCGGCGTGACCGGTCCGATCCCGGTGACGACGACCCGCTCGCCCATCGGGCTCAGGACGATCCGAGCTTCTGCTCGACCAGGGCGACGGCCTGTCCGACGGTCTTGACGCCCTCCATCTCTTCCTCGGGGATGTCGATGTTCCACTCCTCCTCGAGGGCGAGCACCGCCTCGACGAGGTCGAGTGAATCGGCGTTCAGATCCTCGGCGAAGCGGGCGTCGGGGACGACCTGAGCCTCGTCGACCGCCAGCTGCTCGGCGAGGACCTTGCGGACCCGAGACTCGATCTCTGCCTTGTCCATCCTTCCTCCTGTGTCTCCTTGGCTGTGTCGTCGTCTTGTTCTTTGACTGCCTTGCTCATGGTGTCGCTTCGGCGGCCCATGCTACGGGGGCCGGCCGTCCTTCGACTAGGCGGTCAGCCCGCCGTCCACGGGCAGCACCACGCCGTTCACGTAGGAGGCCTCCACGGACATCATGAAGCGCACCACGCTCGCGACCTCCTCAAGGTGCGCCGCCCGCCCCACCGGCGTCTGGTCCAGGTAGTACGCGCGCGCCGGCTCGGTCAGATGGGAGGTCATGTCCGTGTCGAGCAGGCCCGGGCACAGCGCGTTCACCGTGATGCCCTTGCCCCCGACCTCGCGGGCGAGCGATCTCGTGAGTCCGACGAGACCGGCCTTCGTGGCCGCGTAGACGGTCTGACCCGCGTTGCCGCGGAGCGCGACGGCCGAGGACATGTTCACGATCCGGCCCCACTTGGCCCGGAGCATCCCCCGCAGCGCGGACTGCGAGCACAGGAACGCGCCCCGCAGGTTGGTCGCCATCGTCCGCTCGTAGACGTCCATCGGGTACTTGAGGACCAGGCCGTCCCGCGACATCCCGGCGTTGTTCAGCAGACCCGTGACCGGTCCGAGCTCGTCGCCGACCCGGCGGAAGGCCTCGGTGACCGAACCCTCCTCCGTGACGTCCATCGCGACCGCGAGGCCGGGCGTCCCGATCGCCTCGAGGCTGGCGACCGTCTCCTTCGCGTCGGCCTCGCTCGAGCGGTACCCGATCGCCACGCTCCAGCCGTCCCGCGCGAGCGCCTCCGCGCACGCACGCCCGATCCCGCGCGAACCTCCGGTGACGACCGCGACCTTGCGGGGTTGCTCGCTCATCGGGCCGCCGGTCCCGTCCAGCGGATCAGGTTCGCGCCCCAAGCGAGCCCGGCGCCGAACGACGTCAGCAGGATCAGGTCGCCCTCGCGGACCCGGCCGGCGCGCCACGCGCGATCGAGGGCGACGGGGATCGAGGCCGCCGACGTGTTGCCGACGGATTCGACGTCGACCACCGCGTGGTCGATCGGGATCTTGAGGCGTTCCGCGACCGCGATCATGATCCGGGCGTTCGCCTGGTGGGGGATCAGCAGGTCCACGTCGTCGGGGCCGAACCCGGACTTCTCGAGCAGCTGCCGACACGCGTTCGACATCTCGACGACGGCCCGCTTGAAGACCTCGCGGCCGTTCGGCATCTGGATGGCGTGGTCGTTCGCGTCCACCGAAGCGTGGCTCGCCGGCTCGGCGGAACCGCCGCCCGGGATGATCAGGATCTCGGCGGCACGCCCATCGGCCCCCAGGACCGAACCGAGCACGCCCGGCTCCTCCGAACGCCGCAGCACCACCGCGCCCGCGCCGTCGCCGAAGAGCACGCAGGTCGTGCGGTCGTGGTAGTTCATCACCCTGGACAGAACCTCGGCACCCATCACCACCACGGTCTCGGCCTGCCCGGACTCGACGAAGGCGGTGGCGGTCGACATCGCGTAGGAGAACCCGGCGCACGCCGCGTTCACGTCGAACGCGGGCGCCCCGATCCCGAGCTTGCGCTGGACCCAGACCGCGGTGGAGGGGATCGGCGTGTCACCGGTGAGCGTCGCGCAGACGAGGAGGTCCACCTGCTCCGGCGCGATCGACGCGGCCTCGAGCGCGCGCGTCGCGGCCACGACGGCGAGGTCGGACGTGGTCTGTCCGTCGGCGGCGAACCGCCGTTCCCGGATCCCGGTGCGCTCCCGGATCCACTCGTCGCTCGTTTGGATCAACGCCTCGAACCACTCGTTGGGCACGACGCGGTCCGGCAGGACCGAACCAAGGCCGGCGACGGCCGCGTATCGCTGCGCGCTCACGATCCCCCCTCGGGGCGACGGTCGCCGCCCGCGTCGATGGCCGAGGATATCGCCCGCGGGTGGTGCTCGACGCGGCGCCGCAGGGGCTCGCCGACTCCGTGCGTGGTCAGGTCCCTTCCTCGGCGAGCGCGGCCGCGGCCTCGGGCGAGCTCACCGCGACGGCCCGGGCCCCGGGCGCGGCTCGCTTCGCGAGCTTGGTGAGCACGTCTCCGGGTCCCGCCTCGACGAACGTGTCGACCCCCAGCTCGGCGAGGGCGCCGACGCTCGCCTCCCAGCGGACCGGTGAGACGACGTGGCGTTCGGCCAGAGCCCGGAGCTCGGCGGGTCCGGTGACGAGGGTGCCCGTGACGTTCGAGGCGATCGGGAACCGCGGGGGCGAGAACGCCGCCTCCGCGATCGCGGCCGACAGCGGTTCGACCGCGGGTTCCATCAGCGGGGAATGGAACGCCCCCGCGACGTTCAGGCGCACGGCCCGGATCTTGCGCTCGGCGGCGAGGGTCTCGGCGCGTTCGACCGCGGCGACGCTGCCGCTGATCACCACCTGTTGCGGCGAGTTCTCGTTGGCGACGAGCAGCACGTCGTCGCCGCGAGCGTCGTCGCACAGCGCCTCCGCGGCCTCGGCCCCGACGCCGAGCAGCGCGGTCATCGTTCCGGGCCGGGCCTCGCCCGCCGCCTGCATCGCCCGGCCACGCACCGCCACGATATGCAGCGCGTCCGCGAGCTCGAGGACGCCCGCGGCCACCAGGGCCGCGAACTCGCCGAGCGAATGGCCCGCCGCGCCGACGAACGCGACGCCGAGCGCATCCAGGACGCGGAACGCCGCGACATCGCACGCGAGGATCGCCGGCTGCACGAACTCGGTGGTGGCGAGCGCATCCGCGTCGCGGCTGCCGACGACGACATCGCGTCCGATCGCCGCCGTTGCGTCGTCGAGCACCGCTCGTGCGGCGTCGTGGGTGTTCCACACGTCCGCCATACCGACGAACTGTGAACCTTGACCCGGGAACACGATCGCTGCACGCATCTCACTCGCCCTCGACCAACGCTCGACGAACCCTACCCGGTGGGTCGAGGGCGAGTGAAAGCGCAGGTCACACCATGCGTGAACCCTAAGGTTGCCTCCACGTCGGGTCGAGAGTTGCCACCCAAATAGGGGTCCTGTACAAAGAGCGCGAACCTATGGCCGAGAAGGTTCGTCGCGAACTTCCCGCATCCCAGGGCCGTCGAAGCGCGGGCGGTGAAGGGGTACTCGGGTTCCTGGGTCAGGACATGGCAGTCGACCTTGGGACCGCGAACACGCTCGTCTACGTTCGGCACGCGGGCATCGTCCTGAACGAACCCTCCGTGGTCGCGATCAATACGATGTCCGGGGCCGTCCTGGCCGTGGGCAACGAGGCCAAGCGGATGATCGGCCGGACGCCGTCGCACATCCAGGCCGTGCGCCCGCTGAAGGACGGCGTGATCGCCGACTTCGACATCACCGAGAAGATGCTCCGGTACTTCATCCAGCGGGTGCACAAGCGCCGGCTGCTGGCCAAGCCTCGCGTCGTCGTCTGCGTGCCTTCCGGAATCACGGGTGTCGAGCAACGCGCCGTGGAGGAGGCGACGATCGCCGCGGGCGCTCGTCGCGCGTACATCATCGAGGAGCCGATGGCCGCGGCCATCGGCGCCGGGCTGCCGATCCACGAGCCGGCGGGCAACATGGTCGTGGACATCGGCGGCGGCACGACCGAGGTCGCCGTGATCTCGCTCGGCGGGATCGTCACGTCGTCGTCGCTCCGAATCGGCGGGGACGAACTGGACGAGGCGATCATCAACCATGTGAAGAAGGAGTACTCGCTGCTGCTCGGCGAGCGGACGGCGGAGGCGATCAAGCTTGCGATCGCGGCCGTCTACCCGATGCAGGAGGAGCTCGTGGCCGAGATCCCCGGGCGCGACCTCGTCTCGGGGCTCCCCAAGACCCTCCAGATCACCGACGGCGAGATCCGCGCCGCGATCGAGGAGCCGGTCAGCGCGATCATCGACTCGATCAAGGCGACCCTGGACCGGACCCCTCCCGAGCTCGCGGGGGACATCATGCACCGGGGCATCACGCTCACCGGCGGCGGCGCCCTCCTCCGAGGGCTCGACAAGCGGCTCCGCCACGAGACCGGCATGCCGATCCACATCGCCGACAACCCGCTCTCCTCGGTCGCGATCGGGTCCGGGAAGTGCCTCGAGGAGTTCGAGATCCTCCAACGGGTCCTGGTGAGCCCGTCCCGGAGGTAGGTTCGCGGTGGCCCTGCGCACCCGAGCGCGCAGCACCCGCCTGCTGGTCGTGGCCCTGGTCTCCATCTCGCTCGTGACGATCACCGTCGACTACCGCGAGGGGGCCCAGGGGCCGCTGGCGTCGCTCGGGGACGGCGCGCTCGCCGTGATCAGCCCCTTGCAGGAGGTCGTCTCCAAGGTCACCCACCCGATCGGGAACTTCTTCTCGACGCTGGTCCGGCTCCCGTCGATCCGTCACGAACGTGATGTCCTTCGCGAACGCGTCGACGCACTCGAGACCCAGCTCGCCGAAGGCAGGGCCGACCAGGCCCGTCTCGCCGAGCTGGAGGCGCTGTTCGGCCTGCAGGAGAGCCTCGGGAACCGGATCGAGACGACGGCGGCCCAGGTGATCGCCAACGGCGTCTCGAACTTCGAATGGACGATCACGATCGACGAGGGCTCGGACAGCGGCATCGCGGTGGGCATGCCCGTCGTCTCCAGCGCCGGACTCGTCGGGCACGTGGTGCGTGTCGGGTCGAGCTCGTCCATCGTGCAGCTGATCATCGACCCCGACTCGTCGGTCGCCGGACGCCTCGACGTCTCGCGCCAGACCGGGTTGCTCTCGGGCGCGGGCCCTTCCGACCTCGAGATGAGCCTCGTGGACCCGACCGTCGACGCCGCCCCGGACGAGCACGTCGTCACCGCCGGCTACCGGATCGCCGGCGTAGCCGAGAGCCTGTACCCGCCCAACATCCTGATCGGGACGGTCTCGCGGGTCCTGGACGAGGACTCCGCCACCGAGAAGCTCCTCACGGTCCGGCCCGCGGTGGACTTCTCCTCCCTGTCCCTCGTGCTCGTGGTGCTCTCCCGTGACACGCGAGGGTAGGGTCGTCGTCCGTGCGCCGCGTGCTCCTGCTCTCGGCGGTCATCCTGACCGCGCTCATCCTCCAGACCACGGTCTTCTCCGAGGTCAACCTGCTCGGCGCCAAGCCCGAGCTGATGTACCTGCTCACGATCTGCTTCGCGATCTTGGAGGGGCCTGCCTCGGGGGCGATCACGGGGTTCGCGGGCGGCATGGCCCAGGACTTCCTCCTGGACGCCCCGAAGGGCATCACGGCGCTCACGCTCACGCTCCTCGGCTACGCGGTCGGGATGGCTCGCCAGTACATCGTGAGTCCCTCGCCCGTCACGCCGGTGCTGCTGGTGGGGGTGGGCACGTTCGCCGGTGTCGTCTTCTACGGGGTCGTGTCGTTCCTGCTCGGCCAGCTGGACGTCGGCTGGCTCTACCTGTTCCGTGTGGCTCTGCTCTCGGCGCTCTACAACGCGATCCTGACCCCGCTCGTATACCCGCTGCTGCGCCGCGCCGCCGAGGGTTCGCGTTCGCGCCGGGTCGCCCGATGGTGAGCGTCAAGGAACCGGCGTGACCGAGCCCCGGATGGGTCTGCGCGTGAAGGTCCTCGCCCTGCTGGTGCTCGCGATGTTCGCGGCCCTCACGACGCGCCTGTGGTTCCTGCAGGTGCTCGCCTCCGAGGAGCTCAAGCGGGAGGCCGCGGACAACGCGGTGCGCCTGATCGAGGTCCCGGCGCCTCGCGGGGTGATCAAGGACGCGAACGGGACGCTCCTGGTCCAGAACCGCGGGAGCGTGGTCATCACGATCAACCGTCAGGAGCTCGGCGATCAGACCGAGAGCGTGCTGCTCGACCTGTCCGAGCTGCTCGACATGCCCGCCGATGAGCTCGGCGCGCGGCTGGACGATCCGCGCTACTACGCGTTCAGCCCGATCCCGGTCGCCACCGACGTCCCCAAACGCGTCGCGTACTTCATCAAGGAGCATCAAGAGGAGTTCCCGGGGGTGGACGTGCTCTCGGTGCCGGTCCGGCGGTACCCGCTGGGTTCGGCGGGCGCCCACGTCCTGGGGTACCTCGGCCAGATCTCGAAGGCGAAGCTCAAGGACCCGGGGTTCGCCGACTACTCGCCCGGGGACGTGATCGGCGTCTCGGGGATCGAGGGCATCTACGAGCGCTACCTCGCCGGCACGCGCGGCCTGGTCAAGTACCGGGTCAACTCGATCGGGGAGAACCTGGGCCTGATCGGCCGTCAGCGGCCCGTCGCAGGGGACGACGTGTGGCTCACGCTGGACGCCGGCACGCAGCAGCTCGCCGAGGACTCGCTCAAGGCCGGGATCCAGCACGCCCGCACGGTCGTGGAGTCCGACAGCGGCTACCTGAAGGCGAACGCCGGGGCCGCGGTCGTGCTCGACCCTCGTACCGGCGCGATCGAGGCAATGGCCTCCTTCCCGACGTTCGACCCCGCGCTGTTCACGCGAGGCTTCTCGCAGGAGGAGTTCGAGCGTCGGTTCGGTGCGGGGCACAGCTACCCGCTGCTGAACCGTGCGATCCAGGGCCAGTACCCGCCCGGGTCGACGTATAAGCCGTTCGTCGCCGCCTCCGCGCTGCAGCGCGACATCGTCACGACGGGCCAGTCGTACGGCTGCCCTCCGAGCTGGACCGCACCGTTCGACCAGAGCGACCCGGCAGCGATGCAGTACGTGTTCAACAACTGGACGACGGCGAACCTCGGGTTCATGAACCTCTCGACGGCACTCGCCCGGTCGTGCGACACGGTCTTCTACCCGATGGGCTACCGCTACTGGGACATGTTCTACGTGAACGACGAGGAGGTCGCGAACGGAGTCACCTCGCACGAGCCGCTGCAACACGACCTCGGGAGCTTCGGGTTCGGCGCGCAGACGCGGATCGACCTCCCGTTCGAGCAGGACGGGCGGGTCCCCACCGCCGAGTGGAAGCAGTCGATCCACGACCAGTACCCCCAGTCGTTCCCGGAGGGGGAGTGGTTCCCGGGCGACTTCATCCTGATGACGATCGGGCAGGGCGACACGCTCGTCACGCCGTTACAGCTCGCCGCCGCGTACGGTGCGCTGGAGAACGACGGCAAGGAGTGCGTCCCCCACGTCTTGGACCGGGTGGTCGCACCGGACGAGACCGTGGTGCGCGACTACCAACAGAACTGCCGCAAGCACGTGCGGATCGACGACAAGTACCTGACCTACGTGCGCGACGCGCTCACCGGGACGATGACGGGCAGCGGGACCGCCGCCGCCGCGTTCGCCGGCTTCCCCTTCAACGACGTCTGGGTGGCGGGCAAGACCGGGACCGCGGAGGTTCCGCCCAAGCAGGACTACTCGTGGTTCGCGGCGATGACCGCAGCCGGCGGGCAGGAGCACGTCGTGGTGGTCCTGGTGGAGCAGGGCGGCCACGGCGCGACGACCGCCGCGCCGATCGCACGCCACATCATCGAGGGCCTCTACGGCCTGGACTTCTCCCAGTTCACGGATGTGGCGGGGACCGACTGATGGAGCTGGCGACCGGCCGGGTCGTGGCGGGGGAGCGGCACGCGTTCCGCCACATCGACCCGATCCTGCTGGCGGCGGCGATCGGGCTCGCGGTGATCGGCTTGTTCGCGATCTACTCGGCCACCCACCAGTCGCTCGCGGCCGTGCACCTGGACCCCGGCCGGTTCGTGAAGCGCCAGCTCACGTTCCTGGCGGTCGGCGCGGTCGTGCTGATGCTGGCGGTGAGCTTCGACTACCGGCTGCTCAAGGTCTACGCCGGGATGATCTACGTGTCCTCGCTCGTGCTGTTGGTGCTGGTCCGAACGCCGTTCGGCACGAGCGTGAAGGGCGCGCAGCGCTGGTTCGAGCTCTTCGGTTTCCAGCTCGCCCCCTCCGAGATCGCCAAGCTCGCGCTGGTCGCGATGCTCGCGGCGTTCCTGTCGGAGCTGCGGGGCGACCTCACGCTCCAGGACGTGTTCCGAACCGCGGGCCTCGCGGCGATCCCCGCGTTCCTCGTGTTCCTGCAGCCCGACCTCGGGTCCTCGATCGTGTTCGCGGCGATCCTGGTCGGGATGCTCGTGGTCGCGGGGACTCGGGCGCGGTACCTCCTCGTGCTGGCGCTCACGGCGGTGGTGCTGATCGTCGCGGGCTTCCAGGTGGGCCTGGTGCGCGAATATCAGATCGAGCGCCTCCAGGCGTTCCTCGACCCGACGAGCGTGAGCGCAGACGCGCTCCACAACCGCGAGCAGGCCGAGATCGCGATCGGGTCGGGCGGGCTGACGGGCGTCGGGTTCGGGAAGGGATCGCAGACGAACCTGGACTTCGTCCCCGAGCAGCACACGGACTTCGTCTTCACGGTCATCGGCGAGGAGTTCGGGTTCATGGGGTCCGTCGTCCTGCTCGGGCTGTACGGGATCTTGCTGTGGCGGGCGTTCCGCGTCGCCCTGCTGTCGCGGGATCCGTTCGGCACGTACCTGGCGGCGGGGATCGCCTCGATGTTCGCGCTGCAGATGTTCGTCAACGTCGGGATGAACGTCGGGATCATGCCGATCACGGGCATCCCGCTGCCGTTCGTCTCCTACGGGGGGAGCTCGCTGCTCCTGAACCTCGCCTCGGTCGGCCTGCTGCTGAACGTGCACATGCGCCGGTTCGTCTGAGCGAGCGTCAGCTCGAAAGCGCGATCGTCCACAGGAACGTCGAACCGGCGCTGCTGGAGGTCTCGATCACGACGTCGCCGCCCATCGCTCGCGCGGCGGTGCGCGCGAGCGCGAGGCCCATGCCGGCCCCCTGGTGGACCCGGACGTTCAGCTCCTCGAGCTGCTCGAGGGGACGGAAGACCCGCTCGTGCTCGAGCGGATCGATCCCCGGCCCCCCGTCGACGACCCGCACCTCGATCGCACCGGGCGCGGCCGCGGCCGTCACCTGCACCTCGACCCCGGTCGTCTCGGTCGAGAAGCGCAGCGCGTTGTCCACCAGCTCCTCGAGGATCCGGCTGGCGACGCCCCGGTTCAGGTTCGCGGGCGGCAGACCGTCCCCGGTGGTGACGCGGACGCGTTGGTCGCGCGCGGAGACGTCGCGGGCGACGTCGCCGACGTCCACGCGTTCGGTGAGCCCGGCGTCGATCGCGAGCTCGAACCGTTCCACCAGCTGCGCGAGGTCGCGAGCCCGGGTCACGAGGCGAGCCAGGAGCTCCTCCTCCTGTTCGGGTGAGGCCTTCACCTCGGCGAGCGTCTGGGCAACGCCGAGGATCACAGTCACCGGGGTGCGCAGTTCGTGGGAGAGCCGGGCCACCAGCTGTTGGCGCCGCGCAGAACGCTCGACGAGCGCATCCTGCGCCGCCTCGAGCTCGCGGATGCGGCGCCGCTCGCGTTCGAGCGCCTCGGTCAGCTCCTCGATCACGTGCGGGGTCACCTGGGAGGACAGGAGCGCGCCACCCTCGGCGGCGCGGCTGACGGCGGTCAGGATCTCGTCGCCGTCGGAGTCCTTCAGGACGTAGCCGGACGCCCCCGCGACGAGCATCCCCCGGACGATCTCCTGGTCTTCGTGGCCCGAGAGCGCGACGACCCCGAGGTCGGGGAAGTCCGCCTTCAGCAGGCGGGTGGCCTCGATGCCGTCCATCGTGGGCATCCGGACGTCCATCAGGACTACGTCGGGGGTGAGCGACCGGACGAGTCCAAGGGCCTCGGCGCCCGAGCCCGCCTCGCCGACGACCTGGAGGTTCCCGGCCTCCAGGAGCGACAGGAGGGATTCGCGGAAGCCGGCGTTGTCGTCCACGACGAGGACCCGGATCGGCCTACTGAGGTCGACCGGGCGGGGAAGGACCGCCGGTTCCATGTGCGAAGTCTCGGGCGGGGTGGGGTGCGGCGCCATCCGACGAGCGAGGGTTTCCTAGGACGCCGGAACCGACACCGTGGGTAGGTTGATCTACCTAGTCAGCGTGCGCGGGCGGGTTCAGGCACGCACCAGGGTTGCTGTCCCAGATGCCGTTCGGGGCCATCGGCGTCCGGTATCCTTGGAGGCAGGTTTGCCCGCCGGGTTGCGGCCATGGGGCCGCGAGGAACCGGCGAGGTAAGGAGAGGCGAGGCGCCGGCCACGCCGGCCCCGGGACCGAACCCGGAGGGCCGCGGCCGGAAGAGCCCGCCGAGAACGGGGCTTTCCGCGTGCGCAACGAAGCGCCGCAAGGTCAGGGGGACGACGTCCCCGGGACCGTGCGTCCATCAGATGAGGCCAGGCCGTCCGGGCAACCCGTCACGACCCGACGCCCAACCGAGCGTTCCCGCGCGACCGACCCCGTCCCCTCGGCGAGCACCGCCGCCGCCCCTCCCCAGACGAAGGGAGCGACGATGAACGACGAGATGGGTTCGGGAGCCTCCAGGACGGAGATCGCCGAACCGGTCGAGGCGCCGGGTTCCACCGATGGTGGCTCGGCGGGCTCCGGGTCCGGCGGGGGCGGAAGCTCCGCGCCGGGTTCGGGTGCTCGCAGGCGCCGGCGGCGCGGCGGCCGCGGTCGCGGTCGCGGCGGGCGCGGGGGCTCCGGCACCGGCACCGGCAAGGCGGCCGGAGACGGCGCGGCTGCCGAGGACGGCGGCGCCACAACGAAGGATCCGACCTCGTCCGACGGCGACACCTCACCGGCGCGAAGCTCACGCGTCCCGAGGCAGCGCGCCACCGCGAAAGCGGACGAGCAGCCCGAGGTCGATCTCGACGCTCAGCCGGGCGAGGTCGAGCGCGTGGATACCGGCCCGCGCCCGGCCGGCGTGCGCCGGCGCTCGCGCGGCGGTCGCGGCCGAGGCCGGGGCGGCTCGGGTTCAGGTTCCGGGACCGCGTCGTCGAACGACACCGCGACCACGGAGGCGAAGCCGGGCACGGAGACGTCGCGCGAGTCGCCGGACGGTCAGACCCCAGGCGGAACGCCAGAAGGAACGCCAGAGGGGACGCCAGAGGGAACGCCAGAGGGAACGCCAGAGGGAAGGATGGACGGAACGACCGGAACCAAGACCGGGACCCGCCGTCGCCGTTCGCGCGGCGGACGAGGCCGGGGCAAGGCCAAGCCGGCGGGCGAGACCGCGGAGGCCGCGGAAGCGGACGGACAGGAGCCGGCCCCCAAGCGCAGGTCCGCCGCCGCGAAGACCACCACGCGGAAGAAGACCGAGCAGCCGAAGAAGGCCAAGGCCGAACCGAAGACGGACGAGAGCGAGCGCGCCGCGCCGACGCGTCTGCGCCGCCAGCGGCAGGGCCGGACGACGGTACGTCGCCGGCGCGAGTCGATGCCGATCGTGCCGCGGGTCACCGACAAGCTGATGGTGATCACCCAGCACGGGGAGCGCGATCAGATCGCCGTGCTCGAGGAGCGCGAGCTCGTCCAACACTACGTCACCCGAGCGGGCGCTCGGTCGATGGTCGGGAACGTCTACCTCGGCCGCGTCCAGAACGTCCTGCCGGGGATGGAGGCGGCGTTCGTCGACGTCGGTCGCGGTCGGAACGCGGTCCTGTACGCCGGCGAGGTGAACTGGTCGCCCGAGGATCTCGAAGGAGCACCCCCCCGGATCGAGCACGTGCTGAAGAACGGCCAGTCGGTCCTGGTCCAGGTGACCAAGGACCCGATCGGCGGCAAGGGCGCCCGGCTGACCGCGCAGATCTCGCTGCCCGGCCGCTTCCTCGTCCTCGCGCCGAACTCGGAGGTCTCCGGCATCAGCCGGCGGCTCCCCGACGCCGAGCGCCGTCGTCTGAAGACGTTCGTGAAGAACCTCAAGCCCAAGGAGCACGGGCTGATCGTGCGCACCGCCGCGGAGGGCGCCTCCGAGGAGGCCCTCGCCTTGGACCTCCAGCGCCTGCTCGAGGAGTGGGCCCAGATCGAGAAGCTCTCGAAGAAGGCCAAGGCGCCGGCCGTCCTGTACGAGGAGCCCGAGCTCACCCTTCGGGTCGTTCGAGACCTGTTCACCGACGAGGAGTACCGGGAGCTTGTCACCGACTCGCCGCGGATCTTCGGCCTGATCACCGACTACCTCCGCGACGTCGCGCCCGACGTGCTCTCGAAGGTGCGGCTGCACGAGGGCCCTCTGCCGGCGTTCGAGGAGTTCCACATCGTGGAGCAGATCCACAAGGGCCTGGACCGCAAGGTGTGGCTTCCCTCCGGCGGCTACCTCGTGATCGATCGCACCGAGGCGATGACCGTCATCGACGTCAACACGGGCAAGTCCGTGGGCAAGTCGAACCTCGAGGAAACCGTGGTGAACACCAACCTCGAGGCCGCGAGCGAGGTCGCTCGCCAGCTGCGGCTCCGGGACATCGGCGGCATGATCGTGATCGACTTCATCGACATGCTGCTCGAGCAGAACAAGAGCAAGGTGATCGATGCCGTGAAGGAGTCGCTGGCCCAGGACAAGTCGCGGAGCCAGGTCTTCGACATCAGCCCGCTCGGGCTCCTGGAGGTGACGCGCAAGCGCGTGTCTGGTGGACTCTTGGAGGCGTTCTCGGAGACGTGCCCGACCTGCGAGGGTCGAGGGCTGCTCCTCACCTACGACGTCAACTGAGCGATAGGAGACACGATGTACGCGGTCATCAAGGCCGGTGGCAAGCAGCACAAGGTGAAGACGGGCGACGTGCTCGAGATCGAGCTGATGCAGGCCGATGGCGACACGGTCACCTTCCAGCCCCTGCTGGTGGTCGACGACGACGGCAAGACGCATTACGGCAAGGAGGCCGCGCAGGCGGTCGTCACGGCCAAGCTGCTCGGCGAGCAGAAGGGCGACAAGGTCCACGTGTTCAAGTACAAGAACAAGTCGGGCTACGCCCGCCGGCAGGGCCACCGGCAGCTGATGACCCTGATCGAGATCGCCGACGTGAAACTGGGGAGCGCGCCCAAGCGCGCAGCGGCCCCCAAGGCGGAGAAGAAGCCCGCCGAGGACGAGGCAGCCACCGAACCCGCCGAGGCCACCGAAGCCGCGGAATAGCGCGGGAACCCTCTGGTAGGCTCGAACACGCGATGGCACACAAGAAGGGCGGCGGCTCGTCCCGCAACGGACGAGACTCCGAGTCCAAGCGCCTCGGGGTCAAGGTGTTCGGCGGTCAGGAAGTGACCGCCGGCTCGATCATCGTGCGACAGCGCGGGACCCGGATCCACGCCGGTAAAGGCGTGGGCCGTGGAGGGGACGACACCCTCTTCGCGATGCAGCCGGGGATCGTCTCGTATCACCAGTCGCGCGGCCGCCGGTACGCCTCGGTCCAGGCTCCCTAGCCCGGCCCCACCCGCTCGCCGAACATCCGACCCTCGTTCAGCCCTGCGCCGCCGCCTGATCCGGTCCCGACGCGGCCTTCGACACCGCGTCCTTGACCGCCCGAACCCATTCGGTCAGCGCCGACTTCTTCTCGCGGTTCATGAGGCCGAGGTAGCCGACGTTGTCCCGCCGCGCCTTGCGCTTGGGGCTTCGGAACCGGTCGAACCCGACCGGCCGCTCCACCGGAGCCCCCATGAGCACCGCGAGCGGCGGGGGCTGCGCGAAGTAGAAGGCGGTCTTCCTGGCGCCTGCCGACGTGGTCCGCTCCACCATCAGGACCGGTGAGCCGCGGAGGCGACGGACCTTGGCGATGTCGTGCAGGGAGATCCGCATCATCGGGCGTGCCTCCTCGTCGGGCGAGAACAGCAGTGCCTGGTCGCTGAGCTCGAGCGTGCCCTTGATCTCGTCGGGCTCGACGTCTTTCCCGAGCTCGACGGCCCACACGGTCACGGCTCTCGGCACCCCCCCATCATGCCGTGGACGTGCGGGTTCGGCCACAATCTGTGCATGACCTACGTCGACGAGCTCACCGTGTTCGCCCGTGGGGGCAACGGCGGCCACGGATCGTCCTCGATCCTGCGCGAGCCCTACAACCCGCGGGGTGGCCCGGACGGGGGCGACGGCGGCCGTGGGGGCGACGTCGTGTTCGAGGTGTCCACTGGGATCCGCGACCTGGCGTGGCTCGCCGATCATCCGCACCTGCGGGCCGAGAGCGGAGGCGCGGGCGGCAAGCGCGGCAAGACCGGGGCGGAGGGCAAGGACCTCGTGATCCGGGTTCCCGACGGGACCCGGATCGAGGACGAGCACGGCCTGCTGGCCGACCTGGTCGGCGACGGAGCGCGCGCGGTCCTCGCCCGGGGCGGGCGGGGCGGTCGCGGGAACGCGTCGCTCGCCACCTCGCGCGACCGCGTGCCGAAGGGATCCGAAGGCGGGGAGCTGGGCGAGGAGAAGCGGCTCGCCGTCGAGCTCCGCACCGTGGCCGACGTCGGCCTGATCGGCTTGCCCAACGCGGGTAAGTCGACGCTCCTCGCTGCACTCACGGCCGCCCACCCGAAGATCGCCGACTACCCGTTCACCACCCTGTCGCCCAACCTCGGCGTGGCCGGGGAGGATGAACGGTTCGTCGTGGCCGACGTCCCGGGGCTAGTCGAGGGCGCGCACGCAGGCAAGGGCCTCGGGCATCGGTTCCTTCGACACGTCAGCCGGTGCCGAGCGCTGGTGCTGGTCGTGGACCTCTCGACGCCGGATCCCCCCGCCGACCTGGCGACCGTCCGCGAGGAGCTCCGCGCGTACGACCCCTCGCTCGCGACCAGGCCGAACCTGGTCGTCGGCACGAAGCTCGATCTCGCGCCCGGTACCGACGCGCAGTCGACGCTCGGCAGCGGGGCGGTCGCCCTCTCGGCCGTCACGGGGGAAGGGCTGGACACCCTGCGAGAACGGATCGCGTCGTTCGCGCGCGGGGCGGCTGCGGTGGCGGAGGAACGCAGCGCGTACGTGGTGCTCCGCCCGGCCCGCCCGAGGTTCATCGTGAAGAAGGAGGGGGAGCGGTTCAGGGTGATCGGTCGCGGCGTGGAGACCTGGGTGTCCGAGACCGATCTCGAGGATCCCGAGAAGCTCGCGCGGCTCCAGCGCCGGCTGGTCAAGGAAGGGGTCGAGCGCGAGCTCGCCTCCGCGGGCGCCCGGCGCGGCGACGAGGTCGTGATCGGCGACGTGGCGTTCGAGTACCTCCCCGAGGGTGGGCGCGATGGGACGGCGTGAGGAGCTCCTGCGTGCCGAGGCCGAGGGCTGGGAGGCGTTCGTCGCGCTGCTGGACGCGGTGCCGCCCGATCGCCTCGAACCGCCCGGGCTCAACGCCGAGGGCTGGGCCGTGCGGGACGTGATGTGGCACGTCGCGTTCTGGTGCGCCGACGCCGCCCGCGCACTCCGCGAGATCGCCGAGGGGAGGTTCGACCGCGTCAGCGAGCCGTACGAGGAGACCGAGGTGAACCGCATCAACGATCGGGAGCTCGAACGGTCCCGAGCGATGCCGGTGGACGAGGTCCGCGCCGAGCTGCACCGGGCGCGAGCAGAGATGCTCGAGCGGTTCGGGGCCCTGACCGAGCTCACGGCCGATGCCGACGAGTGGTTCGACGAGAGCGGGCCCCGGCACTATGCCGGGCACGCCCCCGAGCTCCGGGCGTGGGTCCGGACGAGCCGGCCCTAGTCCCGCCGCCCGGGCGCGAAATCCACCGTCGTCGCTGGTCGCAGCCGTAGGATGGCCGCCGTGGGACGACGGCTCGGGGTCATGGGCGGCACGTTCGACCCGATCCACTACGGCCACCTCGTGACCGCCGAGGAGGCCCTGGTGCAGTTCGCCCTGGACGCGGTCGTGTTCGTGCCGACGGGACATCCGTGGATGAAGCAGGGGCGCGTGGTTTCGCCGGCCGAGGATCGCTACCTGATGACCGTGATCGCGACCGCGAGCAATCCGCGCTTCCAGGTCTCCCGCGTCGAGATCGACCGGGACGGACCCACCTACGCCGTCGACACCCTACGCACGCTCAGCGCCCACAACCCGGACGCCGAGCTCTACTTCATCACCGGCGCCGACGCGATGCTCGAGATCTTGGACTGGAAGGATCCCGACGAGGTCCTGTCGATCGCGCACTTCATCGCGGCTACGCGACCCGGCTACGACCTCGCGAGGTTCGAGGCGGCCGGCCCGGCGCGCGACGCGAGCGTCAGCATGATGACGATCCCGGCGCTTGCGATCAGCTCGACCGACATCCGAGAACGGATCCACGACGGCCGCCCGATCCGGTACCTGGTCCCCGAGGGCGTGAAGAGCTACGTCGAGAAGGCGGCGCTGTACCGATGACGCGACGGCTGGCGCTGCTGATGCTCGTGGCCGTCCTGGCGACCGCTGGCACGGGCGCGCTCCTGATCGCGCGCGAACGCGCTCGCACCGAGCCCGAGGTCACGCCGCCCGCGGCCGCCGGGCTTGCGCTGCTGGTGGTGGCGACCGACGGGGGACCGCTCCCGGTCGTCGTCGGCAGCACGGGGTTCGGCACGAGCGGCGCGCTCGTCGTGCCGCCAGAGGCGATGGTCGTGATCCCCGGCCAGGGCGAGTCGACGATCGGGGACGCCCTGGGGCTCCGGCCGCGCCCGGCGGCCACCGCCGTCGGCAACCTGCTCGGGGTATGGATCGAGGACCACGCGACGATCGAGGCCGACCGTCTCGCCGCGATCGCGGACGACGTCGGCGGCGTCCGGATCGGGGGCGAGCTCGCCGACGGGCGGGACGTCTCTGGCATGTTCGAGGCCCCGGGTGCCGGCGACGTCGCGGGTTTACAGATCGTGATGGAGGCGCTGCTGGCCGCGGATGTGGCCTGGTCTCCCGCCGATCTCGCCGACGCCGGGCATCCGGCGAGCGTGGTCCGGATGCTCAAGGCCGCATCTGGTGCGCAGGTGGCAACGCTCGAGGCCGCGGAGGTGGCGAGCGGCGTGTTCCGAGCGACCCCCGAACAGGTCACGGACGCGCTGGTCGCGGCGTTCGGCGGGCCGGCCGAGGAGGCTGTGCCGGTCATCGTCCTGAACGGCAACGGTGTGCCAGGGATCGGCGAGGCGGTGGCCGAGAAGCTGCTGCCCGGCGGATTCCGCGTAGCGGTCTCGCAGAATGCCTCGGACTTCGACCACCCCGAGACGCTGATCGTGGTGGGCTCGCCTGACGACGTCGCCTTGGCCGAACGTGTGCGAGACTTGCTCGGTGTGGGGAGCGTGTCCGTGTCGGTGGGTTCGGGTATCGCTCCTGTGACGGTCGTGATCGGGAAGGACTTCACCGGGTGAGCATGAGCGAAGGACGGCGTGCCGGGTAGCTACGCCACCCACGCCGAGAGCCGCGACATCGCCGTGACCGCGGCGCGCGCGGCGGCCGCCAAACAGGCTGCGGACGTCACGATCTTGGACGTGCACGGCCTGATCGTGATCACCGACTACTTCGTGATCGCCTCGGGCGAGACCGATCGCCAGGTCAAGACGATCGTCGAGGAGGTGGAGCGGGCCGTCCGGGACCTGGGCGAGAAGCCGGTCCGGCGCGAAGGCGACGCCGACTCGCGCTGGGTGCTTCTCGACTACATCGACGTGGTCGTCCACGTGTTCGCCCAGGAGGAGCGCGAGTACTACGACCTCGAGCGGCTGTGGCGCGATGCGCCTCGACTCGGCTGGAACGGCTCGGAGCAGGCGGCAGCCGGTTCGCTAGACTGAGCCTCCCGCGGGCCCATAGCTCAGCTGGTAGAGCGTCTGGCTGGCAGCCAGAAGGTCAGGGGTTCGAATCCCCTTGGGTCCACGAGCAGGGCAAACGCCGGTTTGGGCGGTTGCACACCGTTCGCTCAGCTGACAACATCCCCCGCATGAAGACGCTGACCACCGCCCCAAACGACATCGCCGAGCTCGAGCCCGAGTTCAGCGAGAGTCCCAGGCATTGTGCCTGGGGCTCTTTGCTTTTCCTCCTGGCAAGCGTTACGCGGAGCGGCGCAGCACGTGCCGACCGAGACGCCACAGCGTCAGGCCGGACACCAACAGGACAAGCGCAATCGCCAGCGGGAACAGGATGCTCAGGCCAGTGAAAGCCAGGGCCGCAGGGGCCACCTTTCCGTACATCTCCACCTCCCTCCACTCACTCCCAGGCCATCTCCTTGCGGCGGATGGTTCTCCACAGACCCACAAGCCATGGGCCCTTCCACAGTACGTAGGACATGATGAGCTCGGGGAAGAGCAGCACCGTGAATAGGCGCGCTTTCCATCCGAGCCGCCAGATGTACGTCAATGACTGCACCAGCGCGATCGGCACCCAGATGGCGGTGAGCCACCAGCACACCGGGTTGCCAAGCGCGATCGACATGAGGAATCCGACGAACAGGACGATGCCGACACCCTCTTGGAGGTTCTCGAGGATGGGCCGCAGCGTCCACCTCCGCAGGCCGTACTTTCGCAGCTCGGCCAGCGTCCCACCAAGCCACCGGAGGTGCTGAACCCAGAGCTCGCGCACCGTGTGTTTGGGCTCGCCGGTTACCCACTCCGAGCACCGCTTGGTCTTCCAGCCGCGGCGCACGAACTCGCGGCCGAGGTTGAAGTCCTCGATGAGCGAGCCCTCGTTCCATGGCATCGGGCCAAGCTGGTCGAGCGCTTGCCGCCGTACAGCCACGGCCTTCCCGTCGAGCACGTGGGGACGGAGCCCGCGGCCACGCTCGAGGTGCGAGAAATATTCGAAGCCGAGTCGCTGGTGCAGGTTCAGTAGGCCCGGCTCCTCCCACACCTGGGCCATGGCGCCCACTGCAGCGATCTGGCGGTTCTCGACGAGCTCGCGTATGGCAACCTCGACGAACTTCGGGGACAGGACGACGTCCCCGTCGGTCTGCACGATGATGTCGCCATCGCCGTCGATAAAGGCGAGCGCTTGGTTGAGCGCGCCAGCTTTGCGGCCAGTGTTATCCAAGGTCGCAATGACCTCGGCGCCGGCAGCCAGCGCCTCCTCGCCCGTGTTGTCTGTGCACTTATCGGCTGCGACGACGATGCGGTCAGGTCGGCGGCTCTGGTCCTGCAGTGTCCGGACCGTGCGGGCGATGTTGTCGCCCTCGTTGTGCGCCGGTATCAGGGCGACGACCTTCACAGGCAGACTGCTTCTGCGAGGAGCACCCCCGATCGTCGGATCGAGAATTGCCCGCGGTCGGTGAGTCGGACGATGAGACCGTCGGTCCCGGGTCGGAAGGAGGCCGCGACGGCGTCTCATTCGGTGTTTCCGAGGGCGTCGGATGGCGCCCGTGAGGATGTGGATGGCGGTGTAGATGGATCCTCCTGTCACAGTTCACCGCGAGGGATGGCGTGTTGCTGCACATGTGCGGCAGCCGGGTACCTCGCCGATTCCTCTTGACTCAATGTCTTGATTGTTCGGCAGATGGGCAGGCTGACTTAAGCCGACTGGGGGATTGACGTGACCGCGGAAGGACTACATCAGTTACGAACCTCCAGAGACGACAGCCTGCGATCGCCTCTGCCCCCGCGCGGCATCCCACGAGCATCGCCCGCAGCGTCCGACCCTCCTCGCAGTCGATCAGGAGGCTGGGACCCGCAGGCTCGCCGTGCGGCGCGGGCCCCCGGTGCGCGCGGCGGGACGGACCTTGGTCGGTTCGCTGCGAAACGGCGCATCTTGGACAGCTAGACCTCTTGGCGACCCTCGTTCTTCCTACGGCGTTGGTGCGTTCGCCCCACTTGACCCGGCACAGAGGCTCCGAGGAACTTGGTGTCTGATGCGACGGCTCATCGTAGTGGCGACTGCCGGCCTCCTTGTTCTCGGACCGGCGGTTGGGGCGTCTGAGGCCCAGGGCGATCTGCTCGCAGCAGTCAACGGCCACCGGATCGCACTAGATCGGCGGCCTCTCCGGGCGGACCTCGGGATAATGCGTCGCTCGCAACGGCACGCCGAACGGATGGCCGAGGCTGGTGATCTTTTCCATAGCCAGCTCCGCCTTCCGGAAGGGGCTACCTGGGCCGGCGAGACGATCGGGACCGGCGGGAGCATCCGGTCCGTCGTCCGGGCGTGGCTCCATTCCCCGGAACACCGGTGGATCATCCTCCACAGGGCACAGATCGGCGGCGCCGGGGTTGCCCGTGGCGGAGGCCGGCTGTGGCTCGTTGTCCAGGTCGCAGAGTTCTAGCCAGCTCTACATATGGCGCGGACTACCGCTCCCAAGTGTCCTCGAGGTCGGAGATCAGCTCCTAGCGCTCAGCCTCCCGCAGCATCCCGACGAGAACGGCCCGCAGCGTCCGGTCCTCCTCGCAGTCGATCAGTAGCTCGGCGTCGTCGGCGAGCATGTGATCCTGGATATCGAGCAGATCGTTACGGAGAACGATCGTTTCACCATCGTGGAGAAGCGGCAGGGGACGCCGGCAGAGGTAGCCATTCGCACCGATCCTCGGGGTAGAGCGGATCCCTCCGCTCCATATCCTCAGTAACCCGAGCGTTCAATCTCCCGCAGCATCCCCACCAGTACGGCCCGAAGGACATGGTCCTCCTCGCAGTCGATCAGCAACTCGGCGAGGGACCGCGTGTACTTACATGCAGAAGAAGTCCCACCCATCCGAGTAGGGCCCACCGGCCCACTGCAGCGTTACGTGCGCTTCACTCGACTGTCCGTCCTTCACGATCGTTACGTAGGCAGTATCACCTTCGATATCCGACACGATCGAGGGCGCTGGCATCGTCTCGTAATGGAGCCGATCAACCGGGCCCCTGAGGCTCACCTCAACGGTCCAGTCACAATGGTTCCCGTTGCTTTCGAGCCCGACTCGGCCCCCGCATGAAACGACCTCGGCACCGGGTGGCGCGTTCCGGCAGACCACCTCCTCCAGCTGATATAGCTGCACAAGGTGGCGCCCACGGGCGAAGAGGAGTGGGCTTCCGAGTGCCAGCGCGACGACCAGACCAACGATGACCAGGGTAAGGAGTTTGGGCCACGACCTCCGTACGACCCTTACGGCGAGCGCGAAGAGTCCGGCTATGAGCACGGCTGGGATGCCTACCAGCAGGAGTACCCAAAAGAGATACTCGGCCGCGTCGACCGCAAGCTCGATCAACTGGAGCCCGGCCATGGCCGGAGGATATCCTCGTCCACCGCGTGCTCGGCCCTATGTCGCGCGACGACGCCCGCCGCCGGGTCAGGCCTATTGGCGGTCGGCCTCGCGCAACATGCCGACCAGCACCGCCCGTAGCGTCCGGTCCTCCTCGCAGTCGATCAGCAGCTCGGCGCATGTAACGGCATCAGGGCGAGGCGTCACTCGAGAGAAACTCCTGGTGCGACCGCCGCTGCGGGTATCTTCCTTACCCCCGCGGGTTCTCGTCCCTCGCAACGTCTGCCGGAACTCCCTCACGCTTCGCTACCACGGCGAAGCGGTCGTTCTCGAAGACGATCCCCTCGATATCCCCGACGAAGTGCTCCGGAATGATCACAAAGTGCCGCGCATCCTTCCTCACGTGCTCGTACTCGTCCAGGGTGATGTCGATGGCGGCGTCGCACCTCATGCGTGCGCACTCACACACGATGTCGATCCGGTTGGCGGGTGCCTCGTCCTGGTAGGCCCCTTCGATCTTCTCGTTGATCTCCCTTGAGGCGGCCTCGTTCCTGGCCATCCGCTCCTCCCGCAAACTCATGAGCTCAACTCACCGTCTGCCTCTTGGGAGTGCTTCGGCTGGGCCTTTGGAACGAATCGCGGACACTTGCATTCAGAGAACAAACATGGTCCGCCCCTCGGATCACTGTGGAGGGAACTCCGAGTGGTGACACCGGGAGCACAACGTGACGAGCCTGGTGTTGGAGGTAAACGGTCTGAGTATCCGCATGGCCCACTCCCTAACGGAAGACGCCCACCTTCGAGCGGGCGAGGCGGGCGTCTCCCTTCTTACCGAGACTCCTGTAGTACCCGCTCCCTACAGCGGAGAAACCGATGGAGGCCTCAGCGCCACGGCTTCTCGGCAGCGTTCATGGCGAACGAGTTGGGCCAACCGGCTCGCCGGGCGAGGCTAGTTTCCCCCCACCCAAAGGCGGGGACATCCCGTGGGCGCTACTGGAGACCCGCTCCACCGTCCGCGCTTTGGCGCGGCATTGGGCGAAGGAACGCTATGGAAGGAAGCTGAGCGCGAACAGAGGAGACCGACATGTCCCTGCCGATGCCCCCACCACCACAAGCGCCCAAACCAGCGCCCGCGCCGATCTGGAAGCGATTGTGGTTCTGGGTCATCGTCGTGATGGTGTTGGGGGCATGGGCAGGAGCTGTGAGCATACGGATGTCCATTGATGAGGGCGTGTCTGATGGGGGGACGTCGGCCGACTGTCTGCGGCCCTCAAGGGCGTGGCTCGACACCCTGAAGAGCGCGTTCAACCGCAAGTATCGGAGAGCCGCTATCACGTCCTCTGCGTACGTCCACGCTGACACGTCAGAAGGAACGGCCTACTACGTGGCCGTGAGCATCGAGGGAATGTCCGGTGTGGCTGTCTTCCGGACGAGCGATCCACCGCTGCAAGCTGATACCACTCTCATAACGGCAGCCAACCCAGCGGCAGGACAGCTCTTCGGCAGCTCTTGGACGAGGACGGGGACATCGGCAGAGTCCTGTCTCTGATCCAGAGACTGTCAGATGCCTGGCAGTGGGCGAGCACGGATCGCCTGACACCTTAGCCTCTACTACGCGAGCCGCCGTTACGACGCGAACTGGGCTACCAGAACCAAGTACGCGATCACGCCGCTGATGAGAGCGACAGACCACGCAAGCTCCACCAGCAGCGTCTGATCTCGGTCAGCCGGATTCGGCGGGGGTTCGA
>Ga0207643_10000540_pt1 | contig 24315 bp, 26 predicted proteins | sample KBSMisM62_FD_184313 | JGI IMG/M metagenome (GOLD analysis project Ga0207643, IMG submission 184313) | Miscanthus rhizosphere microbial communities from Kellogg Biological Station, Michigan, USA - KBS Miscanthus M6-2 (SPAdes) (version 2) | ecosystem: Host-associated > Plants > Roots >...
AAAACTCGACAGCAACTGATCATCCAACAGGAACATGTGTAGCACCAGCAGGCAGTGAATCTGTAGTCTGTGAAGCAGCAGCAGGAGATAGCGCAGCAGCTGCAGCTACATCTGAAGACACACAAACCGGATCAGAAGAAGACAACCAAACCGGATCAGAAGAAGACACACAAACCGGATCAGAATCTGAGGGTTAAAGCAGCAAAGGCTCAATACCAGCGCCAGTAGCGGTAACGCAACTGGTAACGGAACAATGATGGCTGGCAATATGACCAACAACATGACTGGAGACATGGCTGGAAAATCCAACAGGGGCAACTAGTCAACTATCTCTCTTTTTCTCTTTTTTTAAAAAAACAAAATTCAAGAAGTAATATTTGCATCGATAATTCAGTAGCATTAATTATGCACATATTTTTAACGCATAAACTATAGGATAAACGAAGCCAAAAATCACAGTTTTAATCCGAATCAAACTTTGAGGATAGGAGAATTGAAAAGAATATAATGACTGTACATTTAAAATTCTCAGATTAATGAGAAATTTGATTACACGAGTCGGAAACCATGAAGTAGTAAAGGAGGGAGATTTCAGGTATGTCGTTAAGAGGGATGAATCTAAAGGGATGATGGTTCCGGTTACAATTTACGCAGATGATAGTCTTATATCAAAAATGGCATTGGATAGAACTATCGATCAGGCCGCAAATGTCGCCACGTTAAAAGGGGTTGTGAAACACGTTGTGGTATTGCCCGATGGCCATGAGGGCTACGGTTTTCCAGTGGGTGGAGTAGCAGGTATGGATCTAGAAGAAGGAGTAATTAGCCCGGGAGGAGTAGGCTACGATATTAATTGTGGAGTCAGATTAATACGGACTAATTTACGAGAAAAAGAAGTCCGTCCAAAGCTCAAGGATCTCGTAAATGAATTATTTAAGGCCATTCCATCTGGAGTTGGTAGCTCCAGTCCAAGAAAGGTCACCGGGTCAGAACTTGACGACGTGCTTATTGAAGGGGTGAAATGGACTGTTCAAAATGGTTATGGATGGGTTTCTGATATTGACGTGTGTGAAGAAAATGGCTGTATGAAAGGGGCGGATCCCACAAGCGTATCTGAACATGCTAGGAAAAGAGGAGGGCTTCAATTGGGCACACTTGGTTCGGGGAATCATTTTCTAGAAGTGCAAAAAGTAGACAAGATTTTTGATGAAAGAGCAGCAAGAGCTATGGGAATAGAACAAGATCAGGTTACTGTTCTGATACACTGTGGATCCAGGGGATTTGGTCACCAGGTTTGCAGTGATTATTTGAAAATTTCAGAAAAAAAAATTAGGGATTCTGGTATTAGAATTGTTGATAGAGAACTGGCATGCGTTCCAAATAACTCTAAAGAAGGTGAGAGCTATAGAAAGGCAATGTATTCTGCGCTTAATTTTGCGTGGTCAAATAGACAAATGATTACGCATTGGACAAGAGATACGTTTGAAAAGGTAATGAGAATGACTGAAGCTGACTTGGACATGAAGCTAGTTTACGATGTTTCACATAACATAGCAAAAGTTGAAAGGCATGCCGTAGACGGTGAAGGAACTAGAGACTTGGTAATACATAGAAAGGGCGCCACAAGAGCATTCCCGGCAGGGGATAGCCATATTCCAGACAAGTATCGAGACATTGGTCAACCAATTTTTATTCCAGGCTCAATGGGGACTGCAAGCTGGATACTACTTGGGAATTCAAAATCATTAGAGTTAAGTTTTGGATCTACAGCACATGGTGCAGGTAGAACAATGTCCAGATCTGCAGCTAGGAGAAACTACACAACTGAAAGCGTAAGAAAAAATTTAGAGTCAAAGGGAATTTACATAAAGGCACTAAGCAGGGAAGGAATGGTCGAAGAAACCCCTGAAGCATACAAAGATGTCGATTCAGTTGTTGAAGTGTCGCATTCTCTTGGAATTGCGACAAAGGTGGCACGCTTAGTTCCAATTGGGGTGATTAAGGGATGAGCCAAGAAGAAGATCCAGAACTCCAAATAATCAAAGCGAGAAAAATGAAACAATTGAAAGAAAAAGCAAAATTGTTTGAAAAAATGAAAGAAGACGAAACAAAAACCAAAACGGAAGTGTCAAAAATTGATGATAAGCAGGTTTTACTAAAATATTTGTATGATAGAGGAGACGAGGTCTTAAAACTAGCTGAATCACAGTTTCCAGTTCAGACAAGAATCATAATAAATAGAATAGCGGATTTAATTAAATCTGGTGAAATCGATAGCCCCATATCCGGAGGTGAACTATTGTCAATATTTCGGTCTGTTGGATTACGCATACGTGTTGATACTAATATTAGAATCGAAGAACATGGAAAATTTATTTCGTTCGGAGAGAAATTAAAGGAAGGAATGTGAGGCTAAATGATATCTCGGATAGCTATCATCTATCAAGGCAGCATTGTAAGACTGTAAGATTCTTCTAATCAATGAATTAAGAAATGTTACCCCAAAAGAATCGCGCAGCAGTTTTTAATGGACCCAAGAATTTTCAAATTAAGGATCTACCTATATCTGATGATTCCAAAGTATTACTAAAGACTCTATCATGTGCTGTTTGCGGATATGACGTTAGAGTATTTAACGAGGGTCATAGAAAAGTGAGGCCCCCGATTGTATTGGGCCATGAGATATGTGCAAGAACATTGAATACTCTAAAGTTACCCGATGAGAAGATAATCCCAGAAAACACAAGAGTAATAGTTTCACCATTAATACCATGTTTAAATTGTTATTATTGTAGTATCGGACATTTTAACTCGTGTAATAGCCTTAGCGAAATTGGATCAAGTGTTAACGGTGGATTTGCAGATTATATAAATATTCCTCAAACTAGTTTACTTATAAATGGTATCATTCCAATTGCAAATAACATAAGTGATGACGAAGCGTCACTCATAGAACCGTTATCTTGCTGTCTGAATGCACACTTTAATTTCAATATTCAAACCCATGGCGAATTTGTGGTAATCATTGGAGATGGTCCAATAGGTCTGATTCACTTACAAATTTCAAAACTTTACAACGCAAATACTATTGTTATTGGTAAAGTACCCTCAAGGTTGAAGGAAGCAAAATCCATTGGTGCAGATATGGTACTACTAAATAATCATGCTGATGAAACAATAAAAACAATATCGGAATATACTTCAAGGAAGGGTGGAAAATTAGTTATCGTGGCGACAAGCAATCCTGAAGCTGTGGATTTGGCCCTGAAAGTTGCGGGAAAAAATTCAGTTGTGAATTTATTCGCGGGCATGCCCAAAAATAAAATTCTTGAAATTGATCCAAATTTACTTCATTATAATCAAATATGCTTGAGCGGGAGCTTTAGTTCTACTCCAAAAGTAATGAAAAGGGCGACGGATCTGGTACACGAAAAAAAAATTGATTTAAAGAGATTGATTACTCACAGGTTTTCGATCGATGAAATCGATAAAGCATTTTACGTAACTGAAGTTTATACCGGATTGAGGTCAGTCATAAACTCTTTTTAAATCTGGTTTATTGTTTGCTCGTCTCTGGTATTAGTTCGTATTTGGATTTATATCCTCTCGGATTTATCATAAGTCCATTGTAATTAAAGGTTGACGAGTTACCTATAATCACTGTTGTAATCATGCCCAACATATCATTATAGTCAAGCAGTTTCTCTAATGTAGTAACAACTATTTTCTGACTCTCTCTAAATGCTCCCTTTACTATGGCAACAGGTGTATCTGGTTTTCTATAATTAAGAAAAATGTCTCTGGTATCTTTTAGTTGATGAATTCGTTTTTTACTCGCAGGATTATAAATTACGGTTACGTAATCTCCCAATGCTGCGGCCTTGACCCTTTTAACGATAATTTCCCAAGGCACTAGCAAATCACTCATGCTGACTACTGCAAAATCAGTCATTAGAGGAGAACCGATTAATGCCGAACATGAGTTTAAAGAAGAAACACCGGGGACACACTCTACGTAAATTCCGTCGTTAAAAGTCCACTTCTTGTCTGCCAAAATTTCGTAAATCAGCCCCACCATTCCGTATATTCCTGGATCGCCGGATGAAACCAAAGATACAATCTTACCCTGCTCAGCAAATTCAATAGCTTGATTGGCTCTATCTACCTCTTGAGTCATCGGATACCTGTAGACTTCTTTATCCTGAATTAGATCTTCGACTAATGAAACATAGGTCTCATAGCCAACTATAATCTCACTTTCTTTTATGACTTGTTTAGCTCGAAATGTCATGTGATCGTGATGACCAGGGCCAACGCCGACTACGTATAGCCTTCCCTTAGTGTTTTGCATACTTTCATTAGAAGTTTGGAATAATATAATATTATATCTAATTTCAAAATCTTGATAAATGGATCTTCTATGGTTCGATCTTGAACTAACAGTGCTTAAATAGTAAGTCTTAAAACGGAAATCAAAGAATTAGTGTATTATGGCCTCGCCAGATGAATTCACCAAGATACTGCTCGACAAAATAATTACAAATGTGATATCATGCCTTCCTTTAATAGAAAATATGTTTAAAGATCAAAACCATGATCTTAACAAAAAAATTGGAATCACCAAAAAAAGGGACTTTATGCTAGGTGCTGTATGGTGCATAGTACTTGAGAAATTCATCATTACCAGCTATCTTCACACTGGTAAGACTATAAATTATGAAAATGGTATTGACGTAAGTAAGTATGTTTTAGAGAAAATCTCCGAATCCAATATTTTAATGTCAATCAAGAATGATTAGTCAATTGATATCAAATCTATCTTTTGTGAAATGGAACAGATGATGATGCGTTATATTCAGCTTTCGCGCATACTAGTTTTATCAATATTTAATTATCAGTAAGGGGAAACTGATTTTCTAATTTGGAAAAAAGTGTAAAACTTTCAGAATCCTTCAAACTGGGAATTATTATAGCATATGCAATCGTAATAGCACTAAGTATCGATTCATCAAAAACCATTTTTATTCCCTTTTATTCAATACCCGGACATCTGTTATTTGCTACGATTCTCTTTTACGGATATTTTGTTATTATAACAGGTTGGATTGAATTTTATTCGCTATTACAACGATTTGAACACCAAGGGAGGTTTGTATATAGAAAGTTTGTAATCGATCTAGGTATTCTATTCTTATTTTATTATATCATAGTTGGCGGTAGCAATACAGATGAAGGATATTTGATCCCTGATATTTATTTGTTCATAACACCTCTACTCTATTTTCTATTTACTCTAAAAGACATGTATGGCGTTAGGGACTATCAAGATAACATGCTAATAAAATACAGGAACATGTCCAGAAACTTTTTTTTTATTTCCATCTTAATTTCATTGTTATATTTGACTGAAACATATGCGACAGGTTTTCAATCATTTGGTGCTATCGCATTCTATAGAGATTTGATATTTGCATTTCTAGTACTTGCACTAATCGTGGTGTATAGAATAATGAGATGGCGTCAATTCAATACAGCGGTGGCAACCTAGCCGTGAAAATTTGAGGGACCGTATTCTGAGAAAATGCCGTCTGGGTGATTAGGTGGATGATAGAAACCTATGATGTGTTTAATACTAAATTTGACATGGTCTGAATGTCTTACAGAAGGTGTTCTAAATAATATAATAATGGACTTGAGTCTATTTATAAACGGGGATTTATAAGCGTAATATGTAGCATGCAAAAAATTATTTTTACCGACATTGATGGAACATTACTAGATTCTCATTTTCCAGATATTAATAGAATGAAAGAACTAGTACAAAAGATTGTACAAAATAAAATGCATTTGATATTTTGTTCCTCAAAAACGGAATTGGAACAGAATAAAATAAAATCAGAGTTAGATCTTCATGAGCCGATTATAGTAGAAAATGGGGGAGCTACGATAGTGCCCACGGATTATTTTAAAAAAATTACGATTGGTACTTCAAAGATATTCCGACAAAATTATATAATTGAAACTGGAGCACCCGCAAATCAGATTAGATCGTTGCTAAAACAAATTCGGGCCAAACACGACATTAATTTCAAGGGAGTGAACGATCTAACTTTATCTGAACTTTCAAACATCACCAAGTTGCCTCAAGACTATGCGAAGAGAATGATGAAAAGAAAATACAGTGAGACGATAGTACAACTAGATAATGACGAAATTACCAAGTTCGCAAATATTATTCAAAAAGCTGGATTAAAAATGATACCTGGTTCACAATATTTTGATATTACGTGTGGTAATGACAAGGGAACAGCTGTTAGAATTCTAATGGATTTTTACCGTAAAGAGTATGAAAATGATGTTATTTTCATTGGAATTGGCGATAGTAAAAATGATGAACCCATGCTATCTTTAGTTGATATACCTATGCTTGTTCAGAAACCCGATGGCAGTTGGGAAAGTTTACAAATTGAAAAATTACAAAAGGTAAATGGAATAGGTCCAAAGGGCTGGGAAATTGCATTTGAGCTAATTCTCAAATATTAACACATTATTTTTGGAAATAATCTGACAGATGGAATTGTATATTTTTATGCGGGCTTTTCATGATTTTGGAAACTTGAGTTTGATTAAATTCTGTCCACCTATCTTTGTTACTTCAATCATGTCTTCTCTCTCAAGACGTTTTATGAGTCTCCAAAGACTCGTTTTTGGGAGTATGAATCTATTCCTAATTTCTCCTTCAAATGCTGCTCCTTCATTGTCAGAAAGATAAAACAAAATTTCCTTTTCTTCTAGTTTCAAGTTCCTTTTTTGTCTGATAATATCGGCAATTAACTTGTGGAGATAAGATTGATTAGAATTGTCGTTATTTTTATGTTCCTTCGTGTAAGATTCTTGCTCAATAAAGTTATTTTCGCTGAAAGTGTCGGGTGATAAATCGGAATTTAACTGAGTCTCTCTGATAGTAGCACTTGACTGTGACTGCGAATTATTTTTTCTTCTGTACTTTTTAAACATGTAAATGCCAACTGATGCTGCAATTGGAATCAAAAGAATAAGTGAGAAAGTACTTGTATTAAGCGATAATATTTCTTGTTTTGTATTGTCCAAGCTGTTAATAGCCAGAGTCGCGTATTGCAGAGCCTTGGGATAATTTCCCTGGGAAAATTCAATGTTTGATTTTGATAAGAATTCTGATGCTTGGGCAGTATCAATGTTTGTACCCTGCACATTTTCTATTTTAGCAGTGGCGTTACTTATCATATCCTTGGACGTCTCAAATGACTCCGTAATTACTGCAGAAATATCGCTAGCATTATTGGCTAGTCGCTCTGCATCTATAAAATTGCTTTGATTCAACGCAATCTTTGCGGCTTGGATGATTCGCTTGACTTCATCAAGATTAATTCCATTATGTTCGCTTGCGGCCTTTGTCAGATCTAGTTCTGCCGAATTAATGGAAATTATGGCTTGATCTCGAGTTCCTGCATACCCAATAACATAATCTATAGAAATCTTACCTTTATCGAAGGATAACAAATTCTGTCCTCCCAGTTTTCTAATTAATGATGGCGATTGCTCCCCCAAATTGGTAACTACTGCATCATTTGGTAATTTTACTGTAAATGGAAAAGCTGAATCTATAAGGAAGCTCCATTCTCTTTCCTGCTTGTTAACAAGATCTGGAGTTTGGTATGTAACCCTTACTTGTGATTCATTTTGTGTGTTTATCTTAATCTCATTGGTTGAAGAATTGAACGAATATACCAAGTATTTTGACAGATAGTTTCTAACCAAAATTTCATTGATATTTCCTCCCATTAATGGCAACGTGATCTCGCTAGCATTAGTTTTCAAACGAAGGTCATATTGAACAATTGAATCGCCATTTGATAAAATTCCAATAAATATTGAATTTACTTGATATTGGACCTGAGAATGAACAATATTAAAATTCGTGCCTGAGAAGAAAATTAGCAATATTGACACGATTAATAAAGCAAACAACCTCAATAGATTATCGACTCCATAAAAATGAAAAATTTCTCTGTGATTGAGAAATCAAAATTATGTTCAGTAGATAATTTTAACTTATTGTATGAATACGGAACGCAAATCATAAAAAGCGTAAATATAGTATTCATATGATTTGCTATTTTCTATTATTGATACTCAAATATTTTTTTAGGTCACTTTTTGAATACTGTTCTATCCACTTAAATTTTCGTTGAAGAGTGCTAGTATAAATCTTTGTCCAATCTAAATCAACATATTCGCACCACGATTTGAAAACACGCGGATCAATGTAATTCCTTAACGACGTTCCAAGGTTATAATCCCTGGTCTCCTTCTGAAGTCTTAATTGGAATTCCAACTTTTCCACTCTTTGTTCCTTTCTTAGCTTCTGTAGTTCGGTCTTCCATTTGTTCTCTTTCAATTCCATTCGCAGTTGTTTAATTTTTTCCTTTTTGTTCTCTAAAGATTGTTCAAATTTCTCCCATGCTTTTTTACTTGCAGGATTCTTGGGATCTATTCCTTTTTTGTGGTTACAGGTTATCGCGGCCTGTAGATTTGCAATCTTTGCAACGTAAACTTTCTTAAACTCACTTTCATTTTTATTCACCTTTAAAATTGGTTCAGACAGATGTTTCTTTACAATGGCAGTTGCTATGTACGTTCTAAAAACTTTCGCAGTCAAATTGGGAACATTTTCTTTGTCAATTGAGCGAAGGAATTTATTTACTTTAGATGATGTGATATCTTCAAATATTTCATCCGATTTATCCTTTCCCTTCATGAAGAACAATAAATTCTCGTAAAGAGCCTTTGTGTCAGGACTGGATATCTCCAAAGTTTTTTGCCAGGGCACACTGTCTTTTCCAAGAAAATTAAATTCAATGTGAACCTTGTCACCTATTTTTGGAAATTTCAAATGTTCTACCCTGAGGGTAGATGCTCCAATAGTATCTGCTTCATCAGGATCTTTTTCATCACCGACTCTCATTGCCAACTTGAATATGAGATAGCAGACTGTGGCAATTTTTTTCCTAGTTACATCCTTGGAACTTAACATCTGATTGATAATTTCTTTTTCTATATCAGAAATGTAGTATTCTAATTTTTTTGCTATGTCGTATTTTGCTTTGTCGTTGTCTTGTCGTAGGTAAGATGAATCATGTAACCATACGTATTTTCTCTTTCCAGTAAGGTTTTCTATCCATGAAGCCAACCACGTTGAGTAGTGGTCATGTACAATAGCATTCCATGGACCTTCAGGTGCCGAGGCGTCCTCTCCTAAATTCAGGGTTACATCTTTTGGAGTGACCCTTGGTTTCCATCTTCCCCTAAGAGGATGAAGTCCTCTTCCCATGAAAATTCCAGGCGGTTCAACGAGCCAGTTTGCTACGTCAACCTCAATCCCATCAATTTTGGCTTGTCCATAAATCGCTTTTAATTTTTCTTTTTCTAACTTCTTTTCCTGACTAATTCTTCTTCTTTCATCTCTCGTGAGTGATTTTATTCTTATTTTTTCATTTTCCTTAATCTTTAATTCCTTATCAACCAAACTAAATGCTTCTGTCATGTCGATTTCATCAATATTACTAACCGACGTGAATCGCTCGGGGAGCAATTTTTTGAAATCAGAAAGAAAATTGGCTTGAAAAACAGGATCTTTGACGTAGTGGGTTTCTTTCTTTTTTGCCCATGCATAAATAAGTTCTTCCTGCTCACGATTCAAGAAGAAAATCTCTCCCAAAATTTTGATATTTATGCCACGTTGAACATATTCTGGGGGAAACGCCACACCGTTATGCTCCAGATCCGTCCATTTATTAGAAGTAGCAACTTTAGATGATATGGTCAACTACATTCAAAATGTCTAATTAACTATTCTTAAACCTTATCCGCCCTTATCCGCTCCTATTATTATATTGAGAATTTCAGTCAATTAACTTAATTACAATACGGGAAATATAATACTGTGAATTCATCGGAGCTGGGAAAGTTTCCAGTACAACTTACACGCAAAATAAATGACATATCTGAAATTAAACCGATGATTGACGAATTTATTGAGCATTATAAGCAGTCCAAACCAGAAGAATTTAGTTGGAGAATATTGTTGCCACGACATCTGGATTCGGGTTATGACGTAAAAAGATTAGGAGCTACCATTCACGCCGAAATTATCATCTCACTAAAGAAAAACAAGCTAATTGCTAATCTGAGAGACATTAGATATATTCATGATGACGATAACTATGGATGGTTGTTGTTGAATCCCAAAATAGCAGAAAAATTATGAAAATCGAGAATATTGTTATTGGGAAACGCCTTTAAACCGATTCATCAAAAAAGGGGCTTCAAGTTTCAAGATACGACTCAGGATTATTGCAATTATTAGCCCTAAGAGAAAACCACCAATTAAATCGCTCAAATAGTTTAATCCTAGAGCCAAATTTGAGAACATAATCATTGGTGGTAGTATCCAAAGAAGAAATGAATATTTCTTGGTCTTCAGTCGCATGACATTTTCCACAATGTACGCGAAAGCAGTTATGATGGCCATGTGATTTGATGGATATGAGAAATTTCGGGCTTCAGTCAGTAGGCTGTCACTCTCAAGTTGGAAGCCCTTTGGAAGCACAGGAATCTTTTGTGATTCTGGAGGCTTTGGCTGAGCAACTATTGGTTTCAAATAAGATACCGATATGGCGATAGTCATTATTGCTATCATCAGAATCATTCCCATTTTTCTTGTTCTTCTAATGATCGTAAATACTATAGCTACAAAAATCAGATTTACTACCTCACCAAATGATGAAATTGTTACGAAAAAGTAGAGGAAGAACTGACCAGGATCATAATAGCTGAAATTATCAAAGATAAAAGAGTCTATTGGAAAGAACAGACGAAGGTGGACAAATATAGTAAATATTATGAATAAAGATAAAATGACTATAAATTGAAATGATCGGATGTATATCAATCATAATTACCAGGAAATTCTCGACTCAAAAGTAAACCCAGAGTATCAATTAAAAATCAAAAGTAATGCACTGCTCATATAATATTGCCGGTCAATAAAGGGAAGATTCATTTTTGATTTGTTCAGCGGATTTAGGATCATTTTCTGAATAATATTTTATCATCCCTACTTTCAATACCTTCAGAGAAAGAAGCGCGCACTTGATTCTTGCAGGTCCCAGGTTTGTCAAGCCGATGTTTTCAAGAATGTCTTCCTTTTTCAAATCCTTGATTACATTCAAATCTTTACCCATAACCATTTCAGTTAACATTGAGGCACTTGCTTGGCTAATAGCGCATCCTTTTCCTTCAAATTTTACGTCGCTGATTACACCATCATTTACCTTCAAATGCATATCAATTTCATCTCCACATAGAGGGTTACTGTCATGTACCGTAACGTCTGCATTTTCCAATTTTCCTTTATTTCTTGGGTTTCTGTAGTGGTCCAGTATGATTTCTCTGTATATATCATCGCTCATATTTTGAAGATCCTCCCTGCTTCCTTAATAGCATTAACGAACTTATCTATTTCCTCTTTAGTATTATAAATGTAAAAGCTAGCCCTCGAAGTAGCCGGTACATCAAGTCTCTGCATCAATACCTGAGCGCAATGATGGCCAGACCTTATTGCAATTCCATGATCATTCATTATTGTTGCAAGATCATGAGGATGAATATCTGCAATATTAAATGAAATTACTCCTCCTCTGAATTTGGAATCCATGGGACCATATATTGTGATATATTTCAATGATTGCATTGATTCAAGAGCGTATTCGGTTAAATAAATTTCGTGTTTCCTTATATTTTCCATCCCAATTTTTTCCAGATAGTCGACAGCTGCCCCAAAGCCAACTACATCTGCGATGTTAGGAGTACCTGCCTCAAACTTGTATGGTACTTCGTTGTAATTTGTGTGAAATTTAAAAACCTCCTTTATCATATCGCCACCACCCATGAACGGTTTCATCTTTTCAAGTAATTCCTTCTTTGCATATAATACTCCGACTCCAGTGGGGCCTAACATCTTATGCGCAGAAAAGACCAAAAAATCACAGTCCAAATTTTTCGCATCTACGGGCATATGTGGCACTGATTGTGCGCCATCCACAATCACCGGTATGTCGTATTGATGGGCAGTTTTAATGATCCTTTCAATTGGTACTATAGTACCAAGAACATTTGACATATGGCTTATCGAAACCAATTTTACTTTTCTTGATGAAATCAATTCAATCAAGTATTCAACATCCAGAAATCCGCTTTCATCTATTCCTACATATTCTAAACGCGTTCCGATTTCTTGACATAATATCTGCCAAGGTACGATATTACTATGATGTTCAATTTCGGTTATGGTTATAACGTCGTCCTTCTTAAGATTCGACCTCGCCCAAGAATGCGCAATAAGATTTATTGATTCAGTTGTGTTCCTTGTGAAGATAATCTCTTCGGGACGCACGTTAATAAAATTTGCAATTTTCTTACGCGATTGCTCATAGAGTTCTGTAGCTTCTTCTGCGAGTTGATAAACCGCTCTATGAATATTAGAGTTATAATTCGAATAAAAATCAGTTATCGAATTTATCACCGAATATGGCTTTTGCGTAGTAGAAGCATTATCGAGATATACCAGGTCCTTGCCATTAATTTTCTTCTTAAAAATTGGAAAATCATTCCTCAGCTCATAGCTATTTACAATGCTTCTTTGCATCAAATCTTAGGATAGGTCATAACAGATATAAACTTAGATTAAGGCACTGACGGAATCGCATTTTTACACTAATTCTCCACAAACGGTAAACAATATTTAGACAGGTTTTCTACACATGTAATCTTACCCCTGGTCATCTTCACAAACTTTTTTTTGTAATACAAATTATCATGGGGACATAACAGATCTAGTTTTTTGATAATTTTTGATGTAAGAGCTTTGCCTTTCTTGTCTCTATCAAGCAAAAGAATGACCTTTTTTCCTTTTCTGGACACATAATCTACAAGATTAATGATTCCTTTAAAATTATTGTAAACCAAAATCTCTCCATTGAATCCTATATCTCTCAAGGCATTTCCATCCTTTTTTCCCTCTACTACAACTACTGCGCCTGCTTCACATTCATAATTTAAGGATTCTATAAACGATCGAATTTCCAGGATCTGTTCCCTTTCGTATATCATTTACTGAAATAGGATTGGCGTCTAGCATTAATGAATTTTCTCTTTGTTACCGGAGTTATTTTCGGATTTTATTGACGTTGACGTAAGTTTGAACTTTCTCACATATGCTAAAAGTATCATGAAGTATTCCCAAACTTAAAATTTTAAGATTGTCCTTTTTGGCAAAGACTTATTTTTCATTCTGTTTGGTAATATTCCATCGTATGCTTGCCAATTACCAGATGAATATCGGCGGTTCAGAGTGGATGATTATTGGATTGCTTATTGTAATACTCTTATTTGGTTCAAAGAAATTACCTGAATTCTCAAGAACCATAGGAAAAGCAATGGGAGAATTTGAAAAGATGCGTGCGGTTTCCCTTAAACAAAGGATTGAAGATGAATCTAATTATACTGGACCGCGTATAGCTGGAGCTGTGGACAGTGAACGACACAAACTTGAACTGATAGCCGAATCTTTGGGAATAGACCATGTCAACAAAAATGACGAGGAATTGAGGCTCCTTATATCCGAAAAGATTAACGAATGATTTAAAGAAACTCGATTCCTTCAAAATTTAAATATGTGATTTTTTCAACTCACGTAATGTCAAATTCTGCAAATAGTGGAATCAATCCATATGAAGTAGCACTTACACAACTTGACGAAGTTTCATCAATGATAGGACTTGACAATGGTATACATCAATTTTTGGCTCAACCAAAGAGAGTGTTAACTATATCTATTCCTGTTAAAATGGATGATGGGTCCATTAAAGTTTTTACGGGTTTTCGATCTCAGCATAACGATGCCTTGGGCCCTTTTAAAGGAGGTATACGTTACCATCCGCAAGTAACTATTGATGAAGTTAAGGCGCTTTCTATGTGGATGACTTGGAAGTGCGCCATAGCAAATATCCCCTTTGGTGGTGGAAAGGGTGGTATAATATGTGATCCAAAAAGCATGTCTGATGGCGAGTTGGAGAGAATGACTAGAAGGTATGCATATGGAATTTCAGATATCATTGGCCCTTACAAAGACATTCCCGCCCCTGATGTTTATACTGGTGGAAAGGAAATGGCATGGATTATGGACACATTTTCAGTTATCAAGGGTAATTACATACAACCAGAAGTTATCACAGGTAAACCGATTCAGATTGGAGGATCTCTTGGACGTAATGAGGCAACGGGAAGAGGTCTTGCCATTACTGTTAGGGAAGCAGCAAAAAAGCTGAATATCGATATGAAAAATGCAAAGGTCGTTGTTCAAGGATTCGGCAATGCAGGACAATTTGCGGCACAATTAGTAGAAGAGCAAGGCGCAACGATAATTGCAGCAAGCGATTCGAAAGGGTGCATAAGTAATAAAAATGGAATTGATATTAACTCACTTAGGAAGCACAAGGAAAAGGCAGGATCCGTTACAAATTTTGCCGGAAGCCAATCTATTTCCAATAAGGAACTTCTTGAAACAGAATGTACAATTTTGATCCCTGCTGCTCTCGAAAACCAAATAACAAAAGATAACGCTGGAAAGATAAATGCCAAGATAGTAGCAGAGGCTGCGAATGGACCTACTACTCCAGAAGCCGACAAGAAATTATTTAACAATAAAATTTTGGTTATTCCTGACATCCTGGCAAACGGTGGTGGAGTCACTGTATCCTATTTCGAATGGTTGCAAAATCTGCGTAGAGACTATTGGACAGAAGCAGAAGTTAATGAACGGTTGGATACAAATATCACACAGGCATTTTTAGGTGTCTATGATACCCATTTAAAACACAATACCCACATGAGAACTGCAAGTATGGTAGTTGCGTTGAACAGAGTAGTTGAAGCCATAAAGATTAGAGGACTGTGGCCTTAGACGTTGGAGACAATTACAAAATTTCGCACGACAAAAATATAAGATAAAAAAAGTAACTAAAAAATTCTCTTTTATTCAGTTGAAAAGGAATGTCCACATGAACATGATTTTGTTACATTTGGATTATTAATCTTGAATCCAGATCCCATCAAGCTTTCAATGTAATCGATGTTTGTTCCCTTTAGGTATTTTTGACTGTAACTATCGACAATCATTTTGATGCCATTTTGATCAATCACATTATCGTCTTCGTCTGGCTTTTCCTCAAAACCCATACCATATGAAAGACCTGAACAACCTCCACCAGAAACATAAACTCGGAGATACAAGCTGTCCTTATTCTCTTGTTTCATGAATTCTGTGACTTTTTCTGCTGCCTTTGGACTTATTGTAATCAATTCCGTTTGATGTGTACTTTCCATTATGAGTACATTGCCCTGCTAAACTATAATAACGTTTTGAAAATGAGAATTCTGGGAGCGAAAATAAAATAAAAGACCCATTTCCGACAGATTTTATTTTAGACTTTCCTTAATTTTTTGCCATTTTGCCAGACTCCCTGCCGCTGTAATCCAGGTGATTACCGATTCGTATACCGGAATATTGAATGCTTCAATTTTTTTAGATATTTTCTCGGTAAACGGGCCGCCCATTGCGCCTACAAGAATTGGCTTTTTCTTTTGCTTTTGCAAATCTCCCAGTATGTCGACTATTTTTTCTTCCAGTGGGTCATCTTGGAAAACGAACCAAGGCATGACGATATCCACATTGGGATCATCTAGAAATGCTTGTATTGCGAATCGGTAATCATCTGCGCTTGCAGAACCAGTGACATCGCACGGGTTGCCGATGACATAGGTGGCGGGATAATGTTCCTTGAATGATTTCATGGTTTGATCACTCAGTTGAGCCAATTCTAAATTCAATCTTTCGAAATTATCTATCGCAGCTATAATTGGTCCTGCTCCATTTGTTACCATGGCAATCCTATTTCCTTTTGGAACTGGTTGCCATGTCAATGCCTTGAGCGCTGATGTCAACTCTTCATAAGAATCCACAGAAATAATTCCTGTTTGCTCAAAGGCTCCACTTATGACTGCAAAAGACCCACCAAGAGAACCAGTATGTGACGCTGCTTGTTTGGCCCCTTTAGTAGACCGTCCATTTTTGAAAACAACAATAGGCTTTTGATACTCTTTTATTACATTTTTTGCAGAATTCATAAATTTGCGACCATCTCCTAGCCCTTCTACATACAAGCCAATTACATTTGTATCTGGATCTTGAGCTAAATAGTGTATCATGTCAGCTTCATCAACGTCCGATCTGTTACCATAAGAGATCATCTTGCTTAATCCAAATGCATCTGCCGTCTCCATAAAAGCAATACCAACAGTTCCGCTCTGAGAAAGAAAAGCCACATTTCCTTGTCTTGGTCTTATCATTCTTAGATGTCCTTGAAATGCGCAATCCAATCTATTTTCTCCGTTAAAAATACCGATGCAGTTTGGGCCGATTATTCTAACATTTAATTCACGAGAAAGATCCTGAACCCGTTTCTCGATTGCTGCACGTTCTCCTCCTAATTCCTTACCGCCGCCAGAGATTATTACCATATTGTGGATATTCTTTTTTCCACATTCTGCAAGAAGGTCAGGGACAAACTTAAGATCAACGGTAACGATTACTACATCAATTGGGTCCTTGATGTCCAATAGGTTCTTGTATGCCTTGACACCCATTATTTCAGGATAATCCTTTGCATTTACGGGATAAACCTTTCCCTTGTAATCATGTTTTACAAGGCTCTCCATAACAGAGTTCCCTATCTTGCCTGGTTCCGGTGATGCTCCTATTAACGCGACCGATTTTGCATTAAAGAACAAGTCCATGAAACTGGCATCGGGAGTTGCTTTCGATATAGCATCATCTGAAGATTTTTCCTTGAGTATAATCTTTGCATCTACAACAAAATATCCATCAGGGTATACAACAACAGGATTAAAGTCAATGCTCTCATATTTGCCAGCCAAGTCTACTCCTAAGGTTCCGATATTCACAATTGCTTCAGAAATCATATCCATGTTAACGGTTTTTGATCCCCTGAACCCTTTGAGGATATCTCTGCCTCTTAGAGAATTCAACATTTTTATTGCATCATCTTTTGTAATCGGTAGAACTCTGAATGAAACGTCCTTAAGTAACTCCGTGTAGATACCGCCTAATCCGACCATGATTGAGGGACCAAATTGCGAGTCGTTTTGGAGTCCAATAATTAATTCAACTCCATTTGGAACCATTTTTTCCAACAAGACCCCTTTAACATCAAATTTTTCTTTAAGCCTATGATACATATCGTCAAAAGCTTTTTTGACTTCATCCTCAGACCTTAAACCTACTTTTACTCCACCTACATCTGTCTTGTGTAAAATATCAGCTGAAACAATCTTTGCCACTAAAGGAAATCCAATCTCCTTTGATTTCTTTACCGCCTCATCACTACTTGTTACAAGTGCATATTGAGGGACTTTGATTCCATATTCACTTAGAATTTCTTTTGACGATTCTTCGGTTATAACTTTTGGATTGCCCTTAGAAGATTCGACAATATTTTGGATCTTTTGTTTATCAACCATGTTAATGAGAAAGGGTTTTCTTTGTTTTTAATTAACTTTACTCAAGGCTCCTTTTACGCCTATGCAATTATCTTAATGATCTAATGCTATTCTTTTTAAATAAACTCGGAAATTTCAAAAATCGATTATGACGATTAAAAATGCCTGAACTCTTATTATTTCTTGGATATATCTGATTCATTAGTTCTTCATGTATTCGCAAATATTGCATTCCTTTTGTAGTAATGATTATCTTATTATTATTTTGACTCTCAGAGTACATTAGTAAATTGTGCTTTCTTAATTCGAACAGAAATTTCATTAACTCTGGCACCGTAATGTTGGATTTTAATCTTGAATATATTTCCTCATAGTCACAGTCTTTGTATGTGTTTTTCAAGATAATGGCAATTACATCTAACTTGCTGAGTGATTCCACAAAAGATAAGCAAATATATAAAATAAAAACTTCGTCATTAACTCTTATAGTAAATGGATTTTCACTTTTTCCAGTAATTTTGTCAGTATAATCGTAAGAACAAAGTAGATGTTGAATTAATAATAGATATTGACATGTTTTCTATAACAGATATGCAGAAGCGACTAGTATGCCTAACTACAGCTGAATTTTTTGAACAAAAGAAAATTGTTACTATAAATGATACAAAGTCACGCTAATGAGATTCAGAACTTGTACGAAAAAATTCTTTGGTACATTTAAAATTATACGGAAAATACATTCTGATTTTCTTGTTTTCCAAATACATACATGTTAGAAGTCAAATTGTATGCTTTTGATTCTTCGTACATTTCCAAGTAATTTTTTCCTTTGTCAGTCGTATGATATGTGACGGAGCCTTCGAACAAATTACTTCTCTCAATAACCAACTCATTTATCACCAAAATTTTTATGTATTTTTTGATTTGCTCATAATTCAAATGTGCTTTTGACATGATTGATGATTTTCTTTCTCCATTGATTGCGGTAAACAATATCATGGCGATAATGTCAGCAGTACTCCGATAATTCAATGTGCCATTATTAGGAAATCTGTCTATAAATAGAAGAGTAGAGAATTATCTGGCTTTTGACTAGCTAACATTTACTTTTTCTCAATAAAACAAGTTCTAATCATGTGACAAATACGCTCCTATTTGTACGCCACAACAATTATTGCGCCTCCAAACATTTTTTTTGTGAATTTAACTCTCGAAAATTTCTCAAGTAAGAGATCGTTTAACTTACCGTTCTTGGGCCATCGTAAAAAAGTTCCATGCAAAGTCTTAAATTTCAAACCTCTCTTGCCAGAAACGGAATATGCAATTATGCCAAGAACATATTTCAAGTAAAATGCAACAAGGCTTCTAAGGAGCATGTTATCGGGTTTTCCTATATCCACAATAATGAATCTTCCATTATTTTTTAGGACCCGATGAATTTCGGAGATTGCCTCGACTAGAGAGAAGGCATCTCTTAGGGAGTATCCGCAAAGGACATCATCTATCGTTGATTCCCTAAATGGCATATATTCGAAAACTCCGCACGATAGTTTGAGTCTTTGATTTGCCCGATTCTGGGCATGATGAAGCATTTCGGGTATGGGATCATGAAGAATTATCTTGGCATTTCCGCTCAGGATCTCTAATGCCTTAGATGACATATTGCCAAAACCCGAACCCGCATCAAGTATCAAATCACCTGGACGAATTTGACCATTCAGGCCTAATTGCCTGTACTTGTCATCTTGGCCTAATGAAATACTCTTGTTGACTTTATCATAAACTGGAATTATGCTTCTCAAAACTCCAATCACTTCTTTCCAATAGCTAAGTCCCAGTCCTGACAATTACCAAGTCTAAAAAATGAATGGCTATTTCTTATTTTGGAATGGTGAGGCTATTAATTTCAACACCAGTACTTTATAGACTACTTTACGACCCGATGCCTCCATGGCGATCGGTAATTTGGTTTCACAAAATTGATAAGGGACTCATAATTATGAAACATTGTCTGAGAAAATGGAGTATATATGCGAATCCTGTGGTACGCTATTAGTTCATAGTAATCAAGTAACACTCGATAGTATGAAGGACGTTCATGATCAGCTGTGTTCAGTTAAGAGGCAAAATATAGTTATTCCCGTTCCACAGATTACCCAGAGGCCAGCTCCGTCTGCTCAACCATCTGTTTCAACAACGCCACAAGCTCAAAATGCACTCAATCCTCCATCTCCACAACAATCCACCGCAACACCATCTTCAGGCGGTCAAACAACTATTTCTTTAACTGGTAGCGGAACGGACTATTCAAAGGTTGAAGGTCCAATTGATCCTGAGTTCAGATCTAAGCGTCAGGTAAAAGGTATGTATCAAGGAATAAAGATATGGGGTCCAGTAGATCCGCCAGGACAACTTGGAATTTGGGGAACCGAGGTTACAGTTGATTTTGATATCTGCGTTGCTGATGGGGCCTGTATTGAGGCTTGTCCTGTAAACGTATACGAGTGGTTGGATACGCCAGGTCATCCGGCGTCAGAGAAGAAACCATTTATGATAAGAGAAAAAGATTGTATTTTCTGCATGGCATGTGAGAACGTTTGTCCCCCACAATGCGTAAAGATATTCCAAAAGGGTCAATAGTATTTTGACGCCAAATTAGCAAGGTTGAAGATTGATGTTTGACACCGTGGCTACCGGTGGCACATTTGACATTTTGCACAAGGGTCATTATATACTGTTACTAAAAGCATTTGAAGTTGGAAATCATGTAATAATTGGTCTAAGCAGTGACAATTATGCAAATCAGAAAAAGAAAAAAATTGCTAACGACTACCCCATCCGACTAAAAAATTTAAGGAAATTTATTAAAGAAAAATTCAATAAATCTAACTATTCAATTTATGAACTAAATAATTTTTATGGTCCGACGGTATTGAATAAAGAAGTACAGGCTATCGTTACCACTGAATCATCCAAGGAAAATTGCATTAAAATTAATGCATTAAGAGAATCAAAAAACATTACCAAATTGGAAATTGTTATTGTTCCCTTAGTAGAGGATCATGAAGGTAAAGTGATATCTTCAACAAGAATAAGACAGGGTGAAATTGACATAAATGGAAGCAAACTATCAATGTAACATTTAAGGCTAGCACTTGATTATTACGTTCTCCGTAGTATGTTAACATGCAGAACTGAATAAAGCTATTTGCACGCCTAATGTGCTAAATATAAGTAATCTGTTCAAAATTAAGTTTTATGCACAACATTCAGTATATTTTCCTGACCAAATGTCCTAACAACCATCATAGGTCCGAATATTAGTTCTCCTACAAATTCCCTTAATTTAACCGCATTTATGTTATCCTTCATTAGAACGGCATGACATGATTTGTCCTTTAACATTAGTATTATCTCGTTATCTATAATTTTTATGACTTCAACTACAAAGTGTACACTATTTTTATCCCCTAACAACATACTACCTAATTTTTCGGTTTCGTATGAGTCAAGGCATTCAAATCGCGTCACTTTTTCCAATGGGTCAACTTTCCTCACTATATAGAAAATCGGAAACAATGTCTTTAGCTTTTTCTCTCCGCTTCTGGAACGCTGATATAAATGCAGTTGAGTCGTCGGACAGATCATGTTTACATTCTCCACAAAGTAGATTGCCGCTTCTGCATTTTAGTTCCCTCTCATTTGACTCCGCAGGCGTATCAAACAAATACTGGAGATATGAAAATACAGAGCATACACTAGGATTTCCGCCCAATTTTTTCTGAAGAGAAATAGTTGGTTGACCTCCGGTGAAGGCATTTGATATTTTGTCTTCTATTATTTTTGTCTCGTCAGTAGTAAATATCGCAGTTTCAGGACTCGATGATGACATCTTTCCTTTTGTTTGTAAACTCGGCAAAAATTTGCTGTGTATCTGTGCAGGCTTGTAAAATCCAATTTTTTCTGCAATATCTCGTGTCAATCTCCAGTACGGATCCTGATCTATTGCGGCGGGAATTAGTACAGGTGTAGGTTTTCCTTCAATTATGGATGGAAGAAAACAGGGGACAGCCTGAAGCGGTGGAAAACCAATCATTCCAATATTGGTTGAGTTGGTAAAACCGAATACGCTCTTTGCTGTTGAAAACGTTATCCTTTTTGCTATTTCAAGTGAAGTTGAATAAAGATGCTCGATGTGTCTTGAATTGATAATTATTTTTGTTTTACTCTTTTTGAAACCAATTGCAATTATGTCTAGGATATTCTCATACACATTTTTCTTAATTTCATCCAATGTTTGATTTCCAAACAAGAACTTTTCATCATCAGTTATCTGAAACAGCAGATTAGAATCAAATTTATCTTGCAAGTGTTTAGTCAAGAACCATGGCATCAGGTGTCCTAGGTGAACCATGCCAGATGGTCCTCTTCCAGTATACAAATAGAATTTTTCATTATTATCGTACTTGTTTAGAATCCAATCAAGATCTCTATGTGAAAAAAAGAATTTGTGTTTAAGTAAAGGATGTAATTCACCTGTGAATGATTCAATTTTTTCAAGTATTTCGTTAGTAATTTCTTGAGTTCCAAATTTTTTTATTAATCGAGCATAATCTACCGATCCCTCGACTTTCCACGGGGTAACTTCAAAATCATCAAAATTCTCTTTAAATGATTCACTCATTTTCCTATATATACAACAATCGAGAGCTTTAAACGTTTAAAAAGTATTCCATCAATGTCTGATCCATATTTAAATGACGCAATTAAATTTGCATAAAATAGAGAAAAAAATTCTTCTTTCACTTGTAAATAACGACGGAATAGAGATTGAGAAACTTGCAACCCTTACGAACCTTTCACTGGATAATGTAAGACGCGGAATTGAGTGGTTAAAGTACAAGGGATTGGTATGCGTCTCTATTCAAAAGGAATCAATACTTGAACTAACTTCCGAATCACAAAATAAAAATCCAAATGAGAAGATTCAACGCACAGATTTTGTGACATTACCAGAAAGAAGAATAATTACTGAGATAAAAAAAACCGGTCAAAAAAGTATCGAGATTGGTGAGTTTGCTAACAAATGCCGCATGTCAAATAGTGAATTCGGTGTCGGAATAAAAAATGCCATTAGAAATGGTTGGTTGACAAAAGTATCAGACAGCCTGAAAATTACAAATAATTCTGAGAGTCTATCATTCGAAGAAATTCTATTACAACAATTATCAAAATTGAAAAGGATTAAACTAGCCGAGTTATCCGAAGCCGAGCTAAATGGATTTGCTCTCTTGAAGAATCGTCCCGGCTATGTAAAGGAGAATGTTGAAAAATCGTTCCTTGTTTCTCTCACGAAGGAAGGAAAAAAACTTGTACCTGAGATAAAGCTAGACGGAGATAATGAGATAGGGATACTCACATCTGAGATACTAAATAGTGGTAAGTGGAAAAATGAGAAGTTTACACAAATAGATGTTACTTCCCCTGTACGCACTTTCCTTATGGGAAGAACACATCCACTAACCGATATAATTGCTGAAATAAGAGAAATTTTTGTTTCTATGGGATTTTCTGAAATTGAAGGATCAACGATTCAATCTTGTTTTTGGAACTTTGATGTACTATTTACTCCCCAAGATCATCCGGCAAGGGATATGCAAGATACGTTCTATATGTCAAACTTAATTGATGAAGATATAGATTCCGTCATCAGTAACAAAGTTTCGGACTTTCACAAGAATGAATGGAATTACGATTGGAACCTTGAAAAATCAAAGAAAACAGTTCTTCGCACACATACTACACCGGTTACTATAAAATATCTTTCGGAGAATAAACCAACTTATGGGCGGATCTTTTCTATTGGACGAGTTTTTAGGAATGAAAAAATGTCTTACAAGCATTTAATGGAATTTCATCAAATCGAAGGAATTGTAATAGGTGAATCTATAAGTTTAAGGGATTTGATGGGTCTGCAAAAGCAATTTTATTCCAAGCTCGGGCTAGAGAAGGTAAAGTTCTGGCCGACATATTTTCCCTATACCGAACCGTCGCTACAATCGATGGTGTATATAGATAAACTAGGAAAGTGGATTGAGTTGTTTGGTATGGGTATGTTCAGACCAGAGGTTACTCAGTCAATTGGAATGGTCAATAATGTGCTTGCATGGGGAGGCGGTCTTGAACGAATCGCTATGATTCGTTATGGATTGGATGATGTACGTGAGCTCTACGAAAACAAATTATCGTGGTTAAGGACGCAATCAATATGCCCGTTGTAGAATTTCCACTAGAGGATATCAGTAGATTGTTTCCTGACTATGATTTAGAATACATTATTGAGATGTTACCATTTTTAGGACTCGATATAGAATATAGGGATGATAAATGTATTAGGTTGGAATACAGTCCAAATCGACCTGATTTTTCCACTTATTTTGGAATCTCTAGGGCATTGAACGGCCTGCTTGGGAAAGAAGTAGGAATTCCAAAGTTTAATCCAATTGAAAACAGAAAAAATTTGATTAATGTAGATTCTTCCGTATCAAACATAAGACCCTATATAGCAAGCATTGTTGGCAGAGGTCAGAAATTAAATGACAAAACTATAAAACAAATTGTTTCTATGCAAGAAGATCT
>Ga0207643_10000541_pt1 | contig 24303 bp, 20 predicted proteins | sample KBSMisM62_FD_184313 | JGI IMG/M metagenome (GOLD analysis project Ga0207643, IMG submission 184313) | Miscanthus rhizosphere microbial communities from Kellogg Biological Station, Michigan, USA - KBS Miscanthus M6-2 (SPAdes) (version 2) | ecosystem: Host-associated > Plants > Roots >...
ATCCGGATTCATAAAGCTCGTAAGCCGCTCCCTCTGGTACGGCTTCAATACTTTCAAAAACGCAATCGGCATCAGCAATCCGGCCAGAAGGAGCACGGTGAGTGCCTGCTTCGCTCGTACGCCGCCAAGAAACAAACCCATGATGGCGATCGGCATATAGGTGAGCGCCGTCCCAAGATCGGGCTGGGCAAGCACCATCAACATGGGAACACCAACGATCATCCCGGCCTTCAGAAAATCCGACCATGACAATTCGCTCTTGTGATGGAGATCAGCGAAGTATTTTGCCACCGCCAGAATCAGGATCAGCTTGACCCATTCGGAGGGCTGAAAGTGCGCGCCGCCAGGCAGTTTGATCCAGCGCCGGGCGCCCAAATACTTCTGTCCGAACAGGATGACCCCCACCAGCGATGCAATCGACGCGATGTACATCCAGTGAACTTTGTCGAGCAGTGCCTGATAGTTGAACAGACTCACGAGGAACATCGCCGCAATGCCGCCCATCACCCAATACACCTGCTTGATGTGGGCGCCTGCGAATTTTGTGTGCATCGTGGCGCTGCGAATCTCCATGACGCCGAGGCCACAGATCATCAGCACAAAGATGAACAGAAACCAATCAAAATCGCGAAATGAAACGTAACGTGACATTGAAAATCAGTTCCCGGTTCCCAGTTCTCACCAACCAAAACGCGTTAGACCGTTAGCGGATCCCAGGAGCGGCCGTCGCCAGCACCGCATGCTTCTTCGGCAAATCAACATAAAATCGCCCACCTTGCAGACGATCGCCATCGCCGTCGGCATTCGGCGAACTCCATACCGCACCAATTTCAGTCTTCGATTCCCCACTCGCAACTTTCGTGGGCTGTCGTCGCTGCTTCTCGACGTATGCTTTGATAACTTGCGACGCCACCCGCGCAGCCAAGTATCCGTGCTCACCTTCTTCAAGCAGAGCTGCCACGACAATTTCCGGATTTCTTCGCGGCGTTACACCCACAAACCAGCCGTTGTCTTTGAACTTCGATTTTCCTACTGCGCCCATCTTCGCCTTTAACGTGTTGCTGATGGTCTGCGCGCTACCGGTCTTGCCCGCAAAATCGATTCCCTGCAAGTGTGCACTGTTGGCCGTGCCAATCGGCGATACCACATTCGCCATAGCGTCCGTAATGATCTCCCAGCTCTTCGGATCAATTGGGATCTTTACTTCGTCCGGCACGTTCGTAGCTGGAATGATGTTTGCTGGCAAATCGCGTGGCGAAGTCAACCTCGGCCGCCGCAGAGTTCCGTCACTCGCGATCGCCGCGATCGCCCGCGCCAGCTGGATGGGCGTGGTTGCCACGGCACCCTGCCCGATGCCCACAGAAATCGTTTCACCGGCATACCACTTCTGCTTGAAGTTTCGGATCTTCCACTGCTCTGAGGGCATTACGCCAGAGGCTTCCTGCGGCAAGTCAACCCCAGTTTTCTGTCCCAGCCCGAACATGGTCGCGTACTTAGCAATGCGTTCAATCCCTAGTCGCTCGGCAAGTGTGTAGAAGAAAACGTCGCACGACTGATAAATAGCTTTGCTCACATCGACTACGCCGTGAGTCCGGTGCTCGGCAAGGACCCAGCACTTGAAATAGCGCCCGTAGAAACTAGCGCCGCCAGTGCAGTTCACGTGCATGTCTTCGGCAATGCCTTCCTGCATGCCGGCGGTGGCCATGATGATCTTGAAGACCGATCCCGGCGCCAACTGTGCCTGAATCGCTTTGTTCAGCAACGGATGGTTCTCATCGGTTACCAGCTTGACCCATTCATCCTTCGAGATCTTGACCGCGAAATGATTTGGGTCAAAAGTAGGACGGCTCACCATCGCCAGGATCTCGCCAGTTCTGGGATCCATCGCAACCACAGCGCCATTTTTTCCTTCGAGCGCCTCTTCTGCCGCGATCTGTAGATCGACGTCGACGGTCAATTTGAGCTGCTTACCAGGTTCCGCAGGTGTTTCATCCAGCCTGCCCACTTCGCGGCCGCGGCTGTTGACAATTGCGCGCCGTGAACCGTTCTTTCCCATCAGCAAATTGTTGTATTGCTTCTCAACTCCCGACACACCCACAACATCGCCCGGGTTGTATAACTCAAACTGTGGCTGGTTCAGCATGTCGTCCGTCACTTCACCGACGTAGCCGATCAGGTGAGCCATGAATCCGTTTCGCGGATACAACCGCCGATGCGCCATGATCGTATCGAGTTCCGGCAACTCGTTCCTGTGCGACTCAATGAACGATAGCTCGTTCGGCGTGATGTCTTCTTTCAAGAAGATCGGCTGGTACTGGGGCATTGCGGTGAATTTTTTGATCCGCTGCCGCAACTCGTTCGGGTCCATGTGCAGACCCTTGGCAATCATGTCGGCGTCAGCATTGAGATCTCGCGCGGAATCCCGCAACAGAAGTGCAGAAAATGACGGGTAGTTATCGACGATTACCCGACCCTGGCGGTCGAGGATCTTGCCCCGCGGCGCCAAAATGGGCACGTTGCGCACACGGTTCTTCTCAGCCATCAAAGCGTAGCTATCGCTCTGCATTACCTGCAGACGCCACAATCCGTATGTCAGGATTAAGAAAACCCCAAGAATGATGTATTGCACCGCCGTCAGACGGATCGCAGATATTTTTTCGTCGCGGCCAAACATCAGTGCGTAGCTCTCACTTCCCGGCGGAAAGGTTCCCGCTTGCAATCCGAGAAATCTCAGAGGGATAGCTGTATTTTAGCTCTCTTTGGGAAGAAAGGCTGGTTACTGCCGGGTGACGGAAGGACATTGCCCACGTCACTTCGCGCTTTCGAGATCCTGTAGAGCTAGTGAGCCTTTTCCCAGATAATCTTCCAGCGCGCTACTCCGGGCTCTTGGGTTTCTGTCCCGCTCAGCACCAAGCGTCCGTCTTCGAACGTGTATGGCCGTACTTGCCGCGTCCCGACATACCCAGGGTCGATCGCTACTTCCGGCAAGTGCACAATCTCGCCTTTCTTCGCGTCAATCTCGTACCGGCCGCAATAGGCAAAGCTTCCTTGAGCCGCAGCAGCCCCTTCTTCCCTGCTGGGATGGTAGGGTTCCGCCCATTTCGGTCGATCCGGGTTCACCAGGTCCGCGCACATGTAACCGTCGCGCGCGTACATCAAGAACCCCTTCCCATGAGGACCGAACTGCGGATACGGGCGAATCGTTCCGTCCTTCATCGTTTGCTCCGTCGAAACCAACTTCCAGGTCCCCACGATCCGGTCCCGAATCTCAGCCTCGGTCTGTCCCAGCATCAGCACACTGCACGAGAACAACATCGCCACGAGTGTTATGCACTTACCCATACTTGAAATCTCCTTTGGGGGGAACGGGGATGTGATCGCTATCGACTCAGCACGTTTTTTTCAAGCGCTTTGCGCGTTTCCTCATCGAGGCTCTCACTGACCACCACCATCTCGCCTCGTCGTGTAATCACAACATTACCTTCTTCAGTTGCCCAGGTCCTTGTGGCAACGCCGTCTTTGCCCGCATCTCCGTTCTCCACCCCAACGGGGTCGACCTTCCTGTACCGGCTCGTTAAAGCCTTCGCATAGATGTCGACAAAGTCACCGGCTGAAGCCCCATCCGACCACCGCGAAACATACAGCAGCCCAATCTGCCCGGCCGGATTTCCCTTCGGACGCACCGCGTAGTAATAGCCGCCCCGCCAACTTGGGTACAGTTTGTTGGATACTTCCTCGCCGGCATACTGCTCAAGCAACACCGCCAGATCAAACTCCCCGATTGCGCCAATGTCATAGCGCTCGTACTTCTTGAAGTCGCGCTCAAAATCCGGCAACGGCATCGGAGCAAGCTTCTCTCCCGCCAGATATGTGGCTGGCTCCATGATCTGTCTCGTCGTCTGCGGGGGATTTAGGAACGCGCCTTCAAACGCTTTCTGTTTTCCCCCAGCCTTCATCAGCGCAATCGTGAAATCAAGACCGCGAAGATATCCAAACAGAAGCGCCTCTCGAAGGTAAATCGGCGCCTTGCGAAATTCCACCGAATCCGGCGTGCCCGACATCATTCCAGCTTTCATCGCTTCAACCAACTGCGGAGAATTCAATACAGTCTGCCCCGTCGGCGTGAGCAGATAGTCGAGCAGCACAACCGTGGCTTGCCCTTCGACTACCGCTTGCCGGGCTGCCGTCGCTTCATCGTTCGTGATGTCTGAAGGAGTTGGCTGCTTCTTGGAAGCAAGATCCACCTCTCCCGCTCTCATCCATTTTTCCAGATCAAACGATTGGTCCTGCAACGCATGCGTCAGCTCGTGCGCCATCACCGGCCGCTGCTGCTCTGGCTCGATCCAATCCAGCAAGTTCACAAACTTCGTTTTCGGATCGTAGTAGCCAGCCACTTGCTCGCGAAGAATTGCCACTAGAAACTTTTCCAGATCAAAATCGCGCGGCAGCAGTCCGAACTTCTTTAGTACCGCCTCTGAACGACGCAACCGCTGCGCGTCCTCGTCCTCATTCATGTGCTTCGTGACATACGCGACAATGTCGTCGCGACTCGTCAACCGCTTCTTTACTTCGTGCTTGATCGGAAACCCGCTCTCGGCAGACACCGCCTTCAAAATCTCATCGACCGATCGAAAAAGTTCTTCCGCCTCCTTCGGCGAAATCTTTTTTTCTTCAGTCTGTGCAGAAGAGGCGGCTTCTGGAGCCTGGGCGTCTCCTCCGGTTTGCTTTTGCGGATCAACTGATTGCGTTACCTGAACCGGCGCCTGAGCGTCATTTGCTTTCCCTTGCGTTGAAAGAGCCGGCTCTGCACTCCCGTCGGGGCGCAGCTCGGGGGTGGCCAACGGTTCTGCCATCCCGAAAAAGGGCGTGACCCTTAGAAGAGAGCCTGTGTTTTCCTGCCCACCAGCAACGAGCGCTGTGCCTGCAACTACCGCGAACCCAAAAAGCCACCACCGACCTGCTCCGGACAATTTCTTCAAGAACGTCTCCCTATGTCAGACCCGTATTAACCGCCGACAAACATTGACTTGGAACTAAGCCTACTTTTCGCGAGAGTCGTACGGATCGCTTCGCGTCCTTTGCGTCCCCTTAGCGAACTCCGCAGCAAAGCTTTTCCGGTTCCGGTCCACTGCCGGACGACTCACTATTGCAGTTCCTTTCCCCTAGTCTCGGGTAACTGCGTAGCCACCAGACACGCAACCCCAAAGGATGCTGCACACAAGTAAAACGCCCAACTCAGTCCGCGCACTTGTCCCACGCTCCCGATGACCCAAGGAGCAATCGAACTCATCGCGCGAGCTCCGTTATAAGTGAACCCCAAGGCTCGCGCCCGCACCTGGGTTGGAAAAATTTCGCTCCCCAGAATTCCTGAACCTGAAAAGAAGCCCGTGCCGAAAAACGCCACCAACGTCCCTAAAACGAGCATGACAATCGGTGAACGTGCCTGCGCGTATAGCGGCACCAGAACGGCCGCCCCGAATGTATAAAGCAGGAACGACTTCCGGCGTCCCAGATGGTCCGCAACCCATCCAAAACTCGCATATCCTGGAAACATCCCGAAAAGATTCAGTACCACGAGCAACGTCGTTGTTCCCATCACGCCGAACCCGCGTCCGCCCTGCTCTACGGGCAACGAAAGGTATGGCGGAAGCCACGTAAACAACCCCCACCAGGCAAACATTCCAAAAAAATTAACGAACAAGAGCGCGAATGTGTACCGCACGTAAGGCTTTTGGAAAAGTAGTGCGAAGGAAGCGGCAGCATCTGAGGCGTTCGCCTCTGACGAATGCTCTCGTTGCCCCTCCCACATCGCTGACTCCGGCACGCCCCTACGAATCCACAAAGTCACCACGGCCGGCGCTATGCCAACAAAGAACACCGTCCGCCAGTTCGCGTAGTGCAAGACGATTCCAGCCACCAACGCTGCCAGCGCATATCCGATCGCCCACGAGCTTTGCACTACCGCGATCGCTTTCGCCCGAAGTTCCGTCGGCCAGGTCTCTGCGACCAACGTTGCCCCCGTGTTCCACTCTCCTCCCATCCCCAGCCCAAGAATGAAGCGGAAGGTCGCCAGCATTAGCACCGAAGTGGACAAACCGGACGCGAAAGAGCACACCGAATACGTCAGAATCGATGCCATAAGGGCGCGCTTCCGCCCAACCCGATCGGCGATGAAACCGAACAGCACGCCGCCGATGCCGGAGGCAAGCAGGGTCAGGCTATTCAGAAGCCCCGCGGTGCTTTTCGTCATGCCCAGGTCGCGCATGACATGCGCAAGGACAAGCGCATAGAGCATGGCGTCAAACGAATCCAGCATCCAGCCAAGCGCCGCAGCAGCCAGCGTCCGCCGTTGCCCGGGCGTGGCGCGCGTGATCAGTTGGATGGGTCCTATCGCCATGCGCAGCAATCAGTTTCCAGCATTCTCGCTCTTGGTCGGATCTTCCCGCAGAAGGCTCCTTATTTAAACACCCTGACGCGATTACGGCGCGAAAGAAAAAATGTCAGCAAGACGATGGTTTTCGTCGAACTTCTGCGCAATGCACAGTAAGGGTGGAATGCGGGTCCCGCCGTGCGTCCTGTGCGCACTGCAATGGCGGACCGCAAATTTGCAGCTTGGGGTAGCTGGAAATTCTCAACGAGGTGACGTCCCATGAAACGCTCCCTGAGAGCAGGGCGACGAATTTTCCGACAAAGTTCAGCAGCGTTTTCCGTATTGCTTCTCTTGTCCTCCGTCCTGGCCGCACAGACCTTTAAGCCCTTGCACAATCTCGGCTCCATCGCGAATGAACCTTTGAATCCGTCTCCGATCGGACTGTTTTCGCAAGGGCGAGACGGCGCGATCTACAGCACGACACCCTTTGGCGGACTGCATAAAAGTGGCGCCGCCTTCAACATCACCACTTCCGGTACCCTCACAACTTTGTTCGATTTCAATCCGTATTCCGCGCCAACCTCTCCGCTGAGTGGGATGACGCTTGGCCTCGATGGCAACTTCTACGGGACGACCTCAGGCGGCGGCACTCACATTGGCGGCACTGTGTTCCGCGTAACTCCGGCGGGAGTTCAGACCACGCTCTGGAATTTCACAACCGGCGCCGACCAAGGCAACCCGGCATCGGCGCCCGCGCTCGGCCCCGACGGGAACTTCTATGGCACGACCGACGGTATTTACGCGGGAACCTATGGCACCGCCTACAAGATCACCCCGGCGGGCGTGTTGAAAACAATTCATGTTTTCAAATTCACCGACGGTGCGGTTCCCTACGCCCTGATTCTCGGACTCGATGGCAATTTTTATGGTGTCACGAGATTGGGCGGCGCAAAGAACATGGGCGTTGTTTTCCGCATGACGAAGGCTGGCGCCGTGAAAGTGCTGCATAGCTTCACCGGATTCCCTGACGACGGCAACCTTCCGATCGGAACGCTGGCGCAAGGAAACGATGGGACTCTCTACGGGACCACGTATTCCGGTGGAACCAGGAACTGGGGCACCGTTTTCAAAATTTCTCCAACCGGCACCGGCTACAAGGTGCTCCACATCTTCGACCGAACGCTCGACATCAACGATGGAATTCAGCCACTCGCAGGCATGGCGCTTGGCACCGATGGCAACCTGTATGGCACCACGAGTATTGGCGGCAAACAGAATGTCGGCACTCTCTTCAAGGTGACACCTGCCGGTGTGAAGTCAACGCTCTACAGTTTTTGTCCGGTGTCTGGCTGCAAGGACGGATTCTTGCCGCAAACGGCCCTCATGCAACACACCAACGGGAAGTTATACGGGGCTACAGAATCAGGCGGCACATCCGTGAATGGCGGCGAGTTCTTCAGCCTCGACGTAGGCTTAGGACCATTCATCAACATCGTGCTGCTATCGGGTAAGGCAGGCAGCACTGCGCAAATCCTGGGGCAAGGCTTCACCGGCACTACCAGTGTCAAATTTAACGGCGTCGCCGCGACATTCACGGTGGTCTCTGACACCTACCTGACTGCAAAGGTTCCGACCACAGCATCGACTGGGATTGTCACCGTTGTCACACCCGCGAAAACGCTCACCAGTTATCGCACTTTCAAAGTGACTCCGGCCATCACCGCCATCAGTCCATTGAGCGGAAAGGTAAATGCTATGGTCACCATCACCGGAAGCGGTCTCAGCGGAGCCAGCAAGATCACTTTTGGAGGAGTCGCGGCAACTGCATTCAAAGTTGATTCCGGAACTCAGATCACGGCGGCTGTTCCGGCTGGCGCAAAAACCGGAAAAGTTGTTGTGACCACCGCGGGAGGAGCTGCCACAAGCGCCGCAACGTTCACGGTTACACCCTAACGCTTCTTCTCAACGGCGTCTTCACTCTCGGCTCGCGTTCTATCCAGTGAGCCGAGAGTGAAGCATTAAACTTTCTTGAGGAGACTGAGGTATCGTCCAGCTTTTCGCACATCGCGCCCGATTTGCTCTTTGAGCGCTTCGACCGATGGAAACTTGATCTCGTCCCGAAGGCGGTCGAGGAAAAAAAGCTCCACTTCGGTTTCTGCCGTCAACTCAATTGGATGGAAGTTCAGCAAATGCGTCTCGATGGCAAACGAATCCGCGCCGAATGTCGGACGGTTGCCAACATTCGTCACCGAGTCGAAGCATTCTCCGCCAACACGCGTGCGGGTGATGTACACGCCATCTTGAGGAACGAGCTCTTCATAGCGGCTCAGGTTGATGGTCGGCACTGTGTACTTTGATCCGTAGCCTCTCCCGCGCCCAGCCGTCGAGAGAATGTTGAACGGACGCATCAACAAATGTCGCGCTCGGCTCACTTTCCCTTCCGTCAACAACTTCCGGATATGGCTGCTTGACACGCTTTCGCCGCGCAGCTTCATCTCTGCGTACATGACGACCTCAAAACCCATCTGGCTGCCAAACTCTTTTAAGGTCTCTACATTGCCGGAAGCCTTGTGTCCGAAATGAAAGTTAAAACCCTCGTGCACCTCGCGCGCACGCAAGGACTTGTGCAGAATATCGTGCGCAAACTGGCGTGGCGTCATCAGCGACAAGTCGCGTGTGAAAGGTAGCATCAGCACCGCGTCGAGGCCGGTTTCGGCCAACAGCCGAATTTTCTCGGGCGTTGGCGTCAAGAGTTTCAAACCCGAGTCGGGCCGCAGGATGCGAATCGGGTGTGGCTCAAACGTAACCGCCACCGACTTTGCTGAAGTGGCCGTCGTTGAGTAAGCCTTGGCACGTTCCACGATCTCGCGCAGCACATGACGGTGTGCTCGATGCACCCCGTCGAAATTCCCCACGCTGACAAACGTGGGGCCAAAATCTCGTGGCACTTCATCGAGTTTGTGAAAGACGTGCATGGGGTAAAAATGCGATCAGCAATCAGACCCTAAGCCGGTGACTGAAGTGCTGACCGCTCATTGCTGGCAGCTAAATTTCAAATTCCAATTTCATTCCGTCGTACGACAACCGCACGTGCGCAGGCAATGCAGCGTTCGTAGCTTCGTGCGGCAAGTCGTGACAAATGTGTGTGAAGAAAACGCGCTTTGCGTTCACTCTTTCCGCGATCTTGAGCGAATTCTCCACCGTCGAATGCGTCGGATGCGGCGTGTGCCGAAGGGCATCCAGAAACAAGATATCAAGACCTTCCAACTGCGAAAACGATGCTTCCGGCACTTGGCTAAAGTCTGTCAGGTAGGCCATGGATCCCAACCGATAGCCGTAGATTTCTGTGTCCCCATGAATGACAGGTACCGGCACAAATTTTGCTCCAAAAAGATCGAACTTGCCTTCGACCGGCTTCAGTTCCAAGCGGGCCAATCCACCAAACTTATAGTTTGAATCGAAGATGTAGCGGAACATCGTGCGCAAGTATTCCGCGGCGTCGGGCTTCGCATAGAGCGGCAACCTGTTTGGTTTGTGCCGAAAACTCAATGGACGCAGATCATCAATCCCCAGAATGTGATCTGCATGGGTATGGGTATAGAGCACAGCGTCCACGTGCTTGATTTGTTCGCGAATCGCCTGCGCGTAAAAGTCCGGGGTGGTATCGATCAGAATAACTTTTCCGTCGTACTCGATCATCACGGACGGTCGTGTACGGCGATCATGCGGGTCGCTCGAATGGCAAACCGCGCAGTCGCATCCAATTGTCGGCACGCCCATCGAGGTGCCGCTGCCGAGCACGGTCAGCGTTGCCTTCATTTTCCGATGACGCCCTTACCCGGTGCCGGCTCGGGCGCGCGCGCCAACGCATTTGTGACTTCCACGTAAGCCATGCGCAATTCATACAGGCAGTTATGCAGAAACGTATCTTCTGCCGAGGTCAGATTCCCTTTTGTTTTTTCCTGCAACAGGCCAAGCGTATCGATCGTCTGGCGCGCGCCGATTAAATCCACGCGCGGCGCTCCACCCTGCTCGTGCATAAGTCCAAGATGCATCATGGCGCTCATGTAGAGGGACGCCATAAAACGCTCGAAGGAGACTTCCAGTTCCTTCGCAGAATGTCCGCTCAACTCCACCCGGGTATCCAGATCTTTCGCAGATTTCCGGTAAGCGTCGTGCTGCTCCTGTTGCTCCTGCGCCGTCGGAGTCGGCGGCATGGCTGGATCGACGCCTGCACCATCGATGGAAAGATCGACAGGAGCTGCTGGCGGAGCCGGCGGCGCCGGTTGCGGATCCGGTGGGGGCGTGGAGGTTAATTCGGACACTGGCTCTTTTTCGACATCCGAGCGAGCCTCACCATCGGAGGTAAATAAACGACGATCCGTTACCGTAAAAGTTTCCTGCTTCTTCTCTGGCATGATTTTTCCCTTGCTCAACTCTTGAGATGATTCATAACGGAAAAGGAACTTCGCTAACTTTCAAACGAGACTCCCCGGCTAGCAGTTCCTTTCCTGACATAGCTTCTCGACGAATGTAGCCGAGCGCCACCTGGCGAGGTCCGCCTTCGAGCGGCAATATGGCCGTGCTGGTAATCTCACCCACATCTTTCGCATCTGCCTGAATTTTTGTCCCGACCGGCGGCACCGATCCTTCCACAACAAAACCTGAGAAGACGCGATGCACCGCTCCGCGCGACCGAATGCGCTCGACGATCTCCTGTCCTACGTAGCAGCCCTTGGCAAAGTGCAACGCACGGTCCTGACGAGTTTCCTGCGGCAAGTCGCGCTCACGAATGTCGATGCCGTAACGAGGAATTCCCTTCGCGATGCGAAACAACTCGAGCGCTTCGTATCCACTGGGCGTTGCACCCACGGCGACGAGCGCATCCCAAAGTTTTTCGAAGTTTTCAGCACCCACCCAGACTTGCCATGACGGCGCAGCTTCTTCTCCACCGCGAAGCACGGTGATGCCAATCCCGTCCCATCCGAGATCGGCTAGCTGCAGAGGCTCCAAGCCGGGAGCGTCGATACCCGCGCGCCTCAGCACATCCAACGACTGAGGTCCACTTAGCCCGAGGGCGACAAGTTTAGAGCTGATGTCGGCAACCTCTACGTCGTCCGCGATGATGTAGTGATCGAAGAGCCCCAGCACTTTCTCGCGGAGCTGGCCATCCAAATCTACAAGGATGTGTTCGCCACGCTGAAACGAATAGAGGTCGGCTTGGATATGTCCCTGCGGGTTCAACAGGAATGCATAGACTCCATGTCCAACAGCCAGGTCCCGAACGTTGTTTGTTGTCATCCCGTTCAGCCAGCGCACGCGGTCGCTTCCCGTCAGGAGAACCTTGGCTCGGCCCCGCAGGTCATAAACACCGCATCCGGAGAGTAATGCCCGGAATTCGGCCGTCACATCGCCATAGTTCCTGGCCATGGTGTGAACGTCCTGCGGCAGATGGGTGGTTGAAGACATGTCGATGTTCCGATTATAGCGAACCAAGCATGCTGCGGCGTTGGCCGAGCGGGCGTCGAACGCCTTCCTCAGCGCTTGATGGAGAACGAATCGGCGGCGCGAATGTCGAGCGATGGACTGCGCACGTGTATAAATTCATAGTCTGTTTATATTAGCTGTAAGTTAATGTTCAGTGGATTGGAGGCACTCAGACAACGTTTCGGTTCTCGGATGACCCGAAAGGTCGTCCGGTTGCTTGCTGAGCGCCCCATGGCCCTCTTATCGCATTCTAATGGCATTTTGCGAGAAGGTCGGCACGCCGATTTTGATGTTCATGACATAGCCATTCTGTCTCACATTGATATAGCTTCAAAGGTTGGCGTTGGAAATTCTTGATTCTGCACTGCGTGTGATAACTTCATCGCTCGTGGACCCCAAAAAGCGCATTGCCGTTCTCCCGGGTGATGGAATCGGGCGTGAAGTCATCCCGCATGCCGTCCGAATTCTCGAAGCAACTGGCGCCCGCCTTACGTTCACCCAGTTTGATTGGGGGGCCGACCGATATCTCGCCGATGGCATTACTGTTCCGCCAGACGGATTCGCCAAGCTCGATCGTGAGTTCGACGCGATCTTCGTCGGAGCCTTCGGAGACCCACGCGTCGTTACCAATATTCACGCTAAAGAAATCTTGCTGGGCATGCGCTTCAAGATGGACCTCTACGCCAACGTCCGCCCGGTGCGGTTGATGGATGCCTCGCTGTGTCCGCTGAAAGGCGTGGAGCCGAACGACATCGACTTCGTCGTGATCCGCGAAAACACGGAAGGGGTCTACGGAGATGTTGGCGGTGTGTTCAAGCAAGGCACAGTCGACGAAGTTGCTGTCCAGGAAGACATCAACACGCGCAAAGGCGTGGAGCGGATCATTCGCTATGCATTTGAGTACTGCGTGTCACATACGAAGCTTGACGGATCAAAACGCGCTCGCGTCTTGATGTGCGACAAGTCGAACGCCATGACGCACGCCGGCGGGCTGTGGCAACGCGTGTTTAAAGAAGTGCAGCGCGAATATCCTCAAATAAAACCCGAACACATGTACGTGGACGCACTCTGCATGCAGATGGTGCGCGACCCGCGCCAGTTCGACGTGATCGTTACCAATAACATGTTCGGCGACATCATCACGGACGAGGCCGCGGCGCTGCAGGGCGGTCTCGGGATGGCCGCCAGCGGGAACCTGCACCCAGGAAAGACCTCGATGTTCGAACCAGTGCATGGCTCGGCGCCTCCGATCGCAGGAAAGAACATCGCGAATCCGTTCGGCGCAATTCTGACCGGCGCGATGATGCTGGAGCATCTTGGCCTGTCTCGCGAAGCGACGCGGATCGAAGACGCCGTCCTCGAAGCAGTGCGTCAGAAGAAAACGACCACAGACATTGGCGGGACGCTCGGCACAAGAGAAGCGGCGGAGTGGGTGCTAGGTGCAGTCGCTAGTCGCTAAGTGTCAATCAGAACAAATCGGAAATCGCTCAAAACATTTCGGTGTGACAGAAGTGGTAACTCCTTCAATTCGTCCCCTTCAGCCCTTCTGTGATTAGAGGCGCTTCCGATTTCTGCAGTTCTGTTGCGACCATCTCCATCTGTCTCATGGCACGCAAATGGTTTCGGCCCGCAATCTTCAGCACATCTTCGTCTGTGTATCCCCGATGTAACAGCTCCGCGAACAGATAGGGATACCGCGTGACGTTCTCCAATCCGGCCACCATCGAACTTCCCGTCGCCTCATAAAAATCAGCGCCGATACCGATATGGTCGACCCCCGCAACTTTTCGGATGTGATCGATGTGGTCTGCCACGTCCGAGATCGTTCCTCGCGGAGCCGGGTTCGCCTTATCCCATTCCGCCATCCCGTCGGCGACCGCCTTGTCGGTATCGACACGCATGTGCAAGTCTCTGACAGCCGCTTTGCGTTTCGTATCGAAGTCGGCGTTCTTGGGCGACACGAACGCTCCAATAAAGTTGACGTGCACCACCCCACCATTCTTCGGCATCATCCGCAGAACATCATCCGGAACGTTACGCGGGTGCGGGTTTATGGCGAACGCACTCGAGTGCGAGAAGATCACCGGAGCTCGCGATACCCGTAAAGCATCACTCATCGTATCCGGGCTCACATGCGAGAGATCGGCAAACATCCCGAGGCGGTTCATCTCTTTCACAACGCGCTTCCCGAACTCGGTCAAACCCTGATGCTCCGGTTCGTCCGTAGCAGCATCTGCCCAATCCACATTGGCCCAATGCGTCAGCGTCATATAACGAGCGCCTAAATCGTAGAAAGTACGCAGCGCCGCCGGAGAATCTTCGATCATGTGGCCACCTTCTACTCCAAGCAGGCAAGCGATTTGTCCCCCTTGATGGATTCGCTCGATGTCGTCGGCAGTTCGCGCCTGCGCCAGCTCCGGGCGGCTGCGGATGAACCTCAGCGCCACATCGAACTCGCGCAGCGCCTCATGCAGAGAGGTGTGCGTGACCTGCGTCCCCGACTCAACGAATACCGACCAATACTGTGCCCCAACACAACCCTCTCGCAGACGCGGAACGTCTGCACAGAGCGTCGGCTGCACCTGGCTCATATCGAACGACTTCAAGTCGCCTGCTTTCGTCTCGAGGAACATCGACGGCAGATCGTTGTGTGTATCGATGAAGGGTGCCTTCTTCAACAGCGCTCTCGCACGCTCGAGCAACTTCGGATCCGGCGCCGGCGAGCCTTCGGAAAGACCGGCAGTGTAAGGACCGGCCGCGCGTGCAAATGCAGATTTGGCAAGAACGGCGGAAGCTGTCATTAAACTTGTCTGCTCGATAAAACGGCGGCGAGATATCAAAGTCCCACTCCTCGGATTGCACAGCCGTGCGGATTGTACTATCCAGCTTTGCGCTCAATTGAAACCGTTCGGACCGGGAGATGGCTGATGGGCATGGCAATGGCGATTTTTTCGCCAACAATCCTTTAGATACCGAGAGTTCGCAGCTTCATTGACCTGCCACACCTTCCGCCGTAGCATTCTGCGCCAGTGATCGGACAGACCATCTCGCACTATCGAATCATCGAGAAGCTCGGTGGTGGCGGGATGGGTGTTGTCTATAAAGCGGAGGATGTGAAGCTTGGTCGTTTTGTGGCCCTCAAGTTCTTACCCGACAATGTAGCGAAAGACCAGCAGGCACTAAGCCGCTTTCGGCGCGAAGCCAAGTCTGCCTCTGCGCTGAGTCATCCAAACATCTGCACCATCCACGAGATCGACGAGGCCGAGGGACGCACCTTCATCGCCATGGAATTGCTGGAAGGGCAAACACTCCGGCGACTGATCGGCGGCAACCCTCTCGAAATCGAGACGGTGCTCGATCTGGGGATCCAGATCGCCGATGCTCTGGACGCTTCCCACTCAGAGGGCATCGTCCACCGCGACATCAAGTCCGCCAATATTTTTGTCACCAGGCGCGGGCACGCCAAGATTCTCGATTTCGGATTGGCAAAGGTCTCTATCAAGATCAAGCCTGAAAGAATCGCCATGAGAGCCGCGCCGATCGAGTCCGAAGAACATCTCACAAGCCCGGGCATCGCACTGGGAACCGCAGCCTATATGTCACCAGAACAAGTGCGGGCCGAAGAGTTGGATGGTCGCACCGATCTGTTCTCGTTCGGTGTCGTTCTCTACCAGATGGCTACAGGAGAGTTGCCATTTAGAGGAGCAAGTACGGGTCTCATCACGGAAGCCATTCTCAACCGCGATCCCGTTCCTCCCGCGCAAGTCAATCCCGACATCCCGCCGAGCCTCCAGGAGGTAATCGACAGAGCCTTAGAGAAAGACAAAAATTTGCGCTATCAGCACGCTGCCGACATGCGGGCTGAACTGCAACGGCTAAAGCGAGATTCGGAGTCAGGACGAAGGACTACAGGAGGAGCATCAGCTCAAATACGAACCCCGAGTGGTTTCTCGACCGGCACGCAGAGTGGACGAACGGCGTCCGGTAGAACAGCTGCTGCCCGCACTCCACGAGTCTCAAAGATCATTGACTCCATCGCAGTTTTACCTTTTGAAAATGCGAGCGGCGATCCTGAGCACGAATACCTCAGTGACGGGATTACGGGGAGTCTTACCAATAAACTGGCAACGCTCCCGAAACTGCGAGTGATGGCGCAGAGTACAGTTTTTAGATATAAGGGCCGGGAAATTGACCCTCAAGCCATCGGTCGCGAACTCAATGTGCGCGCCGTGCTCGTAGGCAGAATGATGCAAAGAGGTGGCTCTTTGCGAATTGGGACAGAATTAGTCGATGTAGCCACAGGCTCCCAACTGTGGAGCGCGCAATACGATCGCAAGCCCGGCGACATCTTCGCGGTACAGGATGAAATTTCCAACGAAATATCAGGGAAGTTGCAGTTACGCCTCACCCGAGCAGAAAAAAAGCAGCTAACAAAACGCCATACCGATAACGCAGAGGCGTACCGCCTTTATCTGAAAGGTCGTCATCACTGGAACCGATGGACCGAAGAAGGTTTCTACAAGGCGATCGACTACTTTCGGCAGGCCGTCGACACAGATCCCACCTACGCCCTCGCCTACGCGGGCTTGGCCGATTGCTACGTGCTTCTGGGATGGAATTGCTATCTGCCGCCGAAGGAAGCGTTCCCGAAAGGCAAGGCGGCGGCAAAGGCCGCACTGCAGCTCGACCCGGACCTTGCTGAAGCCCGCACTTCTTTGGCGGCCGTGTTGTGGCTTCACGATTGGCAGTGGGAAGAGGCTCAAGCAGAATTCAAACGTAGCCTCGAATTGGGGCCTACCTACGCAACGGCCAACCACTGGTACGCCGAATATGCGATGACCATGGGGCGACACGAAGAAGCCCTTACCAGGATGAAGCAAAGTCAGGATCTGGATCCTTTGTCGCTCATTATCAACGTCGCGGTCGGATGGGCGCTCTACTGTGGCGGACGATACGATGAAGCGAGTGAACAACTGCGACGTACCGTCGATCTAGACCCGAACTACCCCGTCACCTACTGGATCCTCGGCCTGTTGCTTAGGAAAACGGGTTGCTACGAACTGGCCATCACCGAGGGTGAGAAGGGAGTAAAGCTGTCGGGCGGCAGTCCTATTATGCGCGCAGCGCTTGCCCATACTTTCGCGGCTGCAGGTAGGACAAAAGAAGCACTAGAAATGCTCGATGATCTGACAAAGTTGGCGAGTCAGAAATATGTATCGCCCTATTTCCTTGCCGGAATCTATGTCGGCTTGGGAGAGAGCGGCCTCGCGATTGAGAACTTGGAAAAATGCTATGAAGAACACTCTCACTGGCTTATCTACCTTCATATCGATCCGAGCATGGAGAGCTTGCGAGACAATCGAGATTTCCAAGCCCTGTTGCGGCGGGTGGGCCTGCCGCTGACGAGCGCGAGCTCCATGGGTCCGGTCGCAGCGTCATAGCCCGCACAGTAAATTACTTTCGCTCGTGATTCGTTGCCGTTCAAACTAGGCGACCCCATCTGCTTCCGCGGCTGCTTTTGTTCAAGAAGTTCCCTCGCACGACGCCGTAGCCCACTTTTAGAAAACTTTTGGATTCCATTTAGAAAAGTTTTTGGAGCCATCCATCCAATCCGTGGCTCAAGGTGCATCGTCGAGGTACAGCAGTAACCACTTCATAGCAAAACAGATACTTGCGGGAACAATCAAGTCACCCACTGGGGACATGGCCGCCATTGATTCTTCGCACCTGCTGCTGCAAGTTCTGCAGCACTGGGGACCAGTCGCTTCTTAAGCAGTTGGCCTTCTCAACCTTAACCATGAACCCGACGGGGCAGTTACGCCGCGGTTCCAAATTGAAAGGAAAAACTCGAAGGAGACAACTATGAACATCACCAATCAAAAACTCTGCTGGATCAAACGTCAAATGCTTAGGACCACACTTTTTCTATCGGCGATCGTGGTGTTTTCAAGCATGTCTTTCGCTCATAACACGTCTGGCGGCTGTGCGAAAACCGCCGACGTTTCCATCACTAGCAATCAGAATTGGATCACGATGTGCTCAAAGACTTTTACTTTGACAGACGGCACCCACAATTGCGTGGCAACCGCCAGTGCAGACGTGAACAACCCGTTCGTTGGCACAAATAATTCGTACCGTTTTACGATCGACACGGTGAGCAATCCGGTAACGAATTCGGCCCAGGAACGAACCATAGAGCTCAACGACAACCCGGACATTAGTGATCCCGCCAAGGAAGTGGTATCAACGGTCCGTAACTTCAACTTGACGTCTGGTACGTACACATTTTATTGGCTGGCCAGACGGCTCAATTCAGATGACGAGGTCACGGCCGTCGACGACTACTCGATGGGCGTTACCTGCACGGACGGCAATTAGTACGTTGCTGCACTGAGAAAGATGCGAATCGTACCATTGATTCGCATCTTTTCTCGGGTTTAGGACTGGCGGGAGATGGTTTTTGCGGATTGTCTGAAAAGCACGCAAGAAACGAAAACGGCGGTCCGCTTTTACCGGGTGAGCGTTATGCTCGTGGCGCTCCACCAAGATATCAAGGCTGACCCTAAGATCTGTCCTATGTTTCGCGCATTTTTCGTCATACAATGCGCCGACTCCTTAATGCTGCTGGAATATTAGCAGCGATGAGGCAGCTGCTGAGTGGACACGCTTGGAGGGACCTTTAGTGAACAGCCTTCGAATAGTGAATAGCCTTCGAACTCGCAAGACATCTGCTGGGATACAAAGTCTGCTGGTAATCGCAACCTTAGCGATCTCGAGCGTGGTGCTGATTGCGAAACCAATGTTCGACGGCGCTGATGCCGCTTCAAGTAGTCTCGTGTCTGCGAGTGTTAGTCCTCCTTTCATCGACCCGGCTGTGGCCTACGACATGGGTCGGCTTAGCCCCGGGTCCATCGATGTTGCAGATATAAATAGCGACCATTATGCAGATCTGGTGGTAGCCAGCTGCCAACCGTTAACGAACACGTGCGGAAATGGTGGCGCCGCCGCAGAAGGTGTCATCGCCATCTTCTTCGGCAACGGAAGCGGAAAGTTTGGCGTTCCGACCCGTTACGATTCGGGCGCTTCCAATGCCAATTCAGTGAAAGTAGCGGACGTGAATCAAGATGGGAAGGCTGATTTGCTTGTAGCAGCTTGCGGACGTTCCGGCAGCACTGTATGTGGGGAACCAGCGGGTGGCGTCGTAACCGTATTACTAGGCAACGGCGATGGAACATTCCAGACTCCATTAGTCTTTGGCTCTGGTGGCATCAGTGCGAGTTCAATCGCTGTCGGAGACGTGAACGGAGACGGCAATCTCGACATGGCCGTGGCAAATTCCTTTGATACCTACTCCAACGCGAAAAGCGGGCTCGTCGGGATCCTGTTGGGCAATGGCGACGGGAGCTTCTCGCAGGTTGTGGGTTACTCCTCAGGTCAAGTAGGCGCAACCTCCGTCGCTATCGCAGATTTAAACAATGATCACAAGTTGGATGTCGTGGTCGGGAATGGCGATTGTCCGAATACTGCTGATGCAATGTGCGTTGGGGTATTGACCGGAAACGGTGACGGCTCGTTCAAACCGGTGGTTACGTTTCACTCGGGTGGTGGCGAGGTTACTAGTGTCGCGGTCGCGGATGTGAATGTCGATGGTAAACCTGACGTTTTAGTGTCTAACTGGTGCGTCTTTTGTGCCAACACGGTCGGAGTGCTTCTCGGCAATGGCGATGGGACCTTTCAGTCGCCTGTTACGTACGCTAGCGGCGGGTCGGGTGCGTGGTCAGTAGCAGCCCAAGACCTTAACGGAGATAACAAGCCAGATGTTGTGGTCGCAAACCAGTGCACGGGTGCCACGAAATGCTCTAGTCCCAAAGGATTGATCGGTTTGCTTTTGAACAATGGGGATGGAACCTTTCAACCCGTCATTCCGTACCCGGCGGCGGGGAAGATTTCGAGTTTCATAACTTTGGCCGATCTCAACAATGATTCGAGGCCAGATATTGTCGTTGCAAATCAAGCCTACCCTACTGATTTCCACGGCTCCGTCTCTGTTCTCATGAACAACATGGTCGACACTACGCCGCCCTTCATAACGATAGCGGCCGCACCGAAGACCTTATGGCCAGCAAACTGGCAAATGATGCCGGTACACATTTCGGGAACGATCGTGGGGTTGGGGTCACCCGTTGACGCGAGCAGCGCCGAGTATGTAGTTAGCGATGAGTACGATCGAGTGGAACCTAGCGGTCACCTCTCATTGGACGCGAATGGAAAATACTCGGTCACCATATTCCTCCAGGCTTCACGACGAACTAATGATCTGGACGGACGACGATACCTCATACGGATCTCCGCCAAAGATACGGTGGGCAACAAGGCCGTCAAATGGGCGCGGGTGATAGTTCCGCATCAGCTCTAAGCGCGAAAGGTAGACACATTTCCGCACACGTGACCCAACTCTGCATGCACATCTCGACACAGGCCGCGAAGGCAGCGGTTGAACTGCTGAACAAGCCTGCTTTTGTGGATGGAATGTGGACGAAAATGGAAGGACGAAAAAGACGCGCGTAACTTGCTGAGTTGATTGGCTGCCCCCCAGGGATTCGAACCCCGATAACCTGCTCCAGAGGCAGGTGTCCTAGCCGTTGAACGAGGGGGCAACAATCAGCACCGACCGAAGAGATCGGCGGGTAGCCATCACGATTCTAGGGACTTTCCGAAACCCGGTCAACCTACCAAATCCCATTAATCATTTACTTGCGCGGCATTACTGTCTGTCTTGAAACGTTAAAATCAGGTGTTCGGCCATAACACTTGTTGGAGTCATCGCATGATCTCAACGCTCGGCAACATCTCCATGAAAACGGACTACGCTGAGATGGTCCGGCGCTCCCTGGAACCGGAACAGTGCGTACTGATTGCCGTCGACATTCAGGAAAAGTTGCTGCCGCCGATTTTTGAGAAGGACCGCTTGGTGAAAAATTCGCAGCTTCTCATTCGACTCGCGGGGCTACTTGATATTCCCGTGATTGTCAGCACTCAGTATGCGAAGGGTCTTGGTGGAACCGTCCCACAGATTGCGTCTCTGGTCCCCACTACGAGTGCAATCGACAAAACGATGTTCTCGTGTTTTGGTAGCGATGTGTTTTGCGCAACCATGAAACGACTGCCCGGCAATCGCACGACGGTCCTCTTGTGTGGGATGGAGTCCCATATCTGCGTCACTCAAACAGCCTTGGCAGCTCTGCGTGACGGCTACCTGGTTCACGTCGCGTCCGATGCCGTGAGCTCGCGGACAGAATGGAACTGGAAAATTGGATTGGATCGAATGCGGGACGCCGGTGCGGTAATTTCTTCCGCGGAAATGATGATGTACGAGCTTCTTCGTTCTTCGTCGGCGCCTGCCTTCAAGGAGCTTCTGCCGTTCCTCAAAACCTAAAACTCAACCCTACTGCGGCACAACCTTGAGCAAGCTACCGGTGTAGTCGACGACGTAAATTTCTCCTGAAGCGTCGCGTCCAAGAGAGCTGATGTTGCGACCGGTAGAGAGGAGTAACGTACGGGCCCATGTGCCACTTGATTCCGTCGCATACCAGATACGCCCACTGACGAAATCAGCCATCACATACGAGCCGGCAAGTTCCGGAATGGTGCTGCCTCGATACACGAAACCGCCGATGACCGCAGCCCCTTCGGAATGGTTGTACTCGAGGATGGGCAGCGTCAAACCTGACATGTTGCATCCGGACGACGGGTTGAAACAATGGAGACCTTCCATGGTATTCCAGCCGTAGTTAGAGCCTCCCTGCACAATGTCGACTTCTTCGAACTGATCCTGGCCAACGTCTCCAACAAAGAGACGGCTGCTTGAAGTATCGAAGGAGAAGCGCCACGGGTTTCGAAATCCGTACGCCCAGATTTCCGGTGCGCCACCACCGGCTGAGAAAGGATTGTCCGCAGGAATGGCGTATTGCAGTCCCGAACTCGTGTGATCGATATCGATCCGCAACACCTTGCCCAGGAGTGTGGTGACATCTTGACCGTTTCCATCCGGATCTCCCGTGCCGCCGCCATCTCCAAGACCGATGTAAAGGAAGCCATCGGGGCCAAATGCCAGTTGACCACCCTTGTGGTTCGTTTGGCCGGGCTGATTGACTGTTAGAAGAATACGTTCGCTCGCGGGATCAGCTTGGTCTGGGTTTGTAATGAGCGCCTGATATTCCGCAATCACCGTCTGAGGTGCGCTCGTGCTGCCACGTACATAGTTCACATAAAAGCGCCGGTTCGTCTCGTAGCTGGGATGGAAAGCCAGTCCCAACAACCCCATCTCCCCATTCACCGTCACTTTGGAACTGATATCCAGGAAGGGTGTCGGTAGAAGCGATCCGGCTTTTACGCCGCGTATCTTGCCGCCCTGCTCGACGACAAACACCCGATCACTCCCGTCGCCCGGACTTTGTACATCCAAGGGAGTTGTAAATCCGGTGGCAACGCTCGAAAGTGTCACTGCTGGTGTGGACCCTTTCGGTGGTGTGGGGGTTGTGGAAGATCCACCTCCACAAGCTGCGAAGCAAGCAAGGCAGGCTAGTGAGAGTACCAGCTGTATTGAAGCTTTTTGACCCATGTTCGAAGCTTAGCCTGTCGAACGCCGTGGACGCCATAGGGTGGAGGGCCGACGGCTTGTTTGTCCAACTGGCCACATATCTCACTGTTATTCCATTGTAAGCTATTGATTATACAAGTCTTATAAGCACTACCCGAGCGCAACTTTATTTTGGGGATGGGGTTTACATGAACGAACAGAAATACCGGGCCACCCGCGCCATCCCTCTGACGTGAGTGCCCTGAGAAGGATAGTAGGAGCGGCAGTCTCCTGGAAGGAGAGAGCCATGAACGTTCTCAGGCGCGCAGTTCTTGCAGTTTTCTTTGTGTTGACGGTGACAGCCAGCCTCGCATGGGCGGACGACGATCCGCCAGGACGAGTCGCTCGTCTGCAATACATGACGGGATCAGTCTCCGTTCAGCCGCATGGCACGGAAGAATGGGTTGCCGGGTCAGTGAACCGACCGTTGACTCTGTCGGATAACGTCTGGACCGACAAGACCTCGCGGGCCGAACTTAATTTCGGCGGCGGCGTCCTTCGCATGGGCGACGAGACCAGCGTCACGTTGACCAATGTCGACGACAATATTATTCAAGTTCAACTTCACCAGGGAACTGTAAACCTGCGAGTACGGAAGCTCTTCAGCGGCGAGACATATGAAGTCGACACGCCCAACCTGGCATTCACGGTGCAGAAGTCAGGTGAATATCGCTTCGACGTTGATCCAGATGGCGACGCGACTATGGTCGTGGTGCGCAAGGGCGAGGGTGATGCTACTGGTGACGGACCCGCAGTGCGAATCCGGTCTGGCGAGGAAGCTCGATTCACGGGCGGAACTTCCCTTTCCCATGAAGTTGCGAAAGCCACTGGTTTTGACGCGTTCGACGATTGGTGCCGCGTACGCTTCAAGCGCGAAGACGATTCAGTCTCAGCGCGGTACGTCGGCGAAGGCGTAATTGGCTACGAAGATCTGGACGAATACGGCAGCTGGAGTACGGCTGACACGTACGGATCGATTTGGTATCCAAGAACAGTCGCAGCAGGCTGGTCGCCTTATCGCTATGGTCACTGGGTCTATGTGTCCCCTTGGGGATGGACTTGGGTTGACGATGCTCCCTGGGGCTTCGCGCCATTCCACTACGGTCGATGGGTTTACTATCGCAACCGTTGGGGTTGGGCGCCTGGACCAATCTATGCTCGACCTGTCTACGCGCCAGCTCTTGTGACTTGGTTTGGCGGCGCAGGATGGGGCGTAAGCATCGGGTTTGGATCTGGCGGCGGCTATGGCTGGTGCCCGCTCGGATGGGGTGAACCCTATTATCCGTGGTATCACTCGAGTCGCGGATACTTCCGCAACGTAAACGTGACGAACACGCGCATCGTGAACATCACGAATATCACGAACAACTATTACAACAATCCGCCGAACCGCTTCGGCCACCAGAACACGCAGTACGCGAACCTTCGAGCGCCTGGTGCAATCACTGCTGTGCCGAGCCGAATTCTTGAACGCGGCCAGCCGGTAGCAAGGGCCAACGTCCAAGTGTCGACGCGACAGTTAGCGGATGCGCCATTGAATGGCGTCAACCGCGTCGCGCCAACCCGAAATTCGATTCTGGGCGAACGCGCAGGAATTCCGACAGCAGCGCCGCCTGCACGAGTGTCCAATCGACCCGTCATTACCAGGGTCGCGGCGCCTGCAACACAGCGTGGGTTTGACGGCAACCCCGCGCGCAATGGGAACGACGCCAACCGCACTGCGGAAACGCGCGGACCTTCGATCAATCAACCAGACCGCGGTGTATCGCGTTCTCCGCAAACACGTGGCGGCAATGTCGGCGAAACA
>Ga0207643_10000543_pt1 | contig 24166 bp, 39 predicted proteins | sample KBSMisM62_FD_184313 | JGI IMG/M metagenome (GOLD analysis project Ga0207643, IMG submission 184313) | Miscanthus rhizosphere microbial communities from Kellogg Biological Station, Michigan, USA - KBS Miscanthus M6-2 (SPAdes) (version 2) | ecosystem: Host-associated > Plants > Roots >...
CTCCCTCGCATTCGGACGCATGTCCACTTTGAAACATGTTCTAGTTAATATATTCAGTAGCGCGCCACGCAAGAGCTAGCGTCAAGCCAAAAAAGCACAAAAGAAAGCCCGGGAGGGTGTCCCGGGCTCTTTTTTCTTGCTTTTGTGCGAAAGGCTTAGCGTCTGTTTTGCTGGACTTGCTCGATTCGTTCGAGTGTGGCGAGGATGTCATTCAGAAGTGAGAAGAGCATTATCCAACGGGTGGTTTCATCTCCTTTTGCGGCGTTTTCGATGAGAGCTACGGGCGGTTGCTCGGGGGGCTTGCAGTTGGGGCCATCGAAACACCCATCTCGTTTACAGTACCCGCATACCCGGTTGCTCATGGCTTAGGCACACTCATCCGACACCCCCAGGTGGGCCGAAAGTTTTTTCATAGTTTTCGCCGTTCTGCCCGTCACCATGTTCTACTTTTCCGTCGGGCGGGTCGATGATTTTCGGGCATCCCTCGATGTGCAAGGCATGGTCGTCCAAGAGAAAGTTTCCGCAAGCCTTGCATGACTCGCGTGAGATTTCCGCGGCGAACAGGTTTAGGTGATAGCTATCGAGCATATCCCCAGCTTGACGGAGCAAAAACCCCGCTGCGCTTTCGTTCCCATCGGCACCGAGGCGTGCGGCTTCGATGAGAAGTTCCCACCCTTGTTGACGGTTCATGTTTTGATGTCCTTTTCTAATTGGTCCGCCACTTCGCGAAGCATGCGCGGAAGTTCGGGTAAAATGGTTGGGTCGGTGGTTTGTACTTCGAAACCGCTTCCTTTTGAGCCACCGATGATGAAGAGAAAAATTGCTTCTGCCTGTGTCATCTCGCGTGCGACGGTAGCTAGGTTGTCATACTTTCCGGGCCCGTTGGTTTTCATTTTTCGCATGAGCAACGCGACCACTTTTCACTTTCGTCACCACGCACGAAAATACCGTCGATGGTAGGTTCGCCACAACGGCAACAACGCTCGATTTTTTGCCCCTCCCATGTGCCGGTTTCGACGTCGCGTTTTCCCACGACGGTTACGGGCGTTTGGCGGTCGGGGTGTTCTGTGTTCCAGCAATCGCCACAAATGGAATGGGCGTGAAAGCTCATGTGGTCGTCCTTTCTTCCGATTCTGTCAACCACATTTTGTGAAGCGCCACAAGCTTCCCTTTTCCCTCAGGGTTGGTTAGATTGCCTTTCGATTCGTTCGCACGGAACGGTCCAAAAAGGAGGTAGCCATGGTTTTGCATCAAGGTGAGAAGACGGGCGGACAATCACAAAAGAAGCCATCTAATGGTCCTAGCGGCCCGGCTGAGACGCATGCGCCCACGGAGGCAGGGAAGATGCCTCCGATGGGTCAGGGTGCGGCGGGTGCGCCCGTGGTGGGTGGGAAGAAAGAGCTAAGCAAGGACGAACTCCGTTTGCTTTTTCAGGAGTACGAACGAGCGGACGCGGAATTGAAGGATTTGACCACGCGCATTTTGGATGCGAAGCGCAAGCGGTCGCGAGCGGTCGAGAAAATCTCGGAAGGCTCACCGAAAACCAAGACTTTCCGTCTTGCAAGCCAAGGTGGGAAGGTTTTCACCATCATGAGTCGGGAGGACAAGAACGAGAAATCGCCCAGTTTGGGTGAGCGGTTTTTCTACTTCCGCACGCCTGGGATTCCCGATCCGCTGGACCTATGAGCTAGTGCACGGAGTGAGAGGGCATTGCAGTGTGAATCTATCTGCAATGCCCTTTTACACTCTGTCATCGTGCACGCTATCTTATGATTCTTTTTGATAAAATCAGGTTGCGATCGGACGCTGAAATCAACTAGCGTGGGTGGCACGTGCGGTAGGTGAGGGCAAACCCCGGCGCTGACTGCGAATCAGCCCGGGAGAGTGGTCCGCCTATCTCATGCGGTGGTGAGCCCGCATGGCAACGCGACGAAAAAACGCTAGCACACGTGTGCCTGCTAGGCAACGTGGCGCGCGGAAGGTGGCTCCGTCCAAGGGTGGACGGAAGAAGACCCCACTCCGTTCCAGGCGTCCCGTAGCGAAGCGCCCGCGCAAAGCGGTACCGAAGGCACAGAAGCGGCAGAAGACGCCGTCTAGGGCCGTCCCGAAGGCAGCAAAGCCTAGGAAAGCGGTTCCCAAGGGGAAGCCGAAAGCACGCAAGTCTAAGAGGCGTGTACGGACGCGCACACCTGGGGTGGTGAAACGAGCGAAGCAAGCTTTTCACAAGCTTCGCAAGGTGGCTTTCAAATCCAAGAAACTTGTCCTTCCCTCTTTTACTAAGAGGAAAGGAAAGCTGCGTCTTCGCGGTACCAACGGAAAAGAGCGCACGATTGTCGTCGGACAGTTTTGGGAGGATATCCGCGAAGGATGGTTAGCGCATCGGTTGCGCAATGCGTTTGTTTCGTTGGTATCGGGGTTTGACCGGGTACCGACGCTTTATACGCGATTCACCTTTACCGTCACCAAGGTGCATACCGTTTTAACGGCAGGCTCGCCGAAGGTGATACGCGCCACGAAAAAGAAAGTGAAGCATTGGTTTTTCTCGACGGGTCTTTCTTACAACGTCGAGGGGGCCATGTTTCAATTTGAGAAAGGTTGGGATGTACTTTCAGGCACGATTCAAGACGCGATGCGCGAGAATGTAGATGGTGCTTTTTTCTTGGAGTATGTGACGTGCATTGCTTACGTAGTTCAAACTTAGATGAAAGCGCCGTTAGAAACGCTGACGGCATTGTTATCGAAAGCACGTGAACGCAAGTTATTGGTTTATGACTTGGAGTCGAAAGATGGTCCCTCACAAAATCCTGGTTTCACTCGCGTGTTTCTTGCGGGAGTGTATGACGGAAATGGGTACGTCACCTTTCGAAATCACGCTTCGCTGGGAAATACCAAAGATTGGGCGACGCGAGCTATCCAAGATGGCGGATGCATTGACCAGGCTCTGCGATATGTTCTTACCAGAGAATTTCGTGGACGTTATATCTACGCGCATAACGGTGGAGCCTTTGACCATTTGCATTTGCTACCGTGGCTCACGGCCCACATTGAAGAGTTTTCCTACGTTATCATCCCAGTGCAATCGACCATCCAAGTCTTGAAGGTTACGGAGCGGTCATCTAAACAGACTTGGACATTTCTCGACTCGATGAAATTGCTTCCCATGGGCTTGGATAAGGTGCTGACCACGTTTCAACTAGGTGGGAAGGTCAAGTTTGATTTGGCGACGCATGAGGATGACCCGGGTTGGATACCGTATGCCAAACAAGACGTGGTCGGATTGTTTGGAGCGCTCACCCGGTTTCAAGATTTGGTGCTGAATGAAATGGGGGGCGAATTAGGGATTACGACTCCTAGCACTGCGATGAAACTTTATCGGAGGAAATACATGGGACATGGGAAAACGCCCGCGATGATCGAACAACATCGCCACTTCAAAGAGTGCGATGGCTTACCTCCTACGCCGTCCCCTTCGCTTGAAGTGGCGCCACAAGTCAACGGCGTCGCTCGCAAGTTGCGAGGCAAAAACGGCAAGGAAAATCAGAAAGAGCCACCCACTCAAACTTGCAATGCTTGTTTGCATGATTGGATAAGGAAAGCTTACTACGGGGGAAGAACCGAAGTCTACCGGTCATCGGGAAGGGGTCTTTCCTACTATGATATTAATTCGAGCTATCCACGCGCCATGCTGGAAGACATGCCAGCCGGTGTTTGCAAGCAATACGGACCCAAGAAAACCGTTGCCGACTTTCATCGTATTGAACGGGCAGCAATTGGTTTCGTGGAATGCGAAGTGTACATTCCCCCCACCTGTTACCTGCCTCCGTTACCTTACCGTGACGAACAACGGGGAAAACTCATCTTCCCCACAGGCACCTTTCGTGGTGTTTGGCCGTGGGATGAATTGAAGTTGCTTTTTGACCCGTTGGTGCGTGGTGAAATTCGAACCGTGGTGCGGTCGGTATGGTACCAGCGCAAGTCTCTTTTCTTTGATTTCGTGAAAGAGCTATACGCCTACCGTGATAAAAAGCTCGATTCCTACGATGAGGGCATGGCACTCATTGCCAAACTGATGATGAATGCCCTTTACGGAAAGTTTGGGATGAATGAAGACCGACGCGAAATCCTTGTTTTGGGTAAGGGAGAACAACCGCCCGAAGGAGCCACTTTCCCTCGGTTTGAGGATGGCCAAGAAGACTTGTTATCAAGAGTCTGCTACGTCGAAAAACACGTTTCTCCGCCTTACATCATTCCTCAGATTAGTGCACAAATCACTTCCTTGGCTCGCATCCGCTTGTGGGGTTTCATGGCTGATATCTTGCGGCGTGGTGGATCTCTCTACTATTGCGATACTGATTCTATCATTACTGACCTCAGTGATATTCCTATTTCTACGGAACTAGGTGCCTTGAAGAATGAGTATCCGGGCGAGTTTCTCGACGTGGAAATCAGCGGCCCCAAGATGTACCTTTTACGCAAAACGAAAGCTTTCGAGAAAGAGCACAAGCCTGGGTGCAAGACGAAAGAGTGTCCAGGATGCTCCCACGTCAAGCTGGCCATGAAAGGCATACCGAAGGAACAACGCACCGAGGAAACGCTGCGCGCCTTTCAAAAGGGCGAACAGGTGAACTTTCGGCGCTTGGAAAAACTCGGTGCCATGGCCGAACGAGGTTTCAAGACGCCACCCCGCATGCGTGCGACGCATAAGCACCACGTGGCGCAGTACGATAAGCGAACGTTTTTTGATGATGGCGCGGACAGTCTGCCGATTCACTTGGAGCCAATATTATGAAAACCTATTATGTAACTATTAGGCTTGTTGTTCCGGAAGATGTTGAACGTGAGTCACAAATGGAAGTTCAAAAGTGGGTAGAAAACGTTTTGATTTTACCGTATATCGAACCAAATCCGTATAAGCTGAATCTAATAGGTGTGTTGGATGTAAAAGAGTAGGTGAGCCATGCCGACCGCTAGCGATTACGCCATGATGATGGCAAAGCATCGAGAAAGTAAGCCACGACCTATCCAAAAACTGTATGGCACGCATGGCGCTTCTCCTGAACAGTGGAGCGCCTACCAAGCCAAGAGTAAGGCTTGGAATGCCGAATACCGGCGTTTGAGCAAACTTCAAAAGAAAGCACTGGCTGACCAAGTCAATCACATCATCCAAGAATTGGAACCGCTTCTGAAATAAGAACATCGTAGGGGTGGGGATGTGTCTTCTTCAATTCGCCATCATGAGATGGCTTGCAAGCTTCAAGTCAAAACCGGGTGGAGCTACGCGGAGTGTGTCCGGTGCGTGCGCTTTCTGACGGAGAAACAAATCGATGCGCTCATTGAAAGACGGCTCTTGGACGGCTCACGTGGGAGTGGCAGGGTTTCCAACCGTCCGCGCAAATGAGAAGACTATGCAAGGTGTCTACTATCGCCGAACGGCAAAGGCACCATGGGAGTTTTTAGGACCCACCAAAAGTGTGGTGCATGCTGAAAGGAAGATGAGAAAGCGTGCGCTTGAAACAGGTATCGGCGTATTTGTTTACCTTGAAGGTCAGAACTTAAGCTTGACCACGTGGTCCCTACGGAACCTCGGAAAAATACGCCTCCTAGCGCGGCGTATTGCCAAGAGTTTCCTTCCGCACTATGCCCCCATTCGGCAAGGCGGCCGGCGCACGTGGCAGAAAAACCCACCTGAGCAATTGTCCTTACCTTTTGTACTCAAGAAACCACGTCAAGCAAAAAGGGAAGTGTCATGAAAATCAAGCGAAAGAAGAATGCCGACGCGAATGGTGCACCCAGTGAAGAACAACCGAAGGTGCCCGTCCAGGAATATCCCGCGCCCGATGGGTATGAAGAACGTACGAGCGATTTGGTGGGCTTTTGGGATTATGAGCTAGGTCCCATCCACTTCATTCCTACCCATGCCAAAGCGTTTGATTCCCATATTGAACCGCTGAAACCATCGATTATCATCGTGGGTCACGCGGTCGGACCGCAAAAACTGAAAGATGCGGACGATAACCCCATCGAGTGCGAATCCAATGACCTGATTGGCGTGTGGTACAAACCGGGGATGATTCGCCTGAAAGACTTGGCAGGTTTGCGCGTGTTTATGTACTACTCGGGTGAGCAAGATACGGGCAAGGTCAACCCTATGAAGACTTTCAAGGTCATGACCAAAGAGCCCAAAGGGCAGACCCTTTACCTCCAAGACGATTACCGCAAGAAAAGCAAGCGGGTGGCCATTCCCTTTGAAGTGAAGGGTCGCCGAAGTCCACGCTTGGACGATGATGACGAGAATTTTGGCGATGGTGCTTCGCGATCGCGACCGCGTGCGCGAACGGGAGAACCTTCGGACAATAGTGGCGATATCGATTTTTAGTTCGTTCTATTGTTCGTGAGGGGGCAGAGCCTAGGCAAAAATCGATTGCCTAGGCTCTTTGTTTTGGATAGGGGTACCAGATACCCAAGGGGAGGACCATCATGGGGCTTTTCTCGAAAAAAGATGCGCTAATTGTGGTGGAAGAATTCAAAATCGAACAGGTCGAAACCGCTGGCTTTCGCAAGCTCGTGGTGCGCTTTCAGGATGCCAACGGAAAGATGCACGGGCCGTTTGAGTTTCACCCGGGTTACGCTCACGCATTCTCAGACGAGCTTGTGAAAGCGTCCGCGCACGCGATGGCGCCCAAGACGTGAAAGGGGGTGGGCGATGGGTCGCACGCGTATTACAGAAATCGATGGTGTTGGGGAATTGGAAGAAAGAGAACGAGAAGATAGTCCTTTCCCAGAACATCCACTCTTTCCCTTAGAAGATGGTGATAAGACTTTCGAGGTAAGTTTCATTCAGATTACACGCATTGAAAGTGGCGTGCAGAAGTTTGGGCCTACCATTCCAGCCACTGAATTGAATACAGAAGATGACATCTTTAACCGCTGGGGTGGTGGGCATTATGTCATCATCGCAAGGGCTGCGACAAGAGGCACGGGTTATCCTGGACGTTTCAAGAAGCATCGCCGGATTAACATCCCTGGATTACCCAAACCGTTAAGTGCAGACCCTACACCCGAGGAACAAAAGCTAGCATCCCCACAAGCAGCGTCACCCGCGCAAGCAACCTCGCCGATGGGTGACCCCATGAGCTTTTTTGGGCTCATGATGCAAATGCAAGCCACCACATTAGAGAAGGAACGGTTAGCAGCGGAAAGGGCAGCGCAGCAAAACCAACAATTTATGCAAATGTTCATGACCATCATGCAAGGGTCAAAAACCGACTCCCAAAACATGATGCAAATGATGATGAATATGAGCGCCCAAAATCAGCAAGGCATGCTTCAATTCATCACGGCCGTGATGGCTAACCGTGGTGGTGGGCCGGAAGAAGTGGCAAAATATGCTGAACTCATCAAAGTGTTAGGGGGTGGTGGGGGCGAGAAGAAAGCTGCGAATGGCGAATCGTCGGAGTCGATCGGCGCCATGCTCGAAAACGCCGCGGATTTGGTGCAAGGGATGGTGGCACTCAAAGGTGCGGCATCCCCTCCCCCGCCCGTGGATTCGAATGCGCCTACGGGTGGCGCAGCGAGCCTGTTAAAGGGCATGATGCGATGAGGGGGTGAGCCATGCGACCGAGCAACCATGCGATGTTTCGGAAATACGAAAACGCCTCACGGGTACCCGCCGACTCCACCACGCGCGTTTTGACCTTTCCTACGCTCGATGAAAAAGCGGCATGGCTCGATGGCGCAGCATCGCTCGATGCTTTGCGTGGTCAGGTGCAACGGCATGCCAAGCGATTTTTGGCATTGCCCGACGCAGAAGCACGCACCCGCGCCATTCAACGGTGGGTGCGTGACAACATCGGCTACCAGTACGATTTCCGCGTTTCGCAAGGAATGCCGGGAGAAGAATTCGCCGACACGTCCAGCACGCTTGACCGTGGTTTTGGCGACTGTGATGACAAAGCGCGGGCGTTTGTGGCGCTCGTTCGCGCGGCGGAAATGCAAAGACCCCTTGCGACCGCGGCGCGGATTCGCCCCGTCTTCGCGCATGCACCTGACGAGCGCTTCATTCACGTGCAAGCCGAAGTGAAGTGGCCGCGGAGTCACTTGCACGAAAACGCGATGAAAGACGGTTGGCTTTTGGCCGAAGTCATCGTCAAGGGATGCGAAATCGGCCAAGACCCGGACACGGTGCCACGTCTCCCTTCCGGTGAGAGAGCCATTGTATGAATCGTTATAAATTGACTTTCGTTTCAAATGGTGTTTTTCAGAAGCTAAAAGATAATAATGAACCCTTTGGATTGAAAGAATTGGAAGAATGTGGATTAGCTTTTAACCAATTGTTTACTGAAATTGTAGATGCTCCAACGGCAGAAGATGCAATCACTATGATTCGAATCAATCGAGGGTTTTGTGGTGTCAAGCCGCCTTATGTGACTCGAATTGAAGCACTTGAACATGTTTAGTATTGAATGATGTCTAAAAGAAAAAGGCCGGCACACCGGGGAGGGTGGGTCGGCCTTTCTCCGTTTCCCGATAGAGACTGGCGAAGGTCCCTACACAGGGGCCATGCTAATAGAGTGGCTCTGTCGCGGTCAAGGGGGTGACGGCGAAACGGTTCTTTTCTCGGCACTCCACCGCAATTAAGTTTTGGTCAAGTTTGCGAAGGGTCAGCACCACGTCCACGTCGTGGCCGATGCCATTCTCACCCATGAAATCATCGTCCTTGGTGACGTGTGAGACGAGTAGCGATGCCGCTCTAACCCGCTGGCCGGATTCAATCGCGCCGCACACCACGTCACGTAAACTAAGGGTACCAAGCTCACCATTCACGCGGAAACGTTGGATGGAATCCCAAACGATGATTGCCGGTCTTAAGTCAGCGATGTCTTCGTGCATGTCTTCTGCATTGCCAGAATCGTTGATGTAAAGATATTTCATCGTAAGTTTGAGACGGTCGCAAACCTGCCTGACCAATTCACCTGGCATTTCTGCCGACCCGTAAAGCACCGGTTTTTTGAGACTTGTTCCGATGGCATCCGCGATAGCCAAGAGCGACGTCGTTTTTCCGACTCCCTTGGGCCCGGGTACCAGCACCGAAGACGGTCGAACGAGCCCACCACCAAGAACGATGTCCCAAGCTTTGCGTCCCGTGGACAAGAATTGTGGTAGTTCGCTGGGGATGAGAAGTGCTTTGGTTGCACGTCGTCTAGGTTTGGTTTGCTCGTTCTCTAAATCTTCCCATTCGCTTTCATCGATGGGCACTACGGTATCCGAGCCAAAACACGCATGACAAGATAATGCGAACTGTTCGTGCGGTGTCTCGCAAGCCAAGCATACGTATTTCGAAAAAGGCTTGACCGGCTTTCGAATGCCACTCGCTTGACAGGATGGTGTGCGTAGCATTGTCTTACTCGATGGGTCATCGGGTCATTGCCGCGGACGTTCTTGACTCGCGTAAAGACGATTGGACCATCTCCGATGATGGCGCCGGAATGGGCACAAATACAACTTGGCCTGCCCCCTCTTTACCCCCGGGCGATCGTAATCCGTCCTTAGGGCCGAAAGCAAGACTCACGCGGTCGGGTTTGCCCGATGCTTATGCCTTTCTCAGGCCGACTCTCGATATCCCCAAAGTGTCGCGTTTGGATTTCGATGATGAGGAAGGGCCCGACGTTCCTACGTCCGACGTGAGTGGTCTTGCGTCGTTTCGGTCGATTCCAAAACCACTGTCAAGCTTTTCTTATAACGTCCCAGGCTTCGACCGTTATGAAGCTGGCATGCTCATGAAGTTTTTGGCTCGTACCGATGCGGGTGCGCTCGATGCTTGGTCAGGCTGTAGTGGTGATGAATGTCGTGGTTTGCTAAATGTGATTCACGATGCTGGCATGCCAGCGTCTTGGTATGATGTACTTAGCCAATTTGAGAATAAATTTATTGCGCTTCTACGTGAGTGGAGCGGCGGAAAAATCATGCAAGGGGATGTTGACCTTGTGAAGCGTGCTTTCGTGGACGTGCGAAACTCGGCCACGTCAGATACGAAATGGGACTTTTTTAATAAGGCCAAAGCACTTACCTTCAAGCTTTTGGATGGGGTCGATGCGCCCATCGTTTCGGGTGGCGCCACCGCTGCGCAAGCGATGGCGAGCATCCAAAACATGTTTGGGGGTGGACCCAAACAGAAAATCGTGGCCGCGCCCATCGTGCGTGCACCCATGGCCGCAAGTCACGGCGCGCATCGTGCCGAGTTCGAACGCATGTGGAAAGCGCTCGAAAACCACGTGAACGACCAAGGGGGTTTGTTTCGCTCCCTAGGGGATGCACTGGGAAGTGTGGGAGGTGCGATAGGTAGCGTGGGAAGTGGTATCGCGAGCGTAGCGAAAGGCATTGCAACGCCCGTGGCCGCGCTCGTCACGTCACCTATCAAATTGGCCAGTGACATCGCGAGCGGAAAGAACGTTTTTGAATCGCTGAAAGACACGGTCAAGCGTGACATTTCCAGCGTAAAAGACGTGGCGCCCTACGTGCAAGCGGCCATCTCCGTCATTCCTGGGGTGGGCGCGGGCGTGAATGCTGCTATCGCCGCGGGCGCTGCCCTTGCGCAAGGTCAACCCATTACTTCCGCCCTTGTGGCCGGCTTGAAAAATGCGCTTCCTGGGGGCCCCATTGCCGCGCAAGCGTTTGACACCACCTACGCAATTGCGCGGGGTCAGAACGTGGGCGAGGCAGCGCTACAAGCGCTCGTTAACAACGCTCCTGGGGGTGCGATCGGAAAACAAGCCGCCCAAGCCGCGGTGTCCGTCGCGAAGGGTCAAAACATTCAGCAAGCCGCGCTGGGACTTGCCAAAGGCGTAGCGTCCGAAAAATTGGGTACGCTCCTTCCTTCGGGTGTTCCTAGCGTGGTGAGTACATCGATTCAAGACGTAGTACAGGGAAAAAACGTACTGCAAACGGCAAAGGACGCCGTAGGGGGCTCTGCGATGGCGCAATTCGACAAGCTTTCACCTTTTGCCGTGGGTGTGATGAATGGTGCCGGACCGCGCGTCATGAACACTTTGGCGAGTACGCTTCCCACCATTTTACCCCAAGATTCGCGCATGGTAGCGCAAGCCTTGCTTCACAATCCTGCTCTCCGAAATCTTCCTGTGGAAGACTTGGCGCGCAAACTTGATGTGTCGACGCACATCGCGCGGGAAGGCATGGGCGCCGTCCTTCAAGCGGTCCAAAAGAGTGGTGGGCCGCGGGTGCCGAGCCTTTCCTATTCCAAAGCGCTCGCGTCGCGGGTACCGGTCGGCATGACCTTCGATGGTGCGCTCGCGCGTTTCGGTTCGAAAGTCGGCCCCAAAACGTACAACCACAACGCAGCGTCGCCCGTGGCCGCGGCGAAGCTTCGCCGATCGGGCGCGATGTTTCATGCGCTTTCAGCAAGGGGGCTCGATTGTGGAGCCCTTGACCCGAAACTCATGCCGACCATTCGCCAAGGGTCAAGTGGTGAAGCGGTCGTGCAGTGGCAAAAAATCCTAGGCGTCACGGCGGATGGGAAATTTGGGCCGGCGACCCATGCGGCCACGGTCGCGTTTCAGAAGAAAAACGGTCTTCCGCCTGACGGCATTGTCGGACCCATGACGTGGACGGCGGGATTGATACAAGTGGTGACCACCACACCACCGCAAACCATCCCAGGAACGAGCATCCCTATTTCGGTTCCGCCACCGCCCACCAGCGCTCCCATCATCGCTGGAACCATGCCTGTCATTCGACGCGGTTCGACGGGTGCGCCGGTCAAAACGTGGCAGACGTTTTTGGCCATTCCCTCGGATGGTATTTTCGGACCGCAAACCGAAGACGCCACCAAAGCCTTTCAAGGCAAAAATGGTTTGGTCGCCGATGGTATCGTTGGACCTAAGACGTGGGAAAAGGCGATGAGTGGTACCAGTGCACCACCCCCCACCACGCCTCCCGTGGTGATTTCCACGCCTCCCATCACGCTGCCCCCTCTTTACCCGGGCGCTCCTCCCGTGACGATTCCTCCCGTGGTGGTGAGCCTGCCCCCAGGGATGCCCCCTCCCCCGTCGATGCCTCCCCTTCCCCCTGGCTTGCCCCCCGTGGTCACGACACCACCCGCGCCACCCAATCCCCCAGGGATGCCCCCTCCCCCTCCACCGATTACGACGTCGCCCCCAGGAATGCCGCCCGTGATTACGCCACCCATTCCACCTGGGGGGAAAACCCCTAGCAGCGTGGGGTCAAGTGGTCTTCTCATTGGTGCGGCGGTTGTCGTGGGAGGACTTCTTTTGATGGGCAGTGGTTCGCGAAGCAAGCTCACGTAATTAAGAGCACGGGTGGAGGCTTTGCCTCCCCCGTGAGCCCCCTCCACAGAAAGAAACAATCGAAAGGAAGCATCCCATGGCACGACGTCGCCGACGCACCACGAAAAAGAAGACTGCACGCACTTTGACCGTAGCCAAGAAAAAGCAGGTTCGTAAGGCTATCTCGGGTTTGCGAAAACTCCTCAAGTAAAGGTGCCATCAATGCGTACTCGCAAACCGAAGAAAAAAGCGGCTCGCGATTACCGTTTGCCTGAGGATGAATTCCTGGCTTGGAATCGGGGTGAGTTAGGACTTCGTTCGTCAATTCTCAAACATCGATTGTTCAAAATGGCCGTTGAGGAGAAAAGAGCCATTCGAGCTAAAGCGCCCAATGGTGATATTTTGTTTTATGTTCACCCTGATGATAATCCCGAATATTATTAAACCATAAGGAAAAGTAAAATGGCGTCCGTGGAAGACAATGCGTATCGACGTTCACTTGTTCAACGAAGAAACAAGTTTCATACGCACGCCAAAGCACTTCGTAAGAAGGGTCTTCGCGTTGATGCTCAAATTATGGAATCGATGGCGCACGATGCTGCCAAAGGAATTCGGGCGTTTGATCGCTACGAAACGCAAACGCGACGTTTGGCCCGAAAGGGGATATCAGCACTTCAAAAGAAACTCGCTTTAAAACGAGTTTACAAATGAACCTTATTGCGTTGGTCATCATCATCGCCATCGTCGTACGCGATGAATGTGTTTCTTCCGATTGACCCACGTTTGAAGGCGTTGATTTATGTCATCGTGGTGCTCATTCTTTTGCTTTGGCTTTTGCAACAGTTCGGTGGTGGGCTTGGCAATTTTGGCAACGTGAATTGTGGGCATCGTTAACCACCATGCGTTTTCTACCCAAGCAGTTCCACTCGGAATTCGATGCGATGTCACGCACGCATATGAACCGAATAGCAAGGATGGGTGACCTCAGCACGGCCGCGGATTTGGATGCAAGCGCGGGCGCATGGCCTACGTTTGTCACACCGGACGACGCACGGCGCTACATCGATGAAGTGGACAGTGGTTATGCGCGCCTCGATAGCGCCGTGCTCGCATCGAATGTGGCCGATGATTTCAAAGTCTCATGGGGCATTCAGCTTACGACGTGGAAAGCTTTCGCGTTGACCGCAAAACCAACCGTAGGATGGCTCAACACCACGGCAGTGATGGAACAAACGGACCGCTTCCAAGAGCAATTGAAAAATTGGTTTTCCGGTTTTCAAGCGGTCGGAGGAAAACCCGCCGGCCCGGCACCCGGAACCCCAGGGCAGGGGATACCCGACCCTAACCCAACAACCTTGGGTGACGTCACCACGCTTGCACTCGTTTTGGGTGGGCTTGCTGGGCTCGTCATTTTCGGTCCCAAAATCGCTCGTTTTTTGTAGTCCATTTTTCAAATAGGAGGGATGAATCATGCGAAGATTTGGCCGCTATGCCGCTGGTGGAAAAGGTTCAATTGTATCCGTCGCAACTGGAGGCGCGGTCGGTCTCGTTTCCGGTTATGCCCTTTCAGCCGTTCCGTTTCTGGGTCAAGCGTGGTGGACCATGCCGCTTGCCCTGGCCGCGGTGGGTCATTTTTTGAAGCGCAAAAATCCCACCATTGGTGGTGCACTTCTGGGCGTCGGCGGTTACTGGGCGTATACGGGATTCATGGCCAACCGTGCCACCATGAGCGCTAAGGGATTCGTTGACGCGGGATTCCTGGACGCTGGTAGGTACCACCCGGGAGGCTCGGACGCGGGCGCACTCACTGCCTACAATGACAGTGTTGGCACCGATGCCGCGCCTGGACTCGGAACGGCCTCAGCCGCGATGCTCCTCACTCCAGCACGACCTAATGCGATGGGGTATGACGATACCGCCGAACTCTTGGAAGCCTACGGTTTGCAGGATTAAGAGCGGTTTCGTTTCGACTGTCTTTCACGTCATGAAATAAGGGGTCATGGCAGTGAATTGTTGTTTCCGTCACCAGCGTTTGAACACGCGACGGAGAAAGCAAAGGACATCATGAGCGACGTTTCACGCGAGCCCCTTTTCATGACGCAACGCCGACGCATCATCGAGGCTTACAAACAAGCCAATGAACCGTTTTCGGCGAGTACCAAGCCCTACAAATCGACGGTGACCTATAGCTACATTTTTGCGAATCCCATCGTCGCATCTTCCGTGGTGTGGATGGTCGCGCCCCAAGGGCAAGCGCTCGATTGGTTTTCGTACAAAATCGGCGACCAAGTGCCGGGAAATACCACGGGCGCGTTTGCCCAACCGTACCGTTCGGGCACCGAGGCCGACACCAACATTTCCAAAGCTCGGACGACCAACGGCGCGGAAGATTTTGTCATCGAGGGAATGAGTGCTTCGCACCGCTCGGTCCGCGCAGATTTCACGGCCGTCAACGAAGACCAATTGGCGGTTCCTAACATCACGGATACCACCGTTCAAAATTGTCTCGGTGGGAACGTGCCTATTTTTGACCCAGGTTCGCTTTATCTACCCCCACAATGTCAATCGCCTTTCAATTTGGAGGATGTTCTTTTCCGCGCACTCATTGGTCACATTGCCGTTGAATTCGAATGGGACCGGTCCAAGACGGTCAAAATTGGTACGCTGGAACAGATACCTGAGGGAGCTGCGAATTCCTATCTCAGGGCAAGTGGTGAGCCCAGCACCAATGACCGGTATCGCATTCCGGAAGGCTACCTTTGGAGGCGCGAAGGTCAGCCCGATAGTGAGTTCATTACGCGCGGAACTTTGGTTGAACCGGTTTGCATTCCGATGCTCGCCGTCCTTTCACCCGCAACGACAACACCGCTCCTTGTCTATCCGACGTCGATTCACATTGATGTGGTCATGAGGTTGCACGGTCTATCTGTGAAACTGCCGACACGAAACTAAAGAGCGTTTCACAGTTCGTTGCGTTTTAATTTCTGGGGTGGGCGCCCACTTTTTAATGCAAGGTTAGACCCCTTTCCTTTTGACGTGGAAAGTGGGTGTCCACCCCAGAAGATGTTTTTTCTGAAAGGAAGCATTCTCACATGATGACCGCTGATGATTACGGAAATAGTGGTGCGTATTTCAACAACAGTTCCAACGCATCCACCGCGCGCTATCTCGGTTTGAGTTCTTCGGTGGGCAACATCGGCCGAAGTCGCGTGGCCGCTTATTCCAACATCCGTGAGGGCGGTACCGGGATTGCGCTCACCACCCGATTTGCCCGTGCGGGCTCTGCGATTCCTGGGTGGCAAGGTCCACGTCCGATCGCATTCACGATGGTGCCAGAGTGGAATTTTGACACGCCTACAACGTAACGGCGCGCTTACGCACGCCTCGAAAGGGGAAATCAGAATTCCCCCTTCGTAACCCCCAAAGATGAAAGGCCAAACCATGGCGCAGAAAAAGTCACCCTTGGATGACCATCTCAAAAAGATGAAAGACCGGCATCGTACCAAAGCCGCGCAAAAACTGTTTACGGAAGATGCGTCCAAAACCACACCCAAGAAAGTGGACGACCCTTACGTTACCAAATCGTTTCACAGTGAAATACCACCCGCCAAGCCTTTTCCTAGTGACTTGCCACCCGCTGTTAGTGTCAAAAAGAAAAAGGGCGACGATTACTAGTTCACTTTGCTTCAAGATGCATTTCTCCAAAGACTAGGCATACGGAAGGGAGCCCAGCACCATGTCATTGGCCTACGAAACGCTTCGTTACATCAACCGTGCACGTCGCAATCCCGCGGACGCGGGTGACCCCAACCTGTTAGCGCGGCTCGAAAAGTACGCGAAACAGGCTTGGGAAGGCATTGTTGCTTTGCATGCGCCCGCGTCGCCCATGACGTGGGAAACGCGCATGATTATGCGTGGCGCAACGCAAACTTCCAACCGCACGCCTTTCACGTTCCCGCGCCCGGTCGAAATCGTGGGCTTTCTGCCGACCCTGATTCAAGTGACCACGGGCGCACTCATCACACCCACCACCGATGTCATTCAAGTGAGCATCGATACGGATAATCAAAATTACCTGACCAGTGGGGAAGGCATTTCCACGAATGCGGGTGGAAACATCGGCCCATACGTTTGCCTGTCCGCGATGAGTGTGCAAACGCCGCGTGTGCTGGGCTACAAGCTCGAAAACCCCAAGCCCAACATTGGTTTCACGTTTCGATGGGCACTGGACGTGACGGCGGGTGCCATTTATGAGGATTGCATCATTGCCATGACGATGTATGCGCGCTACCTGTGACGCTTGCGCGTCACCACGGGTGGAGGTTTCACCTCCCCCATGTGCCCCCTCCAAGACAGGAGAAAGAGAAGGAAGGGTAACGCGACATGCCGCAAAAGATTCTGGGCAGTAGCGCACGACAGTTAAACGATATCAACCTCGCCAAAGGGCCGGAAGGGGTAGGGGACTCCCTTTCCGTTCACCTTTCGCAAGACCCGCAAAGCGCAGCGGTTTGGTCGTTGCAAGTCTTCGTGCACATCGACCAAGGGACCTACTTTCTTGGAAGCATTACCACGACACCTCCCAGCGCGGGGAATGTTCCTTCGCGCACGGTGCTGATAGCCACCTGTCCCGCCGCAACCGGCTGGAAAGTGATTGCGACGTGTCCGACCGATGGCGAAGAAGCGGATTTAGCGCTCGATTCCTCGAAATGTTGCACGAGTGCGATCGGGGTTCGCAAGCTCGACAACGGGGGAGGGGGCGCAGACCAAGACGTCGTTATCGTCGGACCGTCCAACCTCATTGACCCTTGGCTCAATACGTGGTCCGTTGCACTCGCGAATACCTTCCTTATCAAAGGGTCCGCGGGAACTATCCGTAACTTGACCTTGCGCGTGGATAGCACCCTCGCATCGGGCACCTACTATTTGCAAGTGTGGGACATGGCCGCGGTGCCTGCCAACGGCGTGGCCGTTACCTTGGCCAATGGCATCGATGCACCTCTCAAAATTGTGCACGTCTTGGGAACCGATGACCTTATCGTCAAAGATTGGTCCGAGCTAGGCGTTGATTTCGACAACGGCGCTTGCCTCAATTTATCTTCCACCGAATTTACCAAGACGCTGGTGGCGGGTGCGTTCTGTTCGGTCATTGGCGCGGAGTACCGCTAAATGAGCAAAAACAGCATCACGCCCGACGCGCTCCCTTCCAAGCTTGCACCTTTCACAGGTGTGGACAACGCGACCGCGCGCCTTTTAAAAGCCATTTCGCAATTTGAGTTAAACTCACTTCGTGATGGTGACGTGGTGTACGTGCAAAGCGTTCGCGATTATTGGAAGTGGGTACCTACCAGCACCATCGCGGATGATTCCACGGGTGCCGCGGCCAAGCTTCGCTATTGCAATCCTACGGTGAACGGCGCCAATCCTGGTCGGTTTGAACGACTTTTTCTGTATTCTCCCGACTGGTTAATTCAAAATTTTACAATTAACAACGTTACTGGAAACAATGAAGCAGATGGCATTACGACACCCTTAAACAATGATAATGAACTTTACCAAAGATGGGGCCTCAACGCGCTTTTTTCTTCTCCTGTGACTGTTACTTATGCTCAGGCCCCCACTACAGAAACAAACTACAGTCTACGTTATATTTCTGGCGGTTCTGTTACAATTCTGGGCACACCAATTGTAACCAAAGCTGGCACAATTTTAACTGCTATTCAAACACAAGTAAGAACGGCGGGTGCTGAACTTGGTTGGGCAATTACAGGTGTAGGACTTGGTGCGGCTGATGTTGGCAAAATTGCCGTAATTACAGCTAGTGCTATTCCTGCCAACATTAATGCTTATGCAGGAATTGTTAAAGACGAAGGTGGCGGTAAGCTTAGAATTGCACCTTTTGGTGTCTACACACCAGCCCCTGCTAATTTTACAGCTATAACACCAGCGGTAGGAGACACCATCGAAATACGCGAACCAACCGTTATTAAGGTTGGTTTTATATCAATTACTGCTGAAACCACTGATAGCATTGTAGCCACACCTACTCGAAATTGTGTAATTTTTGATTCAGTAAAATTAATTGGCGCATCTGCCAATTTTAACGGTGGTATTGAAAACAATGGTGCATTTGTTGATTACGTTAGATGTGGTGCCGATGTACTTTCTTTAGGTGGTTTTACTCATAGTACTGGTAGACATAGATTTACAGGCGGAATTATAGCTAGTAATGGTGTTACTTCTAGAACAGGTTGTAGTTTGTTCATCAATAAAACAGGAATTTTAGGTGGAATACTTTCTGCCACTGGCTCGGTTATAGCTGTAGCGACTGACACTTATTTTCAAAATGCCGTGTTAAACGCTGGTCGTGGTGGTGTAATCAATGACCAAGGTGCGGCGTTTTTCGATCGCACTACATCTAATCAAGCTATTTTAGTTTCGGCTGGTGGCCACTATGCTCAAACAGGTGCCACACCTAGTTGGGGCACTGCCAATGCAGGTCATGGTATAACCGTGCAATCCGGTTCTTCCTATACCTATGTTACCAAACCAACAGTTAACGGAACATTAGGTGCTGGACGTGAAACTCAAGTAGGTGGCACTGATAAACTCTATGCGGCCATTCCGTACATTGAGGGTGCTAACAACGCTACATTAGTATTAACTGCCTAAATATTATGAAAACCATCAAAAAAGGCGACCGCGTACAATCCAAAGCCAATCCTCTTTTTTGTGGCGTGGTGGTCGAAACGTCCAAAGATGGGAAAAATGGCTACGTTCATTTTGACTCGGACACCGAACAAGAAGACCGTACTTTTTTCGATGTATCCGAACTAGAGCCCGAACATGCAAAGCCTGTTTGATAGCATAGCGCTTGCAAAAGCGTGGGCGGGTACGCTCATACCACCCAACCAAGAGTTACTCATTCTCATCAACAGCATTTGGACCAGGTGGCGATTTGACGTGGGTAGCGTGGCGGTGGACACCACCGAACAATTGATTTTTGCTCCCACCACAAGCCCCACCACGGGCAAATGGCGACGGGTGGACCCCCTCATTGATTGGAAGCTTCCCTACGTCGCCACCGCGGCGAACAACACCGTTCTAGCTACGGTGCCTACGGGTTTTCGTTTCAAGGTGCTGCAAACCGCGCTCGAAATTGGTACCCAATTCACGGGCGTTGACGTGGGAAGCATTGGCCTTGATTCCAATATCAGTTTGAACGCGGGTGGTTTAGGGAGCATCGTGGGCAATACGGCCGCCGCGGTGGGCACCTTCAATGGTGTCAACGGCGCCGAAACCATCGACCCCATTCGGAGTGTTCTCGTGGCCACCAACACCCTCCGTCACAACATTCTCGTAGCAGGCTACACGGGAGGCACCGGTTTTTGGCACGTCGTTGGGGCATTACTGCAAACCTAAACGGTGCGCTTGCGCGCACCTCGAAAGGGGAATCAGAATTCCCCCTTCGGAACCCCCGAAAGAAAAATCACCATGGCCACGCTTCGTCAATTGATTGCTGCCATCAAGCCCAATTTCTCATTGAAAGAACTACGGGCCATGGTGCCATGGTTTGATGCCGTGTCGGATGGCATCGACCAAAACGGTCGCGTGGTTGCCATGGCCGTGGTGGATGGTGGAGGGAACATCCAACGAAGCTTTGGTATCGATGCACCTGTCGTGCATTCATCCGCTGGCAATTTCACGTTGGCGTTTTCTGAAACCCAAGACGTGAATCAACTTTACGTCACGGCCAATATCTATAGCCCTACAAGTCCACCCGCGGGCGCTATCAACATCTATCCAACATTTCCCGATGGTGACCACATTTCGGTGGCCATTTGGCAGATTCTCGCCGCGACGGCGGTACGTTCCCAAGTCGATGAACAGTTCATTGTCATCGTCACGCGAGCACCTGTCAGCGTCTAGGCATCATGAAACGCAGTGACCAGTGGCTCTATTATGGTCTTGGCTTGACGGGGTTTCTTGCTCTGCTTTCGTTTCACCCAAGTAGCAAACCCAAACCTCCACCCGAAGGTAAAGGCGAAACCAAGAGCGTTGACACCAAAACAGAGCCAAGTGGGCGCATCTTGGTGCAAACTGCACAAGATGTCACTTGGGGCGCTCCCTTACTCGATACCAAAACCCATGATGCCTTTCGGAGCATGGTGCGCAATTGGAAAGAGTGGGTCGATGAAGCGGTTTTGGACTACCGCGTTCCAGAGGCTTGGGTGTGGGCGATCATGTGGGCCGAGTCACGTGGGGACCCCAAAGCCAAAAGCTCAAAAGGCGCCATGGGCCTCATGCAAGTGATGCCCTTTCACTTCAAAGAAGGGGACGAACCGTACGACCCACGCACCAACATTCGAACGGGCGTGCGCTACCTGCAAACGATTCGCTCCAAAGTTTCCGACTTGGTCAGCGCTGCGAGTATGTACAACGCGGGTGGACCCTGGACCAACGAAACTTGGGTGAAAGCAGGATACAAACCGAGCTTGACCACGAAATGGGGTGTACCGGCCCAGCCCGGTTACATTGATACCGTTCTAGCGGCGAACAACACGTTTTTGGTGCTTCGTATCTCCAACGCCTAGAGCCGTTCATGTTAACACCGGAACAATTTGAACGCATGATGAATGTCCTTTCGGAATTGACCATGCAAACCGGTCGACTCGCACGGGTACTCGAAAAAGAAGCTACGACCGAGCCTGACGTGGTGGCGTCATTTCGGCGCATACCTGCCATCAATTACATGAAACAAGACTCGGACCGCGTGCGCGACAACCGCGACCGCGACCGCGATCGAAACCGCGACCACGACCGCGACAACGACCCCAACACCATTGCGCCCCTTCGCATGCCACGTAACCTCTCCTGGCACGAAAAAGTGCGTGAAAAGCGGGTAAGCCTGCCCGTCGCAACCATTGGAAGCGCGGTGGGGGTCCTGGTCATCGAACTCGGTCGCATGCTCGCCGAAGGACGTTTGCATTTCCCATGACCAATTCCGACATCGCACGGAAACTGCACGCCATCGCGGATACGCTCACGCTGCGCGCGGAAGAATTCGCCGCTTTGGCCGAAACCGCGTCCAAGGAAGAACTACTCGCCCAATTGAATAAGCTTCATGAAAGCTTGACGCAGCTTTTAGATAGTGACCTTTTTGACACCTAGACGCTTTCTTCCTGGTCAGGTGGCATCGCTATCAAACGCCCATCATCCGCATACGCAAGCAATTCATCAAGTGCTTGCACGGGCAAACCTCGGTCATCCAAAATCGACCGCAAATCAAAAAGCGTTTGGGTAGGCCTCACTTGGGCCAATAGCACCAAGTCTTCGATGGGGGTTTCGTCAATCTCTCCACCCAAGAGGACGGCCGCAATGCCACCCCGAAAAATCTGTGCTTCTGCCGAGCGGCGCCCCAAAAGGACGGGCAACTTACGGAAGGTCCCATCCTTCTGTTTCACGTGGGCAAACCTCCAAAGCAAAAAGGCGGACGCTGCTTCTGTGTAAAGACGTTGGTTGATATAGCGCACCACGGACGATGTCCTAAAACCTTCCGTGCCGATGTTGAACGCGAGACTCATCATCGCATCAAACATCGGTTGGGAAATGTCCACGTCCACGGCTTGGTTGATGGCATCTTCAAAACGTGACAAGTCGCGCGCTAACGTCGCTTCGCATTTTTCCCGAGTGACGATAGACCAGTCTTCACCAGGCATCTTAACGTGCCCTGTACACACCGTGAGAATGCCAGCCACATCCGCATAAAGATGCAAGATGGTACCTTCAAAACCCGCAATCGTTTTAACGCCAAACGTGCTCGTTCTCATGGGTACCGGCGTTTTTTCAACCGGCCAGCAGAAAAACGACCGAGAAATGCAGCCTCTCCTCTCCGCCAATCACCTTTTCCCCACGCACCCAAAATGAAGCCTTCCAAAGTGGACATGCGTCCGAATGCGAGGGAGGGGTTTTTTTGTGGATGGGTCATAAGGACTCACCACGCGCGGGCGTGCTTGATTCCACTGATTCAGCGGCAAGATTTCCGAAAGCTCGTCATAGAATTCCAAGTCACCCGCCTTTTCCAATTGCAAGCGTGCGAGCATCGTTTCTTGTGCATGGTATTGACCAGGAACTAAGGGCGAGCCGTTGCGGTTATGCCGCACGTACATGCAAAAACTGGCGTCTCGCGCGTCCAAGAACGGCGTCCCAGCCTTTTGATGGTCGTCCCAAAACCAATTGTCTTCCCCTTGGGGGACGTCACGAAACGGCGTTTTCTCCCACACCGCGCGATGGTAAGCGAACATCGCGCCCACCGTTCCGCCCCCTTGGTGCCACGTGCGGGCGAGGCAAGCCTGCTTTTCCTGGACGTGGTACCAGTAAAACCGCGACGTGTGCGCGATGGCACCTTCGGGTGATTCTTTCAACGTGAGCACCTGCTTCGCAATACGCGAAGCGTCGTGCCAATCGTCATCGTCCCAGTGAACGATGATTTCTCCTTTGGCGCGGCGTACCGCTTCGTTATGAAACCACCCCGTGCGCGAATGTTCCGGGGAAGGGAAGTGGTGGTAGTGCGCCATTTGGTAAATCGGAATTTGTTTCAGCACCCCTTCGTAATTCGCTTCGCTCCCGTCCACCACCACAAGCTCAGCCCGGCCCCCCAGGGCGTTGCGGTAGGCATCGGCCGCCCGGCTGAAATAGGCGATCGCCCGACGCAAGAAAAAGCGCCGGTTTTGCGTGACGCAAATGCACGAGACGAGCGGCGCGCGGGAGGACATCCGCCCGTTTCCTTAATTCGAAAACTTGAGCGCCACGGGCCCGGTACACACCAGTTCGCCGTTTTTCAATTCCAGCGCATCCAAGCGGCCACACTTCATGTGTTGGCGGATGAATTTTTGCGCCACTTCGGTGACCTGCCCCAAATCGGCACTTTGCAAAAAGTGCTGGTCACACTTGGGGCACCCGATGCCTATCTGCTTCGCCAAAGTCTCAGGAACGAAAATGCCGCCCGTGGTCGCGCGATAACCCCTCATCGCTGCCCCCTCTCAAGAAATTAGTGCAATTCGACGCAGAAAGGGGAAAACGTCACCACGTGGCCGCACGTGTGCGTTTCCCTACGGCAACATCCCTTTTCCAGCGGCCACTGCGTCATGGCAACCCATTTCGCACATGTGGGCGAAGCTTGGGGGTAAATTTCATCATCCCCACAGGTGGGAACCGTAGAACCGTCCCCAGCGTCCCCAGCATCGTTTTCACCATCGCCCCCAGCACCACCCTCGGTTGACCCCTCCAAGGTGCTCGATGCGTCGCCTAGGCTGGTAGAATCGGCACGAAAGTCTGTCCCAGCGTCCCCCGTATCCAATTCGGCCGCGCCATCTTGAGCGGCATCGAGCACCGTGGAAAGGTCACCCCCATCAAACGACGGTCCGCCACACCCCAAAAGGTAAGAAACTGCCCCCAACATCATGAAAGTTTTGGTCGTCATTTTTCCTCATTCAGTTTGACGACAAAACTAACAAATTCTTTAACCAAAGGTGACTCCCAAGGGTCGTTCGGCTCGTCAACGTCCGCGTGAATCTTGAGCCACTCTTCCACCTTCCACCACTTGTTCGCCGCTTGGGCAACTTTCCTTTCCAAACGAAGTTGGACAAGCGTAGGTGCCTGGTACACCGCGCCCATGTTGACCCCCTTTCGAATCAGAACGTCTTGGATTTTTTGCCACTTCCAAAGCGCAAAAAAGCAAAGTGTCGTACCAGCATTAATAAACCATTGAAGAACTTCAAAACGATTCATGGCTTTTGAGAGGGTGTGCGAAGCATCGTAGAAAGGTCATCATGAATGCGCTGCGCTACCTTGGCGCTAACCGCCAAAAC
>Ga0207643_10000547_pt1 | contig 24097 bp, 22 predicted proteins | sample KBSMisM62_FD_184313 | JGI IMG/M metagenome (GOLD analysis project Ga0207643, IMG submission 184313) | Miscanthus rhizosphere microbial communities from Kellogg Biological Station, Michigan, USA - KBS Miscanthus M6-2 (SPAdes) (version 2) | ecosystem: Host-associated > Plants > Roots >...
GTTATTCTCCTGTATTATCTTGTGAGTCCTCACGTTACAGTTGTTGTCATCATTGTCTTCGCACTCTTCCTTGTCAGCAAATGCTGGTGCTACCTGTGAGAGTCCTGTTCCTGTTAGCGCTGTCAATATTCCTATAGATAGAGCTGCGAACATTAACCCATTTTTTGTATTCAAAGTTTGTTATCGCAAAATGATACTAAACAAAGTATAATTAGATTGAGTAAGAACAAATGGTAAAAAAAGAAGAGATTCTTATCTACTACATTAAATCTGAATTTAGAAATAGAATATTATTCATTTTAATCAGATTGCTGTACCAGAAAACCATGATAAAATAGTATAATTAAGAACAGCACAAGCAAAAGAACTCAATTTAAAGAAAGATATCACTTCTTATGATGATTTAAAGATACATTTGTTCCATCTTTAACATCTTTTCTTCTATTCTATCAAGTCTAGATTTTTCGATAGTGAGAGTTTCAATCTTTCTTTGCAATCTGTTTGCCGGATTTATTGTTAAGTTGTCCATGGCTTTTTCATACTCGTCTAGCATTTCCTGTTCAGTCGGTTTATAGTAAACACTCGCTAGTCCTATTTTATGACCTAGCAACATCTCCCTAATTTCTGCGTTTATACGAGCATTTACGCATTGGGTTGTAAAGAATTTTCTAAAACCATGACATACTTTGACCTTATTAGTGCGCACCCCACAACGAGTAGACAGGTCGATTAACTTTCTTGCTAAGGTATATGATTTTAATTGTCTTTGTTTCTTGTTTATTCGGGAACGTGAATCAAACTGCTCTCTTATAAGTAGAGAATCGCTAGTGACATTCTCTCCAAACCGTCTTCTCATTTGTAAATACGATTCTATCGCATCAGCGCATTCCGGAGTGCAAAAGGCAATATATTCTTCGTTAGAGTCTTCATAAATAGTAAATTTGTAAATATTATCAATCTTCTCTAAATGTCTTAGGCGTAACTCAGGTAATGACCCTATTCTTATACCAGTGCTTGATAAAATTAGAACAATAGCCCTGTACCGCTCGTCTACAAAATCTAAGAGTTGTTGAATTTCTTTGTGCGTATAACCTCTATCCTTTTTGATTTTTCTTTCTTCAGGTAGAAATTTTCCAATCTTTGTTGTGTTAAGCACAATATCATTTATCTTGTAAAATGCCATAATACTGTAAACGTAGTTACTTATTGCTTGGAATGCTAGTCCTCTTTCTCTTAAAACATTGATAAATTCAATAATTTTATGCTCAATTAATCTGGGATTATTTCCGCAAAATAATTCATTTGTACCCATAAAGTCCATGTATTTTTGAAAGTATAGAGTGTACACTCGTTTTGTTTCACTTGATCTTAACGAGTTCAAAAATATTTGATACTGTTCCACAATATCCTAAAACGCACATGATTATAAAAACATAGTATATGCACCGTAAATGCTACCTTTTCAGGTTTCTCATTTAAAGGATCCATGATTGAAATGTAATTTTTAACATTTATGTATGTTTACCATCAAATAAAGGAACGGAATTATCGATTCTACTTTGTTCGATACAGCCTGACAAGGATAAGTAAATCATACACAGTTTATAAGGAGTCAATTACGCTTGAATAATTATCTATAGTGCTATCAATATATTTATTGGTCTTGTTCATGACATCGCTTACCAAGTTTCTGTTTGACAAGTCATAAAAATTTAATCTCTTACCCGTCAGTTGCATTTTGTAAGATATATCATTGTTACCATCATAGGTACTTTGCTTATTTTTTACGCAAATGATATTTTCCCTCAGCAGTTTTTTCATATACCACGATATTGTAGATGCTGATTTTCTAGTGTATTTTACTATTTCTGATTGGGAAACTGGACCACTTTCATAGAGAAGTTTCATAATTTCATATGAGGTTTGATTTCTCAAAATACCCAAGAGTGTCATAATTTCATTTGAAATATTTCGGGGAAAGAATCTTGTGATTCTCGATTTCCTATCCACATTTACAAGTTCCATCTTTTCCAATTTGTTGATATGATAGGATAGAACTCCATTTGATGAGTTAATTAATCTCAATAATTCCCTATATCTTATTCCAGGATTTTCACCAATAAATAACAATAGCTTTTGCTGCAGTTCGGGCAATGCACCAAAAAAATCCGCCGTTAAAGAATTAATATAAATAGAATCCATCTTATCGCTCAATTTGCTGCCTTAAGCAATCCCAGCCCAAATAAAGTTAGCATTACAAGTAGTACTATATGTGGTAACTCGATATTTACCCACGGTAAAATTACATTATCAATGTTACCTGTAGAGGATAGTAGCATAATTCCTTCTACAATCGCAAGGGTTACAAATCCCAACGCCATAAAAAACATTCTAATGTTGCTGTTTTTCAGATAAGCGAAGATGGACACCAATCCAAGAAAAACCGAAATATTCAAACTGGCAATGTGGATAATAATATGATAAATCATGGATTGATGTGAAATATGAGGAATCGTTACGGGTATAATGAGAGAACAAACTATGATTGTGGTAATCGCAAAAAATTTGAGTTTATTATCTAATAGATTATATCTTCTCTGCGATTGCACCTTATCAATATCACTATTGCCAAATTTAAATTGATTGGTACACCACTAACGGTTATAACGGTCTTTTTGTGAGATTTCCACCGGCAGAATACGGAACTAAATAACTGGATTTAGAATCATTGTCCAATCTAGGAGGTACTGACAGATACTCGCCCTAAATCACCATATTTCAGAACATATCCCGAGACAAATAATAAAATTGGTTTTTCTATTAAATAGGGAATTGACACAATTTGTTTTAAATCCTGCGTAAAAACCCTTGGTTCTTTCTTGCAGATTACATATTCTCGTCGGCGTGGTAAAAGCGCCACTGGGCAGATTACAGGATATTCATTCATTGATTTTGAGCGGATCATCTCCTACCACAAAAAAATACTGCCGGTGATGCAAGTTAGTCTAGACTTTGCTTCATATGTCGTATCTGTGATTGTTTCTAATGTGAATATCCAAATCATTTTCGCTCTTTAATTTAAGTCCACATACTCTGCAAAATATTTTATTTTTTCTTCCTCTTAGGTAATCGACAAAATACGTCAGATATAGTGTGAGTCCCCACATACAATCATGAATACACGATAATATAAGTAAGTTAAAAAAAAGAAATACTCTGACCGGTCCTTATGTGATATTCTAGTGAGATGGCATAGGATGTCCCTGGTTTCACTATCTATCGGATATTTTGGCAATATTTGATTTAAGTTGTATGGTGTTTCTAGCAAACATTAAAGCACTAAATATAATTCCAATAAGGATAGCAGGCGCTACAAAATTTTGGTAGTTAATTCCGAACTCAAAACGTGATCCTATGCTTTGTGTGGACGTGTTGCCTGATTCTTTCGCCTGTTGCTGAGCCAACGGTCCTGAACTTGGCGCTATCATTCCAATACCATTTCCTCTTTGTTCAGCAAACCATATGTTCCCGTTCGAATCAGAGGTAAGCCATTGAATAAAAGGCGAAGAATTTTTAATCTCTATCTCTCTCACCTTTGATTTTTGAGTGTCTATTACAGCGATTTTATTTATTGTATGTTCTGCCACCCATAAGTTCCCATAGATGTCAAAAGCCATCCCAAATGGCAGTCCTGCTTCATTAATTACTGGAAGGTCGGTAAACGTTCTAGACAACGGATCAAAAACTGTTATTCTGTGGCCATCGTGCTGCGAAATATATATTTCTCCAGTGGTTTTATCAATCATCAATGCAGTAGGGCTCAACAACGTTCTGTTACCACCAGGAGAATATTCTGTTATCGTATAATTATTAGCTGGGTCAATTTTTGCTAATTTTCCTGCCTCATCAGTTAACCAAATCAAATTGCTAACTGGATCTGCCATAATTGCAAATGGTCGTGCATCCTTGTCCTTTAGGTGTAAATTTAACGTAACGTTGCCAGTTTCAGTGTCAAAACGCATGACCTCACCGGACAAGGGTGAAGTGAACCAAATGTTGTCATCAGAATCTATTGTGATACCTGATGGGGTTACATATCCAGGAAATGGAAATATTCTGCTAATATTTTTAGTAGGATCGTAGTTGCCTATGACTTTTGTAAGAGGATCTAAATACCACAAATTATTCTTTGAGTCCAAAGTGACAAGGGTCACAATGTTTGTACCATTAATCTTGTGTTCAATGTAATTATGCCCGTTAATATCAAATGCAAATATACGGCCACTTCCAATAGAGGTATCCCCAAACCAGACGTAATTTCTACTCTTATCATAAACTGGGTATAAAGGTTGGATTTTATTATTTGCTATAGGATATTCTGTCACATTGAAACTCAACTGATCAAGATTTGGTTTTACTCTCAAATTGTTGAACGAGGCCACTATACCAGACATATTTTCTTTAATTGGAATTGCTTGGATTTCAAGATCCCATATTCCTGGAATGCCAAATGAAGCATTAACAGAGAACGTACCAGGTGATTTCTTTTCTAGATTAGCGGTAATAGGACCGATTGACTTTTCAATTTGACTATATTTTATTTCGGCTGACTGTACATCAATGGGTTGACCATCTATATCCGAAAATGACACATTGAAATTGTTATTGCCAACTTCAAAAGGAGTAATTGATAAACTAACTTTGGTGTTATTATCGAGTAACCTGGAATTCAGGTAATTTTCATTCGGGGTTCCTGTTGTGTTTGTGGTCGCTTGAAACTGATTCTGAGCTTCACTAGCGGGGACACCAGTATTTACGAGTAAACCCACGCTAATAAGCAAGGCCATTCCAAAAATGGATTCAATCACCAGAGCGCTCCTAAATGTATTGACTATTGATCTTGCTTTTCTTTCGTTTTCTGGTTCCTCTTCTAAATTGGAGTTACTCAAGTTATTCCCTATAACTTGTCGAACCTTTAGCAAACTGGTGACTTTTTTGTGGATGAAAAAACTACTATATCCGCCTAACACAACCATTAATCCGGCAAATAAAAGTTTTAAAATCAAAAAGGTACCATATAACGAACCAATAACTAAACTCAAATTGTCTTCAAGTATATATAACAAAAATGGGCCTGTGATAATGATAATACCCAGTAATGTTACTATCAAGCTAGAATATCTAGGAATCCACAAAGAAAGTGTTGCTAATCTGTGATACCAATTTATACTTGATTGTTTTACTATGGGAATCAATATGAAGGCAAGATAAAAAGTGCCTCCAATCCATATGGACGCAGTTAAATTATGGACAAAATCAAGGATTATTGGAACGAGCTGCTTATTTGATGCACCGTGTCCAATCAGGCTTGTAGTAATTAATAAAAATATTCCTATCAATAGAAATCCCACATTTTCGAATTTAGAAAGTACATCGTTCCCTTTTTTTCTTAACCGTCCAAACTCAAACAATGATAGACCAAGAATTATAAATGATATTATTGAACGTTCTATCAATACAGTCCCAAATCTAGTTCCAAGAACATCTATTATACTTCCATTGATTGCAATTGCTTGAAAATACAGAATCGCAAAATTTGAAGACACCAATATTACTGAGGCTATTACGTAGTAAACAACAAGGCTCTTGCTGGCTCTGTTCCTAAGTTTAGAGGTCGATTCTGCGAGTGAAGCAATTTTTGACAATGGTGTCCACATCCAAAGAGTGAAGAACGCTGCACCAACTATCATTACCTGAGCCAATAAGGCAGGAAATCTTGCTATTGCTTCTGGAAGATAAAGAGTAGAAGATTGAGTGATTTTAGTTACGTTCGCAGGTAGCGCTTGCTGTCCAACAGCAAAAACAAAGGCATTTTCAGTTACATGACCATCGGTCTGAGATAGAACATTGGTGGACACTGTATAAATTCCATCTTTCAATGACGGGATAGATACTGTTAGTGCAGATTCGTCGTTTTGTTGCAAGAATCGTACATCTCCCTTATCAACCTGCTTTCCACTGGAATCTAATACCTTTAGATGACTGTAATGCAAATCTACTGGTTCACTGAAGAAGACATTAACTTGTTGTGGTGACGTGGGAATAGACTGTGATTGCGAAGGATTGCTGTTGACAACGAAAGCATGTCCGAAAGATGTATGGATAGCACTAAAACCGAAAAATGCTACAAAAATAATTGTCAACACTATAGGAAAATTTTTGTAAGATGAAAGAAAAGAATTCAAAGATAATTCAGGAATCAAGATGCGCCTATAGTATCTTACCGATCTGATTATTTTATTATTCCTTTTTTTCTAGTACACGAATCGAAAGAAGAGGATAAAGGATATATCGAGTATGAGGATTTAATCTTACATAAATGGAAATTAGAGGAGATATTTTAGTTGCAGGTTCTCTTATTTTGGCTTTTGTGTTTTTCACAAGTTATACCCATGTTTCGTTTGCACATACTAGTAAAACCTTTGGAAATACCACCATTGAGATTGGATGGCTAACTGAACCACCACTTGCATCTGATCTCAACAGTGTAACAGTACAGGTAAATAACGAAAGTAATGGTGAACAATCACCTGTTCTGAACGCGCTAGCCAATCTTACAATATCTGCGAAATACGGCACCATATCAAAACCATTAGACTTCCAACCCTCACCAACCACCGATGGTGGATATGAGGCTAAGATTTTGCCAACTCGGGTTGGACCATATATTTTAGTAGCGCAGGGTGACGTAAAGGGACAAAAAGTTGACGGTGAATTTAAGATTGAAGACGTAGAGTCAAAATCCATATTTTCCTTCCCTGACAGTTCAATTGACACAACCAGTTCGAATAATCAGAATGAACAAGTTCAGGATGCAATTAGCAAGTTATCAAACGACATTCAAAAGGGTAATGACGACTTGAATATGTCAAGAAAAGAAATGGCGGATATTCAAGAGTCCATTGGCAGCTTACACAGAGATTCAGGTATTTCATATTTGATACTTTTGACGGCACTTGGGATAGGAATTGCGGGGGTCGTATTGGCAGGTTACTTATTCACCATGTTGCGATTCAAAAAAGGATCGATAGTAGGTTCCTAATAGCATAATACAACTGGTTGCAACAATGCTCACATCTATACAATGGATTTTCTATTCAAAACGCATGGCACTTTTGATTTTATTTCTTTTCTTGTTTTTAGCTGGATATAATAGTCGTGAAAATTCACACCTGGTATCGGGTCATTTTTTTGGTACAACCAAGAAGACAGGAGATTATCAAATAGTTTTTGCCCCATATCCTCCTCTACCTTTTGCTGGAGACAACTCGACAATACTAAACTTTAGTATACTAGACAAGGATAATCAAAATGTAAACAACATCTTTGCGTCGCTCATTATTAAGAATAAAATTAATAATTCAGTAGTTCAAAATATTCCTTTCAAATTTTATGAGTTCAGCGACATTAGCTTCCCATATACTTTTAAGAAAACTGGAGACTATCTAGTTACCCTATTAATCAGGATAAATGGAGATCCCATGTATTCTGAAAATCCCCTTTCATTTGATTTTGACATATCAGCTACCGATGCAAACCAAGCAATTCCAACAAATGAACTGATAGCATATTACTTGTTACCTGCCTTAGCAGTAATTGGTGTAATTGTAGCTTACCTAAGACGAAAAAATAAGATTTAACCTAACATGGGGTTTAGTATAATAGGCTATGGCGATGACACAAAATAAAGATACTCTCTCAATTACTATTGCCAATATCAAATACTATACAACCAGCTTGATATTTTTATGTATTTACCGATTTTAGTTTAAATTTATATTTGGTGCTTGAGGACTTCAAAATGATGTCACTTATTGAGGTAGCCAGATGATGATATTACACATAAAAATTCCAAATATAATAGGCATGAATAATTCGAAAATTCCTATCGCACTGTTATCATTAACTTTAATATTTTCAAGTTTGTATTTTTTGAATTATCAGGCAATCTATTCCCAAACTTCAGAAGATCCCAAGAGTCTTAATTGTAAGGATAACAAGGATCAATCTCAATATGTTAGTAATGTTGCATCAAATGATTCAAAGGCAGCAGGTCCTGTTACTAACGATCTGGATGGATTTCATTATGTGAAGAAATTTGATAGCAACGGTACGCTAATTACTGCCTGGGGTACTAAAGGAACAGGGCCTGGACAGTTTTTACATGCACATGGAATTACAGTTGATTCCGACGGAAATGTTTACGTAAGCGATGCAGAAAAATGCAATGTTCAGAAATTTGATAGTGACGGCAATTTCATTACGATGTGGGGTACTAGAGGAACTGGTCCCGGACAATTCTTTCAACCTGAGAGCATGGCCGTAGATTCAAAAGGCAATGTGTTCGTCGCCGACTATGCTGACCAACATATTCAGAAATTTGATAGTGACGGCAATTTCATTACAATGTGGGGTAGTAAGGGAAGAGCTGACAGTCAATTTATTAAGCCATGGGGAGTTGCAGTTGATTCAAGTGATAATGTGTATATAAGTGATCAGGATAATCCTGAAGTTCAAAAATTTAGCAATGATGGTAAATTTTTAACCAAGTGGAATTCTTACTCTCCTGGCATGTTATTTGTACATTTACACGATATAACAGTAGACTCTAATGATTCAGTTTACGTTACTGATGGCAGAAACAATTCTTATATTGCGAAGTTTGATGGTCAAGGCAATTTTGAAAAAAAGTGGGGAGGATTTGGATATGGTAACGGCCATTTTGTTGAAAACCACGGGATTGTAACGGACAAGGAAGGTAACGTTTATGTGGTAGATACAAGAAATGTACGTATTCAGAAATTCAACAGTGAAGGTGAGTTTATCACAAAATGGGGATCACTCGGATGCCCAGATGATCAATTCTTGATTCCCCATGATATTGCAATAGATTCTTCTGGCAATATTTATGTTTCAGATAGTGGAAATGTGCATTTCAGAGCTCAAAAAACTTGTGAGTCATTTGAAAACTAATAGTTAGCGTCTATGTGTATATTCAAGGATATAACTCAATGTTAACGACCAAGTCAGCATGACGAGGAATCAATGAAGTAAAACTTGGAGAACCTAAAACTATTTTTCATATGTATTATTTTTTTAACCGCCACAATGTACGGTCAGCAAATGCTATCAGCTGATATGCTAAGTAATTCTTTACGACAACGTATAGGGGATTATGACATACAAATTAATACTGTGCCCGCTGTCCCTATTTCAGGACATGACACACATATCAATATTAGAATAAGTTCAGTCAGTAACATTCCAATAACTGATACACCGATCGTCATTAGAATTTCGGATGGAAAACATGAGTTACTTGAAACGCTTCCAGTATTCCTCTCAAGTGGACACTACTCCTATAATTACAAATTTGACAGAGCAGGTATCTTTCTTGTAAGTGTGGATATTTTAGATAACATTTCCATTCTAGATTCTAGTGACTCAAATAGAACACTTATTTTTGATTTCCCGATTCACATATCAGAGCCGTTTTGGGCTCAGATGGATTCGCTAATTATTCCTATTACTGTTTTAGGTGCAGTGATTGGAGTAGTTGTTACATTAGTATTGTTTAGGAAATTTAAATGTAGTAACAAGGTAATCTAAATTATACAAAATCAGTTGGCTGCACCGAAGACCTTATCAAACAAGCAAGCCTACTCGAACTCATATCCGTCAAGCTGAGAGCAATTTCCAGCGTGGTTGTTGAAGATAGTTTCTACACCATCTAGTGTAGACTGATTTATGTTACCTTCTGCGACCATGTTGCCTATATTTACATCAGAAAGAGCATCGTATAATTGCTTAAAATCGGTGCACGTGATGGTAAACTGCTCAATGTCGACAGGAGGTCCTATCTTAGAGTTATTAGAGGAAGAGATAGATAATGAAGTGTTGGCATTCGGAGAACCGGTGATGATTCCACTATCCTCCTGCCCGTGAATTTGTTGAATATAAAGTGCTAGATCTTCAGATTGATATACCGGATTAATTATGAAAGCTCCAAACAAGATTAAAGAGATGGCGATGATGGAGTTTTTAGTAGGCGTCAACTCACCATAATTCATGCCATATTATCTCTTCAATATATCGTATTTGTGATTATTTAACGATTAGAATGTAAATTATATTAGAATCTTCCATTGAGCAATTCTGGTATTGTCTTTTCATTAGTAATAGATAATTCATATTTTATCATTCAGTTCTACTTAACTCTGCATAATTAATGTGCTGTCAGGAAGTGATGAAATTCAGGGGGAGGGAAGCAACGATATGCTGAACGGCAGTGATGGGAATCATGTCTACCCGGAGGAGATGGCAGTGACACTATTGATGGTGGACCAGGTAATGATGAACTCCACGGCGATGATGGAGTACACAAATTAATCGGCGGAACTGAAAATGATATCTTGTACGGTACTTCCAACAATGACTTTCTAGATGGAGACCTTGGCGATGATCGCCTTTATGACGTCCCTGGAAATGATACTTTAAGTGGTGGTCAGAGGGTTGACTGCTATAGATGTGGATTGGGTGCAGACAGGATAACTAATTTTAATATAGCAGATTGTGATCATGAATCAGGTGACTGCTAAGTTAAGTGATTATTGAATACCAATACCAATATACACTTGGTATTTTAAATTATCCTGGTACTTATTAATTACCATTTTCAGGGCCAATGGATATTTACTTTTATTTTACAAAATCTAAAAGCCTAATTAAATATAGTAATCAGCAATTGCTAGCTATTTCTCCCATAGTCCCAAGTAGAGTAATATACTGGTTTAATTTCTAGCATTACTGAATTTCCATCTCGTACATTCTGCAGCAATGTTTTCGCCATTGGATGATCGGTACTCCCTAGATACTTTAGCATTATTTTTTCTGCGATTGGCAGATTTGCATTTGGTTCACTCAAAATTTTAACATTGCCCTTTCCTCTTACTCCTTTATAAGGTGGATTCCCATCATCAACGCAAAAATAAACCTTATCGTTCTGTTTCAAATTCTTTGTCTTTTTAGATTGTTTACCTGTTTCTATAAATATTACATCTTTAGAACCATCATAAAGATACCATGTAGGGTGGATATTAGGATAATTATCTACATCGATTGTTCCAAGATGTAGATTTAATTTGCTATGTGACAGAAATTCAATTATTTCATTTTTTGTGAGCTGAACTCCAAAACCTGGACTTGCATGTAATAGTTTCATACCAATACTTTATGAACTTTAAAATATAAATATACACCGACGATCTGGTGGGAATTATATTTACTGCCGCATAGTTGCATACTAAAAATAAAAAATATATGAGGCCGATCTATTAGTCGGTAACTTGTGGAGATTTCTATTATTGGGTGATGTTTATTTCTCCCATATCTCGGTCAGCTAATGCTTTACACACTACCGAATTAGTTGCGGAAGCTTCGCCTTCACAATAGTTCTTTTGCTTTGCGTCAAAGTCAAGATCTACTTTTTTTTCACCTTGGACGTTGATTGTATTGGTTGTTGTCTTATCGGATGCTAGACAGCTTTCACTGCTAGTTCCAGAAGCGTCTGTATCGCAATCGTTTTTTTTGCTTTGCATCGATGTCGATATTGACCTTATTTTTGAAAGGATCATCTGCAAATGCGTGGGTTGAACTGCTACCTATAACTGATCCAATCAATAATACTATTGAAGGAATAAGTATGGTCCTTGTATGGTCCTTGAACTTAGATTCATCGTGTTCTTACGGAACTTTTAGTTTATATGAAGTAAGATGGGTCATGTCCTAAAATTATTGTAGATACAATTTCCACATTATGTTAGAATAAGTAAAACCGAATGATGAGACATGCAAATCTTAGATAAAAAAATCTAGTATTGTGTTGCTGTAAGACCATTTAATATCGTATTTGAGTCGAAAGCTTGTTTGCAACCATATCATGATCAACAAAAAGAACTGCATTACATGTTATTACCATCCATTCATACTACCCAATACATTACATTTCAAAAAGTCAAATGATATGCAAGGTGGTAAGCTTTATACGACCTTATTGAATGAATAACGTCCCCTGTTTTTTATTTACGAACTAATTTATTAAATATCAAAGTACCAACCATAAGTGCAGCGGACAAAATAAATCCGAGGTAGGACAAATTCCGTTCATGCGGAAAGATAAAAGCAGATCCAATAAATATTGACGACGATATAATACTCATAGGAAGAACATTTGAATTGCCTTTTAGTTTATTTGTTGTTCTCTGATCAGTTAAATATTGTTTTATCATTGGTGCAAGGTCGACCGAAACTTCGAGCCCTTTTACAAATTTATTTACGTATCTCTTAAATTCTTCAACATAGGCATCCTTAATTAGACCCTCCTCTTCAAGCAAACTTACCAAAACACGGACAAACTGGAATTTTACATCATGATAATGGTAAATTCCCTCAAGAATCGAGGCCATTCTCATATAAAGAGCAAGATTCTTAGGTAAACGGAATGGGAATCTGCTCAAGGTTTTGTTTGCCAAGTCTTGAAGTGCCTTCACTTCCATTCTATCCACCTTCTTTCCGTGCAATGATTGAATACTTAATTCAAGACCCTTTTCCACTAACCTTCTGTCAACAGAAGGCTCAAGTGTTCCTAATTCCATTAATACATCCGTGGTCCTCACTGGATCTTTGTCTATTAGACCTAGATATAATCTAACGAGCCTTCTTCTGGTTTCGTCGTCTATCCTACCAACCATACCAAAATCATAGAGTATTATTGTACCATTACTAGTTATTGATATATTACCAGGATGTGGATCAGCATGGAATATACTGTGACGCAGTAACATCTTGAAGAACAACCTATGTATACGATATACTAATTTTACTCTATCAATATCATGTTGATCCAATGTTTTAATATCTGTTACTTTAATTCCCGGCAAATATTCTAGCGTGATTACATGCCTGGATGTCCTGTCAAGATAAACCTTAGGAATGATTACCGACTTGTCATTCTTCAAATTATTTTTGATTTCTGCCAAATTTTTAGCCTCTATTCTATAATCCATTTCTTCATATACTGTTTCGATGAATTGAGAAAGCATTCCCTCAGCTGAGAATCTTAGATTTTCATCGATAAAACGTGTAGCTATTGGTAATAGTTTTTTTAGTATGTAGATGTTTTGCCCTATTGTTTCTTCAATGTTGGGCCTGCTTATCTTGACTACAACATCTTGTCCTTTGTATCCTGCTCTGTATACTTGACCTAAACTTGCTCCAGAAATTGATGCGGGATTAAAATAATCAAATACTTCATCAAGAGAACCAAGCTCTTTTTCCAGAATTGGTCTAACATCTGAAAACGGTTCTGGTAATACATCATCTTGAAGGCTTTCTAGTACATCCAAGTATGGTTGAGGTAGCAGATCCGCTCTAGAGGAGAGCCATTGACCCAATTTTATGTACGAGGGTCCAAGGTCGATGAATGTTTTTAACGCTCTTTCGGCATGTTTTCTGAATTTCTTCTCGTTTACATTCTTGCCTTCTTTTTTCACCCATTCTCTCCTGTCCGTCCTGAGGTACAGGATAACAGGAATTAGCTTCAAAATTGTCTTTATTATTAGCCAAATTGATGGTTTCTTGAATTGAAAAGCAGGTTCTTTTCTATCGGTGACTATAGCGACATCCAATATTTCTTTATCTTCCATCAAGAATATTTTCACCCCTCTGAGTTCTCATAAAGATAAAATGAATAGTCCAGAAGTATAACTGAACAAAGGCATACAAGATAACTTTCAACATAAGTTATTTTTCCCTATCAATGAGATAATCAGAAAGAGCAGAAAGTGCTATAACACCAGGAAAATATTTTGTGGCATCAACCATTACATGTCCGAGAGGATCGTTACGTGGATCTATTTTATCGTAGTGAATGCTATAGTGATTTTCATATTCGCGGATGTGTAAATTACCATGTCTATATTGTTTTATGGATCCTTTCTTTTCTCCCAGAATAGTTGGCTTGTACTCAATTAGAGGTCTTACAGTTTTAGGTACAATGATATTTCCCTCGTTATCAACAAAAGACATAGCAAGCTAACAATAACTTTGGATATAAAAATTACCTTAAATTTTCACATATCTATAAATGAAAAATTATGCAAAAGTAATTTTTCAATTTCCTAGTACTAAATCTACAATAATATAAGAAGACTTTTATAGAATATTATCTATTTTTTGTGATATGAGTGATACAAAAGGCAAGGTTCCAAATATAGTTGCGATTGAAGTCATAAAGAAGAACGGGGTTGACGTTGAAAAATTAAAAGAATTAATAACGAAAGGTGTAGGTGCTGAATTTACAACATATTACTATTACACAATTTTAAGGATGCATTGTACCGGGCTTGATGGTGAAGGCATTAAGGAAATAGTTGAGGAGGCCAGGATTGAAGATAGAAATCACTTTGAAGCCATGGTACCTAGATTATATGAACTCGGAGGATCATTACCAAGGGATATTAGAAAATTTGCAGATCAGGCAGGATGCCCTGATGCATATCTTCCAGATAATTGGGAAAATCTTACTTCAATAATAGAAATATTGCTTGCTGCAGAACAGTGTGCTATTCGTTCGTGGGGTGAAGTATGTGATATGACCACCGGCAAGGATCCCCGCACTTATGATATCGCACAAAGAATTATGCAAGAAGAAGTTGAACACGAAGCCTGGTTTATTGAGTTGCTTTCCAAGAGACCTTCTGGACACTTTAGAAGAAGATCTGTAGGACAATCTCCTCATGTTGGGCAACAAGGCGGATTAATTCATCTTTAGAATTCTGCCTTACTTTTTTGCTGCTCAAATAAACTAAGGTATCTTCAATATCTTTTGTTTTGAAACTATCAATAATAACTTAATTCAGAATCTATAATGCATATTAGTAATCAGATTATTAATTATGATGAGGTTTGTTATTGTACTTGGCAGAGAATTATTTTTGAAATGTCCGTACCTGAATGTTCATGATTTGTATAATTGGTAACAATAAACAGAATTATGAAATTCTCAGAAAGATTTAGGATGCAGGGCTTATTTGAAATATACTGCCCAATCCGATAGATACAACATACAAGTTACCATCAGGTCCGACTTCTATGTCAGTAATGCCGCCAAACCCTTCACCAAATAAAATGCTACTCAATCCTGGTGAAGATGGTTTTTCAATAACTCTCGACGCGAGAGCTGGTGTTAGAACAATATCTTTTCTATCAGAAGTAAGATCAAAATGATAGATTCTACCATTATGGACGTCGCCTACAAACATATCATTCTCATATGCAGAACCAAGGGCTGTTGAATCCAAAAATTTTACTGCTGTTGGTCCTGCTGTATTTACCCAAACCAGCTCAGGATCACTATAATGTCCTTTTCCTCCAAAGTCCTGTAGATCAGATTCGCTAAAGGAGTCTTCCATTGACGCTAAACCCTGCACCTGTTGCCATCCGCTATTAAAACCAGGCAATACTAAATTTATTTCGTCTCCGTTTCCAGGACCATTTTCCGTATCCCATAAATTACCAGAAACAGGATCAAAATCCATCCCGAAGCTATTTCTAATTCCATACGCATAATAAATACGTAAAGGTATGGATTCTCCTAGAATACCATCGGTAGGTTGACCGTCTTGTGTTATTCTTAAAATGCCGCCTCTTCCATCAGGATCAACTCCATTCTCGTAATTTTGGGCCTTAGTCTCTGTTGTTGGTCCTTTAAAGGATCCGTCTACGTCCCCAATCGTCACATAAATGTTATCATCAGGTCCAATCATGAGGTCCCCACCATTATGTCGAGGTCCAGGATTTGCTGGCAGATCCATCAAAAGTAACGGATTAATCAGTGAATCGCCTGATAACTCGTATCTATACACTCTATTCCCAATTGGCTGCATTCCAGCCTTATCACCGCCATCTTTTCCAGCAATTTCAGTGTAGTAAAGAAATACAAATATTGTTGAACCATGTTTTGACACAGCGATTCCGCACAAACACCTTTCAACAGAGTTGGCCACATTTACATCCAGAACAGGATTTGCCTGAACTTTCCCATTGACTATCCTTTTGACCATACCGGTATCTTTCTCAAGTATTAAAATGTCGTCCGGTCCAACAAAAGCTATACTTGTTGGAGTACTTAATCCTTCTGCAACTGTAGAAATTTTCAAATTTGAATCAAAAAGCTTTGGCTTGCCCTCTTCTACAAACTCCGTATCTGCAAATTTCTCTTGAGCCTTTGCAAAATGATGAGGTATTGTAAAAGCAAATATCAAAAATGAAATTACTGTAATGGCTATAATGACACTTATCAAGGCCTGCATCAATCATTAACGTTGGATCTAATATACATATCGAAGAATGTATTGTAAGATAATTATCAAAAGTTACTAGCTTGCATGGTTCAAGATGAATCACGGACGATCCTATTTACTTTTTAATGTCTCAGCTCACCAACAATAATCGTTCATAACCAGGTTTTGTATGAGGAGTAGATCAGATGCGTTATTTCAGGATTCGCAAATGACATAATCGTGGCGTGAAATCACATTTCAGTAAGAATGTGTCTCAGTCTTGTGTTCTTTAAGTGATGGATATTTTGAAAATGTACGATCACATTTATCACATTCCCATTGATGTTCCTTGGCCTTGAGAAAATTGTCATACTTAACATCCTTCTTTACATAAGTCATTGACTTATGATCGTACTTTGCTGGATTGTAATTCAATTTGTATTTTATGGAGTTTATTCGCACTTACAATATAAAATATAACATCTCACTTATATTTTAATACGTTACTGGATATAGGATTCTAATATAAAATAAAACAATAACTTTTGACTTATTTATTGATTGAGTATATTATTGAAAAGACTTATAGGAAAATATGTGCTTAATATGGCATATTTTCTATGCCAAACGAAAACAATTCCATCACTAAATTCAAGGACAGAGAACATGCAGCAGATCTTCTCATCTCCAAACTCAAGAACGAGCTTGAAGAAGAAAATCCGAAAGAAATAGCCGTTTTTGGAATTCCACGTGGCGGAGTAATATTGGCGAACACGATTTACAAGAACAGATATGCAAATTATTTCGATATTGTGATTCCAAGGAAACTTGGAGCTCCTAATAACAAAGAACTTGGCATAGGAGCTATCATGGATAAGGATACTGTTTATCTCAACGAGTATGTTGTGAAGGCGTTGAGAGTCCAACCGGATTATATAGAGTCAGAAAAATTATCCCAGGTTCAAGAAATTGGACGTAGAACTTTACTTTACAGACCCAACCAGGAAGAATATGAGATCAAAGATAAGATAATAATACTTGTTGATGATGGTGCCGCTACAGGATCAACACTCGTAGTTTCTGCAAGATGGATTAAGAAGAGAAAGCCAAAGAAGATCATTATAGCCATACCTGTAGCCCCCAATGAAACTGTCGAATTATTAAAAAATGAAGTGGACAAGGTCGTAACGATATTGATACCCCCTACAAGTAATTTTACTTCGGTTGCTCAGTTCTATGATAATTTTGAAGAAATAACCGACGACAAGGTAGTAAAAATTATGAAAGAACTAGATGAAAAATAAAATCTCAAGATAAAAGTTCTAACAGACTAAGGAACTTGAAGGTTAGTTATCTTGTTGGGAAGGAAGGCAATACTGCAGTAAGTTGAGATAGATTTGGTACAGAGTTTGTAGCGAAATCTAAGATTGGAGCATGCCAAATACCAAAACCTACCATAAATATCATTGAGAAGATAAGTACTGCCAACATTACCCGTGGTTCCTTTACTCTAGTTGTATCAGGTGACTCTTCCATGTACATTTTCCTCATAATCCAGGCATAATATCCGAGAGATAACGCGCTATTTAAAACTCCAGCAATAGCCAAGTAAGGGCCCCACCAAATTTCGGGGCCAGTTACTATTGCCGCATTAAATAGTACTAATTTGCTCCAGAATCCATTGAGAGGCGGTACCCCAGCCAAGGCTAGTAGCGATATTGATAAAGCTATAGCCGTTATAGGCATTCGTTTGGCAAGGCCTCTATATTTTTCAATACTATAGCTGGCAAGTGTAATTGATACCGCTGCAACCGCAATGAACGCGGCAGATTTCATAACTGCGTGATTAAGAATATGGAAAAGAGAGCCTCCAAGAGCTTGATCACTGTACGGTGCCAAAGCCAAACCTATCATGATGTATCCTGCTTGAGCAATACTTGAATAAGCCAGTATTCTAGGTACGCTCTTTTGAACTAACGCTCCCAGATTTCCTATGGTCATAGTGAATACAGCTATTACTGCCAATGCTGCGGCCCAATCAAGATGCAATGCAAAAGTGGCCAGAATTATTACGCGAATAGCAGCTGCAAAGCCTGCTTTTTTTGTACCTGCGGCAAGTAACGCACCAATTGTCGTAGGAGCGCCCTCATACGCATCAGGTAGCCACATGTGAAATGGTACTAGTCCCATCTTGAACCCAAATCCTGCTATGAATAGGGCAACTGCAAGCACAGTTACTGGAACCAAGTCTTTCTGAACGTTAACCATAGATACTATCGCCTCACCAATGTTAGTAGTGCCGGTTACTCCATACACTAATCCAATAGCAAGTACTAGAATTGCCGATGAAAGAGCACCAAAAAGGAAGTATTTGATTGCCGCCTCATTTGATATTGGATCACGTTTTGAAAAAGCGGCTAGGGCATAGGTAGGTATGGACATAAGTTCCCAAGCAACCAAAAGCATGACAAGATCCGTAGAATAAGCAATTAGTATCATACCTATACTTGATAGTAGTATCAACGAATAATATGCTGCGGGATTAGTTTTGTTTTTCATATAATTCCAGGAGGAAGCAGTTACCATTACGGATACTATCAATAGCGTTATTGCAAAGAAAGAGCCAAACATGTCATCTGCAAGCATACTCTTTCCAAATTCGATCGTAGGGATTGATTCTCCAAAAAGTATTCTAAAGATAATGATACCAATTACGAGTATTATGGCTCCAACAGAAATTCCGCAATATAGACTATTATTAGCGCCTCTTTCCTTCTTCAGAGCATCAATAATGGGAACAGCAAGTCCAACTGCCCCAAGTATTACAGTTACCAACAGTGGTGTTGAAAAGAAATCCATCCCTATTTCACTCCTATAAGAAAAGTAACATGATGATGATCATCATGCCTGCAGCAAAAACGAATAGATATGTCTGTGCTATTCCTGTTTGTCCGGCCTTGACAACTTTTGAGAAGTATGTCATTGATCCTTGAAGACCCGGATTGATCCCGTCTATTATTGTACTTTCGAAATATCTCCAAACAATTCTAAATATAGCCAGCGGCCCTATCACTGCCCCCCAGTATAACGCGGTATTAAGATACCACCTATTATAGAAGAATTTCCATATCGCTCTAGAAACTACACTCTTCGACACTATCTCAGGATTAATGACCTTTTTCATATATACAAGGCCGCCAAGAATTGCGCCCAAAGCAAATGCTCCAACCGATGCAGTAACTGCTATTGGATTAAGGCCCTCAAACGGCCCAAATCCTGACGAAGCCTGAGGTAGCACGTCGTGAGCCGTATGAATGCCAAATGAATTTTCAAGATACAGAGAAAACATTTCGTGGAGCTGATGTTCAAAGGCAAATCCAATTAAACCTACCGCGATGCTAGCTATTGCGAGTATTGCAAACGGAACCCACATTACTGCTTTAACTTCATGGACATTATGAGTGGATTCATTCTCTTGTATGAACTTGCTCTTGTTACCAAAGAATGTCATTCCTAGCATCCTAAACGTATAAAATGCAGTCATGAAAGACACCATGATTGCTATGGTAAACAATACCCAAGAATACTGGTATCCTGATTCAAGGACCGAGGCGATGATTGCATCTTTACTCCAGAATCCCGAAGTAATAAACGGAGCCGCTGCAAGCGATAACCCGGCCATCATCATAAAGAGGAATGTCTTTTTCATTTTACTTCTTAATCCTCCCATATCAGTCATGAATCTGGAACCAACCGCATGAAGAACGGCACCTGCACCCATGAACAACGATGCTTTAAACATCGCATGACTCATGAGATGAAAGAACCCAGCAGTATAACCATCGACAAAGGATGAAGACAGTCCTGCAACACCCAAGGCCATCATCATAAGACCGATTTGAGATCCTGTAGAATATGCCAGGACCTTTTTTATTTCGGGATTGACCAATGCCTGGGTTGCTAGCAGAAATGCAGTTATTGCTCCGACCCATGCAATAACTTCAAAAAATTGAGATGAATTTAAAGCAGATACTGCAAAGAAAAGTGGACCAATTCTTGCTACTAGGAAAACTCCTGCTTTCACCATTGTAGCAGCGTGAATTAATGCCGATACGGGTGTTGGACCGGTCATTGCTTCAAGCAACCACTCGTTCAGTGGGAATTGTGCAGATTTTCCTATAGCGCCGCCAAAAATAAGCACCGCTGCTGGAACAAGCAGATTATTGTTTGCCATTTCCGTTGCCCAACTCTGATCTTGTAACAGCTCAGTAAAGCCAAAAGTGCCGGCATATCCAAAAATCAAGAACATGCCTGAGAGCATCATGATATCTCCAGCCTTCGTCATCAAAAATGCTTTTAGTCCAGCATGTGTTGGTGATGCCCACATTTGTATTCCTCCAGCATAATGTCCAGGGGTTCCAACAAAGTCCTTTTTCTTGTCTTGATACCAAAAGCTAATAAGCGCAAATGAGGCTAGCCCAACACCTTCCCATCCAAAGAATACCATCAACAGATTGTCAGAAAGCACAATCAATTGCATGGAGCCGATAAAGAACAACATAAAGAACCAGTATCTTGTTAGATTCCTGTCTCCGTGCATGTATCCTATCGAATATATGAATATTAGAAGTGAGATCCATGCCACGATATTTGCCATGAGTATGGACAGTGAATCTGCTAATGTTCCTGCATGAATATTTAGCATAGGTATCCAGTTAATCTGACTGTGAATTTGACCTCCGTGTATTCCCAGTGGTAACAATGTCACAGCGGATATGGCGCTTGCAAGGGCAAAGCCTACTGCGGCATAATCGCGCACACGCTTTCCAGCCTTCGCTATGGCAGGAATTAATGAGGCCCCCACAAAGGGAAGAATCCAAACTAGCCAGGCATTAATTCCCAATCCTTCAAATCCAATGATCCCTTGGAGTTCAGTCACCATGTCGGTTCTCTCCTATTTTGAAATTCACCAATTAGTTTATTGTTCAAATTGCGCTGGACGCAATTTTTTAAATTACATATTTTCTCAGCCAAACCCTTAATCATACTCATAATCTTGAACCCCCTCCTGCAGTGGCCACCAGCTCGCTGTGATTCTGCAATGACGCACCTACAGAATTTATGTTACCAAATTGCACTACAGTATTATCTGTGGAAAACATTTCGTGTATATATTCTGTAACTGGATTCAGTAGTGGATTAGGATAAACTCCCAAAATAAGTGTAATCGCAGCAAGCGCGGCCATGGTAACAGTAACATATCTATTGGGATCCCTGATGTTCGCATATTGTTCTGGAGTTTTACCAAAAAATATTCTCTTGTACATCCACAGGATATATGCAGCAGTTAAAACAGTTGCCAGTATTCCTAATCCAAATGCTACAACCCTTAGAACGTCTGAGTGCGTTACACCTGATTGCAAAACTCCATTAAATAGTATCCATTCGGCCATGAAACCACTAGTTGGAGGAATCCCCATAATTGTGAGTGCTCCAATCATAGCAATTACCGCTGTATAAGGCATCCTCCCTGCAAGTCCACCAAGTTTTGACATGCTTCTTGTTCCTGTTTGAAGTATAATTGATCCGGCCATCATGAAGAGTATGGCTTTTCCCAACCCGTGGCTTACATACATAAAGGTTCCACCCGAAATCCCAAGGATGCTATCGGAGCCGATTCCGAAAAGAATGTAACCCATTTGGCTAATACTTGAGTAAGCCAGAACTCTTTTGATATCATCTTGCATCATTGCCATGGCGCCCCCATAGATCATAGTCACCAGGCCCCAAAGATGTATGTAAATGCTATATTGAGAATAATCTCCAACGAGCAATTCTAGCCAAAGTCTGAGTAGCCCGTATGCGCCTATTCCGATCATCGCCGGAGATAATAGTGCTGAAATCGGGGTGGGAGCTTCGGAATGAGCGTATGGAAGCCAGATGTGCAAGACGAATGCCGCAAGTTTGACCCCAAATCCGATTACCAATGAAAATATTATTAGTACGAGCCATTGCGCTGGGATTTTACTGACATTCTCTCGGACTGTATCATAGTCGAATCCCCCTGCAAATAATCCCATAGCAAGTAAACCTAGTAGCAAAACAACAGCACCGGCATGAGTCCAGAAAAAGAACATTAAAGCAATTCTTTTTCTCTCACCGTATCCATAAAATGCAACAAGAAAGAATGAGGGAACAAGCATTAGCTCAAAAAAGACATAAAATTCTATCAAGTTAGTTGCAAGTACCGTTCCTAGCATTCCCATTGAGAAAGTCAGATAGAGTGCAAAATACAGTCCCATGTGATGGTTTACATATTGCTCTTCGCTCGATCCGGATATTGTGACAGATTCCATTTCATTTCCCCCACTATTTGATTTGTAACTGCCTGAATCTGAGTGGGAATCGCCTCCTTTCTTACCAAAGTTCTCTTCAAAGGATTCTTTGATTTTGTGCAACATGTATGGTTTCGAATAAAGAGTAAGGACAGTACAAAGGATATTTATAATAATTGCAAATGGCAAGCTCAAACCATCGATCCTTAATCCGAAATTTCCAAATTGACTCCAAGTATAGGATTCTTCATAAGCTGACTTTCCCCCATGTAGATTAGAAGACGCAATGAATAGTAACGCTGTGGAAATAGCCAGTATCCCAAAAGAGAACCATGTAGTTGCGTTACCGCCTCTTTTTTTAGCGAGTACATAAGCGATTGGTGAACCAAGCAATGGAAGGAATGTTGCTATTAATAGGTAATAAGATTCTGTCATAAAATAATCTCACTTAAATGGTATTATCCCTTTAAGCTCCTGAATTCGTGTACATCGATTTCCTTGTATAGGCGATAAGCGATAATAATGATACCTAATGCAACAGCTACTTCTGCAGCCGCGATTGCAATGGAGAATAATGCAAATACCTGCCCTTCGACATTATGGACATGTCTTGAAAAGGCGATAAGATTTAGATTCGCAGCATTTGCAATAATTTCGATTGAAAATATCATGCGTATTGCGTTTCGCTTGACTACGAGACCATATATACCAATCGAAAACAGTACCACTGAGACTAATACAAAATCAATTAGCTGATTCATTTTCTTTTATCAAGTCCTCCCTTCTTGCTAGTGCTAGAGCACCAATGACAGCGCCCGCCAAGGTAAGTCCGAGTACTATAAGCGCAGGAGAATAATAGGTAAGCATGGATTTTCCAATTTCCACAATCTTTATGGGCTCTGAATCTAAATTACCAAACATAGGATTGTTTACCCCAGATGCAAGGAAAATAGCACCGATTCCGCCCATTGTCAGGAGCATCAATACAATGCCACCCGCCTTTCTACCTTTGTCATCTTTTGCTGAAAATAAGTCTTGAGTTCTAACCAACATTACTGTAAATATGACGAGTACGGCTACTGCTCCTACGTATACGGTAATTTGGAACATTGCCACAAAAGGAGAATCTAGCAATAGAAAAAATCCTGCTATACCCAACATGGAAATCGCAAGAGCTATCGCGCCGTAAATAAGCTCTTTACTTTCCAAGGCCAGAACAGAAGCTCCTATAGTGAGGATCGCAATTCCCACAAAGTAAGCGTCAACCATGATCAGCACCTCTATATCCTATTTTCAGTTCCGCATCACCGTCATATTTTGGCTTGATGGCAAGTTGTCCAGGAGTATATATCAGATGCTCTT
>Ga0207643_10000551_pt1 | contig 23970 bp, 16 predicted proteins | sample KBSMisM62_FD_184313 | JGI IMG/M metagenome (GOLD analysis project Ga0207643, IMG submission 184313) | Miscanthus rhizosphere microbial communities from Kellogg Biological Station, Michigan, USA - KBS Miscanthus M6-2 (SPAdes) (version 2) | ecosystem: Host-associated > Plants > Roots >...
AAGGGCGCGCGATCATTCGCGGTGGATTCGGAAAGTTCGTCCAGCGGACGCCGCTCAACATCGAGACGTTTCCCCAGTTCGAGTCTCGTGTCGTGTCACGCTTCGGTCCGACCGGATTGCCGCTCGGGCCGGCAACGCTCTTCACCAATGTGATCGCTGGCGATCTGCACACTCCGGAAGCTGTGGTCGGCAACGTCGAGTGGGACCAGCGATTCGGCCGCCGGCTGCTGTTCAAGCTCGGGTTCCTCGGACGCAGCGGATCGCACGAGTACATCGTCAATCCCGAACCCGCGCTCGGACAACTGCAACTGTCGAGCACCGGTGCCTCTCATTACCGCGAGCTCGAAGCCACGACTCGGTATAACGGCGGGGCGCGTCGCGATCTCACGTTCTCCTACGTCTGGGCACGAGGCACTGCCGATCTCAACAACTACGACCAGTTCTACGGCAACTTCCGCAATCCGCTCGTGCGAGCCAATCAAAACAACTACTCGCCGACCGACGTGCGCCACCGTGTGATCGTGCGCGGCAACCTTGGCGTCGGAGGGCAGTGGGATTTTGCGCCGGTGCTGGAGCTGCGATCTGGGTTTCCCTATTCGGCTGTCAACGAGTACCAGGACTTCGTGGGCGACCGCAATCGCGCCGGACGGCTTCCCGTGGTGAGAACGCTCGACTTCCAGTTGTCTCGTCCTTGGCGATACAAGAAGTACCGGTTTCGCGCCGGCCTCAAGGTCTACAACATCTTCGGTTCATCCGCGGACCGCGACGTTCAGAACAACATCACCGCCCCGGATTACGGCACGGCGTACAACCCGATCGAGCGATCGATTGGGTTCGTCTTTGGATCGGCGAGGTAGGTATAGCCTCGTTCTTCGTCCCTGGGCCTTGGTGCCAGGTCCGTCCTTGGTTCCTTGTCCTTGGTCCCGCGCCTCCGCGGCCGAGGATCAGAGGACCTTGGACCCCACAGAACGGACCAGGGACCAAGCACAAAGAACTAAGGACCAAGCGCGCTACATCGATTTTGAAGAGAGCGCGCTAGGTAACGACTCCGCGAGCCGCCCACGCACGCGCGGTAAGCGGAATCTGCCCAGCGGCATCGACTGGCAAGCGCTGTTGAACAGCCGTCCGGAGCGCTTCACGGTGCTCTGATGACACACCCATCACATAACCGGGTGCTGGTCCCTGGCCACCCAGAAACGGCTGCCAGTAGTCGTCGAAGCTGCGAAAGACAGTCGGCACGTCGATGCTCGTGACCTCAACGTTCTGGAAGCCGGCGCTCTCGAACAGTCGGCGCAGCGGATCGGGACGACACAGCGGGAAGCGCACACCCTCATCGAGTGCCTGCGCGCTGGCGTCGAGCGCGACCACGGCGTCCCAGAAGACACGCATCAACTGCATGCCTTCCTCGTAGTCCCACACGTAGGCGGCGATCGTTCCACGCGGGCGAACGCGCGCCGCGAGCGCAGCGAGGGCATCGCCGGGGTGCGGCAGAAAGTTCAGTACCAACCCCGACACCGACACGTCAAAGCCACCATCAACGCGGGGCAAGTCGCCGAGATTCGCGACGATGAACTGTGCTCGCGGATCCGAGGCCTGCCGGCGCGCCTGATCGACGTAGACGGCCGAACGGTCGCAGCCAATCACGAGTCGAGGCGAGCCGCCGGTGAGAATCGTGTGCGTGAGCGCGCCACTGCCGCAGCCGAAGTCCAGCCACGCCGACCCGGCGGGAGCGCCAACCCACCGGACAAACTGTCTGGCGACCGGTCGACTCCAGCGACCGACATATCGCTCATAGGCCGGCCCGTCGTCCCAGGCGTCGACACTCATGTTTACACTGGTGCTCGCTTATGTCGGGAAGTTCCGGAGAGGATCAAGCTGACAAAACGGCCGGTCTCACTCATGACGAGCGTAGACGAAAATACCGACACAAGCGAGTCCGCAGGTTAAAGTTCCCGAATCTCTTTGTTCTTGAGCAGAAACACCGCGGCGACCGCGCTGAGCAGGACCCCGTTGAGGGTCAGGACCGTCGCGGCGCCCGTGAGCGAGGCCAGCCATCCGCCGAGCAGGCTGCCGAGCGGCATCCCGCCACGGAACGCGACCATGTAGAGGCTCATCACGCGTCCACGCATCTCGTTCGGCGCGTTCAGCTGCACCAGTGACGAGAGTGTCGCGAACACCATCACCATGCACGCGCCGCCGGCGAAGAGCAGGAACGCGTTCAGCCAGAAGGACCTCGTCATCGCGAAGAGCACCATCAACCCGCCGAAGACGATCTGGATCAACAGGACATTCCGCCCCATGTGGGGAAAGCGTCCGCGCCATGCGACAACGAGCGCGCCGGTGACGGCGCCAGCACCGGCGCTCGACATCAAGTGCGTGTATTGAGTGACGTCGCCGTGTAAGACGTTTTGCGCGAAGAGCGGAAGGAACGTCAGGAGCGGATTGCCCAGGAACGTGCCGGCGAAGCCGAGGACCGCCAGCCCGAGAAGCGCCGGGTGGCTGCGCACGTACGCGAAGCCGCTCTGGAATTCTTCCCGCAGCCGCGTGGTCGCGGCCGGCGGAATGTGGCGCACGCGCAGCGACATGATCGCGGCAATCACCGCCAGGAATGACAGGCCGTTGAGGCCGAAGCAGGCGACCATGCCGAAAGCGGCAAGGGCCGCGCCGGCGAACAGCGGTCCGATGACACGCGCGAGATTGAACTGAATGGAGTTGAATGCGATCGCATTCGGCACGTCATCCTTGCCGACCAGCGAGGGCAGGAGCGACTGGTGAGCCGGACCGCCAAACGCCTGGGCCAGACCGGTGATGACCGACAACGCGAGCACGTGCCAGATGCGCACCACATCCCAATACACGAGTGCCGCCAGCGTGAAGGCCGCCGTCATCTGGATGTACTGCGAAACCAGCAGCATCTGGCGCCGATCGTGCCGGTCGGCGAAGACGCCGCCGACGACGGTGAAGAGCAGGATCGGAAGCTCACCGAGAAACGAATCCAGGCCGAGGAAGAAGGCCGAGGACCCGGTGATGGTCAGCACCAGCCAGTTCTGCGCGACCTTCTGCATCCACGTGCCGATGGTCGACAGGAACGCGCCGGACCAGAGGACGCGAAAGTCGCGATATGTCAGCGCTGCGGCTATACGGCTCAGCCCGGTGGGTACCGGCGCCGGTTCAGCAATGCTGGGTGGAGGTTCGGTGACGGGCGCAGGTGCGGTGCTCACGGGCGCCCTCGATCTTAATCCACGCATGGGATTTGGCCGACCGCTCGTGGGACGGTTGGTCCCGGCCGCGAACGGATCTCGTGCTGGTCTCGTCTAATTTGCACGGATTCGAGCGGCACGCCTCTTGATAAAGCGGCGCGCGAAGCGCGCCCAGAGACGCTGAGGACTAGCTGATGTTCAAGGAGTCACCGATGACGCGCACCAAGATTCTCCTGGCGCTATCAGTTGGAATCGTTCTTCTTGCCACACCGGCGTGGGCCGATTTCAGGATGGAGCGGCATTTGGCTCTCGAACCAGGTGGCACGTTCACATTGAGCGCCGACGTGGGCGCCATGACGCTGACTGGCGACTCGACCTCAGGTGTCACGGTCACCGTGACGTCCCGGCGCGACGACTTCGAACAGCTCTTCGATCTGCACTTCGAAGAGAGCGCGGGGCGCGCGTCAGTCACCGTCAAGCGACGGGGAAGCTGGCCGAAAGGCTTCTGGAATGGTGACTGGTCCAACGACAACACGCACTTCGTCATTCATGTGCCCGCGCGGGCGGCCGTGAACCTCAGCACCTCGGGAGGATCGCTGGACGTGTCGCGCCTGGCGGGCCAGGTCGGGTTGCGGACCTCGGGTGGCAGCCTGCACGTTGAATCGATCGAGGGTAACGTCGATGGCAAGACCAGTGGTGGCTCGATCAGAATGCGCGACGTACGCGGCGACGTCACGACGAGTACTTCAGGCGGCAGCATCAACATCGTCGATGTGAAGGGCAACCTGCGGGCGACGACCAGCGGCGGCGGAATCGATGTCGAAAACGTGTCAGGTGAGTCGTACGCGTCCACCAGCGGCGGTGGCGTGGAGATTCGTGAAGCCGGCGGCCGGGTCGAGGCGCATAGCAGCGGAGGTCCGGTGACGGTCTGGTTCGCGGCTGGCAACAATCGCGGAGGTGATCTGAGTACGTCGGGCGGTGGCGTGCGCACCGAGATCGATCCGAGCGTCGCGCTGACGATCGACGCCAGTTCGTCTGGTGGCGGCGTGAGCACTGATGTGCCCGTGACCGTTCAGGGTCGAATCGACAAGCATTCACTGCGTGGCGATCTTAACGGCGGGGGAGCCGTGCTCCGATTGCGTTCGAGCGGCGGCGGTGTCCGGATCAGCCGCGCGACCGCGCGCTGACAGTGCGGCTTTTTTCCTAAGCCATTCGCTCTCTGACCATCGGCGCGACCTTCGTCCCGAACAGCTCGATGCTCGTCATGAGCCTGTCGTGCGGCATCGTCCCGTTGGCGTACTTCATCTCGAAGCGGGAAAGACCCAGCAGCTTCATCGTGTTGACGATCTTGGCGGCGACCGTCTCCGGCGATCCGACATACAGCGCGCCGTCGGGTCCCGCTTCCCGATCGAAGTGCGCGCGGCCGATGGGCGACCATCCACGCTCGGCGCCGATCCGATTCATCAGTCCGGCGTAGTGGGGCCACAATTCTTCCTTTGCCTGTTCGTCGGTGGCGGCCACGTGTCCCGGCGAGTGCACGCCGATGGGAAGCTCCGGCTTCGCGAATCGTTCGAGCATCTGGCGATAGAGCTGCGCGTACCCGGCGAAGCGCTGCGCACCGCCTCCGATGATTGCCAGGATGAGAGGCAAAGCGTAGTGCGCGGCGCGCACGACCGACTCGGGGCTTCCTCCCACTGCCACCCACGTGCGCAGCGTCCCGTTCTCGATCGGTGGATACACAGTCTGATTCGACAACGGCGTGCGTAGCCGGCCGCTCCACGTCACCGGCTGTCCCTTGAGCAGTTCCGCGAAGAGATTGAGCTTCTCTTCAAAGAGCGCTTCATAGTTGGACATGTCGTAACCGAAGAGTGGAAACGACTCGGTGAACGATCCGCGGCCAACGATGACCTCCGCCCGTCCATTGGAGATCGCATTGAGTGTGGAGAACCGCTGGAAGACGCGAACCGGATCGTCGGTACTGAGGACCGTGACCGCGGAGCCCAGGTAGATGCGTGCGGATTTACTGGCGATGGCAGCGAGGACGACTTCAGGCGCGGAGACGGAGAAGTCCTTGCGGTGATGTTCGCCGACACAGAAGAAGTCGAGCCCGACCTGATCGGCGAGCGTGCCCTGCTCGACGACCTGGCGGAGCGCGTCTGCCTGAGTCAGCTGTTTCCCCTGGTGATCAACCGTGACATCTCCAAACGTATCGAGACCCAACTCAATTCTTTGCGTCATCTCGGTGCATGGTCCTTGGAAGTGGAAGGCGCAGCGGTTACTGGCCTGTCTGGATTGGAAGAACCAGCCAAGACCGCCGCCTCTGATATCTCGGCGCCCCCTTGGCTGGTCCCGTGTCTTTCGGCGCGCTCCGCGCGCCTTGGACCGCTGTGCGGGTCACGACGAATACACAGTTCACGCAACGAGCCGCACAGCGGTCCAATTGTAGCCTTCTGAACTGCGAGACTCGTCCGCAGCCATCGTGCATGGCGAATAGTGGATGAAATCGAGTGATTTTCGCCTCTTGATCGCCATTGCCATTCGATCATATAGTCTGGCGAAGATAGAGCGAAAATCCATGGCGCACCCAGCCGTTGCCGTCCTCGAATCCGCCCTCCGTGCCCCCAAGCTCGATCGCACGCTGACGACCACGCTGCCGTCGTGGGAATGGACGGATCCCTCGAGTCTGCTGCCGACGGATATCCCGCTCGTCGATGCCTGCCTGCGAGGCGGGTTGCCGCGCGGTCAGTTGTCGGAGTTGACGGGAGCCTGTTCATCCGGGCGGATGACGCTGTTGCTGCAGCTCATGGCGGCCGCGACGCGTCGGGGAGAGATTGCGGCTCTCGTCGATACGCTCGACTGCTTCGACGTCGCCTCTGCAGCAGCGGCGGGTGTGGATCTCGATCGATTGCTGTGGATAAGAGGGTCTGACTCGGGGCTCGGGACTCGGGACTCGGGAACGCAGCACACAAGAACCCAGAACGTAAGAAGTCGGAACATGGAATCCCGGATCCCGGATCGCGAGTCCCGGATCCCGAGTTCCGTCGATCGGGCAATCGATCGCGCCCTCAAGGCGCTCAATCTGGTGCTCCAGGCGGGTGGGTTCGGCATTGTCGCGATTGATCTGGCTGACGTGCCCGCTGTGACGCTCAGACAGATTCCATTTACGACGTGGCCGCGCGTGCAACGCGTGATCGAAGGAAGCGACACGGCATGCGTGCTGGTGACGCCGGAGCCACTGGCGCGCAGTGCAGGTGGCCTGACGTTGTCGCTGACAAGTCGATCGACGTGGGCTGGTATGTCGGATCGCAGTCACGTGTTGCAGGGGATCGATCTCCGTGTGCGTGTCGTGTCACCACGGAAGCGGATTGATGGCGACGTGCGCGTGCGCGCGTCGATGTGAGGTATCTGTGTTCGGCGCGTTGTCGACAGTAGAAGGCGCTCCCTCCGGCGTGCTGGAGGAGGTCGCGCGCGAGTTCTCTCCGCGCATCGAGGTGTGCAGCCCCACCGAGATCGTATTGGATCTGGACGGGCTGACGCGATTGTTCGGTGAAGCGCGCACGATTGCGGAGGAACTGCGACGAACCGCCGCCGATCGCGGATTACGGGTGCGCGTCGCGATCGCCGGCACGCGAATGGCTGCGCGACTGCTCGTGCGGTATCGCGCCGGTCTCACGATCGTCGAGCCTGGCAACGAGGCTGCTGCGGTTGCCCCGCTGCCGATCACGCTCCTCGACGAACTATCGTCGAACACATCAGGGATCAAGGACCCACACCACAGGACCAAGGACCAAGAACCAAGAACCAAGGACCAGATCGCCACATTCCGTCATTGGGGCCTGCGAACGCTTGGCGATCTCGCGGCATTGCCCGCAGATGATCTCGCCGCGCGCCTCGGCCGTCAGCAGACGGACTGGCAGCGCCTGGCTCGCGGGGAAGACGCCCGTCCGCTGGTGCCCGCTGTACCCGAAGAGCGGTTCGAGCAGTCGCTCGATCTCGAGTGGCCCATCGAGGAGCTCGAGCCGCTGTCGTTCGTGCTCGGGCGCCTGATGGATCGGCTCGAGGCTCACCTGGAGCAGCGTGACCGCGGCGCGGCTGTCCTCCACGTGCGCCTGCATCTAATCAAAAGGTCAAACGTCCAAGGTCAAAGGTCAACGGATGGCACGACGCGCGAGGTGCACGAGCGGTCGTTGCAATTGCCGGTTGCGATTCGCGACGCGCGTACGCTGCGCACGCTCGCGTTGCTCGATCTCGAATCACATCCCCCGCCCGCAGCGATCGATCGCGTGACGGTGGCGGTGGATCCCACCCCCGGGCGCATCGTCCAGTTTTCGCTGCTGACGCGTCCATTGCCCTCTCCGGAGCAAGTCGCCACGCTCATGGCGCGTCTCCAGGCGCTCATGGGAGAGACACGGTGTGGATCGCCGGCGATGGTCGACTCGTGGGAGCCAGGAGCGTTTGCGATGAAGAGTTTCATGCCACTCGATGTCAACGCTCGTCACCAGCGCTACGACACACAGCGGTACAGAGACACAGAGAACAAATCGTCAAGTTCTTTGATTCATAGCCTCGGTGCCTCAGTGCCTCGCCCCTCGACTTGCGCTCGGGGCGCCCTGAGCACCGTCGAAGGGCGGTGTGTCGTGGAGGTGAATGATGCGTCGAAGTTGCCAGTTGTCGCGCTTCGTCGATTTCGCCATCCGATTCCTATCCGCGTGCAAATGAAACATGGCCAGCCTATGAGCGTGTCGATCATGCGGCGCGGTTTGAATGGGGGAGTCGTCGATTCGTGTGCCGGCCCCTGGCGTACATCTGGCGCCTGGTGGGAAAGCCGGACGGAGTCCCGTTTCCCGAGTCCCGAGTCCCGAGTCCCGACCCCCTGGGATCGCGACGAATGGGACGTCGCGCTTGCTGAGGGGCCGACGTATCGGCTGTTCCGCGAGCGCCACTCCGACAAGTGGTTCCTCGAGGGGGTTGTTGATTGATGCCATTGGGAGTTGGGAGTTGGTCGAGCGACAGTCGTTGGGAGTTGACAGAGTTCAGTCGTGTACATCGAGCTTCATGCCGCTTCGGCCTTCAGCTTTCTTCAGGGCGCCTCGTTGCCCGAAACACTCATCGAGCGCGCGGCGGCGCTCGGCTACCCGGCGCTGGCGCTGCTCGATGCCGATGGCGTGTACGGCGCGCCGCGGTTTCATAAAGCGGCGAAGCAGGCAGGACTCCGCGCGATCATCGGGGCGGAATTAACGATTGAGAACACGATCGGCGGGTCCGCGAATCAAGTCGGCGGGTCCACAAAGCAGGTTGGCGGATCCACAAAGCAGGATCCGCCCTACGCTGTCGATAAACAGCAGATCGGCAGTGTAGGGCGGGTCCTGTCTTTAGGACCCGCCGACGCGGAATCGCCACGTCGATCGACATGGCGATTACCCGTTCTCGTCGCCTCCGCCGACGGCTACAAGAACCTCTGTCGCCTCGTTACCCGCATGAAGCTGCGCGCACCGAAAGGCGAAGGCGCGCTCACGCTCCAAGAGTTCGATGGCTTCACGACTGGTCTTGTGGCGCTGGCCGGTCGGCCCGTTCTTGATACCCGGCATCACGGCGTCGGCGGGTTGCTCGATCGACTCGTCGGTCTTTTCGGACGCGGCAACGTCTGCGTCGAATTGCAGCGCCATCTCCTGCGCGACGAGGAATGTGAAAACGCTGCGCTGACGGAACTGGCCCGCGGATTTCGCGTGCCGATCGTGGCGACCAACGACGTCCGGTGTGCGACGCCTGCCGAGCGCCCCCTCTTCGACGTCCTGACGTGCGTGCGTCATCACACGACGCTCGATGCAGCGGGGCGACGCCTGGCACGCAACGCCGAGCGCTACCTCAAGTCGCCCGAGGTGATGGCGGAGCTGTTCTCCGATCTTCCCGATGCGCTCGCGGGAACGATCGCGCTGGCCGAGCGGCTCGAGTACACGATGGCGGATCTGGGATATCGGTTTCCGATCTATCCCGTGCCGCCTGGTGAGACTGCGGCCTCATTCCTCCGTCACATCACCGAGGTGGGCGCGCGCGATCGCTATCGCCCGTATCACGACAAGGCGCGGGCACAGATCGCCCGCGAACTCGATCTCATCGAGAAGCTCGATCTCGCCGGCTACTTCCTGATCGTCTGGGACATCGTCAATTACTGCCGTCAGCAGAACATCCTCGTGCAGGGCAGAGGATCGGCGGCCAATAGCGCCGTCTGTTACAGCCTGGGGATCACGGCGGTCGACCCCATCAGGATGGAGCTGCTGTTCGAGCGGTTCCTGTCGGAAGAGCGTGGCGAATGGCCGGATATCGATCTCGATCTGCCGAGCGGCGATCGGCGCGAGCAGGTGATTCAGCACGTCTACGAGAAGTACGGTCAGCGCGGGGCCGCCATGACCGCCAACGTCATCACGTATCGCGGCAAGAGCGCGGCACGCGAGGTAGGAAAGGCGCTGTCGCTCGACGAGGAGCGCATCGATCGGCTCGCCAAGGTGATGCACGCCTTCGAGTTCACCGATCCGAACGAAACACTGGCGCGCAACATGGAAGCGGCCGGCCTGTCACTCGATATGCCGCGCGTGCGCGCGTTTGCCGAGTTGTGGATGGCCATCCAGGATCTGCCGCGTCATCTCGGTCAGCATTCCGGCGGCATGGTGGTGTCGCAAGGGGCACTGGATACGGTGGTGCCGCTCGAGCCCGCCAGCATGCCCGGGCGCGTGGTCATCCAGTGGGACAAAGACGATTGCGCCGACATGGGGATCGTGAAGGTCGACCTGCTCGGCCTCGGGATGATGGCAGTCCTGCAGGATGCCATAGAGCTGGTGAACTCGTCGTCAACTCCCAACTCCCAACTCCCAACTCCCAAAACTGATACCCAAATCGGATCCCGGATCCCGGATCCCGGATCCCGAGTTGAGCGATTCGATCTCGCCCACATGCCTGCAGACGATCCAGTCGTCTACGAGATGTTGCAGAAGGCCGAGACGATCGGCGTCTTCCAGGTCGAATCGCGCGCGCAGATGGCGACGCTGCCGCGCCTCAAGCCGAAGAATTTCTACGACCTTGTCGTGGAAGTCGCCATCATCCGTCCGGGTCCGATCGTCGGGCAGATGGTGCACCCCTACCTCAATCGACGAGCGGGCAGGGAGCCGGTCGTCCCGCTCCATCCCTCGCTCGAGCCGGTGCTCAAACGAACGCTGGGAGTTCCGCTCTTCCAGGAGCAGCTGCTGCGCATGGCGATGGTGGCAGCCGGGTTCACTGGCGGTCAGGCCGAGGAATTGCGCCGCGCGATGGGCTTCAAGCGCTCGGAGAAGCGCATGAAGCAGATCGAGGTGCAGCTGCGTGAGGGGATGGCGCGTAACGGCATCACCGGTGAGACCGCCGAGCGGATCATCACGTCGATCACGTCATTCGCGCTGTACGGATTTCCCGAATCGCACGCGGCCAGCTTCGCGTTGCTGGCCTACGCGAGCGCCTATCTGAAAGCGCATTTCCCAGCCGCGTTCTACACGGCGCTCCTCAACAACCAGCCGATGGGGTTCTATCACCCGGCGACGCTCGTCAAGGACGCGCAGCGTCGCGGTGTCCGCTTCCATCCTATCGACGTGCAGCAGTCCGACTGGCTCTGTCGCGTCGAGACCGATGGCGGAGTCCGCATCGGCTTCATGTACGTGAACGGCTTGCGAAAAGACATGGGGCAGGCGATGGCGGCTTTCGATCGCACGAAGATGTTTGCTCCTCCGTTGCTGTGCGGGAAATGCGGAGCCGACGATGAGTCCATGATCGAGATGGTCCGCGATACGCAGAAAGCCCGCACGTATTACTGCAACATCTGCTCGCACGAATGGACAGTGGAGCCGCAACCCGCGGGTCGATTCCGATCGATCGAAGACGTGGTGCAGCGCACCGGTCTGCGGCGCGACGAGTTGACGACGCTCGCGGATATCGGCGCACTGAATGCATTCACGAGCGAGCGGCGCAGTGCGCTGTGGCAGATAGAAAGATCTGTCCGGCCTGCCGGTGAGCTTTTTGCGGGCAAGGATGGCGACGAGAAGACATTGGAAGTTGGGAGTTGGAAGTTGGAAGTTGACGATGGCGGCGCCGCTTCGTCCTCACCGCTCCGAGCCATGGATACCAGCGAGCGCCTGCAGGCGGACTACGCCGGAATGGGCCTGACGATCGGTCCGCATCCGATGGCGTTGCGGCGCAGCGAGCTGGCGCTGCGTGGTGTGCTGCGCGCGGCCGACCTGCCGCGCGCGCGTGATGGCCGCCGGGTGCGCATTGCGGGCATGGTCATCACACGGCAGCGGCCGGGAACGGCCAAGGGCTTCGTCTTCCTCACGCTTGAAGATGAAACCGGGATCTCGAATGTCATCATCCGCCCCGATCTCTACGACCGGGAGCGCACGGCCGTCGTGCGTCAACCATTCCTGATGATTGAAGGCGTGCTGCAACATCAGGACGGCGTGCTGTCGGTGCGCGCCGAACGGATCGAGGGTATCCAGGGCGCCGCCTCGATTGATGCCCACGATTTCTATTAGGGACGCGTAGTACCGACTACAATGCGCCTGATGCGCCGCTTGCCCGTTGCTCTTGCTCTCGCGCTCGTCATTGCGCACCCGACCTCGTCCGAGGCTCAGCGCTGCGATCGACAGTGCCTCGGCGATTTCATCACCACCTATCTGGAAGCAATGGTCGATCACGATCCAGAGAGACTTCACGTCAGCAGCCGTTTGCGGTTCACCGAAGACACCGTCGAGATGAAACTGGGTGAAGGTCTCTGGAAAACAGCAACCGCACTCCGGCCCTACCGCCAGGATTTTCTCGACGTTCGCGAGGGCGTCGCCGGAACCCACACCGTCGTCGAAGAGAACGGCAAGCCGGTGCTGCTCGCGCTTCGATTGAAGGTGTTCGGCCTCGCGCTGTCAGAGGTCGAGACGATGGTCGTCAGAAACCGGGAGGAAGGCGTGCTCTTTCAGCCCGATGCATTCACGAAGCCGAATGCAGGCATGGCCTACGCGCCGAAGAAGTCGGAGCTGAACACCCGCGAAGAGATGATTCGGATTGCGTCGCTGTATCCTGCCGGCCTTCGCGCAGGAAGCTTCCTCATGCCCGACGTGCCCTTGTCGAGCGACGCCTACCGGTTCGAGAACGGCCAGAAGATGGCCGGTCCCGGCTGCACCTTCCGCCCGCCCAGCTGCGAGAACATGAAGGCCCAGGCGGTCCCGAAGCTCCCGGGTGTGACGTACCGCGTGGTCGCCGTTGACGAGGAGATGGGCGTCGTGTGGCTGCGTCAGGATTTCGGCGCTGGTTCAGTGCCCCGCGGTCAGGCCGACACGATGATCTCCACCTTCGAGGCGTTCAAGGTGTACGGCGGGATGATCCACGCGGCTGAAGCGATCCTCGAAGTCGAGCCTGTCGGAACGCCCTCCGGGTGGGATCCGCCTTCACGCCACTGATCCGAGAATGCGACTGCTGCTGGCCGCCGGCGTGCTCTGTGCGGCGTTTCTCGTCATCTATCTTCCAGACATCGGCCACGGCTTCCTCAAAGACGACTTCGTCTGGATCCTGTCGAGCCGCGCGACTGACCTGACCGACGCCGTTGCCCTGTTCAAGGCGAACGTGGGTTTCTATCGGCCGCTGGTATCGCTCACCTTTGCCGCTGACTACGGTGTCTGGGGCATGCGGCCCTTCGGGTATGGGCTGACGAATCTCGCCGTGTTCAGCGGCTGTATCGTGCTGCTTTACGCACTCGCGCGCCGATTCAGCCTGTCGCCGCCCGCCGCCCTGTTGACCGTTGCCGTGTGGGCCTTCAACTTTCATGGCGTCAACATGGCACTCCTCTGGCTGAGCGGACGCACATCCTTGCTCGTGACGTTCTTCTCTCTGTTGACAGCGCACGCTGTCCTCATGAGAGCGCCGCTGGTCGCCGGTGTGTTCTGCCTGGCAGCCCTGCTCTCGAAGGAAGAGGCCACGCTGTTGCCGTTGCTGATCTCGGTTTACCTGTTCGCAGTGCAGCCGCCGCCGTTCACGTCGAGACTGCGCCAGACGCTGTTTCGCGTCTGGCCGATGTGGGCGGCGCTTGCCGTCTACGCAGTGCTGCGGCTGCGGAGCGGTGCCTTCGGCTTCTCGAATGCGCCCTGGTACTACCAGCTTTCGACGGCGCAGACAGCGCGGAACCTGCTCGAGTACGCCGATCGCAGCGCAACGGTTGCAGTCGCGGTGATCCTGGTCCTGATCATCGCCTGCCGGCGGAGACCCGAGCTGGATGAGCCGGGGCGGCGCAACGTGCTCTTCTCCATGCTCTGGATCGTCGGGACCTTTGCGATCACGCTGTGGCTTCCGGTGCGGTCAAGCCTCTACGCGCTGCTGCCGTCGATCGGCTCGAGTCTCATCGCCGGCGCTTTTGCGTCCTGGGCCATCCGGAGCAACCCCGTGCGTTTTCGGCGGGCGGCGATGGCGCTGGCGGTGCTCGTCGTCCTGCTGATTCCCGTTTATCGAATCAGGAACGTGCGATGGGTGGGGATTGCCGATATTTCCAACCACGTCATGAAGACCGTTGAAGCCAGCGTCCGCGATACCACCTCCGGCGGCCGCATCGTCATCGTCGATTCGCGCAACAAGCGATTCGATCTGGATTCGACGTTTACAGGGATGTTTCCCGAGGCGGTGACGCTGGTCGCCGGACCCGATTGGAACGGCGAGATCATTCGCGTCGGCGAAACAGTACCCGACGATGTCCGGCTGCTGTTTCACTACAAGGACGGGCGACTGATTCCGATCGTGCGATAACGACTCGCGGCGAAGATGACACTGCGTATCGGCGTGGACGTGGGAGGAACCAAGATCGAGGCCGTGGCACTCGAAGACGCCCGCGAGATCGGGCGGCTTCGTGTCGATACGCCGCGCGACGACTACGAGGCGACGCTCGATACCATCCGCGCGCTGGTCGGCGATCTCGAGCGAGCCGCGGGTGTGACCGGTACCGTCGGCATCGGGATTCCAGGCACGATCGCGACGGCGACCGGCCTCGTCAAGAACGCCAACTCAACGTGGCTGATTGGGAAGCCGCTTCAGCGCGACATCGAAGCGCGACTCGCTCGCCCGGTGCGAGTCGCCAATGACGCCAACTGCTTCGCGATGTCGGAAGCCAGTGACGGGGCCGCCGCCGGAGCCGAGATCGTTTTTGGTGTGATCGTTGGCACTGGAACGGGCGCGGGAGTTGTCGTGCGAGGGCAGGTGCTGACCGGTGCCAATGGCATCGCCGGTGAATGGGGTCATAACGCCTTGCCGTGGCCCGATGACGACGAGCATCCAGGCCCATCGTGCTATTGCGGCAAACACGGGTGCATCGAGACGTTTCTGTCCGGGCCGGGCATGTCCGCGGACCACGAGCGGCACACTGCACGTCGTCAATTGCCGCAGGCGATCGCCCTCGACGCCAATCGCGGCGACGCTGCGGCGATCGCGACGATAGCGCGCTACGAGCGGCGGATGGCGCGTGCGCTGGCGAGCGTCATCAATGTCCTGGACCCCGATGTCATTGTTCTTGGCGGAGGGATGTCGAAAATCGATCGGCTGTACGAGAACGTGCCTCGCCTCTGGGGCCAATGGGTGTTTGCCGCCACCGGGTCGACGCCAGACGTTCGGACGCGCCTGGCACGAGGAAAGCACGGCGACGCCAGCGGTGTTCGCGGCGCTGCCTGGCTCTGGCCGGGCTAAATCAAGGTCAAGGGTCAAAGGTCAAAAGTAAGGTCAAAGGTCACAAGTCAAAGGTCACAAGTCAAAGGTCACAAGTCAAAGGTCAGAGGTCAAAGGTCAGAGGTCAGAAGTCACAGGTCAAAAGTCACAGGTCAAAAGTCACAGCTCAATCGTCGATCATCGCGAGTCAGGTCCATGTCTTGCGCGCGCCGATCGCGTAACCGAGCACATTGATCATGGAGTGGGCCATCACCGCCACCACGAAGACAACGAGTGCCTGCGCGGGCGACATCAGCCACAACGGAGAGAGCGTGAGCCACACGCCGGGGACGAAGTCCGCCTGGTCGAATATCGTCAGGGCAATCCCAAGCAGTGGCATGCGTCGGCCGCCTGGCTCGATGTCGAGCTGCCGCTTCATGAAGCTATTGGGCAACTCGCCTGCGACAAAGCCGAGCGCGAGTAACAACCCGAATAGCACCGGATGCGAGCGCAAGATCGCCGGCCACTCTCGCTCGCAAGTTCGCCAACGCGACAGTAGCAACGTCGCCGTCAAGACGCCTGCCGACATGACGATGGCCCCACGCCACGTCTTGTTATCGCCGAAGACGCGCCGACCGCGCAGTGTAGCCCCGCGGTCGATTGGACGCGCAAGTTGGTGCAGAAGATCGAATCGCAACACAGGGCGTGCGCGAGATAGGCGCCGAGAACCGGAGCGATGACCGAGAGCCCTGTCCACATGTAGATCGACCGCGACGAGCGTTCGAGCTTAGAAGTTCTGCTTGCGGGCCGACGCAGTCTCGCACTGATGATTCGAACGAGATCGACGACGGCGTTACGCTCAGCGACGAGCCGCGTCTACGACTGTCGTCGAACCAGCTGCGCCGCAAGCAGCACTCACCGCATCGGAGCTATTCGGCGCCGCCACGTGCGCAGGGCGCAGTGGCTGCCAGCATGACCAACGGACATGCGACGCAGAGCAACCGAACGCTGTTAGCCAATCCCATCGCGCTCCCTCGAACGCTGCCGGCGTTATCGGCCCCAGACGTATCCGAACGTGAAGCCATGCAGCACTTCCGCGTCGCGATTGGCATTCGGGACGGGATCACCGATGCCGAATTCATCGTTCGTGAACCCATTCGGATACAGCCGAAGGGTGTATGACATGTTCCACTTCTTCTTGATCGTGATGCCGATTGGCCTGAACTTCAGGCCGAATTTGTCAAACGAGCTGTGATCAGCGCCGTACGGCAGGTCCCACGAAATGCCGATCAAGCCGTGGTGATAGTCCACCGCTTTGTCGCGACTCGAATAGGAACGCATTTCGAGCATCGGCTCGAACGCAATCATGTGTTGCTTGACGATCCAGGAGCTCGATTCGGATGTCATCGCGCTCGGCGGCGGCATGTCGAACATCGACCTAGGGCCCGGCGTCCTGTTGCGTCACCGCACTGGAGGCAATCAGCCCCTGCCGCGTCCGCAGGATCTCCTCGCTTGCTGCAAAGCGGGAATCGGCGATCGGCCGAGGCATGACGCCCATCCCCACGAGCGCGATGACAAGTGAGGCAAACGTCCACGCTTCGCGGCGTGTGAGCCCCAGGTGAATGGTCGCGTCGAGCGCAGTCTCGCGTCGTCCGCAGAACAGCGCGAAGTACATCCGGAGCACAGCCAGACCGGTCAACGCCGACGCGACGACCACGGCGAATCCCATGACTGGAAACATCTCGACCGCGCCGTCAACCAACAGTTCCTGGCCGGCAAAGCCGAGCGTGCCGGGGAACCCCGTGCACGCCAGCCCCATGGCAAGGAAACTCGTGGCCAGCACGGGCATCCGTTCGTACCCACCGTGGTGCGTCGACAAATCCAGACGACCTCGACGCGCTTCGAGCACCAGTACGCATCGCGCGAGCCCGGCGAATGCGATGCCCGCTGATAGCCACAGCAACAGCCCGCCGGCCAGCGCGCTGACACTGGTGCAGTCGAGGCCAGCCATGACCAGCGACGACTGGCTCACAAACAGGTAGCCAAGTGCCCGGCGCGCGCTGGTTTGAACCAGCGCCAGACCCGCTCCGTAGACGGCTGTGGCGAGTGCAAGAACCGCGAGCACCCGTAGCAGGTCCGGCGCGGCGCGCGGCACGACGAGCACGACCGTCACGTAGGCGCCGAGCTGCGGTGCACTGAACAAGATAGCTGGCCCGAGCCGCCCATGATCGAACACCTCCGGAACCCAGGCGTGGAACGGGATGATCCCGGCGCGTATAACGGCTGCGAGCGCCACCAGCCACACGCCGACCACTTCGAGACGCGTGCCCATCGTCATCGGCATGATGAGGAGCGCGACGCCAATCGCCAGCAGCACTGCAGACAGGCCGAGATACACGGAAACGACCCGCCGCTGATGACGGTGTCTGGCATCCGAGAGCGCCGCGATGAACGTCCAGATCGACAGGATCCACAGCAGCAGCAAGAGCAAGGCGCTCTCGGTCAGGAAGGAGGCGACGGTGACAAGCGTCGCAAGCGCCGTGCGGCGCAGACCGCCGCGATCGAGCGCGCCGCGCGGGGTGACGGCAACCGTCAAGAGCCACAGGCCCGCAGCAAATGGCAGAAGCGCCGACGACAGCGCATCGATCCGCAGCAACGCCTCGCCCTGAGGTGCTCCATCGCGCACAACCCCACTCACCAACACGGCGCGCGCGTTGGAAGTGATCGCCAAGGCCAGCGCGGTCAGCAACATGACGATGGCGGAGGAAACGGCGTACTGGCGAAGCCGCTCAACATCGAGACGAATGTACGACACAGCCACAACGAGTGCGGGTAGTGCCACCAGTGCAACGATCCCGACGCGCGAATCAATCATCTCCGCTCTCGCCAGCGTCTACGAGAATCGAGGGGGCGGCACGTACGACGAAGTCGCAAAGGAAGTGGTCAAGACGGGTGCACCATCGCGCAACCCGGTGAAACGGCTCCACCGCCAGGCGATCGAGTATGGCGTCGAGGAATCCGCGTTCGAGCGCGAACAGATACACGCGGCGGCGTGCGGCGTCGGGAATCAATGATTCGAAGTAGCCGCTTGACGATGCGAGGCGCTCCCCGACTGCGGCCTCGAGCCCATGCAGGTCGTGGAGCACGTTGGGAGCGCTCAGGAATTGCAGGAGCCGGAAGCACGCGTGCCCGGTCAGGTGCACAAAGGCGAGCGTGTGCAGCCCGAGCGCGATCTCGACAACGATGATGCCGACCTGTGTCAATGAGGCATAAGCCAGCGATGATTTGACGTCGCTCTGCACGCGCGTGACCACTGTGGAAAAGAGCGCCGTTGCCAAACCAATCATCCCGGCGAGTAGACGCGCCACCATGGACTGCTCGAGCAGCGGTGCCGCGCGCAGCAGCAGGAAGCAGCCGGCGTGAATCGATAACGAGCCGTAGTAGACGGCGCTCGAGGGCGTGGGTCCCTCCATCGCGCGCGGCAGCCAGCCGGAAAACGGCAGCAAAGCACTCTTACCCGCCACTGCCACTACGAGCAGCGTTGCGATGAGCGTGGCATCCGTTCCGGTCAGAACCGTCCCCACGTGCGGGTCCGCGGATCCAAACAGCAACGCCAGGCTGCCGCTGCCGGCGACGTGATGCAGATGCACGGCGGCCGCCAGCATCGCCGCGTCGCTGATTCGGTAGATGGAGAACACGCGGATGGCGTTGGTCACCGGAGCGGAGCGTTCGTGGAAGAACGCCACCAGCAACGCTGAGCTGAGGCCGACCATCTCCCAGCCAGTGAAAAGTACGCCGACCGTGCCGGCGAGCGACACGAGGATCATTCCGGTGACGAACATCGCAAACAGCACGAAGTAGCGGTTGTAGCCGGGCTCGCGATGCAGATAGCGATTGGAGAAGGCTGCGACGACACCCGCAATCGCAGCCGAGAGCGCGGCAAAGGCGAGCGACAGGGAGTCGACCAGGAACTCGACGGCAATGCCGCCTTCGTGCGATGTCAGCCACGACCCGTACGACAGGACGAACATGTCCGTGCTGCTGGTGAGGTACAAGACGAGCGCAGCCACGAAGGCGAGGGACGCCATGGTCATCGAGCCGGCGGCCAGTCGCCCAGTCCACTGTTCGCGCAGCGGTCGATTGATCATCGAGAACACGCCGAGCACAGCGAGCAGGAGTGCCGGCGAGCCAATGCCGACGAGCATCAACACCTCGAGCGAGATCATCGAATTCACACCGGCACCCCCGATCGCGGCACAGCGCGAACCGCGGACTCAGACACGATACGGACCGGCGGCAGGAAGCCGCGCTTGCCCTGATACCAGTCGGCGGAGTCTCCGGTGACGACCGGGAGCGCCTGATGCGGCGTGTGCGGAACGAAGCGGCCAGCGCGGAATTCCCAGAGTTCACTCGAGTCGGGATCAAGACACGCCAGGAAGATCCAGCGATTCCGGACGAGACGTCCGATGCCCGGATGGCCGTCGAAGACCCGTATCACCACATCGGGACGACCTTCGACGACAATGGCGAGCCGCGACGGTTCGTGAATCTCGACCATCTGCCACGGCAGCCCCGTCCGTAAATCGCTTTGTGCGCCATCCATGACGCCGAGCAGCGATGTGACATTGTGCGGCAGCTTCGTTCCGCAGCCATAGCCAACCGGATCGACATAGCTGAAGTAGTACTCGAGGCTGATTCCCGCCACGACCGGAACGACCGCTGCGATGACGCGTGCCAGGACACTGCCGTCGTGATCGGAAGTCGGGTCGTACGAGACGAGGAACGCACGGCGATCGAGAAACAGGCCCGAGGTGCGCATGCGCCGCCCGATGACGCAGAATGCATTCGTTGCGTGGCCGTACTCCGGGCGCGGCTGCGCCAGATCCGCCGAGCGTCCCTCGACGTGCGCCAGCGCGGCGAGCGGCGGATACCAGCTCGGCACGGCGTCGAACCGGCGGCAGCGCTCGTGCGCCTCGCGTCGCCGCGCGGTCTCGATCGCGTCGCGTGCGTGGGTGAACGCTGCGTCCAGCCCGGAAGGCACGAGATCTTCGTCGAAGAAGGTCACCGTGTTGCTGCAGGTGTTGCGCTCGGCACCGATGAACCACGTCGATTCATCGATTCGCAGTCCTTGCGCAGCGAGTACAGCACGGACGCGCGGGTCGTTGGCCATCTGGGCAAATGCTCGCGCATTCGGTCCGCCGCGTCCGCCGCCGCACGCACCGCAGTCGTGTGCCGACTCGTGCGGGTTGTTGAGGCTGATCGAACCATGACCGACGATGAGAACGAGTGGAGACAATCGGCCGAGGCCATTGTCGTGCAGGACGCGCGCGACGATCGCCGCCATCTCTATGACAGTGAAACCCGCATGCTTGCCTACCGGCGGCGGCGTGTCATCCCTGTTCAACTGCAGCCGCGTTCTGCCGGCGCCCGATGTCGTGCTGGCCCGGCCCCACCGTGATACCAGCCAGGGAAACACCACTCGAAGGACCAGCGGAATCAGCAGGAGGCCTCCAGCCAGCGTCGCCAGCAGCGCTCCGCGGACGAGCATGCGGCTGCCGAGATGCACGTTGTATCCGAGGAACCCTACCGCCCGGCGCTGGACACGCCGAGAGCGGCCCATGAACGCGTCAGCGTCCCGCTCGATCTCCGGTACGAAATGGTCGGGACGAATGACAACGGGGCACAGAGGCCGTGGATGCGCATCGGTGGCGCTCTGGTGATACATGGCGACGTTGAAGAACCCCGGTGCTCCGAAGGTTTCGACCGACGGGTCGACCTCCTCCAAATGGCGTCGAAAGGACTCCTCTCGCTCGTCTAGACAGAAGACCGCCTGAAACGACGGAGAAGCGGACCGTTCACGCGGCGTATGCTGAGTGAGCGCGTCGTACAGACGATTTCTGACCGTCCGCTCGTAGGCGCGATGCAGAATCCGCCGGCGCCGCACGCCATCGAGTTCGGTAAGCTCCGCTTCGATTTGATGAACGTCGCTCGCTGTCCAGCATTCCGCGATAGGCGTGTCGAGGCCGTGCAGCTGCGCAACGTGAAACAGCAGCCAGGCCCGTTCCTGGCTCGTCGGGCGAGCCGGGGTTGGCACGCTCGGTCGCAAGTGTTCACGCACTGACGCCGGCGAACCGTCGAAAGCGATTTGCCGAAGCGCGTACTCGATCGCCGCGCGTTCGAACAACAGGCGTACGGCCAGGTATGCCGCGAGCGTGGAGGGGATCTCCCTTGCCGGCACGCGGTCCGGCCTCTCCTCGATCTGCCGTACCATGCCGGCCCAGCCGCGCAGCGCAAGTGACGTCGCGCTGAGAAATTCCAGTCGTTCCGCGTCGGCCACCCCCAGGGCCTCGAGCGAGTGTTCGATGGAGGCGAGTGCGTCGCGCCCCGTCTCGCGATCGTCGCGCACCAGTCGAGGCAGCGCGTGTGCCCACGGCGTGCAGAGTCCGCCCAGGGGTGTCTGGTAGAGATCCAGGAAGCAGCCGTGAATCCCGCGATCCCGCGAGGGCATGGCCCAATAGGCGAGTCCCTGGTCGAGATATCCGGCCATGAACCGTATGAGAGGCGGATGCACCCACTCATCGGTGTCAATGCCGCAGACGGCAAGGAGCAGGTCGCGATGCCGCACGATCGGCGGTGCGACCATGGGCTGCGGCCGCCCGGCACGTGACGCCGCGGCAAGGCAGGCTTTCCACAAGCGCCTCACTGCGAGCGCTTCCGTCGCTCGGTCCTCTTCGAGATCGTTTAACGCCGTGAGTGCTGACTGGGCGTCGCGAGGCACATCCGTCCGAAAACGCGTGAGGGCGGTGGTCTCCTCCAGCAGCCACGATAAGGCGGGACCGCTGGCCGCGGGGATGCCATGAAGCACAACGCGGCGCCAGAGCTCGAAGCGTGTGCCGATGCCGGCAACCTGTTCGTCGCATCGCGCACCCAGCTTTTCGGCGAGGAGCGCTTCGACATCTTTCGCGAGGATCCGCCCCGCAGCCACCTTCGCGCGGTACCGTTCTTCCGACAGGAACGGCTGGCACCGGAAACGCTCACCCGCGCGCTCGACTGCATCCTCGAAAAATAGATCTTCGAAAGCATGCAGCGTGTTGTGGTGGATAAAGATGCTGATTGGCCCTTGCGCAGGCAGCAGATGCGCCAATTGATCAATCAGTTGGCCGAGAGGAGGGCGCAGGGTGTCCTGCGGGCGGTTCCCGTGGAGCATCGAGGTTCGAGCGGCCGATATAGTCGATTATACGTCCCCTCGACGCGAAAATGGTGTGTTGGCTCAGTGATTCGCAGTATCGTGTATGCGATCCCTGCTCGGATCAGTCTCTGGCAGGTCAGGCAAATGTTCCGCACCCTACTCTCTGCGCTCCTCGCGCTGCTGATTGTCTGCGCGCCGTCGTCACGCGTCGATGCGCTCGACCAGGCCACTCCTGCGTCCGCGGCGCCGCAAATCCAGGCAGCCGCGCCGCGCTCGACGCTGCCCAACGACTCCGACTCCGTGAAGTTCCTGGTGATCGGCGATTCCGGAACAGGCGATCGTCCCCAGTACGAAGTGGCGGAGAAGATCGTTGAGGCCCGCGAGCGCTTCAAGTTCGAGTTCGTCATCATGCTCGGCGACAACATGTACGGCGGCGAGACGGCGATCGACTTCGTGAGAAAGTTCGAGACGCCGTACAAGCCGCTGCTGGATGACGGCGTGAAGTTCTACGCGTCGCTCGGCAACCACGACGACCCGAACCAGCGCTTCTATCAGAAGTTCAACATGGACGGGAAGCGCTACTACACGTTCCGCAAGAAGGACGCCGAGTTTTTCGTCCTCGACAGCACGTACATGTCGCCGCCGCAGATCAAGTGGCTCGCCGAGGAGCTCAAGCGCTCAGATGCGAAGTGGAAGATTCCCTACTTCCACCATCCGATCTATTCGTCGGGTGAACGCCACGGGTCCGAGCTCGATCTCCAGAAAGTCGTCGAACCTCTGTTCCTGGCAAATGGCGTCGACGTCGTGTTCTCGGGGCACGAGCATTTCTACGAGCGCCTGAAGCCGCAGAAGGGGATCGTCTACATCACGCAGGGCGGCGCGGCCAAGCTGCGTCGCGGCAATATCCGCGACAGTTCGGCGATGACGGCGAAAGGCTTCGACAGCGATCGATCCTTCACGCTCGTGGAAATCGTCGGCGATCACCTGTTCTTCGAAACGATTTCACGTCTGGGGCAGATCGTCGATTCGGGGGAGTTCCCACGCCGCGAGGTCACGCAGTCCTCATCGACGCAGTGACGCGATCAGGCCGCGGCTGATTCCGACTCCGTCCAGTCGGCTTCGAAGGTGTCGCGGATTTGCCGGGCCACGACGCCGTTGGTAATCAACACGCCAACTTCTCGGCGTTGATCCAGCTCGAGCCGGCGCAGGCTCTGACTGCCAACGAAGGCGCGCGCGCCGTCCCGGACCATCGCGCGAACGTGCAAGCGCATCGACCGCAGCGGGCGGACCGAGATGCCTTTGCCCCCCTTGCACTTGCCGATCACGCGGACGTCGACACCTGCCGACGCCTGCTGTTCCAGCAGCTTGATGAGCGTTCGATCCTGCACGTTCACGTCGTAGATGAGCAGCTGCCGCCTGGCGCCCTTGATGAAGGCGGTCAGCGCTTCACGCGAGTTTTCGGGGCTGACGACGAGATGCGTGCGCTTTGGCACGAACGGTTGCCGAGTGCAGTCGGCATCGAAGAGCGCGAGCGCTTCACGCACCGCGCTTTTGTCCCTCGTGGACACGCCAAAGCTGCGGCTCTTGATCGTGTCGACCTTGGTGAAATTGAACCCGAACAGATGCAGTGTGTCGTCGGCGACCATGAACTTCCCGTGATAGCGAACGAAGTCATCGCCGGTACGCGTGACTGTCGCACCCGCCTCGAGCAGCCGTTGTTCCAGCTTGCGCAGTCGATTCTCGCCGCCGCTGTTGGTGTGGGCGACGAGCACGCGCACCTTTACGCCGCGCTGAACGGCCGCGCCGAGTGCCTTCTCGATCTCCTCGCGGTCGGCCCGAAAGACGGCGATGTCGACGTTCCGTCTGGCCCGCTTGATTGCTCGCACGACC
>Ga0207643_10000561_pt1 | contig 23628 bp, 19 predicted proteins | sample KBSMisM62_FD_184313 | JGI IMG/M metagenome (GOLD analysis project Ga0207643, IMG submission 184313) | Miscanthus rhizosphere microbial communities from Kellogg Biological Station, Michigan, USA - KBS Miscanthus M6-2 (SPAdes) (version 2) | ecosystem: Host-associated > Plants > Roots >...
CGCCTACGACCTCATCTTTCAACGGTTGCAACGTCGGCGCGATGTGCCAGCTCTCGATCACCTCTTTTCCTGCGAGGTTGAGCGGTGCCGGCCATGCGTACGTGTGTATCGAATCTCTGTCACCACTGGCTTTGAAGCCGGTTCTGCCAGTCGTCCTGCAGCCAGCTGCCGAGAGCGTCGCCGAAGTCGTGGCTCACTTCGCTGTCCGCGCTATCCAGGAATCCTTTCACCGAGTTCGTAATCAAGGCGTTCAACTGGCTGGTATCGATTCCCGGTGGCGCCTGAACGGCTGGCGCCAGGTTGGGGATATGGCCGACCATCCACTGCGGCGACAGCGTCAATGGCATCGACGGAAAGAAGACCATTTGCTGCAGCCCGCAGAAGCCGCAGACAAACCGGGGGAGCATCGGCCCGCAATGCGGACACTGCGCCCCCATGGGACCCTGAACCGCCAGCACTGGTCCGTGCAGAAGCACTCCGCTCGAGCAGTACAACGGACTAGGATTTCGACAGCCTCCACACGCAACAAACAGCATGACGTCTCCTTTTTCAGGGCTGCGTCCCGCCGTTTGTGGCTGCCTGTTACTGCCGGCCACTGGCGATTACATGCGCCTGATGTTGGTTCGGCGTCTGTGCAAATTGCGTTCTCGCTTCAACCGGCTCGTAATGGGCGGGAGAACGACGAGCGAGCGACTCACGCGCTATCCGATCGGAGAGCGGACTATCTTTTCGGATAGCGCTGGAGATCAGGGCATCACGGCGAACGTCCACACAGAACCGCCGGTCGGCACCTTGTCCTGCGCGTAGCGATTGGCGAGCCCACCACCCAGTCCGGACGCGATCGTCACGTACTGGCGTCCCTTGTAGGTGTAGGTGATGGCCGTCGAGTTGACCGACGACCCGGTCTTGAATTGCCAGAGCGTCTTGCCCGTGTCGCCGTCGAGCGCGACGAACTCACCCGAGAGTTTTCCCGTGAACACGAGACCGCCGGCTGTGGCAAGCATCCCGGCCGAGCTTGGCATGTCGGTGAGCGGAATCTCCCACTTCTTTTGACCGGTGAGCGGATTGATGGCGACGAAATGCCCGTAGGCTTCGCCGGGCTTGACCTCAGGGAGTCGAGCGGTCACACCCGTGGTGTTGCCCCCAAGCACCTGCGCAGGCGGCTGAGCCGCGAGCTTCTGGATGCGCGGCAGGTTCCAGGTACTCGCATAGATCAACCCGGTCGCCGGATTGAACGCGATCGGCACTGCGTTGGTGCCGCGCGACGGCCAGATCTCGACTTCTTCGCCTGCCAGGAAGCGCTTGTAAACGTCAGTGAGCACCGGCCGGCCGGTCGTTTGATCGATCTGCGAGGCCCAGTTCACTTTGACCAGCGCATGCGCGGCGACCAGCTTGCAGTTGGTGCGATCGACCACATACAGGAAGCCATTCTTGTTGGCCTGGATCATCACCTTACGAGGCTGACCATTGACCTGGATGTCGGCGAGCACGTTTTCGTCGGTGCCGTCGACGTCGTAGACATCGTTCGGTGTGTACTGGAAGTAACAGACGATCTCCCCGGTCTTCGGCCGGATCGCCAGCACGCTCGATGTATAGAGACTGTCCAGTGCGCCGCGCGGTCGCGGATCGTACGGTTCGGCATTGCCGACGCCCCAGTAGACCAGGTCGAGCGCGGGATCATAGGAGCCTGAGCGCCACGTCGGTCCGCCGCCGACCTTCCAGGCGTCGGAGTCCTTCGGCCACGTGTCAGAGCCGGGCTCGCCGGGCGCGGGAATGGTGTAGCGGCGCCACAGCTTCTTTCCGGTATCCGGATCCCAGCCGTCGAGGAACCCGCGAGTCGTCGACTCGCCACCGGCCATGCCGGAGATCACGACGCCATTGGCGACAATCGGCGCACTGGTGGCGTAGTACCCCTCTTTGAGATCGGCGAACTTCTGATTCCAGATCTGCTTGCCCGTCTTCATATCGAGGGCGACGATGTGATTGTCGATCGTCACGCGAAACAACTTGCCGTTGTAGATCGTCGCGGCGCCTCGCGTGATCGCGGCGCGCTGAACACCCGGTTCCAGTTCGACCGGTGTGCGCCAGATCTGGCGCCCGGTTTCGATGTCGATCGCAAATGTCCACTTGCCGTTGATGACGTACATCACGCCGTTGTAGACCGTCGGCGCCGCAAGCTCGCCCATGTCGTTCATGAGGCTCGCGTTCCATATCGGCACGAGGCGCTGGACGTTCGATTTGGTGATCTGTTTCAGCGGGCTGTAGCTCTGACGGTAGTACCCCATGCTCTGGGTCGTGACGTTCGCGGGGTTCTTGCCGTCGTTCACCAGTTCGTCAGTCGTCTGCGCCAATCCTGCCAGCGGCGACAGCGCCAGTACGAGAACGATCAGCAACAACTTCTTCATGACAGCCTCCATCCCGACGCATCGAATGTTGGAACGGGCGTAAGTATACGGATTTTTGCAAGTAAAGAAGTTCAAAGTTCGAAGTGGGCAAGTAAGTTGAAAGTGCGCAGATGTACTTCGAACTTACTTCTAAACTTTAAACTTCAAACTTCTGAACTTCGGTCAGGCGTAGCGTTGCCGCGCTCTCTCCTGCGCCTTCTGTGCTTCGATCTCGCGATTGCGTGGAGGCGCGTTCGTCGTCAACGAGCGAATGAGTCGCTGCGCCGCGTCGGTGACCTCCTCGACCGCCTGGTTGAACACGTCCTCGTTGGCCTTCGACGGCCGGCTGGAGCCGCTCAGCTTCCGCACGAATTGCAGCGCCGATGCGCGGATTTCATCGTCGGTGGCGGGAGGCTCGAAGTTGGCTAGTGTCCTGATATTTCGGCACATGGCCTGGATTGTACCCACTCGACGAGCGAGGCGTTGCTTCAGACCGCCTCGCTCGTCACAGCGTCTTCTGGCCCGGCTTCGCGGGGCTAGCCGTCTTGACCGGGGAACACTTGACTCGTATGTTCGCAATCGAGCCGATCAAGCCGGCTAGGTCGGCGAGCGTCGCAGCGAAATGGTCCGGCTCGGCGGCGCGAAGTTCTGCATCCTCGCCGTAGCCCCATCCGGCGGCAACGGCCAGAACGCCGTGCGCGCGAGCCGCGCGGATGTCGTCGGCTCGGTCTCCGATCATCAGGGCCTCGCGCGCGTCCGCTCCGGCCAGGTCCAACGCGGCCCGAACAAGGTCAGCCTTGTCGCAGGCGCGCTCGGTCCGCTCGGGGCCGTGAACCGCGTCGAAGTAGCGATCGATGTCGAGATGGCGCACGACGAGCCTCGCGGACTCAATCGATCTCACAGTGACGACCTGCAGCGAGTGGCCGGCGGCGCGGAACGTCGACAACGCCTCGGGGACTCCCGCGAATACACGGCTCTCGAGGATGCCGACCTCGTCGAACAATGGCCGATAGATGTCGCATGCGCGATCGATCAACACGTCGTCGTTCGAATCGAGCAATGTGCCGAAGATCGCCGCGAGCCGCGCGCCAACGAACTGGCGCAACTGCGCTTCTGGCATTGGCTGCCGCCCGAGCGTTGTCAGCGTCTGATTGATCGAGCGGCTGATTCCCGGAAACGAGTCGGCAAGCGTTCCGTCGAGATCGAAGAGCAGATGCATTTGGCGGAACGTCGAAAGCGGATCAACTCTCAACTCCCAACGTCCAACTCCCAACGAGGCAGGACTTGGGAGTTGGGAATTGGAAATTGGGAGTTGACACAGTTGTTCAGTCGATCAGTTTTCGATACGAATCAACTCGATGTCGAAAACCAGCATCCCGCGCGGGCCATCGCCCTTGCCACCGTAGGCGAGGTTCTCGGGCACCCAGAAGCGCGTGCGCTCGCCCTCGACCATCAGCGGAACACCCTCCGTCCATCCCTTGATCACATCGTCGAGGCGGAAGGTAGCCGGCTGGCCTTTCGCGACCGAGCTGTCGAACATGCGCCCGTCGACCGTCCAACCCGTGTAGTGCACGGTGACTCGCCCGAAGCGACTGGGATTCCTCACTCCTTTCCCGGGTCGCAGCACTTTGTAGGCGAGCCCGTCAGGCGTTCGCTTGGCGTCGGCGGGAGGAGCCTTGACGTCCGGGGGAGGAACGAGCGGATTGCCTCGAGTATCGAGCAACTCGATCTCGAACAGCACCGTGCCTTTGGGTCGTCCCGCCTGACCTTTGTACGCGAGATTCTCCGGCACCCAGCAGCGGCGCGTTTCGCCAATGGTCATCAGTTGCACGCACTCGCGCCAGCCCGCCATCACCTTATCGAGCGGAAACGTCGACGCCGGTCCACGGACGACCGAGCTATCGAACAGCCGACCGTCACTGGACCATCCCGTGTAGTGGACAGTCACGATGTCCGTCGGGCCAGGCTTCTCCGAGCTGTTGCCACGCCGAACCAGCTTCGATACGAGACCGGTCGAGCTCTTGTCGCCATCGGTGGGCACTGCCAGTTCACTGGCTGGCAGGATGTCCGGCGGGGGTGTCGCAGGCGCTTGAGCTCGCACGCCGGCGGCCATCATCAGAAGAGGCAACGACAAGAGAAGACTGCGCATGTTTTGGGCCGATCATCCTTCCAACAAAAGCCGCCCCGGGTCTTCGACGAAGTCTTTGATCTTCGCGAGGAACTGCACCGCTTCGCGGCCGTCGACGATCCGGTGATCGTAGGATAGCGCCACGTACATCATCGGGCGAATCACGACCTGGCCGTTGAGCGGAACCACGCGATCCTGAATCTTGTGAAGGCCGAGGATGCCAACCTGCGGAGGATTCAGGATGGGCGTACTCAGAAGCGACCCGAACACCCCGCCGTTCGTGATGGTGAACGTGCCACCGCGCAGATCCTCGAGCGTGAGCGTTCCATCGGTCGCACGCGTTGCGAAGTCCCGGATTGCCAGCTCGACCTGCGCGAACGACAGCCGATCGGCATCGCGGATGACGGGCACAACCAGCCCGCCTTCGGCGCCCACCGCGACACCCATGTCGTAATAGCGCTTGTAGACGATCTCATCGCCCTGAATCTCGGCGTTGAGCGCGGGGAAGGCGCGCAGCGCCGCGATCGCCGACTTGACGAAGAACGAGGCGATGCCGAGACCGACGCCGAACTCCTTCTTGAACGATTCCTTTCGACGCTCGCGGAGTGCCATCACCGCTGACATGTCGACCTCGTTGAAGGTCGTCAGCATCGCCGCCGTCTGCTGCGCCTCGACGAGCCGTCGAGCGATCGTCTGCCGGCGTTTCGTCATCCGAACGCGATCTTCTGTTCGCGCACCCGGTGCGATCGTCCCACTCGTCGGTGCGATCTTCGACGGGCCGGTCGGTGCAAGTTTGTCGCTTGGCGGTGCGACTGCGCTGCTCGCCGGTGCGGGAGGCGCGATTGCCTTCTGGACGTCCTGCTTCGTCACGCGCCCAGCGGCGCCCGAGCCCTGAACTGTTCCGAGGTCGACGTCGTTGTCTTTCGCCATCCGCCGCGCTGTTGGGGTGGCGCGACTATCCGTGGCCGCTCCGGCCGATCCATTTCCACCTGGCGCGGGCGCCGATGCTTGTGTCGCAGGTGCAGCTGCGGCCGCCGGCGGCGGTGCCGGTGCAGACGATGGTGCGGACGACGCGGCGGTGCCGCTCTCATCCACGACCGCGAGGAGCTCGCCGATCTTGACGTCCTCGCCTTCCTTGCGCGCGATGCTCGCGATGACTCCGCTCTTTTCAGCGCTGACCTCGAGATCGATCTTCTCGGTTTCGAGCTCGACGATCGGTTCACCGACTTCGACGCGATCGCCCTGCTTTTTCAACCAGCGTGCGACGCGCGCTTCGACGACCGACTCACCAAGTTGTGGAACAACGATGTTGGACATAGAGATCAACGTTTAAACGCGGCCAGGCTTTGCACTGCCTTGGAGAGGACGGTGGGCTCTTTGATGTCGCCGCTGTCGAGTGTGAACGCCTCATCAACCAGTCGCCGCTGGTTGATCTGATGCCAGGCAGACGACCCTTCCGACGGGCTGGCGCTGCGCACACGGCCGATGTAGCGAAGAGAAAATTGGTCCTGGATGGTTTCCACGAGTTGCCCCCGAACCCAGTCCCACGCGCCCATGTTCTCGGGCTCTTCCTGCAGCCACACCACCTCTTCCAGCGAGGGGTATCCGTCCAGCACTTCGCGCAACGCCACGCGCGGAAACGGCGCCAGCTGCTCGACGCGGCAGATCGCGACGTTGCTGGAGACCTGACGCCGTTCGCTCGACACGAGGTCGACGTAGACCTTGCCACTGCACAACACCAGGCGCCGGACACTCGATACGCGTTGACGCGCGTCGCTATCGTCGATGACCGAACGGAACCGGCCTTCCGCCAGTTCTTTCGGCGTTGACGCGACCAGCGGATGACGCAACAGGCTTTTCGGTGTCAGGACGACCAGCGGCAGCGGATCGCGGCGCAGCAGCGCGGCTTGTCGACGCAGCAGGTGGAAGTACTGGGCGGCGGTGGTGCAGTTCATGACCCGCATATTGATGTCGGCCGCTGACTGCAGGAACCGTTCGGGGCGCGCGCTCGAATGCTCCGGTCCCTGCCCTTCGTGACCGTGCGGCAGCAGGAACACGAGCGAGGGCTGCAGTCCCCACTTCGAGCGGCCCGATGTGACGAACTGATCGATGATCACCTGCGCGCCGTTGATGAAGTCGCCGTACTGCGCTTCCCAGATCACGAGGCGATCGGGTTCCTGAATGTTGTAGCCGAACTCGAATCCGACCACGCCGGCTTCACTGAGCGGGCTGTTATGGATCTCGAACGCGGCTGACGCCTGCGGGAAGGTTTGCAGCGGCACGAACCGGGCGCCGGTCTCGGCGTCGTGGAACACGGCGTGACGCTGACTGAACGTCCCACGCTCGACGTCTTCGCCCGTGAGCCGGACGGCAACGCCGTCGGCGAGGATGCTCGCCAACGCGAGCTCTTCAGCCGTCGACCAGTCGATCGTGCGCTCGTCGGGATTGTTCAGCACCGACTTGCGGCGCTCCCGCGCGCGCTCCAGTTTCTTGTGGAAGGTGAACGCTGGCGGCGCCTGCTGCAGTCCTTCATTGATCTGCCGCAGACGCTCGAGCGGAACCGCGGTCTCGGCCCGAGAGGCGGCGCCGGGCGGTGCCGGTTCCGCCACCGGAGGCTCGAGATCCTCTTCCGGTTTCAGTGATGCGAGCGCCAGCTCGAGCACCGTGTAATGCGTCTTGACGATCGTCTCGACTGACTGCGGCGTCTGTGGGCCTTGCGCGATCAATGTGCGGGCGAATTGCTCGCGTACCGTCGGGTGCGTCGCAATCTTCTTGTACATCAGCGGTTGCGTGAACGCGGGCTCGTCGCCTTCGTTGTGCCCGTGTCGTCGATAGCCGACGAGATCGATCAGGAAATCACGTTGGAATCGGCCGCGGTACTCCCAGGCCAGGCGCGCCGCCTCGAGGCACGCCGCCGGATCATCGGCGTTGACGTGCACGATTGGGATCTTGAATCCGCGCGCCAGGCCGCTCGCGTAACTCGTGCTGTAGGACTCGTCCGGGGTCGCTGTGAACCCGAGCTGATTGTTCGCAATGATGTGAATCGTGCCGCCGGTGTCATAGCCGTCGAGCCGCGACAGGTTCAGCGTCTCGGCCACGATTCCCTGACCGGGAAACGCGGCATCACCGTGGATCAGCACCGGCAGCGTGGCGGCACTCCTGAACCGTCCCGCACCGCCCTCGTCGACATACGTGCCAGCTGCGCGTGCCATCCCGACGACGACTGGATTCACTGCCTCCAGGTGGCTCGGGTTGGGCGGCATCGTGACGAACGTGTGACCGCGCGGAGTCGACGTTCGCGCTCCGGCGTGATACTTCACGTCGCCCATCCATCCGAGGTCGACGCGCAGCCGCTCGGCAACCACGGGATCCTTGAACTCGGCGAGGATCTGCTCGTAGGGCTTCTCGAGAATGTGCGCGAGCACGTTCAAGCGGCCGCGATGCGCCATGCCGATGACGGCATGACGCGCCCCCGTGTCGGCTGCACCTGAAATGATCTCGTCAAGGATGGGCACGAGCATGTCGAGCCCTTCGAGCGAGAAGCGTGTCTTGCCCGGAAACGTTCGCTGCAGGAACCGCTCGAAAACTTCGACCTGCGTCATGCGAGCCAGCAGCGCATCGCTGCTTTCGGGATCGAGCGGCGGAAGAAACCGGCCTGACTCGGCGGCGTGCCGCAGCCAGTCGCGCTCCTCCGGTACGAAGATGTGCGAGTAGTCGAAGCCGGTCGACGAGCAATACACGCGACGGAGTTTCTCGATCGCCTCGTACGCCGTCGCCGATGTCTCGGCAACCGGACCGCCGACGAGAGAACCCGGCAGCTGCTTCAGGTCGTCGGCACTAATCTCATATGTCTCCGGAGACAGCGACGGGTCGCCGATTGGCGGCGATCCCAGCGGATCGAGCTGCGCCGCGAGGTGTCCATATCGACGAATCGAATCCGCAAGAATGGTCGCGGCTACGACCGCACGAACGTTGGCGGAGGCAGGTGCGCTGGCGGGCTCGCTGGTTGTACCTTCGAGCTCCGCCGGATTCCATTTCTCGAACGCCGCACGCGTTGCGGGGTCGACCGATTCGGGGTTGTGCCGGTAGCGTTCATACAGTTCCAACACGTAACCGGCATTAACGCCCGCGAACCGCCCGAGTGTCATAACCTATTACTCCACAGCTCGCTTGTGTCGAGGCTTTCGCCGTAGGCCAGAGTCACGTATTCCGCCCTTTCGAGTGGGCACACCGTCGGCGGCAGCACCAACACAAGCGACTTCTAGGTTAATCCTATCGCAGCTTCTTCAATGATCCGGTTGATTGGCATCGACGTTGACGGCACGTTGCTCGACACGCACGGGCGCATGCCGGAAGCCAACTGCGCGGCTATTCACGACGCGGTCGCAGCGGGCGTGTACGTCGCGCTCGTCACTGGTCGCAGCTATCCGTTTGCCAGGCCGGTCGCCGATCTGCTGCCGGCATCGATCTCGCTCATTGTCAGCAATGGCGCGGTCGAGCGCGACATGGATGGTGGCACCTTCATTCGGCGCCTGCTCGACCGCACCAGGGCGCGACACGTGCTCGAGACGACTCGTGGCCATCGCCACGCGACGGCCCTCGTCTTCGATCGCGACTTCGATCGACAGGTCGTCTACGAGACGATGGACTGGGAACATCCGGGACGGAAGCGATACTGGTCGCGTAACCATTCGCACATCGCGCAGTCGGTCCCGCTCGAAGATGCATTGATCGAGGATCCGATCCAGGTCATGTACAACGGTGGCGTCGAGGAGATGCGCGTGCTCTTCGAATGGTTGCGCGCGACGATCGGCGGCTGCTCGATTCAGATGACCGAGTACGTGCATCGTGACTTCTCGCTGGTCGATGTCACATCAGTCGAGGCCACGAAGGGGCGCGCCCTCGCGTGGCGTGCGCAGCAACTCGGGTTGACGCGCGACGAGGTGATGGCGATCGGCGACAACTTCAACGATGTGGAGATGCTGGAGTTTGCAGGCCATCCAGTGGTGATGGGGAACGCCGTCGATGGCCTCAAGTCGCGCGGATGGCACGTCACCGGCCATCAGGATGAGGCTGGCGTGGCGCAGGCGATCGAGCGTTTCGTGCTCAATCGTTGATTACGAACACACCGAGGCATCGAGGCACAGAGAATTTCGATCGAACCGTTATGGAGCCGGTCGAAAACCTCGCGACTCGAGTAGATCGAAGAACAGTGCAATTTGCTCGTCCCAGAGCGCCCAGGTGTGTCCCAGGCCGGGAGCTTCGCGGTACTCGTGAGGCAGATCGCGTTCCGTCAGCCAGCCGACGAACTCGCGGTTGATTGGGAGCAGCGAATCCAGCGTGCCGCAGGAGATGTAGAAGAACGGCGCTGCCTCTGGCACCTTCTGCACGGCCTCCTCGGCGTCCGGCCGCAGCGCGGGGCTGAACGCGCCGACGGCGCTGAACCGATCGGCGTGCGTCAACGCCGTCATCGATGCGATGCGGCCACCCATCGACAACCCCGCGATCGCGCGCCGCTCTTTCGTCGGAATCGTGCGGTAATGCGAGTCCACATAGTCGACGAGATCACCGGCGACGTAGTCGTGATAGCGCCCCTGCGCCTCGGGGCCGAGCGCGCTGTAGCTGCGATCGGCGGCCGGCATGACGACGATGAACTCGTGTTTCCGAGCCGTTGGCGTGAAAGCAGTGCGAGCCATGAAGGCGGTGTGATCCTGGCCGCCGCCGTGGAACAGATAGACCACCGGATAGCGCCGCTGCGAGGTGTCGTAGGACTGAGGCAGGAGGATGGCAAAGATGCGGTCGCTCCCGGACGCGGTGGGCATGCGAATCGTCCGTGCCTGAGCCTGGGCATCAACCGTGCCTACGAAGATTCCGACAACAGCCAGGAGAGCGGCGAGAATTCTCATTTCAGAGCTCCCCGTTAGCCTACACCCACCACGTTCCGTCCTCTTCCACTTGATTACGACACACAGAGGCACCGAGGGCACAGAGGCATTCTTTCAACGCCGTTAAATCACTACGCGCCGAATACCCGTTCGTAAGACTTCGCCATTGAAGTTGAGCAACAGGCCAGTGGGCTTCTTCAGAAGCCGCATGTAAGCCAGCAGCTGCGCTTGATGCACGCCAATCAGTCGGTCGACGCTTTTCACTTCCACGACGACACGGTCCTCTACCACAAGGTCTGGGCGATGTTCTCCTATCAGGTGTCCTTTGTAGTAGATGGGTACGCTTGCCTGTCGAATAAAGGATACGTTCTCATCCGTGAGCTCGAGACACAGGGCCTCCTCGTAAGTAGCTTCCATCAGACCCGGCCCGAGTTGCCGATGAACCTCCATAGCGCACCCAATGATCCGGTGTGTGAGGGGGTCGTGCTCATAAAGCTCCGTGCCTCCGTGCCTCGATGTGTCGTGATCAGAAGGCGGGTCGTGATCCGAAGAGGTGTTTCGTAATCGCGGATCGTGAATAGCCATCTCTGTGCCTCGGTGGCTCGGTGTGTCGTGATCAAGTGAAGTCAGTGATGCGAGCAGTTGTCGCGTGATCAGTGAAGGGCAATGAATCTCCGAAGCGCGCGCTGCCGGACTTCGCTCGGCACCAACGGAAACGTCGACAGCACGTGCTCGAATTGGGCCGGCGTGAGTCGATAGAGATGCGCCGCAATCGCCTGAATCTCGGCGTACTCCTCCGTCTCCTCGACCGGATCGTTGCCTCGCGCCAACGTCTCGGCACAGCGCTCGAGCCGTGTGAAGAGTGGATTTCCTGGATGGACGACAGGAACCGGTAGACGTGAGACGAGTGACACGGTCACATGCGTGTTCACGCGCAACCGAATGACGTAATTCGCCACGTAGCTGTTGAGGAGCGCACACAAGACTCTCTGCGTGGCCAGCGGAAGCGGCGTTCGGAGACAGAACAGCGTGTGTGTCGTGACAGCCCGCGCTGGAATGATGGCCGCGATGAGCGTGAGCCGGTTGGTGGCGCTCGCGATATCGCGATACGCGAGGCGGGCGCGACGTGGAATCCGTTGATTGGCCGCTGCAGACGGCCGGACCACGAGACGGCTGCTCCCGATCGCCACGCGGAAGGCGTCGATCTGCTTTCCCTCGATGACAGGGCGGCACGTAGCGTATTGTTCGCTCGGTGCAAACGACTCGCGGTCGTCGCTGGCGTTCAGCTCGCGGCCGAAGGCGGCGTGCCACCCCTCCTTTGCGCCGAGGCGCGGCGCGGACGCGCTGACGGCCTCGACGATCGCCAGGTCGGCGTCGGTGGCGAGCTCGGGAACCCCGAGGTCGTCCTCACCGGACAACCTCGCGAGCAAACGTCGCGCGAGCACGAGAGGGGCGCGCGCCGGCGTTTCGAGTTCCTCGGGACGGCCCAGCCCGAAACGGCATCGGATGGCCGTCGTCTCGCGCCCGGTCGTGCAGGTGAGGAGTACGAATCTGACGCTGCGGTGCACCGGAAAGATTGCCTGGCGATTGTCGAAGCCGGTGATCTCGTCGATCTCGGCGCGATCGAACAGGTACCGTCGCAGCGGCGCCGCACCGGCATCGCTCACGAGCCCCGACGGCGCGACCAGCCCGATCCGCCCTCCCGGCCGGACGAGCTGCAGCGCTCTTTCGACAAACAGCTGATAAAGGTTGACGTGGGCGCGGGTTTCGACCTGGTAGATCCCAGACTGACGAACGAAATCGGTCATGTGGCGCGCTTCGAGCCGCCTGCCGACCTTGGTGTCGTCGACGCCGCTGTCACCGCGAACCATGTCCCACGGCGGATTGCCAATCACGGCGTCGAAGCCGGAAGGGCGATCGGGTGCGGCCGCAAAGACATCCGGGAAGGTCAGCGGCCAGTGCAGAAAGCGATGCGTGCCGGCGATGGTCTTGGATCGTTCGAGAAGTTCGGTCGCCACGCGATCGGGCAACGTCGACGGACGGTCCAGCAGCCGGCTCACGAGATCGACAAAGACCGTGCGGCCGGGTGCGGCGCCATCGCTCCAGAACCAGGCGGCGCACCAGAGGTCGAGCGCCGCCTTCCACTTCGACAGCGATGAGTCGTCTGCCTTCAGTGTATGAATCGTGCGTTCCTTCGCCCGCACGATCTCCGCAGACTCGTCCGGCTCGGTCGATACTTTTGACATGACGAGCGCCGCGTGAGCCAGCGTCGCGGGAAACTCGGTTTCATCGAACAACGTCAGTCGCTCCGATCGCCGCCGGCTCCGGGCGCCCCCCGGTTGTCGAGCGACATCTTCGGGTGTGGCGCCGATCAGGCTGTGTCCGGCAACGAGATGATGGTCGAGAAACGACAACGGCTTGTCAGCAGCGAGCGTCGCGAGCCACAGCGACAGACGCGCCAGCTGCACCGCCATCGGATTCAGATCGACACCGAAAAGGCAGCGCGACGCGATCTCGCGGCGAAGCGTGACTCGATCGGCCGGCGTCACATCGTGGATGTGCCAGCGGCCCTCCTGGATGAACGCCTCTTCGGCGACCGCCGCGAGATAGCGACAGGCGGCGACGAGAAACGCGCCGCTGCCCATCGCCGGATCCACGACACGCAGCGACAGGATGTCGCCGGAGCTGCGGCCCTGTACCAGCGGCTCCAGTGTGCGGCGAACGAGAGACGTCGTCACCGCGCGAGGCGTGTAGAACGAACCGCTCGCCTTCCGGAGATCGCGCGTGCGCGTCAGCGGTGTCGGTCCAGCCGGGGTCGGTTCGTACTCGAGCACGCGCTCGTAGACCGCCCCGAGCTGTTCCACGTCGAGATCGCGGTACAGGATCTTCGCGCGCCCTCCATGTGGGCCGCCGTGCATGCTGCTGAGAGCGATCACTGTCCGGCTCATGACGGCGTCGCTCAGCCGGGTGCTGTCAAAAGCAGCAGCTTGCGCCGGCGCGAACAGACGCCCGTTGAACGCAGTCACATGTAGCTCTCCGACGATGCAACCAGAGTGCGCGAGGCGCGAGATCGCATGGACGGCGCGCCATAGCCCCCTGTATGGACGACCCTCGAGCAGACAGCTGACGATGGCTTCGAGGCTGTAGCGATTTCGGTAGACCGGATGCCAGAGCGGGACGAGTCCCCGCGCCTCGGCGAAGAGCAGGAACAGGATTCGATACAAGACGGTGAGCGACTGCTCCCAGAGCAGTGGGACCGGCTGTCGTCCAACGCGAGCGAGGGCATTCAGCAGGACCTCGAGCGCCTCGAGCACACCGGCACCGAGCGACCGGCACACCTGGACACCGTGTTGACGTGAAAGAGTCACTGCGGTGTCGAGGAGGGCTGGCTGCATGGAGAACGCTCCCTTATGAGCGATTGCCCATAACAGCGCCTGCGCCTCCAGTTCACGGCCGAGCAACAGCAGATCGAACTCGAGGTAGTCGCGTGACCACGTGCGGCGTGTGTCGATCAGGCGAAGCGCCTGCCCGTTGCAACAGAAACACCATCGGGCATCGGCATCGATGGCCCCGATGACAGAGGAGCGCCATATTCGTTCGAGCGGTTCTCCCCAGCTTGCCGTGATCGCGGACAGCCCATAACGTCCGTCCGCCGTCATCTGGACGATCGACGCACTCTCACTGTCTGCCCGACCGACGACGGTTAATCCCAGCAGCTCGACGAGCGGCAGAAGCGCAACCTCAGTAACGGCACGCACACTCGATGCGAAGCCAAGTGTCGACTCGATTCGCCGCGAACATTCCGCAACCTGTCGAGCCCACGCGGTCGGCGGTGTGCTGACGCCGTGAACGGTTGGCAACACATCCCGAATGAACGACGCGGTGAGCAACCGCCCGTACACTGCGGGAATCATCAGCGGATGACGGCGAAGGCGAGGCGGCCTGGTTCGGGGGCGATCTGCGTGGCTGCCGCGAGCTCATCGATCCGAATGCGACAACGCGTGAGCGCCTGGTCCAGGACGGCATTCTGAGCGGCATGCATTCGTTCGACGCGGCGGTCGAAGAGGCTCCGTTGCAGCAATCGCGCCGATAGCCTTGCTCGTTCGTGCTCGAGCGCGCCGGCAATCGCGTGCTCGCGCCGTGAAGCCAGCTCCAGAAAGGGCCGCAGCGACGAAACCAGTGAAGCCAGCGCGGCCTGGCGCTCACCATCGAGTCTCGATGCAAGCAGTTCGGCCGCCGCGTCGATTGATGTAAGGAGGGCGCGCGAATCGAGATGGGCAGCGGTGCAGGCTGCGAGAACCGTTCGCCAGAGGACGTAATTCGTTGCGTCTGTGAACGCGAGGGAGAAGCCCCACAGAATGCTGTGACCATTCCTCCGCCGTCGCCGCACCGTGACGAGAGGCCGCGACTCTGGAACGAGATCCCGGCGCTGATCGATCAGTATCCGAAGCTGTTCGAGACGCACCGTTTCCGCGTGCGCCATCCCGCGAACGTGCTGGATCTCTGGCTGTGCCTGACGAAGCCGCTCGAGGGCATCCGCTGCCACACCGGAGCGGAGCAGCAGCCTGGCTACGTAGGATTCTTCGCGAGTACCGGCTGCAACCAGGTGAAGTGCATGGACGCGACGGGATTGCCCGATGCGCTCGACCCGCCCGATTCGCTGCTCGAGCCGAACCGGCGTCCATGGCAGCTCGAGGTTCACCACCAACCGGCATCGTCTCTGCAGGTTGAGTCCCTCGCTGGCCGCATCGGTTGCTAGCAGCAACCGCGCGGCGCCGTTCGTGAAGGCGCGCAGAGCGTCACGACGTTCAGTCGTGCTGAGGCCGCCGTGCAGCGTCAGAGGTGCGAAGACGTGCAGCGCCTCGGCCAGCCGCGTGAGCGTGTCGCGGTACTCGGTGAACACGATTGCTGGCTCGTGTGTCCGGCGCAGCAGCCGGGTGAGCCTGACGACTTTTGACTCGGCATTCTGTGCACGACGGGCGAGGAGCAGGATGCGTTCGAGCCATCGGCGTTCTTCGTTGCGATCGTGAAGGCCAGGCACGGAAAGCTCTGCGCCGGGTTCCTCATCGGCAGAGTGTTCGAACATCGGCAACATCAGTTGCGCAATGACGGATGAGCCGTCGCCTTCGAGAAGGTCCAGCCGCCTCTTGACCGAGCGAGCCAGGGAGGCGGCGCTGCTGCAGGCCCGGCGGGTGAGGATCATCATCGCCAGGTGCGCGGCATCGGTGCCGGCAGGGCGCTGAGCGCGGACCTTGTCGGCATAGACTGCAAGTGCTCGATGCATCTCGCGTTCGGCCAGCGTAGGCCGCACTCGCAGCGACGTCGTCCGCCGTGGTACGGCAAGGCCCACGTCGTGGCGCGTACGCCGGAACGTGAGCAGTGGGAACGAACGATCGAGATCGCCGATACCGCAGAGCGACGCGAACGCCCGTTCGTCGCCGGAGTGCGGCGTGGCTGTCAGCATCACGACCGTTCGTGCCCGCCGCGCCAGGGCGCCGGCGGCCGCGGCTCGATCAGACAGGCCGGCGAGTCCGTGTGCTTCGTCGAACACCACGGCGTCCCAGACCAGGGCCTCGAGAGAGCGCATGACCTCCGCCCGCTTGATGAAGTCAATGGATGTGATGGTCACTGCACGGCCTGACCACGGATTGGCGGTGCCCCATGCTGCTCCGAGCCGCGCGAGCGAAGCCGAGTCGGCAAGCCAGGCGTCGAGACGGAACCGGTGATGCAGTTCGCCTTGCCACTGTTCCCGCAGCGAGGCGGGCGCCACGACGAGCACGCGACCGTGCCGCGCTCGTTCGAGAATCTCGGCGATGATGAGCGCCGCTTGAATCGTTTTGCCGAGACCGACTTCGTCAGCGATCAGGATGCGCGAGGCGATCCCGTGTGTAACGGCCAACGCCGGTTCGAGCTGGAACGACATCAGGGAGATGTCGGCTCGTACTGGCGCCCGCAACGACGGCCACGACGGCGTGGCATCGCAAAGCAGCGCTCGCGCGTGCTGGCGCCATCGGCGCGGTCGCACCCGTCGCGGCGACCGATCCGACGTCAGCCTTTCCACGATCTCGAACGGCAGGAGGAACGAGGTCAACTCCTCGCGGTTCGATCGGTTCTGTCCCCTGACGTCCAGGACGGACGCGGTTACACCGGGCGTCTGACGGGTGACGACCCAGCGCTCATCGCGGATACGAACGGATTCGCCGGGCAAGAGCGATGCGTGCGGCATTCGAGCCACGTGGTGCACGGGACGTGCCCTGCCTCAATCTGGCCGAAACCCGCGCGAAGCGTGCTCAAATGTTGGAAAAACTCCGGCACGATTTCGCTCGAGACGGAGCAAAAACGGGCGTCATGAAGATCCCGATTGAGGACTCGATCGACCTTCATACCTTCGCACCGCGCGACGTCGTGTCCGTGGTGGAGGAATACGTGACGGCTGCCCATGAAGCCGGGTTACGGGAGGTCCGCTTGATTCACGGCCGCGGCAAGGGCATTCAGCGCGGGCTCGTGCAGCAGGCCCTCGAGCGTCACCCGCTGGTCGTGGAATTCTGGGACGCTCCCGAGTCTCACCTCGGCGCGACGGTTGCGTTGCTAGTAAGCGGGCAGTCGTGATGCCGGGTCTAAAAAGCAAGACCCGGCCTACGGCTACGTACGGCGGCGGCCAACGACAGCGTAGGGCGGGTCCTGCTCTTTGGACCCGCCACAGTAGTGGCTGCCGCCTACTTCGCGTAAGTGGCCGTGACCGTCGTCTTGATGCCGCCGCGCACGGTGAAATCACCGACGACCGTCATGCGCCGTGGCTGGCACGCGCCGACGAGATCATCGAGGATCTGATTGGTGACCGCCTCGTAGAAGATGCCGCGGTCGCGGAACCCGATCATGTAGTACTTCAGCGACTTGAGCTCGATGCAGTGGTCCGCCGGCACGTACGTGATCCGGATCTCACCGAAGTCCGGCAGTCCGGTTTTCGGACAAACGGATGTGAACTCAGGGCAGTTGATCGCGATCTCGAACTCCCGCTCGGGACGTGGATTCGGAAATGTCTCGATCGGCGCCGCGCTTGACATCGAAGCAAAATTCTAGCACTTTGGGCCTAAATCGCTTGATTGTGCGCGGGACTTCGTTGACACCATGGGAGGCGCGCGTTAGCATTACGGCGATTTCACAAGAGTTTCCGCGGCAGTGTGAGGCGCGCGCATCTGCGTTTGCGGTCTAGAGTGGCGCGCACAAAGAATTGGGGGGACGTGATGGCAGAGGCCCGGAGAATGGGCAAATCAGAATTGTTCTCGCACTTCGCTGAACGGTTCGAGGTCAAGCGGACTCAGGCGAGAGAATTTTTCGACGAATTGACCACCCTTTCAGAAAAGGAACTCAAGCGATCAGGTGAGTTCGTGCTGCCGGGTATGGTGAAGCTGGTTGTCCAGAAGCGGAAGGCTCGCATGGGCCGCAATCCGGCAACCGGTGAAGCGATCAAGATTCCCGCCAAGACCGTGGTCAAGGCGCGCATCGCCAAGCAGCTCAAAGACGCGGTTCTGCCCAAAAAGTAGCGAAACCCGCAGCGGCACCGTCCGCTCGATTCCCCCCTGACCCGGCGCCGCTCGAACGCGCCGGGTTGATTTCGCCAACTGACGCGAGGCGCGTCAGTTGCCCCTGATCCGCCGCGCGAGCTGCCGGATCTCCAGCTTGTCCATCTTGAATTTGAGCGTGCTCAGCGGAATGCCGAGCGCCCGCGAGGTGGCCGTTACGTTCCACGACGACTTCTCGAGAGCGCGCACGATGAAGTTGCGCTCGAATGTCGAGAGCGCCCGTTCGAGCAGATTCTCGGTCGCGGCGTGATCCTGCGTATCGAGCTTCGCGACATGCAGCTCGTACGGCAGATCCTCGTCGGTGATCCAGTCCTTGTCAGAGACCGCGACCAGGCGCTCGATGAGGTTCTCGAGCTCTCTGATGTTTCCCGGCCACCAGTATGACGAGAGGATGTCCAGCGTCGAATCGGCAATCCCCTGGATGTTCTTGCGGAATTTGTTGTTGTAGCGGCGAAGGAAGAATCGCGCGAGCTCCGGTAGATCCTCCAGTCGATCGCGCAGTGCCGGCATCCGAATCGGGATCACGTTGAGGCGGTAGTACAGGTCTTCGCGAAACCGCCCCTCCTTGACCGCCTTGTCGAGGTCGACGTTGGTGGCGGCAATGAGCCGGAGATCCGTCTTGATCGGGTGGGTGCCGCCGACCCGCTCGATCTCTTCTTCCTGAATCGCGCGCAGGAGCTTCGCCTGCAGCTCGTATTTCAGATCGCCGATCTCATCGAGGAAGAGTGTCCCGCCAGCCGCGAGCTCGAACTTGCCGAGCTGCTGGCGGATCGCGCCGGTGAAGGCTCCCTTCTCGTGGCCGAAGAGCGCGCTCTCGACAAGCTCCTTGGGAATGGCCGCGAGGTTCACGGCCACGAATGGAGCGGTCGGGCGACCTGACTCGCGATGAATCAAGCGCGCGAGCAGCTCCTTGCCGGTTCCGCTTTCGCCGAGGACGAGCACCGTGGCCGAGATCTTCGCAACCTTCTGAATCAGCTCCACGACGCTCCGCGTACTGCGACTCGGGCCGACGACGAACTCCCGATCGTTCTGCTCGGCGACTTCTTCTTTGAGCCGCGTGACGTCCCTGCTCAGGTCCTGACGTTCAGCCGCATTGGCAAACAGCGTGCGGATGCCCTCGGGGTCGACTTCTTTCGAGATGTAGTGATACGCACCGTGCCGCATCGCCTCGATCGCGATGTCGAGCTCCTTCGTATTCGAGATGGCGATCACCTCGACGTAGGGCCAGTTCTCTCTGGCGATCTTCAGCACCTCGAATCCGCTGATGCCCGGCAAGTGAACCTCGAGGAGCATGAGGTCCACGTCCTCCTTCTGCATCATCTGGAGCGCGGCTTCACCCGTCGCGGCTCTGAGCACGCGGTAGTCGCGCCGCAGGGCAGCGGTCAGTACTTCGCGGATCTCCTCGTCGCTGTCGACGACGAGCAGTGTCTTCCGTCGATCTGGAGGCATTGGGAACGGCGAGTATATTATGAGGTTTCGATGGCGAAATCGTTCGATGTCGTGGTGATCGGCGCGGGCACTGGCGGGTACGTCGCAGCCATTCGCGCCGCGCAGCTCGGGAAGACCGTGGCCGTCGTCGAGAAACAGAGTGCGCTCGGCGGCACCTGCTTGATCTGGGGATGCATTCCCACCAAGGCCCTTCTCGAACACGCGCACGCGCTCAAGGTGATTCAGCACGCGGCCGAGTGGGGCGTGACGATTCCGCCAGGCAGCCCTGCCATCAACATGCCGCAGGTGCACGCCCGCAAGGACAAGATCGTCGGCGGGCTCACCAGGGGAGTCGAGTTCCTCTTCAAGAAGAACAAGATCACTTGGGTCAAAGGCACCGCCCGGCTGGCCGGGTCTGGAAGGGTCGACGTGGTCGAAGGTGACAAGCAGACGCTCGAGGCCAGGGAGATCATCATCGCCACTGGTTCGGCGCCGCGTAGCGTGCCCTCTGTGACGATCGATCACACGCGCATCATCACCAGCGATGAGGCCATCCACTTGAAGGAGGTTCCCGGGTCACTTGTCATTCTGGGCAGCGGCGCCGTGGGAGTGGAATTCGCGTCCATCTACCGGCGCTTCGGCAGCGCGGTGACGATCATCGAACTCCTTCCGCGGCTGGTGCCGGTCGAAGACGAGGCAGTGTCTGCGGAGCTCGAGAAGTCGTTCAAGAAGCAGGGCATCACGGTCATGACCGGCACGAAAGTCACAAGGGCCACGGCATCGTCGAGCGGGGTCGCCATCGAGGCCGACACCCCCGATGGCAAGAAGAGCACGATCAACGCGGATGTGCTGCTCGTCGCGACCGGCCGCGGACCGGTGACAACGGGATTGGGACTCGAGGAGGCCGGTATCACACTGGAACGGGGCTACATCAAAGTCGACGAGCTCTATCGCACATCGGTGCCCGGGATTTCAGCCATCGGCGATGTCATCACGCTCGGAACGGGTGTGCATCCACAGTTGGCGCACGTGTCGTCGATGGAGGGGATCATCACGGCGGAGCGCATCGCCGGCCAGCCGGTGCAACCGCTTAACTACGACCACGTACCCGGCTGCACCTATTGCGATCCCGAGATCGGGAGTGTCGGCCTCACCGAAGCCCGGGCAAAGGAGCGCGGCTACGACGTGCGGACAGGTACGTTCCCGTTTGGTGTGCTCGGGCGCGCGAAGATGGCGGGTGAGTCCGAGGGGTTCGTGAAGATCGTTGCCGATAAGAAGTACGATGAAGTGTTGGGCGTGCACATGATTGGACCGCGATCGACGGAGCTGGTGGCCGAGGCGGTACTGGCGCTCCGGCTCGAGTGCACTGTCGAAGAGCTGATCAAAACAATTCACGCGCATCCGACCTTCTCCGAAGCTGTCGGCGAAGCAGCGCATGCAGCTCACGGCGCGGCCATCCATATGTAAGCCTGTAGGCCGTCGTGTTCGGCTTTAGCCGGACTGAGTCGACGTAGTGTCCGGCTTTAGCCGGACCTGGCACCCGAAAGAGTTCTCCATGCCCACACCCGTCCTGATGCCCCAGATGGGCGAGTCGATTGCAGAAGGCACCATCGTGAGATGGATCAAGAAAGTCGGTGACGCCGTCGACCGGGATGAGCCGTTGTTCGAGATTTCCACAGACAAGGTCGACGCCGAGATACCCGCGCCCGCGGCGGGCGTTCTCACCGAGATCAAGGTCAACGAAGGCGAAACCGTTGCCGTGAACAGCGTCGTGGCAACGATTGGCGCCGCGTCTGAAATCTCGAAGCAGGAACCGTTGGGTAGCGCGCCCCCGCCTGCCGCTCCCTCGCTTGATTCTGTTGTTCCGCGTGACGTCGACGCGCCCCCGGCGAAGCCGGCGGCCACGCCGCGCAAGACCAACGGGCGAACCGCCGCCAAGCCCTCCGAGGACGATTCACGCAAGCAGCGTTCGTCGCCGCTGGTCAGGCGCATCGCGCGCGACAACGACGTCGATATCTCGCAGATTCACGGATCTGGTCTCGGCGGGAGAGTGACCAAGAACGACATCCTGGAGTACATCGACTCGGAGACCGGGACTGGGGACTCCTTGGGCGCCGAAGCGCCTGGCGCGAAGGCGGCGGGATCCGGAACTCGGGACACGGGACTCGGGACTCGGGCCGCGGATCCTGGATCCCGCGTCGAGATCAAGCCGCTCTCTGTGATGCGGAAGAAGATTGCCGAGCATATGGTGATGAGCCGCCGGACCTCGGCTCATGTGCACTCGGTCTTCCACGTGAACTTCTCTACCGTCGAGCGAATCCGTCAGCAGAAGAAAGCCGAGTACGAGCAACTCGGCACGAAGCTGACCTACATGGCGTTCATCGCCAAGGCGGTGGTGTCCGCGCTGCGCCGTTTCCCGATTGTCAATGCCTCGCTCGATGGCGATAACGTGATCTACAAGAAAGACATCAACCTCGGGATCGCCGTCGCGCTCGAGAGTGGTCTCATCGTTCCCGTCATCAAGCACGCCGACGAGAAGAATCTCCTCGGGTTGAGTCGCGCCATCGCCGATATCGCGACGCGCGCCCGATCGAAGCAGCTCAAACCCGAGGAAGTTCAGGACGGCACCTTCACCATCACGAATCCAGGTCAGTTCGGATCGCAGTTCGGGATGCCGATCATCAACCAGCCGCAGGTCGCCATCCTCGGTGTCGGCACCATCGAGAAGCGTCCGATCGTCGTCGACGACGCGATTGCGATCCGGACGATGGCGTACCTCACATTGGGCTACGACCATCGACTGGTGGATGGCGCAACCGGCGATCAGTTCATGGCTGAAGTGAAGCAACAACTCGAGAACTTCGATGCCCAATAAAGACACCGGGTGTCATTTCGCCGGAGGGTGTACAGCGAAATGACACCCGGTGTCTTGTCCGCGTTGCGCCAGCTCGAAGTTCGCCGGATGGGCCTGGTCGGATACCAGGAGGCGCTCGAACTTCAGCGTGAACTGGTCGAGGAACGACGGGCGAATCGAATCCCGGATCTGCTCCTGCTGCTTCAACACCCGCCGGTCATCACGCTGGGTGTTCGCAGCGAGACCGCGCGCGCCAACGTCGTGGCCACGAGCGAGCGGCTGGCCGAGCTCGGGATCGAGGTCCACGAGACCGGCCGTGGCGGCGACGTCACGTATCACGGTCCCGGGCAGATCGTCGGCTATCCAATCCTCGACCTGCGGCCGGACCGCTGCGACGTCCACAAGTACGTGCGCGATCTCGAAGAAGTGATGATTCGGACGTGCGCCGACTACGGCATTGCAGCAGGCCGCATCGCCGGTCTGACAGGGACGTGGGTCGGGGCAGAGAAGATCGGCGCGATCGGCATCCGCATCTCGCGCTGGATCACGAGTCATGGATTCGCGTTCAACGTCCGGACGGATCTCGATCATTTCAAGCTGATCGTTCCGTGTGGCATTTCGGATCGCGGCGTGACGTCACTCGAGCGGCTGACAGGACGAACGATTGCGCTCGATGCAGTGGAAGATGCGCTTGTTCGCCGGTTCTCTGAGGTATTTGAAAGGCGTGCCGCGTAGTGCCGCAGTCGCTGTTGCGAAATCCTGTTTCCGTATGCGCCGCCGCGCTGGCGGCCAGCGTTTTGTTGGCGGACTGTGCGCTGCGGAGCGCGCGACTCCAGGATTACGGCATCCCCCCATGTGAAAAAGGTACAGAAAGCGACCTTCTCTCCGCCGCTGCCCTTCAGTGCTGGTTCTCGGCAACGAATGGACGCTGGCGCACGCTTGGCCACCAGTCTCACCTGGAGGCGCTGGTGGTCGATGTCGAGGCGCGGCAGGCTCGCGACGACGCGCACGAGATCGCCCGCCGTTTCGTCGAGAGCACGTTCGCGAGCGCGTATTCCGAGATCCTCGTGTACGTCCGGCCGGATCCAAGCAATCGGAGCAACAGCGTCCGTCGCGTTCGCTGGACGACGAGTGGTACGTTCGAAACGCTCGACTTCGCCAGTGCCGACAGCGATTCGCCGCTCGCAGTGCAGTCTGCAGTCGGAGGTCGATAGCTGACACGCAGGCAGGTGCGGCGAAATTCCCACGGGCTGCGAGAAAATCAACCCGATCTCGAAAAATCCACGCTGCACGTGCGACAGCCGGCGATCACAAGAAGCTCGCTGCACACTACCGGGCACACGCAACCGAGCACGAAGCTGACGCC
>Ga0207643_10000563_pt1 | contig 23611 bp, 28 predicted proteins | sample KBSMisM62_FD_184313 | JGI IMG/M metagenome (GOLD analysis project Ga0207643, IMG submission 184313) | Miscanthus rhizosphere microbial communities from Kellogg Biological Station, Michigan, USA - KBS Miscanthus M6-2 (SPAdes) (version 2) | ecosystem: Host-associated > Plants > Roots >...
GTCGGGACGGCATGTTCACCACCGTCTCCCCCAACCGCATGTCCGAGGCGATCGTCGACCAGATCAAAACCCTGATCCGGACCAACCGCCTGCGCCCCGGCGACCGCCTCCCCTCCGAACGCGAACTCTGCGAACGCATGGGCGTCAGCCGCGTCACCGTCCGCGAAGCCCTCCGCATCCTCGAAGCCGGCGGCCTCGTCGAGATCCGCGTCGGCGCCCGCGGCGGAGCCTTCGTCACCACCCCCTCCTCCGAACGCCTCGGCGCCGGCCTCGCCGACCTCATCCAACTCGCCCCCGTCACCGCCGTCGACGTCACCGAAGCCCGCCTCGTCTTCGAACTCGGCATCATCCCGATGCTGGTCGAGCGGGCGACCGACGAAGACATCGCCGGCCTGCGCGAGCTCACCCGGGAGCACATCGCGGCCCTGCGCCGCGGGGAATACACGATGGCCAAGTCGGCCGAGTTCCACAACCGGGTGGCGGCCTGCACGCACAACCGGGCGATCGAGATGCTGATGCACTCGTTCCACGGTCCGCTGCTCATGTCGCTTCGCGAGGCCGCGACGGCGGCGCCGCTGATGGGCCAGCGCGGCGTCTACGAGCACCGCGACTTCGTCGAGGCGATCGCGGCCAGGGACGCGGCCAAGGCGACCGAGATCATGCACCGCCACCTCAGCCGCACCGCCAAGCGCCTGGCCCGCGCCGCCGAAACGCCCGCGGAGTAGAGCCGGTCTCACCCGCGAAGACGGACCGAGAGGCAGGTCACGCAGCCTTCGAGCTTCTCGAACTCGGTGATCGGTGTAGTGACAACAGTGAGTCCGCGTTCCTCGAGGAGCAGAGAGGTTCGCGGCGCGCCGGCGGACATGACGACGGTGGTGGGGTCGAGCACGACAACCGCGCACCCGGCCGCCTCCGGGACGGGAAGAAGACTCGGGAACAGGCTCGTGTCGTCGACCAGCGGCTCGTAGCCGACGATCGTGCCGTCCGGTAGCGCGGTCACCGCGGATTTCAGGTGAAGCACTGTGGTGACCGGAACTTCGACCACTGTCCAACCCCGAGGTTCGAGGAGGTGACGAAGCTGGCCGATCCCTTCGGCGTTGGTCCGGCTGGAGGCGCCTACGTAGACAGTGCGGCCGACTTTGAGGACGTCGCCTCCGTCGAGCGTGCCGGGTGCGGTGATCGCCACTTTCTCGAGGCCGAGCCTTCCGGCGGCCGAAGCAGCGGTAATCGCCTCACCGCGACGGCTCGCCGCGCCGGCACGGCAGACCACCACGAGGTCGTCGAACGCGACCAGGGCGTCCTCGATGAAGACCCCGTCCGGGCAACCGTCTGCCGGCTCGATCTCTACTATCGTCCACCCGCGCGATCGGAAGGCATCGACGTACTGTTCCCATTGCGTCAAGGCGAGGGCCGCGTCGACGGGCACCCGGTCCACGTGCGTCAACTCCGCACGGCTCAGATCCGGCGCGGGACGACGGACCAGGAGCCGGGGCACCCGCCGAACGTATCAGCGCGGCTAACGGCACGGACTTGACTCTCGCGCGGGCCGCATCCGACGACGAAAGGCCACGCACGAGCTCGGCAACAGCTATGGCATCCATCGCTGCTCGTCACCACCTGTGGCCGTCCACGCCGTCCGCGTCCGAGCTCCGCTGTTGTGCTGCGCGGTAGCGCCGGATCCAGTCGGCGTTGACCGCATCGGCCTGCCTGCGCTGCCATGCTGCGGGTCGCCAGGTCGTGGGCAACTCGATGCCGAGGTGGTCGAGGATCCCGTGGACAGCCTGGCGAGGGTTCCCGGTCACATCCTCGTACGTCACCGAGTGGGGTTCGACGCCCTGCTCCGCGAACCAGGTGCTCCAGGCCGCGTTGTGCTCCCTGATCGTCCGCACCAGATCGGCAACCTGGCCGAAGTCGAAGCGGGCCAGCGCCGCGGACCTGTCGCCTTCCTGCCAGTAGCCGGTCTGCTCGGCGCGGGCCCAGGACACCGCCTGGCCGACGACATCGTCCCGGCCCAGGTGCACCATCCGCAGCGGCCCGAGGGCATCGACGAGAACGTCAAGGTCACGACGAGGCGGAGACTCGTCAAGACCGTCGACGATCCGCTCCATCGTGCCCCACATGACCCGTGCGGCGAAGACACCATTCGGCGTGCTGCCCGCACCCCTGACGGCTCGGACGAACCAGCGGTAGTCGAAGGACCCGTCGCCGGCCACCGGGACCCCGAGCCGACGAGCCCACGCGTGCTCGTCCGGTTGCCGGAAGTAGGACTCCGGACGCCCGGCCACACCGGTCGACGTGAGCAGGCCGCACAGCAGCGTGCTTCCGGTCCGCGGCGTGCCGCACAGCAGGTACGACAGCGGACCGGCCACGCGCACAACCTACGACCCGCCCGGTCGGTCCTGGACCGGTTTTCGTCCCGCCGAGGCGACCCGCCAGCCCGAGGCCGGCATGGGGGTGCGCGCTCACTCGCTCCTGGTGAAGGTCAGGTGCGTGACGCCGCTCGGGGTCGAGACCGCCTCGATGTCGTAGTCCTTCTCGAGCCCCTCCAGGCCGTCCCAGACCCTGACCCCGCGTCCGAGCACGATCGGCACCTGAACGAGGTGCATGTGATCGACGAGTCCGGCGGCCAGAAACTCGCGTACGACGGTCGCTCCGCCACCGATGCGCACGTCCCGGCCGCCGGCTGCTTCTTGGGCGGTCCGCAGCGCCTCGGCAGGGGATGCGTCCAGGAAGTGGAAAGTGGTGCCACCCTCCATCTCGATCCGTGGCCGCGGCCGGTGGGTGAGCACGAAGGTCGGCGTGTGGAACGGCGGGTTCGGGCCCCACCAGCCCGTCCAGTCCGGATCGTCCTGCCAGCCGGGCGGGCCGAACTTGTTGGCGCCCATGATCTCGGCGCCGATGCCGGGCTCGTGGCGCTCCGCGAAGGCGTTGTCCGCTCCGACGCTCCCGCCCGGCTTTGCCCAGAACCGGGTGGCGAACATCCATTCGTGGAGCCGCTCGCCGGCGTGGCCGAAGGGTGCTTCGGCCGACTGCGGCTCCCCGGTAGCGAAGCCGTCGAGCGAAATGGACAGGTTATGGATACGCGTGCGAGACATCGCTGTGCTCCTTAGGACGAGCTGCCCGTGATGCACCAGCATGGATCATCACCTTCATCACCCGGCCGGCTGGGATCCGCTCTGCCGTGGAGCGGCTCATCCCCTGCCGCAGTCCGGGCTCCGTAGCGACCCCACGGTCGAGCCGGTGGACTTCCGGCAGGAGCAGAACGGCCGCGTCGCAGTCACCGTGCGGCAGGTCGTCCGCGACCTCGCTGGCGCGGTGATCGCGCAAGGGCACGTCGTGCACGTGTACAGATTCGCGGACGGACTGGTCCACGACATGGAGATCCGTTCCTGACCACCGCTGCGCGACGTCCCTTGGAGGTTGCCACGATGAGCGACCCATACTCGGCCTGGCCGTCGCCATGGGTCAGGTGGGGTTCTCGATGTCGTGTGGTGGCTTGTTCTCCAAGCAGCAGCGGATGAAGTCCTGGATGACAGGATTGGTGTCGGCCGCCGGCGGCCAGGCGACGCCGACCTGGCTGGGGCTGATCCCGGTGACCGGCCGGTAGGTGACGCCGGGGCGTGCGTAGTACCGGGCGGCGGACTCGGGTGCGAGGGCGATGCCGCCGCCATTGGCGATCGCGGCTAACCAATCGTCGGGCTGACCGCTGTCGGTGACGGCGCCGATCCGGACCGGGTGACCCTCGCGCTCGTCGGCGGCCAGCCACCAGTCGCGCCACGCTCCGGTTTCGGCGGGGGCGGCGACGAACGGCTCGTCCCACAGGTCGCGGAAGGGGATGTGGTCGCGCGCGGCGAGCCGGTGGCCGGCGGGCAGCGCTACGTACCGAGGCTCTGTGATCAGCACCTCGACCCGGAAGTCGGCCTGGCCGGGGAAAGGCAGCCGCAGCAGGGCGACATCGGCGTCGCCGCTGGCCAGCCCGGCGGTGGGGTCCGTCCAGGAGGCAGCGCGCATCTCCACCCGCCAGCCCGGCCGGCGGCGGGTGAAGGCGGCGATGATCTGCTGGGTGGCCTCGTTGGCGGCGCCGGCCAGGAATCCGACCCGGAGCACTCGGCCGGCCTGGCTGGCCGCGCTTCTGGCCTCTCTCAACGCCTGATCCCAGCCGGCCAGTACGGCGGGGACCCGGTCGGCCAGCGCCTGCCCTGCCGCGGTGAGCGTCATCCCGGCACGGGAGCGGGTGAACAGCCGGACTCCCAGCTGGCTCTCCAGCCGCCGAACCTGCTTCGTCAGCGCCGGCTGTGAGACGAACAGCCCCTCCGCCGCACGACTGAGATTCCCTTCCCTGGCCACGGCCGAGAAATAGCGCAGCAGGCGGGTGTCGACATCCATGCCACCAGGTTATGGATCCATGTATTGGACCCCGGCTGCGCAGCCCGGCGAGGCTTGATTCCGGAGCGGGCGCACCCTTCGCCAGGCGGTCCACCAAGGCGACGAGGAACCGCACGCCCGTCCCGGACAACGCCAAGGAGGTCGATCCCCGTGCTCGCGGCCTACGTCACGTGCACCTGCCTCGCCGCGCTCGCCTGCGCCTACGCCGTCTACCTGAACCTCACGCAGGCCAGCTTGATCACCGATACCGCCCAGCGGCTGGATATCCCCCGGTCGCTGACGGTCCCGTTCGCGATCCTTCTCGGCTCGGCCGCCGCGGGGCTACTCGCCGGCCTCGCGGCCCCGGGGCTCGGGACCGCCGCCGCGGCTGGACTGGTCGCATACTTCCTCATCGCCGTGGCCGCCCACCTGCGAGCGCATGACTTCCAGCTTGCCTGGCCGCTCATCTACCTCTCACTCGCGGCTGCCGCGCTGGCCACGGGCCTTGCCCAGCACGGCCCCCTCGGCTGACGCATCGACTGTGGATGCGGCTGTTCGGTCAGCAGGGCTGCCCTGAAGGCTGGCCCGGAGGACCTACCGCGGCGGCGTGGGACCGCGCTGTGCTGAGCCTCCACCGCACCAGCAGGAGGCACGAGATGACCGAGACGACGCCGAAGATCCGAGACTTCCCGCCGGCGCCGCGGGACTTCGACCCGCTGACGGCGAGCAGGACCGACCTGCTGCGGCACGGGCTGCCGCAACGTCCCGCCGAGCCGGGGGCGGCCGCCCTGTGGGACGAGCGCGCGCGGCGCTACCGCGGCTTCGAGCACATCCGGCCGGAGCTCGTCCCCGCCGAGAGGACCGCGGAGGTCGTCGCCGCCGGTCTGCAGCTGTCCACCGTCGAGTCGTGCGGCTACGAGCTGCTTTTCGCCGCCGCGCCGATCACGATCGCCTCAGGGCGGTGGACGGTGCCGAACCTGGCGTACAACCCCGCACCGAGCGGGCTGTCGAACCTCTTCCACACATTCTTCGGCCTCGGCTTCCTCGACGTCCACGTCGAGATGTCCGTGGACGCCGGGCAGAACGTCACGAGCAGCCTGTCGACGCACGTCGGCGCCGTGGCGAACTTTCCCGTACGGCCCGGCGACACGATCAGCGCCACCCTGTGCCTGCAGACCGACACCGCCGGCACCGCCGCGTACTTCCTCGCGAACGAGACGACCGGCCAGGCCACGAACTTCTCGGTGCCCACCGGCTTCCCGCCTGCGCACCGGATCAATGCGGGGGTCTCCCGTGGCAACCACTTCAACGGACCGCCGGAGCCGCTGGCCCGCTTCGGCCTCGTCTACTTCGACGACCTCAACGCCTTCGCCACCAGCGGGCAGCCCAGGCTTCTCGACGGCACCCCGACCAGCATGACGGAGCTGAACGGGACCGTCCTCGCGCAGCCGGAGCGGCTCACCGACTTCACCTTCAAGGCGGTCCACGCCTGACGGCGCGAGCACCAACGGCGGCCCGCCCCGCGACACCGGCCGTGAACCGCCGACGTGTCTCTGGCACAGCCTCTCCGTACAGGTCCACGATCTTGGGGGAACCTCAGCTTGTCGGTTGCTCGCCGACCGGAGACAGGGTTGCGAGGAGGTGCGCATGAGCACGCCGGCATCAGGTCCGAAAGCGCCCGCCCTCGTGCCAGGAAATGATCGTGGCGGGCGGGTCGGTGAGGTGATGTCCGCCGACGGCGTCCCGGTGCGGTATGCGGTGTACGGCGGCGGCCTGCCCGCGATCGTGTTCGTCCACGGTTGGTCGTGCGACCGCCGGTATTGGCTGGGCCAGGTGGACCATTTCGCCGCCCGGTTCACGGTCGTGACCGTCGACCTGGCCGGCCACGGCGAGTCGGGAACCGATCGACGAAGGTGGACCATGCCCGCCTTCGGTGCGGACGTGGCCGCCGTCGTGACCGGGCTCGACCTGCCCGAGGTCGTGCTGGTCGGTCACTCGATGGGCGGCGACGTCATCGTCGAGGCGGCGCGCCGGCTCCGCCCACGGGTACGCGGGCTGGTCTGGGCGGACGTCTACCGCAGCCTCGACGAGTCCGGGTCGAACGCGGGGACCGAGGAGGAGATCGCGGCGTTCATCGCGCCGTTTGAAGCCGACTTCGGTGCCGCCACCCGGGCCTTCGTTCGGCGCATCGCCGGCGCGGACACCGACCCGGACCTGGTTGATCGGATAGCCGACGACATGGCCGCCGCACCACCTCAGATCGCCCTGGACGCCATGCGGCACGCCATTACCAACGAGCAGGCCGCGATCGCCGGCCTGCGGCAAGCCGCCGTACCGGCCGTGGCGATCAACCCTGGAAGTCCACCCACCGACATCGAGTCACTCGCCCGCCACGGCATAGCGACGGCAGTGCTTCCGGCCGTCGGGCACTTCCTGATGCTGCAAGACGCCTCGGGATTCAACCAGCTCCTCGACAAGGTCATCGAGGACTTCCTGACCCGGTAAACGACAGTCAACCTGCGGCCCCGGACCCCGTGTCAACCCACGCCGAGGCCTCAGCCGAATCAGCCACCCGCTCCGCGGCGGGAGTTGAGCGTCCCGCGGAGAGCGGCAGAGTCATCCGGCGGCGGACGGCGCGGCGCATGCGGTAGTGCTCCCGGCGGGGGCGATCGTGGCGGCTCTGAGGTGCTCAGTCGACGCCGGTGCTGCCGTCGGTCTGCTCGCGCAGGATGTCCGCGTGGCCGGCGTGTCGCGCGGTCTCCTCGATCATGTGAACGTAGATCCACCGCACGGACACCGATCCGAGCTGCGGGCGCACCACCGTCTCCTCCAGGTCGAACCGCGCGGCGACCGCCCGCGACTCCGCACAGGCTCGCCGGTAGTCCTCCAGCACGCCCTCGACCGTGTCGTGCGGACCCGGACCCCAGCCGTCGTCGGCCGGAACGCCGAGCTGGTCCGGGGACCGACCGCCCAGGACCATCCCGAACCACTCCCGTTCCACTGCCGCCAAGTGCTTCACCAGGCCCAGCAGCGTCGTCCTCGACGGGACCAGCGACCGGCGCGCGTCCAGCTCGGCCACACCGGCCAGCTTGCGGGCGACGGCCCCACGGCACAGCTCCAGGAACCCCTCGAGCACCTCTCGCTCGGTGCCGGTGAGCACCGTGAGGTCGGGCGGCACGGCGGCAGCAGCGTCGTCCATGTCGGCGCACGCTAGCCGACCCTCCCGTCGTCGTCCCGACCCACAGCGGAGTCCGCGACGGCGCACTCCGGCTGAGGGCGACGCCCTCTGGGGCTACCGTCTGCGGATGGGCGCCCTGGCGGTGGACGGCTACCGGATCGAATCCCTGACCATGCAGACGTGGGACGCGTTTGCGGATCTCGCCGAACGGCACAACGGCGTGTGGGGTGGGTGCTGGTGCACGTACTTCCACCTCTACCCGGATCCCACGGAGGAGCGCCGGGCGCTCGGCCATCGCGAGTTCAAGCGGCGTCTGGTCGAGGCCGGCCGTGCGCACGCCGCCCTGGTTTTCGACGGTGACGTCGCGGTCGCCTGGGCCCAGTTCGGGACGGTTCCAGAGCTGCCGAACATTCACCACCGCAAGGAGTGGGAAAAGGGCGTCGCCCAGATGCCGGACTACCGGATCACGTGCCTGTTCGTCGACCGCGGCTACCGTCGTGCGGGAATGGCCGCGGTCGCCGTTCGCGGTGCGCTGGCGCTGATCGCCGCGGAAGGAGGCGGCCTCGTCGAGGCGTACCCGCACGACCTGCCCGAGGGCAAGAAGACCTCGGCTTCGTTCCTCTACAACGCCACCCGGACCATGTACGAGCGGCTCGGGTTCAGCTACCAGCGATCGAAGGGTAAGGGCAACTGCGTGATGAGCGCGGTCGTCCCGGCCGCCACCGCGTGACAGCTCGCGCGCCTGCTCTGCGTGGTGGCCAAGGTGTCCTCGACGTCGACCGGCGTACGACCATCGATTCCGCCGTCCTCGGTCCAGAAACCGATCTGTGCGCGGCCGTGATCCACGCCAGAGCCTCGGCAGTGTCCACCCGGTACGAATATGTGTGGCCGGAGCAGATGGAATTGGCGACGAACGAATTGACCGCGAGGACGATGTTGGTGCCGCCGAGCAGTTTCGGCTCACCGGAATCGCCGAAGCAGGTGCCACCTTGTTGGAGTGCAGCGTGATGAACTCGTCGCTGATCGAGTCATTTCTGACGATCAGCGTGGTCGATGCGAAGAACCGGGTCGCTTCCCCGGCGCTTCTTGCACGGACCTCCACACGGCCCGCCGCCGTTGACGAAGTTCTGCACCACGTAACCGACGAGGTCCACCGTGGTGCCCATGGGCAGGGTGTCGACGAGACCCAGGGACGGCAGGGCAGCGTACTGGCCCATCGTCGGCGCCCGTAAACGAGACCGTGGGCGACCTTTACCGCGACTTGAGATGACTGGTGACGGAAACGGGGGATGAAGCGATGCGCCATGGCTGGATTTACACCGCTCGTGAGCGTGGTCGTCCCTACCCGTGACCGGCCGGCGCGAGAGCTCCGCGCCTTCGTCCCGGTGGCGATCAGCGTCGGAGTGATCATGCTCGATCGGGCCGGTCGGATCGCGAACGCATGTGGCCGAGGGCTCTGAAAGCGCGGGAGGACGATGATGCCGACCTGGGACGTCGAAAGATGGCTCACGGACAACGACCGGATCCGTTCCCGCACCACACATGACCTGGTGGGCCTGTTCGAGGCCGTCCAGCCACTGCGCAACCTCTCGACCCGGCGGCTCCTCGACATCGGTTGCGGTTTCGGCGGCTTGGCGAAGCTCGTCGGAGAAAGCATCGGAGCCGTCGAGGTACATGGGTTGGACATCGACCCTCAAGTGTTCGACGAGGCTCGCTCGAAGGGTGTCGAGGCTGTGCTGGTCGAGGCCGGGAAAGCTGCACTTCCGTACCCGGACGAGCACTTCGACGTGATCATGACCCTCGGCATCATGGACCAGATCCCCGCCTTCGATGGTCTGTTGCGCGAGATCAATCGAGTACTCGTTCCGGGCGGGCACGTGCTGGTCTCTCTTCCCAACCTGGCGAGCTGGCACAACCGGATGTTGATGCTGCTCGGCTATCAACCGCGCGACGTGGAGATCTCCCGAGAGGTTCTGGTCGGGGTGCCGGCGCGTTATGCCGGGCATGAACCGGACGGCCACATTCACGTTCCGACCGTGCGCGCGTTCAGCGAACTGATGGAGCACCACGGATTCGCGCGGGTGAAACTGACCGGAGGTAGACCGCTCGCGCGGTCGGTCCATCCGGTGCTTCGGATCCTCGACGCGGTGCTGACCCGCCGAGTCTCACTCGCCCGCCGCTTCTACTACCTCGGCTCCAAACAACGGATCCGACCGGCCGCCGCCGAAACTCCGAGCCTCCCGTCGGGCCGGTGACAGCATCGGACCAGTCAACGAAAGGCTGGCGGCTCGAGGAAGTTGACCTGGAACTCGCAGCTCGCGTGCGGCCCGTTGTCGATCTTGCCGCGAGCGGTACACCGTCGATCTTGACCGTACCGTTGGCACCGGGCGGATCTGCCGGAGCGGCGGCGAGGGCGATCGTACGATTCCGACACTCCCGAGCCCGCAGGCAGCTGCCGCGGCGACGACCGCCACTGAGCGGGCCGAGCGAGCGCAGACCGGCTGGCGCTTCCACAGGAGGCGCCAGCCGGCCCAGGTCGGGCTTACAGGACGGTGTCGAGCTGCCGTGGGACCGTACCCATCTGCACCCCCGAGTAAGGGGCAGCGCAGCGAGCGTCCGACGGCTCACGTTCACACCGTGAAGCGCGAGTTCACGTCGTCACGCGTGGGTCACGGATTGGTCACGACGTCCTGTGAAGGATGGCGAGCAGCATGGTAGGACAGGAGGCTCCGACATGACCGAGACCCTCGAGATCACTCCAACCGATCAACTCGACTTCATGGAGCTGGACGACGAAAGCGCCGAGGTGCTACCGAGCCGGGAGACCATGTGCTGCTGGCACTACTGCCATCCCGTCTACTACTGCTACCCGGTCTACTGCGTTCCCAGCTGGTGCTACGGCTGAGGCACGGGGCCATCGACCACCGTGCAGCTCGCCGGCCAACCGGTCTGCCGGGTGAGGGAACACCGCTGTTCGCAGGGGAGCAAGCCGAGCGATAGTAGAGGGGTTCTAGGCTCGCCAAGGTGACCGATCGGCGGCTGGACCTCGTGCTGCACGGCGCTACTGGGTACGTCGGTCGGCTGACCGCTCGACACCTGGCCGAGCGGGCGGGTGGCCTGCGGGTCGGCCTGTCCGGCCGTTCCGAGCAACGACTTCGAGCGGTGCGGAACGAGCTCGGCGTGGATTGGCCGCTGCTCGTCACCGATGCCAGCGACCGGGCTTCGGTGGTCGAGTTGGCCGCGGCGTCCGCGGTGGTCGCCACGACCGTGGGGCCTTACCGGAGACACGGCCTGCCGCTGGTCGAGGCCTGTGCCGAGTACGGCAGCTCGTACTGTGACCTGACCGGCGAGACGCTGTTCGTCCGGGCCAGCGCGGACGCTGCGCACCAACGGGCAGTCGCCACACGGGCCCGGATCGTGCACTCGGCCGGGTTCGACTCGGTGCCGTCGGATCTGGGTGTCTGGCTGCTGCACGACAAGGTCCGGGCGGACGGCGCCGGCACGCTCGGGGAAACCGTCCTGGTGCTGGTCTCGGCCCGCGGGGGCGTCAGCGGCGGCACCGTCGAATCGGCGCGGGGTGTCGTCGAGGACATGTCCGACCCGGCGCAGCGCCGCATTCTCGCCGACCCGTACGCGCTCAGCCCCGACCGCGGCGCGGAACCGTCCGGTGCGGGCGAACTCGATCCGCTGCTGCCGGGCCGGGACCCGCTGCTGCACCGATGGGTAGCGCCCTACCCCTTCGGGCCGCACAACAGCCGGATCGTACGGCGTAGCAACGCGCTACTCGGCCACCGCTACGGGCCCCGCTTCCGGTACCGGGAGCGGCTGGCGATCGGCGGCGGTCCGGCCGCTCCGGTGCTCGCGGGCCTGGTGACCGCCGGGATGGCCGCCTTCGTGGCCGGCATGCGGCTGCCGCTCACCCGGACGCTGCTGAACCGGTTGCTGCCCGCCGCCGGACAGGGACCCTCCGAACGCACCCGCGCCACCGGGCACTTCCGGGTCGAGGTGCACACCGTCACCAGCACCGGTGCCCGGTACGTGGCGACGGTTGCCGCGGACTCCGATCCGGGGTACGGCGCCACGGCGGTGATGTTCGGTGAGGCTGCGCTCTCGCTCGCGCAGGATGACCTGACCGCGCCCGGTGGCGTGCTCACCCCGGCCGCGGCGCTGGGTGGCCAGCTGGTGAACCGGCTCCGTGACCGCGGTCTCGAACTGTCCGTCCACCGGTACTGACACCCGCCCCCGACGGCCGACACCTTCGGACAGGTGGAAGCCTGCCGGCGGTCCTGTGCGTGCTGCCTGCGACCGCGCCAGCCGGCTCAGGACGGATCTGCTGGCGAGGTGTCCTCGGCCTGCTTGGCCGCAGCCTTCAAGTCCTGGGCCGCGGCGTCGTCGATCGCCGACTGAACGATCCACTGAGCCCGCCCGAGAGCCTCCCGGATCTTGACCGCACCGGGATCGGAGACCAAGGCGAGGACTCCGGAGTGGCCGGGCACCAGAGCGGTGGTGAGCATGTCCTCGAGTTCCTTGCGGTGGTGCCGCTGCCGCAGACCCCCGACCGCTGCACCGCCGGCGCCCAAGACCGCCGCCGAGGCGAGCAAGGAGGGCGGGAAGATGATGCCGACGATCGCGCCGCCGACCGCTCCCCACGCCAGCCCCCGCCGGGTGCTGTGGTCGGTCGCCTTCTGGACCTCGACCTTGCCGTCCGCTCCGCGGCGGACGACGACGACACCTTCGACCTTTACGGTCGCGCCGTCTTCCGCGTCCTTCAGGCCCTCGTACGCCTGCCAGGCATCGTCGAGCTTGGGGAAGTCAGCCGCGAGCAGGGTGTAGGCGCCGTCGCTGATCGCGAGAACCTGTGGTTCGGAAGACGACGAAGACGAGGGGTCGGACACGGGAACCTCCACCATGTGCTGCTGGGTCGTCGACGTGAGTCGGGCCAAGGTGATCACCTGGTAGCTGCTCGATCCTCACCCGCAGCGGATGACCAACCCCCGTCGTTCCGGGTAGTCCCGACCGAGGCGCGAGGCGACCCACTCCCCTGTCGCCGCCTCACATCCGCGCCCGCAGCACGTCGACTTCGCAGCCCGGCGCAGCCGGGTCGAAGCCGTGCTCGGCCAGCCAGCGGACGGCCAGCAGGCTGCGCAGCGACCACCACGCGACGACCACGTCGCGGTCGACGCCGGTGCCGTACCCGGCGACCACGTCGGCGAGATGCTCCTCGAAGCCGAGCGTCAGGCAGGCCAGGTCGAAGTGGGCGTCGCCCCGGCCGGCCTCCGACCAGTCGAGCACGCCGGTGACCTCGTCTCCGTTGGTGAACACATGGGCGACCTGCAGGTCACCGTGCATGAACACCGGCTCGTACGGCCGGAGCGCGGTCTCGGCGATCTCGCGGTTGCGGATGACCAGGTCGGCGGGGAGCACGTCGTTCGCGACGAGCCACGCGCATTCGCCGTCGAGCTGCTCGGCCAGCCCGTCGAGCTTCCGGCTGGACCAGGGCGGCAGCGGCGCGTCGTGCAGCCGCCGTACGGTCGCCCCGGCCGACGCCCACGCCGCCGGCGACGCGCCCGACGGCCGGCCGAGGCGGGCGATGGCCGCCCCCGGCAAGGCGGCGAGCGCGAGCACGGGCGGCTTCCGCCACAGGACCTCGGGGGTCGGCACCGGCGCCAGGGCCATCGCCTCGACCTCGATGTCCGTGTTGGTCTGGTCGCCGTCGACCTTGAGGAACACACCACCGACGCGCAGGGTCGCTCGCTCGGCATGAGCGACGACGACCTCGACCTCGTCCACGCCGCCCATCCTCCCGGCCTGCGGATTTGCGTTCCACCCGACAGCGCGCCCGACAGCCCTCTCCGCGTCACACGACGCGCCGCAGAGAAAGAACGCGCGCTCGGGGCGTCGGGGGCCGCGTGGCATTCTCATGGCCACACCTCGCGCGGGAGCTGCCATGCCACCGACCCTGAAGCACGGCAAGATCTGCCATGTCGAGCTGCCTGCGACCGACCTCGAGCGCTCCGCCTCCTTCTACGAGCGGGTGTTCGACTGGCACGGACGCCGTCACCCGGGCGGCGCGATAACGTTCGACGACTCGACCGGCGAAGTCAGCGGCCACTGGGTACCGGGTCGGGCGCCGGCCGATCCTGGCGTGCTCATCTACATCTGGGTCGACGACATCGACGTCGCGATCGACCGCGTCCGCGCTGAGGGCTGCGAGATCGTGCAGGGCGTCGGTGCCGACCCCGGCGAGCTCACCGCCCGCTTCCGCGACCCCGGCGGCAACATCATCGGCCTGTACGAAGAGCCCCGCGACTGAGCCTCCACCGGCGGCCGTGTGCCGGCGGTGGGGACGTGCGGCCTCCTGAAATGCATCCGGGAAGAGCCCTCGTGACTGATCCACCCCCGTCAGCACAGCTTTCGCGGCTCATCCTGCTGCAGCTCGACATGCTGGCGGCCAGACCCGCACGTGCGTCGCTTCCGGGCCTTGACGAGCCACGTCATGTGCTGCGGACCCGGCGGTTCCCGGACTGACCCGTCCCTGGCCCTGTCCTTGCCGGGGACGGGGATCCGTTCCCCGGACTCATGTGTGGGCGGACCGCCCCTGGCACGGGGGGACCAAGGGCGGGCCGCTGGACCGGCAGGGTACTCGCCGGTAACTAATCGGCAACCCGCGGAAGCCGGCCCGCCCGCCCCCCGTGCGGGCGGGACCGCGCGCGTCGGTGTTGGCGGATCGGCTACCGGGAACGGCACGTAGTCGGCAGCGCCAGCGCTCAGGCTGTGTGAAGTCTGAACTCGTTGCGGTCCGGGTCGGCCAGCTCGATGCCGTCAGGCAGGTCGGAGAGTCGGGTCGCACCGAGCGAGACCAGTCGTTCTGCCTCGCCGGTGGGGTCAGCGGTGACGAGGTCGAAGCGCTGCCGGTTCCTTCCTGTTCTGGGTTCCACCGGCGGGCCGCCCCATGAGTCCCACGAGATCTTGGTACCGCCGAGCGGCGACTGGACCGCGGTCTGCTCGTTCTCGTCCCACACCAGCGGCCAGCCCAGCGCGTCACGCCAGAAGAGGCCGACGTCACGGGTTCCGTCACAGGTGACCTCGCCGAGGTAGCCGGTGCCGGCCAGGTAGTTGTTGCCCGGCTCGATCACGCAGAGCTCGTTGCCGCCAGGGTCTGCCAGGACGACGTGCGGGTCGTCGGGCCCTTGGCCCACGTCGAGGTGGCGGCCGCCGAGTCGCAGCGCCGTTTCGACGGTTCGCTGCTGGTCCTCGCGGCTGCTGCTGGTCAGGTGCACGTGCAGCCGTGGCCGGCCGACCTGCTTGCCGTCGGAGGCTTCGAAACGAAGCCCGACCTGCAGCTCGTCACCTGGCACCAGCACGCCACCGGGCTCTGCGAGCATCTGTCGGTCGAGCAACCCGGCCCAGAACGCCGCCACCGCGTCCGCATCGGCCACCTCGAAAGTCACCGCTTCGAACCGCAGGGCCACCTCTGCACCCTAGGCCCGGGCGGCGACGTACGATCACTGACCGCGGCAGCGACATCGGCCTCCTCGACGGCTGCATCGCTCGGCAACAGGTGCTGCCCGGCCAGCCAGTTCCTCAGCGCGACCACGCCGATCAACCACACGCCGCGGAACGCGCTCGTCCCTCTCCGGCTGGCTGACCCTGTTGGCCTTCGTGCGCGCCTTCCCGATCGGATCCCCGGTGTACGGGGACTTCAGCGCACCGGCCCAGGTCGCGATCCTCGTCGGGCAGATCGTCGTCCCGTCGCTCGGCGGCCCGCTGCTCGGTGTCGCGCTCGGCCGATGGATCATGTTCGTGTTGAGTTGGCCGCCGCAGCCGCGTTCACCCTCGACGAGCCGGCCAGCCAGGTCGTCGACGTGACGCCGACCGGACCCCTCCGGCGCACCGGCATCCGGGCTCTGGCATTGCTGGCCCCGGTCGCCGCCGGCACGGTGCTCATCCTGGCCGGCGCGCAGCGCGGTCTCGCCCTGCCCTGGGCGGCGACCGCACTCGCGCTCGGCGGCAACGTCGTGCTGGGATTCACCGTGGCCTGCCTGGCCCGCACGCGTACCGGTGAGCCGGGGGCGGCGGCCGCTGTCGCCCTGATCCTGATGGCGCCGAGTCTGGTGCCGGCTGTGGCCCGCCGGGTGAGTACCTTGCCCACCTCCGGTGGCGCCGGGCTGTCGTCGAACACCGTCTGGTGGACCGTTCTGGCCCTGTGCATCACGGCCTTCGCCGTGTCGGTCAACGGCCAGCTCCTGCCTCACAGGTAGCCGTTCACCACGGTGACATCTCGCGGTCGGAGTGCCCGGACCCCCTGCCGTCGCCACCGTCCGGTCAGCCCCGGCCAGCTCCACTTCTGCCGGTGGTCACCGACCGTGTCGGACGTTGGGCACATCGTCCCGGCGCACAATCGGGACGAGGCTTGGGGAAGGACTCCGATGACCTACATCGCGGTCAGCGGGCTGAGCCATGTCGGTCTCGTCCGCGACAACAACGAGGACAGCCTCGTCATCGGGCCGTGGACGCTGTGTGGGACGGAGACGGACAGCCCCCAGACCCTGGTCTTCCCGGTCGGTACGCCGGTCGTCGTGGCGGTTGCGGACGGGCTCGGCGGTCACCCCGGAGGCGACCTCGCCAGCTCGCTGGTCGTCCGCCTCCTGGCCCGGGCCGGGCCGTCCCTCGGCGGCGAGGACGCGATCCGGGAGGTCCTCCAGGAGTGCAACCACGCGGTGTACGCCGCCGCGGCCGACGACCCGCGACTGGCGACGATGGGCACGACCGTGGCCGGTCTCGTCGTCACCGAGGAGCAGGTGCTCGGGTTCAACGTCGGCGACAGCCGGGTCTACCGGGTCGGCACGGAGGGAATCGAGCAGGTCAGCGTCGATGACCGGCCGTCGGGCGGGATGCTGTCCCGGCACACCGTCCTCCAGACGCTCGGCGGGAACCGCGAGCTGTCCTCCATCGAGCCGCACGTGACCGGCTCACCGCTGTCGGCGGGCGCCCGCTACCTCGTCTGCTCCGACGGCCTGAGCGACGTGGTGCCGACCGACGAGCTCGCCCGGATCCTGCACCAGCACGAGGACGGGCGGGCTGCGTTCGAGCTGTGGAAGGCCGCGATCGATGGTGGTGGTCCGGACAACATCACGCTGGCCGTGGCCCGCCTGGCCGACTGAGTGCACGGCGCTGCCGAGGACGTGTCGTCTACTTCTCCGGGAGGTCGGCCAGGTATCCGAGCCGGGCCGCCGTGGCCGGCTGCCAGCGTGGCGTAGGTCGGGATCGCGTAGAGGGTCATCCGGTCGTCGAGGAAGTCGCTGTAGGCGAGGGTGTCGCCGAAGCGCGGTACCGGGCCGTCCACGCCGGTGACTGACCCCGGCCGCCTATCCCCGCGGACGCATCCCGGCAGGTCGCTCGCCAGGTACGAGCGCCACAGGTTCCCGGGACGTGCGACTGGGCGTGACGGCTCAGTCCGTCGAGTTCACCCGTTACCGGGGTCGCGCCTGGGTCACCTGCGGCTCGCCTTGGCGCGCTCACCGAGGGCCTGCAGCACCGCGGTGTCGTAGTCCATCGGCTCGAACGGGACCAGCTTGCGGATGCTGTCGTCGCGGACGATCACCTCGTTGGTCATCGAGTCGACCAGCGACCGCCCGGTCGCCACGTCGACGTCGGTCACCAGGGACAGCCAGCGCGAGGACAATGACGGGCTGAGCAGCGGCACCGGCAGCACGAGCGTCTTGCGGCCTTCGATGCGCGCCACCCGGCGCATCATCTCGACGTACTCCAGGACGTCGGGTCCGCCGATGTCGAACGCCCGACCTGCTGCCTCCGGCAGCTCCAGCACCGCGACCAGGTAGCGGATGACGTCGGCGACCGCGATCGGCTGGGTCCGGGTGCGCACCCAGCGGGGAGTGACCATCGCGGGCAGGTGCTCGACGAGCTGCCGGGTCATCTCCCAGGAGATCCCGCCGTAGCCGACGATGATGCCCGCCCGCAGAGTCGTCACCGGGACCCCGCCGGAGCCGAGCAGCTTCTCCACCTGGCGGCGGCTTCGCAGGTGGGCCGAGAGGACGTCGTCGTCGTCGCCGAGGCCGCCCAGGTAGACGATCCGGGACAGCCCGGCGTTCGCCGCCGCGACGCCGAACCGCTCAGCGGCCGCCGCGTCATCGGCCTCGAACGTCGGCTTGTCGAGGGAGTGAACGAGGTAGTACGCGGCTTCACAGCCGGCCGCAGCGGCGGCGAGCGACTCCGGCTCGGCGACGTCGCCGTACACCGGCTCTCCGCCCCCGGAATAGCGTTCCGGCCGGCGGGTCATCGCCCGCACCTCATGGCCCGCGTCGGTCAGCGCCGGGCACAGCCGGCGACCGACGAACCCGGACGCGCCGGCGACCAGCAGCTTCATCCACCCAGCTTGGGCTCAGTCGGCGGATCGCGCCACCGGGCACCGCGAGTCGCCGTTGGGTGGGCGGCGCGCCGGCCGCGGTGGCACTGGCCACCAGCCTGGTGCGGCTGCACTCCGGCCGCCGGCCGGTGTGCCGACCTTTCCCTGTCCCGGGGTCATCCGGATCCGAGGAACCGAGGTCAGCCCCCGCCCGGTTCGCCGTGATCGTCGGCAGTGAGCTGGCGTGGGTCGGTACCGGCATCGCCGGCGCGGAGGGCCGGGGCCTGGTCGCCGCGCCCTGCCGGCATCCCACCCGCCTTCTTCGGGTCGACGACCTCGCCGGTGGCTGGATCGAGTCCATGCCGCGCCCGGTAGAACGGGTTGTCCGGTGGAAGGCCGCCGCTGACCCGCCCGTACAAGCCGAAAGTCAGCAGGAGCAGGCCGGACACGAAGCTGAAGATGACGTTGCGCATGCTGAAGTCGAGGATGTTGGCCGAGGTCCGGAGTACGGCAAGGTTCACGAGCCCGGACAGCAGGAACAGCACCCCGACGACGGCGTTGAGCTCGGCGGCGATGTTTCCGCCGATGATGGCGCCGGCGACGAGGACCAGGCCGACGAGGACCGAGATCGCGCTCAGCAAGGTGTTGGTCGACAGGCCCGCCAGCTGGTCGCCCATCGTGTCGAAGAAGCCAAGAGCATCGGCGAACCCCAGCACGCCGAACACGAGCAGGCCGGCCCCGATGACTCCCGCGCTGAATCGGTAGACCCGGTTCAACGGATTGTCGTGAGGCAGGTTCCTCGTCCCGAAGATCGCCACGATCCGTCCCCCTCTTCCCGCCCACGTCCCGCAGTCAGTGTGCGGGTGTCCCGCAGTGATCGCCCGTCGAGAAAGGCGGCGGTCCCGACAGCGGTCCAGGCTCCATCTCGATGTCCAACCGGCCGGGAGTCGTCACCGACGGCCTCCCGGCCGGCATCCAGACCTGACCCAGCGCGGCGGCCGTGTCGGACGCGAGCGCGCACCGCGGCCGGGCCACGCACAGCGCGACTCGCGCGCCATGACACGTGCGCCGCTCCCTCTGGGCCGCGTACGGCGCCCGTCCGGCGAGAATGACCGCATGATCGAGCGGTTCGACCCGGTCGTGACCGACGCCGAGCTGAGGGACCTGCGCGCCCGGCTCGAGTCCACGCGGTGGCCGGAGCCGGAGACCGATCCTGGCCAGGGCGTCCCGCTGGCCGAGCTGCTCGACCTCTGCGCGTACTGGCGCGACGCGTACGACTGGCGACGGTGCGACGACCGCCTCGCGGCCGTGGGGCGGTTCCGGACCGTCGTCGACGGGCTGGGGATCTGCTTCCTGCACGCCCGGTCGTCCCGCACCGACGCCTTCCCTCTCATATTCACCCACGGGTGGCCGGGTTCCGTCGTGGAGTTTCTCGACGCACTCGAGCCGTTGACCCGTGCCGGGTTCGACTGTGTGGTGCCGTCGCTGCCGGGATATGGCTGGACTGACAAGCCGCGGGAGGCCGGCTGGGGTGTCGAGCGGATCGCGCGGGCATGGGCCGGGCTGATGGCGCAGCTGGGATACGACCGCTACGGCGCGGCCGGCAGCGACTGGGGCACGAGCGTCAGCGCCAGCATCACCCAGCAGGACCCGCGGCACGTCGCCGGCGCGCTGCTTCTGCCCCCACTGGCGCCACCCCTGCCGGACACCGGACGCGCCGGGTGGGGGCAGCCGTCTGATGACGGCGGCTACTCGCTCGAGCAGCGAACCCGCCCGCAAACCATCGGCTACTCACTGACAGACTCCCCTGCCGGCCTCGCCGCGTGGATCGTCGAGAAGGTCAGCAGCTGGACCGACCCGCGCAGCCGGCTCGCACGGGACGCGGTCCTCGACAACGTGATGCACTACTGGCTGCCGCGGACCGGTGCGTCCGCGGCACGCCTGTACTGGGAGAGCCTCAGCGATGTCTCCCGGTGGCTCGAGGGACCGCTCGAGGACCGGGATCTCGTCCACGCTCCGGTCGGCTGCAGCGTCTTCCCGTACGAGCTGCAACGGCCGACCCGGCACGAAGCCGAGCAGCGCTTCACCGACATTCGCTACTGGAACGAACCTCAGGTTGGCGGGCACTTCCCGGCATGGGAACAGCCGGCGCTGTTCGTCCAGGAGATCGAGGCGTTCTTCACGCCGCTGCGATGACACTCTCACGCGCTGCCGGCGGCAGACCTTCGGAGACCAGTGTCCGTCGGCGACTGCTGACTGGACGGCGGCACAGGTCGAGCGGCTGCTGGCGGTCGCCGGATCCATTCGCCCAGCCAGCCGACGATGTCTTATTTATCTTTGCGGGTACGTAACTGATCGGGTACGGTCGTCGTGTGGACGCCGTGTTGCACGCCGTGGCCGACCAGAGCCGACGGACGGTGCTGGACATCCTGCGGGACCATCCGGCGACCGCGGGCGAGCTGGCCGACGCGCTACCGATCGCCCGGCCCGGCGTGTCCCGGCACCTGCGGGTGCTGCGGGAGGCCGGGCTGGTCGACGTGCGCCAGGAGGCGCAGCGGAGGATCTACAGCCTGCGGCCCGACGCCCTCGCCGAGGTGGACGAGTGGCTGGGGAGCTACCGCGCCCTGTGGCAGCACCGGCTCGACGCCCTGCACACGGAGATCTCCCGAGGAAAGAGGACACAGCAGTGAAGATCATGGGCACGATGCGGACGCTCGACGAGACCCGTGGCGCGGTGCGGGTCGAGGACGTGTACGACACCGATATCGGGGACTTGTGGCAGGCGTGCACGACACCGGAGCGCCTGGCCCGCTGGATCGCGGAGGTCTCCGGTGACCTGCGCGTGGGTGGGACGGTCCATGCCGTCTTCACGAGCACGTGGAGCGGCCCGGCGCGGATCGAGGCCTGCGAGGCCCCGCACCACCTGCTGCTCACGACCCAGCCGGGGACCGATGACGAGGCGCAGATCGAGGCCTGGCTCACCGCGGAGGGAGCGCGGACCAGGCTGGTGGTCGAGGAGCGCGGCCTGCCGATCGGCGAGCTCCACTATCACGGCGCCGGCTGGCAGGCCCATCTGGAGGACCTCGGGACGTCGCTCGCCCGCGACGGCTCCGTACACGTCGACGGCTGGTCGGCCCGCACGGCCGCCCCGGCCTGGCACCGGCGCTGGACCGCCCTCACCCCGACGTACCAGGACGCGGCGGCCCGCTGATGTCCGACCACATCAGGCTGGACGGGATCACGGTGAACGCGCCCGACGCACTCGCTCTCGCGAGGTTCTATGCCGAGATCACCGACGGCGTCGCGAGGGGAACCTCCCGCTGGGCAGCGGTCGCCGGCCCGAACGCGTTCATCGCCTTCCAGCAGGTCGACCAGTTCGAGCCGCCGACCTGGCCGGACAACTCCGTGCCGATGCAGATGCATCTCGATTTCCTCGTCGACGACCCGGAGACAGCCGGCGCGCGGGCGCTCGCCGCCGGGGCGACCCGACTGGAGTTCCAGCCCAATTCCGATCACTGCCTGGTGTACCTCGACCCCGCCGGCCACCCGTTCTGCCTCTCGACCTGGCACGGTCAAGACCTCTTCGACAGCGCCCCCGACAACCACGTCAAGTGACCGACTACACCGGACTACACCGCCCGAACCTAGCCGCTGCCAGTCCGCAGCCAGTGCCGTCGACACTGAAGCCAGCGACCGCGTCCTCGCTGTCATCTCGACGTGACAGAACGCCCGGCGGCAGATGCGGATGTTGCCTGATCGAGCAGCGATATCGAGGGCTGTGCTGACGGAGATCCGTGCAACTCGCCGGACAGCACGGAGGCGACTCACGCGTCGACTCGCCGTCCGCGGTGCGCGAGGTGACGGCCCAGAATGCCCTCTGAAAGCACCCTACTCCATAGGGCCCCGGCTGCTTCGGTGACGACGCTGTGGCCTGGGGACTCCGACCGGCACCAGAAGCCAGCCCAGCGCATCGATGTCACGTGCAGCATCAGGCTAAGGCACGTCTCCAGCATGTCGCCGTCGCCAGGGGAGAGTGGCGGCTGTCCCCGCTCCCAGCCTCGAGTCGCAAGGTCGTGGACGAAGTCAGCGGCGTGTTCCCAAGTGTCGGGCGATGCAAGGCCGGTGAAGCTGCGCAATGCGTCGTCCTGACGAATCCAGAACACCGCGGAGCTCGTCTCGCGGGACGAACGGGCCTCCGGATCAGCGTGATACCGCCCCCTCCCCACCGAGCGGGACCGCTACACCTTCCCAGCACCCGTGAGAAGGTGTAGCGGTTCACGAACTGCGCTCGTCATTACGGACGGTCCAGCCGGGACCCGATCGGCCCGGCTGGGGTCAGCACGGGACTTGGGGCTGCCAGCAGAGCTGCTCGGCGACGGGTCCGGACGGGCTGCCTGGGACCGCGGCGGCGGTGGAGTTGTTGACCGCGAAGTACACGGCCAGCGCGATCACCGCGGCCAGGGCGACGCCCAGGACGATCACGGCGAGCTGGTACCAGCGGATGGCGACCCGGGACGGGAGCCCGGCCTGCGTCGCGGTGGGCGTTGCGGTGGGTGTTGCAGTGGACATGCTTTCAGCTCTCCGAGCGGTTGACCACGCCTCGACGCAGCCAGGCTGCTCTGGTCTTCCCGGGCTCTGGGCCCGGAGCCGCCGGCAGATCCGGTGACAGCGCCGAGCGTGCGCCTGCACACCGGCTCCGCGACATTCGCCTTCAGGCGTATTTCCAGGTGACAGCGCGAGTACTGTCAGTTCCACAACACATCGGAGGAGTCGGCCACAGCTGCCTCGGCCGCTTCGCGGTGATCCGGACGGCTCGACGAATCGGGTGGACAAATCCGGACCGGCGTTTCGGCAGTGTCTGCGTCGCTCCTTTGATCAGCCTGTCATCCGATCGACGGGGAGAAGCAATTGCGCTGAGGACACCGCGCATTGAACGGGGGCCGAAATGCGGCGGAAGAGTTGGTGGTGGGCGATAGCGGGCCTTTCGGTTGCGGTAGTCGCGGTCCTGGTCGTCACCGCCCTGCGGTTGGACTTCTCGGGCCGAACGCGGGAAAACTCGGTCGTCTGGGGTGCAAACGCTACCCTTCCGACGAACTTCTTTCCGCTGATCTCAGCGGGTAGTTCGGTCGCGACCGGGCAGTTGGAGGTGCAGGTTCTGCCAGGGCCGTTTCGGCTGCGGCCGGATCTCACGGTGGCGTACGACGCCGACTTGCTAAGCGCGGAGCCGACCAGCGCGGTAGCCGGCGATCGGCAGGTGGTGACCTACCGGTTGGACCCGGCCGCGAGGTGGAACGACGGCCATCCGATGAGCGCACTGGACTTCGAGTTCTCTTGGCGGATCCAGCGAAGCTCCGACCCAGCGCGAGGGGGTTGCCCCGACCTGCTGAGCACTACTGGCTATAACCAGATCCGCTCGGTTAAGGGCAAAGATGGCGGCAGGACGGTGAACGTCACGTTCTCGTAGCTGAACGTGTTGCCGTTGTGCGCGACGGCCCGCAGCACGTAGGCGCCCGGCTCGGCAAACTTCACGTTGTAGATCCACTTGTTTCCCGGCGGGACGGGTGGTGACTGGAAATTCGGGGCCCAGGCCGAGCCGCCACGCTGATCTTCCCAGACCTTGAAGGGCATCGGCGGATCGAATGTGACGCCACGAGAGCTGCCTCGATAGACGAGCCACGCGAGCCGCAGTCCGCCGGCCGTGA
>Ga0207643_10000564_pt1 | contig 23596 bp, 16 predicted proteins | sample KBSMisM62_FD_184313 | JGI IMG/M metagenome (GOLD analysis project Ga0207643, IMG submission 184313) | Miscanthus rhizosphere microbial communities from Kellogg Biological Station, Michigan, USA - KBS Miscanthus M6-2 (SPAdes) (version 2) | ecosystem: Host-associated > Plants > Roots >...
CGATCGACGCATCCGCGCGCTCTGGATCATCGCCACCAATCCGATCGTCTCGTTCCCCAACTTCGGATCGCTGCGGCAGGCGCTCGAGGGACTCGACTTCCTCGTCGTGCAGGACGGCTATCACCCGACACCGACGTCAGAGTACGCGCACCTGATGCTGCCGGCCGCGATGTGGGGCGAAAAGGAGGGGACCTACACCAACTCGGAGCGGCGCGTGAGCAAGGTCAATCGTGCCGTGCCACCTCCCGCCGACGCTCGCCCCGACTTCGACATCTTTCTGGGACTGGCAGAGAAGCTCGGAGTGAGCGACGAGATTTTCCCCGGCTGGACGAAGCCGGCCGATGCCTTCGAAGAGTGGAAGCGGATTTCGGCAGGCCGCCTCTGCGACTACTCGGGGATGACGTACAGGGCGATTGAACAGCATGGCGGCCTGCAGTGGCCGCTGCCCGCCGGGGTCTCGCACGACGGCGAGGTGCGACGGCTCTACGTCGACGGCAAGTATCAGACCGAAGACGGACGGGCGCGATTGATCCCGTGCTCATGGGAGCCCTTCCCGGAGCAGCCGAACGGCGAATTTCCATTCGTCCTGAACACCGGCCGCACGGTGGAGCACTGGCACACACGTACCAAGACCGGGAAGGTGCCCATCCTCGAGCGCCTGTCTCCGAGCGCGTGGGTCGAAATGAACCCAGCCGATGCGCGCGCGCTGCGCCTCAAGCCGCAGGCGCGCGTGGACATCGTCTCGCGGCGCGGCCGTGTCCGGAATGTCGAACTTCGCGTGACCGAAACGGTCGCCGCCGGGCAGTTGTTCACCCCGTTCCACTACTTCGAGGCCAACGCCAACCAGGTGACGCAAAGCGCATTCGATCCCATTTCGCGAGAACCGAACTACAAGCAATCCGCTGTCCGGATCGAGGCCGCGTCCACGGAAGCGAGTTTCTGGGATAGCGGCGTCGTGCGCAACAGCCTGTCGCTCATCAGAACCTGGCGCGGCTCGACGATTCCGCTTCTTCCTCGCAGCTCGCGCGCTGGAATCCCAAATCCCGAGTCCCGAGTCCCGAATCCCGAACTGCAAGGTGTGCGATGAAGCGCCTCGTCGTCGTCGGCAACGGAATGGCGGGCATGGCCTGCGTCGAACAGATCCTGAAATACGCGCCGTCCCTCGACGATGCTCGGGACGCCCCGAGCGCGAGTCGAGGGGCGATGTTCCGCATCACGGTGTTCGGGGACGAAACGCACGTCAACTACAACCGCATCATGCTCTCGTCAGTACTCGCCGGTGAGAAGAGCGCTGACGACATCGTCATCAACTCGCTCGAGTGGTATCGCCGCAACGACATCGAGCTCCGTGTCGGCGTTCGAATCCTCGACGTCGATCCCGTACGCAAGACGGTCGCTGGTGATGACGGAAGCGTGACGCCATACGACACGCTGCTGCTGGCCACTGGCAGCTCGGCGTGGATGCCGCCAATCAAAGGGCTCGACAAGGACGGTGTGTTCACGTTCCGCACGCTCGATGACACGCGCGCCCTCCTGAAACGTGCCGGGCCCGACACCCGCGCGATTGTGATCGGAGGCGGGCTGCTCGGGCTCGAAGCGGCGCGTGGTCTCCAGATGCATGGATGTCAGGTGACAGTGGTGCATCTGATGGCAACGCTCATGGAACGGCAGCTCGATCCGCCGGGCGGGAAGTTCCTGATGGCCAAGATGAAGGAGCTCGGTATCCGCGTCGTGCTGGGGAAGAGCACCACCGCGATACTCGGCAACGGCCACGTCGAGGGAGTCGAGTTCTCGGGCGGTGAGGCGCTCGAGGGCGATCTGGTGGTGGTTGCCGCCGGCATCCGCCCGAACGTGGAGCTTGGGCGCAAGGCGGGCGTGACCGTCAAGCGCGGCATCGTCGTGAACGACTACATGGAGACGTCGGATCCCGACATCTTCGCCGTCGGCGAATGCGTCGAGCATCGTGGTGTCTGCTACGGGCTCGTGGCGCCGCTCTTCGATCAAGGCAAGGTGCTGGCGGCGACAATCACCGGGCGCCGCGGTCCGACTTACAACGGGACCGTGCAGGCGGCCAAGCTCAAGATCGTCGGTGTCGAGATGTTCTCGGCCGGCAACATCGATGACGACGGTGCAGAGCCCGTGCGATATGAGGACCCCTCGCTCGGGATCTACAAGAAAGTGGCGCTGCGCGATGGGAAGCTGGCCGGAGTCATCCTGGTCGGCGACACCTCGGACAGTCATCGCTACATGGAGTGGCTGCGGACCGATGCCGATCTCACCGACCGGCGCCGTCATCTCCTGTTTCCTCCACCGGCCGCCGACGCCGGTCTCGACGTCGCCGAGATGTCCGACGGCGCGACCGTGTGCGGATGCGTCGGCGTCACCAAGGGAACGATCATTCACGCGATTCATGAGCGTGGTGTGAACACGCTGTCGCAGTTGAAGGAAGCGACGCGCGCGTGCACCGGATGCGGAAGCTGCACCAGCCTGTGCCAGGACCTGTTGCGCGCGGTCGCACCGGATTTCGAGGACGAGAAGAAAAAGACGATCTGCGCGTGCGTGCCGTTTGCCGAAGACCGCCTGCGCGACATCCTGCGAAGCCAGAAGTTGAAGTCGGTGCAGGACGTGCTCGAGATCTACGGCAATGGCGTCGGCTGCGAAATCTGCAAGCCGGCGCTGAGCTACATGCTCGACATGCTCTGGTGCGGCGATCACGACGAGGATCGCTCCGCACGGTTCATCAACGATCGGGTGCACGCCAACATCCAGAAGGACGGCACCTTTTCGGTGGTGCCTCGGATTCGCGGTGGCGTGACCTCCCCCGACGAACTGCGCCGCATCGCTGACGTCGCGGACAAGTACCACGTCCCGATGGTGAAGATCACCGGCAGCCAGCGCATCGACCTGCTCGGGATCAAAAAAGCGGATCTACCGAAGGTGTGGGCGGATCTCGGCATGCCCTCCGGTCAGGCCTACACGAAGGGCGTGCGCATGGTGAAGACCTGCGTGGGCACCGATTTCTGCCGGTTCGGCACCCAGGACTCGACGTCCGCCGGCGTCGAGATGGAGAGGCGCTTCGAACAGCTCTTCACGCCGCACAAGGTGAAGATGGCCGCGGTCGGATGTCCGCGCAACTGCGCGGAGGCGACGGTGAAGGACATCGGGCTGATTGGTGTCGAAGGCGGATGGCAGGTCGTGGTCGGCGGCGCGGCGGGAAAGAGCGTGCGCAAGGCCGATCTGCTGACGACGGTCGAGACGACGGACGCCGCGCTCGAGGCGTCGGAGCTGTTCTTCCAGTACTACCGCGAGAACGCCAATTACCTGGAACGCACCTACGACTTCGTCGAGCGGCTCGGCATCGAGAAGGTGCGCAAGGACACCGTCTACGCGACCGATGCGGTCAGGGCCGGGTTGCTCGATCGCCTCGCCAAGTCGAAGGCGCGCTCGTACGACGCGTGGACAGAAGGGCAAGCCCCGCGCAATCCGACGCAGTTTACGCCGCTCAAGTTGATGGAGAAGGTGCTCGCATGAGGGAGAGCCGATGGATTCGTGTCACCACGCTGGAGAACATTCCCGCGCGTGAAGGACGGGCCGTACAGATAGGCGACCTGGAGATTGCGATTTTCAATCTCGGCGATCGTCTGCTGGCAACGAGCAACCGCTGCCCGCACAAGGGCGGACCGCTCTGCGACGGCATCATCACCGGCGCGTCCGTCGTGTGTCCGTTGCACGCGTGGAAGGTGAGTCTCACGCACGGTTCGGTCGAGCGTCCCGCGAATGAACGCGAGCGCTGCGTCGAGACCTATCCGGTCCGCGTCGAAAACGGCGTCGTGGTGATTGCCGTTCCGCAGACCGCGGTGGAGGAGCGAGTCGCATGAAGGGTTTCCTGCGCGCAGGACATACGCCAACGCTGGTTGCGGCGCTGCTCTATTTCGATGTCAGCTTCATGGCCTGGGTGCTGCTCGGCCCGCTCGCGCCGTTTCTTCGCGAGTCGCTCGGACTCAGTGCAACGGAGCAGGGACTCATCACCGCCATTCCGCTCCTGGGCGGCTCATTGTTTCGACCGTTGCTTGGCATGTTGGGCGAACGCATCGGCGGAAGACGCACAGGACTGCTCGGGCTGGTCCTGACCGTACTGACACTGACTGCAGGCTGGCAGCTGGCGCACACCACCGTGCAGTTCTACGTGCTCGGATTCTTTCTGGGGATCGCCGGCGCCAGTTTCGCCGTCGCATTGCCGCTGGCCAGCCGGTGGTATCCGCCGGAGTATCAAGGGCTGGCGATGGGCATTGCCGGCGCTGGTAACTCCGGTACATTGCTGGCCACGCTTTTTGCGCCCCGCCTGGCAGAGCAGTTTGGCTGGCAGGCCACGTTCGGCGTCGCGATCGCGCCGATCGCCGTTGTCCTGGGACTCTTTGTGCTCCTGGCACGCGATAGCCCGCGGCGTCCGGCGCCGGCGACGTTGTCCGACTACGCCGCGGTTGTTCGCGAAGGCGACACGCTGTCGCCGGCCCTCTTGTACTCGCTCACCTTCGGCGGCTTCGTCGGCTTCGCGAGTTTCCTGACGACGTTCTTTCATGAGAGCTATCACGTCTCGCGAGTGGATGCCGGCGATCTCACGACGGTGGTCGTGATCGCGGGAAGCCTCCTGAGACCTGTCGGCGGATGGCTGTCGGATCGAGTTGGCGGCTATCGGGTGCTGGTCGTGCTCCTCGGCGGATTTGCTGCGTGTATCGCCCTGGTCGGCACTCTGCCCTCCGTCACGGTGGCTGTCGCGCTGCTCTTCGTTGGTATGGCGCTCCTGGGCATGGGCAACGGTGCGGTCTTCCAACTGGTGCCGCAACGGTTCCCCGAGCGGATCGGCCTGGTCACCGGCGTCGTTGGCGCTGCCGGCGGGCTCGGCGGATTCCTGCTGCCCTCACTGCTCGGCATGGTGCGCGACGCGACCGGCTCGTATTCAGCCGGACTGTATGGCTGTGCCGTGGCGTTTCTGGCGGGGACGATAGTGCTGCTGGAACTCGGGATCCGGTGGTCTCAGCGCTGGGATGTGTCGGCAGTGCAACGGGCAGGCGTGTACTCGTATCGAACGGCGGCGGCGCTTGCGCTGGACGATGAGGGCGCGCGGAACTGAGCCCGCCTTCGCGCGTTGCGCTTCGGCGAGGCAGGTAACCATGCCAAAATTGTCGTATTTGGCATCTGATCACACACAAACGTTGTCCGTGACCCTCTTGTCCCCAGCCGGTTGCGTGTGTATCTTCAAGAGAACGTGCACCTCATAACGTCCCAAGTCCCCGAGAGCGAGTCCTACGTGAGCGGAAGGTCAGATATCGATCTGCTTCACGAAATCGGCAGCCGCATCGCTGCCGCCGATCCCCTGCACGGCGTGCTGTCCCGCGTGGTCGACTTCGTGTCCACCATCGTCCAGTGCGACTCGTGCTTCGTCTACGTCCTGGAGGACGATGACCTCGTACTGCGAGCGTCGAAGACGCCGCATCCTGACGTTGTCGATCGTCTGACGTTGAGAGTCGGACAGGGTATCACCGGGTGGGTTGCCGAATACCGGACGCCGGTCGCCGTCGGCAGTCACGCGTTCGATGACCCGCGCTTCAAGACATTCAACGAATTGCCTGAGGATCGCTACGAAGCCTTCCTGTCCGTGCCGGTGCTGTCGCGCGGGAAGTTGGTCGGCGTCATCAACCTTCAGCATCGTCAGCCGCACAGCCACACACAGCGTGAGATCCGGCTCATCTCGACGATCGGATTCCTGGTTGGTGCCGAAATCGAAACGGCGCGGCTCGAGATGGAGAACTCGCAGTTGTCGGAGCGGCTCGAGACGCGGAAGGTCCTCGACCGCGCAAAAGGCATCCTGCAGCGCGACCTTGGATTCACCGAAGAAGAGGCTTATCTCACGATTCAACGGCAGAGCCGCCAGCGGCGGAAGACCAAGAAAGAGATCGCTGAAGCGATCATCCTGACCGACGAATTGCGACGGGGCAAGGGCACGTCTTGAATTGCCGGGTCCGAAGAACAGGACCCGGCCTACACCGCCAACCTACGCTGCCGCAGGGCGGGTCTTGTTTTGTAGACCCGCCGCGACGAACTCGTCTACACTCGTTTTTGCAGGAGGCTCGCCTATGCCCAGGTCTGGCATTGCTGTCGGCGTTGTCGTCGTGGCCATCGCTGTTACCACGTCGGCCGTTGTGAGTTCGCAGGAAGCGAGTAGCCGGACCGGGGCCGCGCGCGCGGCAACGGGCAAACCCTTCTCGGCTTCCAAGACGCCATGGGGTGATCCGGATCTGCAGGGCGGCTGGACCAACGTCAACGAGAACGGCATCCCGTTCGAGCGTCCCGATGCACTGGCAGGAAAGCAGCTCGAGGCGGTTGACGATTCGGAGCTGGCTGAACTGGTGAGAGAGCGCGACCAGGCGAGAGTCGCCGGTGCGGCGGCGATCGGCGGACGCGATACGGGTGCAGGGCCCGTTCACTGGTACGAGCACTACGGCGCGAAGAACAGCCGTGCCTGGATGATGATCGATCCCCCCGATGGTCGTATTCCGCCTCAGACGCCGGCGGCGCTGGCACGCCTCGGCGGCCGCGCCGGCGGGCGGGGTGGTCGCGCCGGAGGTGAAGGCGGTCGCGCTGACTCATGGCTCGATCGCAGTCTCTATGATCGCTGCATCACTCGTGGGTTACCCGGGTCGATGATGCCGGCGATCTACGGCAATGCGTACGACATCACGCAGGCACCCGGCCTCGTGGCCATCCGCTACGAGATGATCCACGAGACGCGCATCATCCGGCTCGATTCGACACCGCGGACGGGCCTGCGATCGCACATGGGCGAGGCGCGCGGCCACTTCGAGGGCGATACGCTCGTCGTGGAAACCACCGGCTTCGATCCGCGCTCGGCTTACAGGAACGGATCGCCGAAGATGAAGCTGACCGAGCGCTTCAAGCCGATATCCGCCGACAAGATCGACTGGTCGATGACCGTTGACGATCCCGAGACGTGGACCAGACCGTGGACGTTTGGCATGACGCTCACCGCGGATCCGCATCAGCCGCTCTTCGAGTACGCGTGCCATGAGGGCAACTATGCGATGCGTAACATCCTGAGCGCGGCACGCGCCGAGGAAGCCGCCTCCGCCGGAGGATCGCAAAAGTAAGTCGATGTGCCGATTCGGCACACTTCAGCGTGGATATGCGCCGTCTGCCTGAGCGCCGAGTCACCTTCAAAGCCTTCTGAGCCAGTCACTTGAGCGGCGAAGACCTACGTGGTCTTCGTCTTGCTCAGGTTCACGCCGTGACATCGCGGTCGGACTCTGCCTCGCGATGGGCTGGTGCGCGGACACCCGCGCCCTACCCAGGTGTGTATGTCACGACGGCAGCAGCCGCCTGCGCCCCCTTGCTTCTGGGGCTCGCCGGGTGGCCACCTTCACTCCGCGCGCTCGAAGTCGCCGGCCTCATGATGGCCACGATCCTGAGCGCAGCCCTCGAGCGCCGGCACCCGTCAGCGAAGGGCGGCGCCACATCCTTCGTCATCGACTTCACGGCACTCCTGCTTGGCGGACGCATGGCGGCGACGCTCGTCGCGACCTTCGGTGCGGTCCTGCGTGGTCTCGCCGAATCACAGCGTCGTCAAATGGCGGTCAATGTCCTCACGGCCATGGCCGCGACGCAGGCAGCCGGGTTCGTGCATTGGTGGCTGGGCGGCACGACCGGGCACTTCGAGTGGCCGTGGCAGGGCGTGCCAATCGCAGCGGCCGCCCTCGCTTACTGTCTGGTCAGGTACACGTCGCTCGAATGTGTCGTTCCCTTCGTGACGCGCCGGTCGGTTAATTGGCAGTGGCTGCAACGCGTGGTCGGCGATGCGCCTGACTTTATTCTCGCAGCCGTCATCTCAGTCCTCGTCGTGACCGCAATCGATCACCGGATGTGGGGACTGCTGCTCGTCGCCATCGTGCCGATGGTCTTCGCGTATCGCGTGTACTTCCGTCACCTCGATCGCCTGGCGCGCGAACGGCGGCATCGCGACGTGATCGAATCGCTCGACGAGGGCATGTGTGTCGTCAACCACGACGGCCGCGTGGTGATCTGGAACGACGCGTTGCAGCGCATGGTCGAGTGTCCGCGCGATCGCGCGCTTGGCCGGACGCTCGAGGCGGCGCTGCCCGTCCTGGGGAAGACCGACTTCCATCGAGCATTCGACGTGGCCGTCCTGACCGGCGTCACGCGAACGTTGAACCGATTCATGTTGCAGACGTCGCAAGGCGTTCGCGTGTTCGAGGTCAAGATTCTTCCGGAGGCCGACAGTGTCACGGTGCTCTGGCAGGACCATACCGAACGTTCCCGCGCGGAGCAGGCATTGAAGCGCAGCGAGGAACGCTTCGCGCTCATGGAGGCGGGCGCCAACGACGGCCTCTGGGAGTGGGAGATTCGGAGCGAGCAGGTCCACTTCTCGGCGCGGTGGCGGGCGCTCATCGGCTTGCCTGACCGTGGTGGGACCGGTCGCCTCGAGGACTGGCTCGAGCGCGTGCACCCCGACGACATCCACGCGCTGTGGGAGGCGATCAAGGGACATCTGTCGGGCAAGTCGAGTCAACTGCAGCACGAGCATCGCATTCGCCACGAGAACGGCACCTACCGGCGATTCCTGTGCCGCGGCGTCGCCGCGCGCGGGCCGCGTGGGCGTTGCGCGCGTATTGCGGGATCGCTGACCGACGTCACCGAGCGCGTGAGCGCGCAGGAACGGCTGCGCAGCCTGGGGTTCCGCGATCCGCTGACTGGGTTGTTCAACCGGTCGGTCTTCGTCGAGGGACTGGGCCGGCGGCTCGACGAGTTCAAGCACAATCGCGCCAGCCGCTTCGCCGCCCTGTATCTCGACCTCGATCGATTCAAGGTCGTGAACGACAGCCTTGGCCACCTGATTGGAGATGAACTGCTCACGGCCGTCTCACGCAGACTCGAGTCGTGCCTGCGTGAGGGGGATTCACTGGCCCGGCTCGGTGGAGATGAGTTCGCGATTCTCCTGAACCGGCTCGAAGACGAGGGCCAGGCCAACGCGATCGCGTTGCGCATCCAGGACACGCTCAGCGCGCCGTTCTCGATCGGTGGCCGCGAAGTATTCACCTCGGCCAGCATTGGCATCGCGTTCAGCGCCGTCGAGTACAACAACCCCGAAGAGATCATGCGTGACGCCGATACCGCGATGTACCACGCGAAGGCGCTCGGCAAGGCGCGCCATGAGTTGTTCGACGCCGAGATGCACGCCAAGGCGCTCGACCGGCTTGGACTGGAGAACGACCTGCGCCACGCGGTGAAGAGCAGCGAGTTCGACCTGCACTACCAGCCGATCGTGTCGCTGTCTTCGGGGATGTGCGTCGGGTTCGAGGCACTGATCCGCTGGTCGCGCAATGGCCAGGCGACCTCGCCTGAGAAGTTCATTCCGGTTGCCGAGGAGTTGGGACTCATCGAGGAGCTCGGGACCTGGGTGCTCGAAGAGGCGTGCCGGATGTTTGCCAGCTGGCAGGCGCGCTTTCCGGGATACGGCCTCGAGTGCATCACGGTGAATGTCTCCACCAGGCAGTTGATGCAATCGAACTTCCTGCAGATCGTTCAGGAGACCGTGCGCCTGGCTGGGCTAGAGCCCTCGCATCTGCGTCTCGAGATCACCGAGACGACGTTGATGGGCAGTCCCTACGTGGCCGCGGAGCACCTTCGCGAGCTTCGGGACTTCGGCGTAAAGGTCTATCTTGATGATTTCGGAACGGGCTACTCGTCGCTGAGCCACTTGCACAAGCTTCCGGTCGATGCCTTGAAGATCGATCGTTCGTTCGTCAGAAGTCTCCTGCTTCCCGAGCGCCCGGCGATCGTTGAAAGCATTCTCGCGCTCGCGCGGACGCTCAAAACCGGCGTCGTGGCCGAAGGCGTCGAAAGCGCGATGCAGGCGCAGGAGCTCAAGCGCCTCGGCTGCCGCCATGCGCAGGGATACTTCTTCTCACCGCCGATCTCGAGCCCGCGCGTCGAGCAAATGCTGGCGGATCGGAAGCCGCTCGGTCAGTCCGATGGTGCCGCCGAGCAATTGGTTCGAGCTGGCGCCGACCTCGAACAGACGCGTGGCCCGAAGCCGCTCGAATGGCCCGATGAGCAACCGACGTCACGTTCGTCTCAGAAGTCGCAGGGGCGCGTGCCCTCGACATCAGCGTGGGCGCACTAGCAGGAAAACGCATAACGCCCAATTTCCAACTCCCAACTCCCAACTCCCAAAGGCACCAGGCTGTTTGGGAATTGGATCTTGGAAGTTGGGAGTTGACACGTTTCAATCCCGTTGCAGAAAGGCAGCTCTCTCCCTGATGGCGGCGATCTCCGTCGGCCTGAACGTCCAGTCCGTGTTGTGACGACGACGGATCTCGGACTGCAACCAGATCGGACGCATCAAGCCGTTGGCGGCATGCGCGCTGGTGGCCATGAGCAGGTGTCCCAGCTCATGAGCGATGGCCCGGCCGAGTAGCGCGCGCGGGTCGATACCGGTTTGCTGGGCCATCCACTCGACGCGGTCCAGATAGATCGTCGCGAGCACCCCGCCTCCCGCTCGCGTATTGATGAGCGCATCCCCAAGCGGCAGTTCGCGGCTCCGTTCATTGACCGTGCCAGTTCGCACGAGGCGAAGCGCCAGCTCTCCGGGAGCCAGTGGCAGATCGCAGTGAGTCTTGTTGGCTTGGTCAGCGGGCGCCGATCGCCCCGTGGCAGCCGGCTCGTTGCAATGCCGCCAGATCAGCTCGACCGATGCGGCAGACACGATCCGCGAGGCAATGTCGAGCGATGCGCGCCGCGCGCCCGGGCCGGCGCCGGTGGCGTCATACACGCGAACCGCGACTTCGGTCCAGAGCGTTTCGGCCGCCGAGGCAGGCAGCGGCAGCAGCAGCACAACGGCGACTGACAGGGTGTGACGAGCAGTCATGATCGGCTCCTGTGGGGTGAGCCCCGCGCTCACGTGTCCCACTGTGAAGTCCGACCGCGCGTGCCTCAATGCATCAGAGGGTGACCCGAGGTGACATGTTGGTAACTTGTCACTGCGACATGCCCAACTGCTCTTCTCAATCCGGTGCCGGTACGGCAACCTACGGGGTACGGCTACGGGCCGCCGGGCCGGGCGACGGTGTCACCTATGAACAGCGAGGTTCTTCGGTTCGCATCATTCGAGCTGGACTGTCGATCGCGTGAGCTGCGTCAGGGGACGCGACGTGTGCGTCTGCAGGATCAACCGTTCGAGATTCTTCGACTCATGCTCGAACATCCGGGCGAAGTCGTCACGCGCGACGAACTGCGGCATCGCCTCTGGCCGGATGGCACGTTCGTGGACTTCGAGCACAGCCTGAATGCCGCCATCAAACGGCTGCGTGCGTCGCTCGGAGACAACGCCGATCATCCACGCTTCGTCGAGACCGTGCCACGCCGCGGGTATCGTTTCATTGCCGCCGTCGATCGCGCGCAGGACGCCTCACGACCCGTCCCCGCGCCCGTCACGCGCCTCGTGGTGTTGCCGTTCAGCAATCTGAGTGAGGACAGCGCGCAGGAGTACTTCGCCGATGGACTCACCGAGGAGCTGATCGCGCAACTCGGGCCGCTGTGCCGTGGCAAGGTCGGTGTGATCGCACGCTGGTCCTCGATGGTGTTCAAGGGCAGCTTGCAGCGGGCCCGCGAAATCGGAGAGACGCTGCGCGCCGATCATCTGCTCGAGGGAAGCGTGCGGCGGGATGGCCCGCGTGTTCGCATCACCGTGCGCCTCGTCGAAACCGCCAGCGAAGCGGAGTTGTGGTCGAAGACCTACGAGCGCACGGCCGATGACTGGTTGGCGGTGCAGGCGGATGTGGCGAACCTCGTCGCCCGTTCGTTGATCCAGGAACTCGTGCCCGGCGTGCACACCGGCCGCAGGGCGGATGAACATCCGGCGGCGTATCAGGCCTATCTGCGCGGGCGTTATCACTGGGCGAGACTCGGTGACACGGGGCTGGTCGAGTCGTTGCTCGGCTTCGAGGAAGCGACGCGGCTGGCGCCTGATTTCGCGGCGGCCCATGGCGGGCTGGCGCGGGTCAGGCTGGGCAGCGCCGAGTACTACCACACGCCGCCGCGGCAGGCCTTGCTGGCCGCACGCGAATCTGCAAACCGTGCCCTCGAACTCGATCCATCGGTGTCGGAGGCCGTCGCTGTACTCGCGGACACCAGGCGCATGCTGGACATGGATTGGGCGGCCGCCGATGCTGGCTACGTCGAGGCGCTCGTGCTGAACCCAAGCAACGAGTTCGCGCTGCGCGCCTTCGGCGTGACGCTCGCGCTGCGCTCGAAGTTCGGCGAAGCGGCGCGTCATGTCGACCAGGCATGCGAGATCGATCCGTTGTGCCTGATGGCCAACACCGTGGCGGCCTGGACCCGTTACTTGTCCGGTGATCTAGATCGAGCGATCGAACTGTGCCGGCACGCGCTTCATCTGTTTCCTGATTTCGGCCCGGCGCAGCGACTGCTCGGAGCCGCCTACCTCAAGGCCGGAGATCATTCCCGCGCTCGTGCGACGCTGGAGGCGTCCGTGAAAGCCGACGCCACCGATCCGATTCGCCTGGCGTGGCTTGCGCATCTGTGCGCCGTCAGCGGTGCCCGTGCGGAGGCAAAGGAGTTGATCGCGCTCGCTCTTGCTCAGCACACCCGCCGGTACGTCTCGTCGTTCCACCTTGCGATCGCATATGCCGGGCTGGAGGAGCACGATTGCGCGTTCGCGGCCCTCGATCAGGCGTGGCTCGATCGCGATCCAGCGCTCGCGACAGTCACAGTTGAGCCGCGATTCGATGCGCTGCGGGGCGATCGCCGCTATGTCGATCTGCTCGGGCGCTTGCGCCTTTCACAGTCGCTGTTGGTAACACGAACCGAGCCGAATGAGGAGAGCCGCGAACCGAGAAGTTAAATCTCTCGAGGTGTCAACGCCCGACCACCCGCCTCATGCCGTCGTCAGCGTCGCCCGCCGGATTTGGTGGTATTCAGCCAACCTCGCGTTGGCCAACACGATCGTTTCGAGTTCGGCGGCGATGACATCGAGGTCGGATCCGGAAACGACGGTGTAGAACTGATCGTCGGTAACGCCGGTGTAGACGCGATTGCCAATGCAGCCGAGGCTCGACGCGACGCCGCCCGAGAGAGCCGCGGGTATCGCCATGCATGTTGGCCGACCCAACAATGGTAGGACGCTCTTCGCCGCTCGTATCGCGGATTCGTGCAGCAGCATCAATTTCGCGGGCTTGCCCGCGACGACGACAGCATCCGGCGCAACTGGTGTCTGCGAGAGCGGAGCATAAATCGTCACTGCCGGCGTCTTCGGTAGCCGTGTAACGCCGGGGACTTCGTCCAGCTTGATGTAGCCGATGTCCACCATCAGTCCGAGCGTGCCGGTCAGGTCGGCCTCACGCTCGGGAGGCAACGCAATGTTGTGCGTGTAGCAGCCGACGGAACAGTTGAAGTGATCCGAGGGTACTGTGTAAAAGACCTGGCCACCTGCCGCAAGACGCCAGAAACTGCACCCCGATGGCTGCGTACCCGAAAGCGGGAGTACTCCTTCCGGAGGAGTGTCGCGGAAAGCGATGGCAACTGGCCGGCGGGACAGACCGAGGACATCGGTCAACCGCCGCTCCATCTGCGCGTAGTTAGTCATAAGGGGACGATATCAAACTCCCGAACACGAAGGACGCGAAGGACACCAAGTCACGATCACGAAGGCCACGAAGGCTCGTTTGCTTGGTGCGCACTGCCAACGAACTGCACATCAACCCAGCCCCTGACGCTGTTGATCAACCAGAGTCGCGGCGCCGACGCGACGTCGGGCTTGGTCAGCACGTGTTCGTAGATCGTGCCCGCCTCCAGCAGCTCGGCGCGGAACGTGCCCGCGAGCAATCCACATCGAAGGGGAGGCGTGTAGCGCAAGCCGTCGATCTCCGCCACGACATTCGCAATTGTCGATTCGGTGACTTCGCCTCGCCGATTCCACAACAGCACATCATCGACCTCGCGCCGGGATCGACGGGCCGTTTCGTATACGACACGGTGCGTGGTCTTATGCAGGATGAACGGATTCAGCGGGTCGACAGGCTCGAGCGCGAAGTCGACTCGCCAAATGCGCTCCTCGTGGACGTGGGGCGTGCACTCGATCGTCGGTGACCCGTCGGCAGCCAGCAGGAGGCGCATCCGCCAGCAGCCGTCGGGGTGTTCACCGGCGAGCGAGTCCACGGCGAGCCGGACAGCGGGTTCGTTCCATTCGTAGTTGAAATCGCGGGCCGCCGCGGCCATCCGCGCGAGGTGTCGTTCCAGCCGCTCGACTCGGCCGTCTTCGAGACGCATGGTTTCGAGGAGGGAAAACGAGGCCCCCTCAGCCGGGGCTGCGCTATCCATAGGCTTCTATTCTGACGGACAATCTACGAGAGACACGAGTCAACTCCCAACCCCCAACGTCTGTCGCGTGTCCAACTCCCAAGCGGTCGAGTCACCATTGGGAGTTGGGAGTTGGAAGTTGGGAGTTGAAGCCCGGAGTTGCCAGACCGAATGAGAATCCTCGTCGTCGAGGACGAACAGAAAGTCGCCGACGCGCTGCGCGAAGGGCTCGAAGACGAACGCTACGACGTCGTCGTCGAGCGTACGGGTGAGGGCGCATTTTTTCGCGTGAACACCGAAACCTTCGACGTGGTGCTGCTGGACCTGACGCTGCCCGGCCGCGACGGCCTCGAAATCCTGAGAGCGCTTCGCCAGCGCCGCATGGAGACACCCGTGCTGGTCCTGACTGCGCGCGACTCGCTCGAAGACCGTGTGACCGGCCTCGACGCGGGAGCCGATGACTACCTCGTCAAGCCATTTGCGTTCGGCGAGCTCCTCGCGCGCATTCGAGCGCTGGTCCGGCGCGGTCGCGTGGCCGATGCGCCGCGGCTCACGGTCGGCGACCTGGAGATGGATCTCGTCACGCGCAAAGTGCTGCGGGGTGGACGTCCAGTGGATCTGACCGTGCGCGAGTTCGAACTGCTCGAATTCCTGATGCGCTACCAGAGCCAGGTCGTGTCGCGCGAGACGCTGGCGAGAGACGTCTGGAAAGAAACGGCGCGCACGACGCCGCTCGACAACGTCATCGACGTCCACATCGCGCGTCTGCGCCGCAAGGTCGACCTCGAGCACGGCGTGAAATTGATCCACACTGTCCGAGGGGTCGGGTTCATGCTCCGTGAAGGCGAACCGTGATGGAGAAGCCCCTCGTCAGCGGCCGCTGGTGGCGATCGCACAGCGTTCGTTTGCGGCTGACCATGTGGTATGTCGCGGCGATGGTCGTCGTCCTCGGCGTCTACGTGTTCGGGGTCTATATCTTCGTCAGCCGGAACGTCTCCGACTCGCTCGACGATCGGCTGCGCGCCGACTTCTACTGGGCTGCGGCAACGGTTGACGAAGGGCCGGATGGCCTGATCATGCCGTTCCCGCAGATCGACCTGCTCCTCGAAGAAGAATCCCCGTGGGTGCAGGTGTGGAGCGCTGACGGCACGGCGCTGCTCCTGAGCAACGAGGAAGCCAGACGACGGCCGCTTCCGGAGAGCCAGGCGCTTGCGGCCCAGGGAGCAGACATGATCGTGTCGATCCCGACGAGCGGCGTCCCCATTCGCGTGCTGAGCCGGCGCAGCTACATCGTCGACCGGCCTGTGACTATTCAAGTGGCGCGTTCTGAAGCCTCGATGCGCGAGGAGCTGCGCGAGCTGTCGTTGATTCTGATGTTTGGCTTACCCGTGGGCGTCGTGATCGCCGGTCTCGGGGGCTACACACTGGCACGCCGCGCCCTGGCCCCGATCGAGGAAATGACCGAGCGCGCCCGTTCGATCACGGCCGAACGATTGAGCGATCGGCTTCCGGTGGCGCATCCGGAGGACGAGATGGGACGGCTCGCGTCGGTCTTCAACGAAACACTCGGCCGCCTCGAGGCCTCGTTCGATCAGATGCGTCACTTCACGACCGACGTGTCGCACGAACTGAGAACACCGCTGACGGCGATACGCAGCGTTGGAGAGGTCGGATTGCGGGGCCATCGCAATGAAGCGTCCTACCGCAGCATCATCGGCAGCATGCTGGAAGAAGTCGACCGCCTGGCGCAATTGGTCGATCGTCTGCTCGCGTTGTCGCGCGCCGGGACGCATCACGCGTTCTCGCTCGACGCCGTGGATTTGTCCTCGCTTGCCGAGGACGTCGCGTCTCACCTGGGTGTGCTCGCAGAAGAGAAGGGGCAGACGCTGTCCGTCGAAAAGGGCGGCGCCCCGTGGGCGCGCGCCGATCGCGTCGTTCTCCGGCAGGCGCTGATCAATCTCGTCGACAACGCGATCAAGTTCACGCCTCCGGCGGGACGTGTGCGGCTTCGTCTCACGGAGACGCCGTCGCTGGCCGTGGTCGACGTGATCGATTCCGGGCCGGGCGTGCCGCCCGAGGCGCGTAACCACATCTTCGATCGCTTCTATCGCATCGATGGGAACGAGGCCGTCGGCACGGGCCTGGGCCTGTCGCTCGCCCGCGGGGGAGTTGAGGCGATTGGCGGGCGCCTGACGCTCGAGCAGTCCGGCCCGGGAGGCAGCACCTTCCGCATCACGATTCCGAAAAGCCCGGCATCCGGGGCGCGGGACGTGAGCGAATCCCGGAACCTGACAAATCGTTCAGACAGTCTTCAGACGACAGGAAGGGGCCGGACGGCCTAGGATCCTCGAGTGACGGCAACCCTGCTCACCTTGTGGATGTTGTGTGCCCTGAGCGCTCCAACATTCGCCGCACCCTCAGCCCCGAGACGAGGGTATCGGCCGTAATGCGTCGTCTGCAGCTCGCTTTGTGCAGTTTCAGTTACGCGCTCGCAGCATGCAGCAGCGCGCCGACGCCCATTCAGGTCAGTCAGAGTGGCGCCGGAGCCTTCGAAGCCGCGCTCGCGACTGATGAAGCCGGGTTCGCCGTCGCCTGGTACGACAACCGCGATCGCAACGCTGAGATCTATCTCCGGCTGCTTGACCGAACCGGTCATCCGTCCAGTCCCGAACGCCGGCTGACCACAACCGCCGCTTCGTCGTACGAACCCAGCATCGAGCGATTGGGAGACAGCTTCATCCTCGCGTGGTACGAGCAGACGACCGAAGGTCGCCAGACTGCCATGCTTGGCGCCTGGGCCCGCGATGGCAGCAGCAAATGGACACACGCCATTGCTCCTGGTTCCTCCAGGAACCCGGTCATTCGCGCCAGCGGACACGCGATCGTGGCGGCCTGGATTCAAGCCGAAGCAGACGGGACTGAAAACGTGTGGATCGGTTCGTGGGGCGAGGACGGAAAGGAGCAAGGCACACGGACTTGCGTCGCGCCGGCATCGACGACGACGTGGAATCTCAATCTCGCTTTCAACGGCTCCGAGGCATGGGTCGTGTTCGATGCGGCGACCTCCACCCGCTCCAGCGAGCTGTACGCCGCTCGGGTCGATGCGTCCGGCGTTCGGCCGCCCCTTCGCTTGACGCGCGACGACGGCGCGACGTCGAAGGATCCCGATCTCGCGATCGATGATCAGGGGCGGGTTGCCCTGACCTGGTACGACATGCGGGATGGCAATGACGAGGTTTATCTCTTTGTCGGTCGCGTCCCGGATCTTCAACGCGAGCTCGACGATCGCGCCCGGCGTATCACGACAACCGAGGGAGAATCGATCGGCGCGTACGTGGCCTGGAATGACGGACGCGTCGGCCTGGCATGGTCGGATAAGACGCCGGGCGCGCACGAGGTCTATTTTCAGTCATTCGACCAGGCCGGCATGCCCCTGGAGTCCGCAAAGCGTCTTACACGAAATGAGCCCTGGTCGCTCGTACCGGCGATACGGCCGTGGGACAAAGGGTTTGCCCTGGCATGGACCGAGTACCGGCCGGCTTCGAGCGATAGCCACGACGGGACCGGCGAGATCGCCTTCTCGATCGTCGATTAGCAGATCGCCGTTCCTGAACGCGAAGTCAGAAAGCCATAGGCTTCGAACGGTGCTCTTTATCCACGCTGAGCCTGACGAAGAATTCAGGAAGTCTTCAGGTACGTCCGCACCTGCGCTCAAGTTCTAATGCCCACGCTTTCCTGTTTGCGCCGAGGCTGTTTCGAGGGGGCTCAGTGAGACGAATCGTTCGGGTTGTGGTGGCGCTCGTTGCCACGCTTTCGGCTGCGCAGACTGACTTACGCGCGCAGGCGCAGGCGGTTCTCGCCGGGACTGTGGTCGACGCCCTCGGCGCGCGTCTGGATGGCGCGACGGTCACGCTGCTCCACGATGGACAAACGGTTCAGGAAGCCAAGAGCGGCGGCGATGGAACGTTTTCGTTCAGCGGCCTCGCCCCCGACCGCTATCAAGTACAGGTGAGCATGCCTGGCTTCCAGTCGAAAACGAGCGACGCTGTCTTCGTCGGCCAGGGGCGCTCCTTCAGCTTCGAAGTGGCGCTCGACATTGGCCCGTTGCAGCAGGATGTTGTCGTCACCGCGGGCGCCACCGAGCAGCTGCAGGGGCGCACGGGCGCGCCGGTCACCGTGATCGACGAAGCAACGATAGAGTCGATCAACAAACTCGACGTGCTCGAAGCTCTTCGCCTGGTTCCCGCGTCGCAGATCGTCCAGGTCGGTCAACGCGGCGGCCCGACCTCGCTGTTCCTGCGCGGCGGCGAGTCGAATTTCACGAAGGTCCTCATCGACGGAATACCAGCCAATGACATCGGCGGCGGCTTCGACTTCTCGCAGTTGACCATCGCCAGCGTCGAGCGGATCGAGGTGCTGCGGCAGACCAACAGCGTGATTTATGGGAGCGACGCGCTGACCGGTGTGGTGAACATCAGCACGCGGCGCGGAACATCGCGCGTGCCGGCACTCGATTACGCGATCGATGGCGGCAATCTCGGCACCTTCAACAACGCGCTGTCGTTCGGCGGTGCCTACAAGCGATTCGACTACTTCTCGCAGTACTCGTATTACACGACCGATAACGACACGCCCAACAACGGCTATCGCAACGGAACCTACGCCGGCCGCTTCGGCGCCGCGGTTGGTAATGGCACCAACGTGTACGGCACCGTACGCTACCTGGACGGCCGGTATGGCAGCGCCAATGGATTCGATTTGTATCGGATCGCGGATGACTCGGTGTCAGACACGAATCAGACCTACATCAGCGTGGCCGCTGATTCACAAATCAGTCCGCGGTGGCAGACGACCATCAGATTCGGATCGACCGATCAGGAATCGCTGTATACGAACCCGTCGCCCACCGGCCAGTACTTCGATCCATTTGGTTTTGGCGGGAATTATCTGGGTCAGACCGTTACGCTCGAAGACGCTGCTGGCCGTACCGTGACCGGTCAGGCGATTCTCGATTACGGCGGTATCTATCCGCAATCGTTTGCGAGTCGCACCACGCGCCGGTCGCTTTTCGGCCAGGCCACGTTCCAGGCGACGCGAGACCTGGCGATTTCCGCGGGCGGCCGCTTCGAGCACGAGGCGGGCTACAGCGATCCCGATGCCGACCCGAGCGACACCCGCAACAACGGCGGCGCGTTCGTCGAAGGGCGGGCAACGCTCGTCAATCGGATCTACATCAGCGCCGGCATCGGCATGGAGCACAACGAGGTCTTTCAGACGGCGTACACGCCGCGATTGTCGGTTGCTGCCTATCTTCGTAATCCGTCCACCGAACAAGTTGGCGAGACGAAGCTGACGCTGAACATCGGGAAGGGCATCAAGGCGCCGAGCGTCTATCAGGGGCAAAACTCTTTGTATGCACTCGTGACCGGTACTCCAGCCGGTGCCGGTGTCGATCCGCTCGGCCCCGAGAAGAGCCGGGGCTTCGACATCGGTCTCGAGCAGGCGTTGGCGGCGGGAAAGCTTCGCGCGCGAGTGGGGTACTTCAACAACACGTTCGAGAACCTGCTCGAGTTCCTGAGTCGAACGCAACTCGTCTCGGCTGGTGTTCCACCTGACGTGGCCGCCGCGACCGCGTTCGGGGCGTACATCAACTCCGCGTCGTTCGATGCACAGGGAATCGAGTTGTCCGCTGATGCCGCGGTCGGCGCGAGACTCCGCTTCGCCGCCTCTTACACGTATCTCGACGCCGAAGTCACGGAAGCTTTCGGACGGAGCGCGGCGTTCAACCCGGCGTTTCCCACCATCCCGATCGGCGCCTACTCCCCGCTCGTCGGGGAGCGTCCCTTCCGGCGTCCCGCCAACTCGGGCACGTTGTTCGTCGGGTACACGACCGGCCCCATTGACGTGGCGCTGTCGGGATATTTCGCCGGCAGACGCGACGACAGCACGTTCCTGAGCGATGGCTTCTTCGGCAATTCACTCCTGTTGCCGAACCAGGGGCTCGATCCTGCTTACCAGAAGATCGACGTCAGCGCGTCGTACCGTCTGCATCCACGGCTCCGCGTGTATACGACGATCGACAACATCTTCAACGAGGACTACGCAGCCGCGTTCGGTTTCCCGTCGCTTCCGGCGACGATTCGCGTCGGCGCGTCGGTCGGTGTGGGCGGGGACTGATGACGTGATAGCTTTCACTCGTAGGCCGGGTCCTGTTTTATGGACCCGGCGTCAGGCGGGTCTCAAAAGCAAGACCCGCCCTACGATGTCTGTGAGCTATCAATGATCCTGCATCAGTTCTATCTCAACTGCCTCGCGCACGCCTCGTATCTGATTGGCGACGAGCAATCCCAGACCGCCGTCGTCGTCGATCCTCAACGTGACGTCGAGCAATACCTCTCGTTCGCCGCGGAACGCGGCCTGTCGATACGCCACGTGATCCTCACGCACTTCCACGCCGACTTCATCGCCGGTCATCTGGAGCTCCAGGAACACACCGGCGCGACGATTTACCTCGGTCGTTCGGCGAAGGCGGAGTACGCGTTCACGCCGTTTGGAGACGGCGACAGTATCGAGCTTGAGGGCGTGCGGCTCGGTGCGCTCGAGACACCGGGGCACACGCCGGAATCGATTTCGATCCTGGTCTACGACCGCGCAGTGAGCGACTCTATTCCGTATGCGGTGCTGACCGGCGACACGTTGTTTGTCGGCGACGTCGGACGGCCGGATCTCCGCGCGGCGCTGGGATGGTCGGCCAACGACCTCGGCGGACTTCTCTACGACTCGCTGCACAACAAGCTGCTCGCGCTCCCCGATTCGAGCCTGGTGTATCCGGCGCACGGTGCGGGATCACTGTGTGGGAAGGCGCTCTCCAAGGAGACCGTCTCGACGATCGGCGTCCAGCGTCAGACCAACTACGCGCTTCAGCCGCTGACCAAGCAGGCGTTCATCGATCTGGTCACCGCCGATCAGCCGGATGCGCCGTCGTATTTCACCTACGACGCCGTGCTCAACAGCCGGAACCGGCCAACACTCAGCGAAGCGCTGACGTGGGAGCTGCGGCCGCTGTCGCTCGACGATTGCCTGGAGCTGCAGAAGCACGGCGTGCAATTGCTCGACACACGCGAGGCGGGGGAGTTCGCGGCCGCGCACCTGCGCGGCGCGATCAACATCGGCCTGCGCGGGCAGTACGCGACGTGGGCCGGCAGCCTCCTCGATCGCGAGCGCCCGATCGTCATCGTGACCGACCCGGGGGCAGAACGGGAATCCGCACTGCGCCTTGGCCGGATTGGATTCGATCACGTGATTGGATACCTCGATGGAGGGCTGGCGAGTGCCGCAAGCCGGCCCGACCTGGTGTCCGAAACCACGCGTGTGAGCCCGGAGCGGGCGGCGGAATTGCTTGCCGCGGACCCGGCGCTCACGTTGATCGACGTGCGCGCCCCGGGCGAGCGCTCCGCGAAGTCGATCGAGCGCAGCGTGCACATCCCGTTGCAGCGCCTTGCTGAGAACACTCGAGATCTGCCACGGGACACGCCGCTGCTCGTTCACTGCGCCGGCGGTTATCGGTCCTCGTCCGCCGCCAGCCTGCTTGAACGCGCGGGTTTCACGAACGTCAGTGAACTCGCCGGCGGGCTGGCTGCGTGGGAAGCTTCGGGCAACCCGCTTGTCAAAGGTTGAGCGGCTGCCAATTCCCAACTCCCAATTCCCAACTCCCAATGCTTTTGCTTCGACACGATTGCCATTTGGGAATTGGCAGTTGGGAATTGACACTAGGTCTTTACAGCAGCGGCTGCCCGCGAGCGGAACCATTCGCGCATCGCAGCCAGTTGCTCCTTTGCACCCGGGCGCCGCAGCACGATTTGTTCGAGCTGGGACAGGTACTTCGGGTTGCCGACTCGCGCGCGGTAGTCCGTCAGGTACGGTTCCACCTTCGCGAAGACACCGACCTGTTCTCCGTTGGCGTCGTTGAACATCTGCTCGTCGATCGCGCCGTTCAGTACGAACGAGGCCGCCATGTCCCAATAGCTCGTCACCATCCGGTAATGGCCGCTATGCGGCCCCATCACCGCCTGTACAACTTCGTCAAAGCTCGATGGGTTGAACTCCATTGCGAACCAGTTGCGCGCTTCGCGCATCGTCGACTCGCGGCGAAGCTCGTAGAGGCGGAGAAGGAGCGTGGCGCTTTCATGTGGCGTGGGCATAAGGTTCCTTGCGTGGCTGGGTGGCCCAACCTAGCTACCCAGCCACCCACACAACCTAGCTACCTATCGTAATCGGTCTGACAAGAGCGCAACGGTGAGTGCGTAGTAGTGCGCGCAGTTGTAACCGAGGATGGCGTCGTAATTCGGATACACGAGGAACGTGCGGTCGCCGACGTCCACGAGACCCGCCGACAATTTCGCTTTCGGCAGGGCGCCTCCGCCCACCAGGCGGACACCGATAGCCTGCCACTCCTCGAGCGGACGACGCTCGGTCATGTTGCGTCGCGCGTAACAGCCTTCGGTGCGCTTGGGAATCGTGCTGGCGATTTTTGCGCGTACGGCTGCTGACGCTTTGACTTCACGGCCCCACGTCTCATCGCCGTTCCAGCCAAATCCCTTCAGGTAGTTCGCAATCGAGGCAAGCGTGTCGCCAGTGGACTTCCAGATATCACGCCGGCCATCACCGTCGAAGTCCACGGCGTAGTTCAAATAGCTCGACGGCATGAACTGGGTTTGCCCCATCGCCCCTGCCCACGATCCCGTCATCGCCCGCGCCTCGATTTGCCCACGCTGGACCATGGTCAACGCGTTGAACAGCTCGTCGCGGAAGTAATCCGCCCGCCGGGGCTCCCACGCGAGCGTCGCGAGCGCCTTGAAGACCGGCGTATTGCCCGTGACGCGGCCGTAACGCGTCTCCATCCCCCAGATTGCGAGCAGGAAGCGGCCCTGGACGTTGAACCTGCGCTCGACCTGGTTGAGGACGGCGCTGTTCTCCTTGGACATCTCTTTCCCGCGTTGGATCATCGTGGGCGTCAGGCGCGTTGAGAGGTACCGCGCGAACCCGGGGTTCAGCTCCGCCTGCGAGCGATCGGCCCGAACAACGTGCTCGAGGGGTTCGATGTCTGCGAGCGTCTCGCTGAGCAGTTCCTCGCTGAATCCGCGTTCCAGGGCTTCCTGCTTCAGGGTCAGGAGCCAGTCATTGAAGG
>Ga0207643_10000565_pt1 | contig 23563 bp, 19 predicted proteins | sample KBSMisM62_FD_184313 | JGI IMG/M metagenome (GOLD analysis project Ga0207643, IMG submission 184313) | Miscanthus rhizosphere microbial communities from Kellogg Biological Station, Michigan, USA - KBS Miscanthus M6-2 (SPAdes) (version 2) | ecosystem: Host-associated > Plants > Roots >...
GCGCACCGCCTGCTGCTCGACACGGAGGCGGTGTGGACACGGGCGGAGGAAGACCTCTTCAAGCGCCGCGGATTGGAGTTCACGCTGGCGCACAAGCAGGAGGTCGTTGGAACCTCCGCACAGGTCGCCGGCGCGATCTTGGAGCGCCAGCTGGGCGAGCTTCTGCTCGGTGATTGGGCTGCGGCCCTCGCCGGGGCGCGTCGCCGGATCGCAGGACGCTGGTGCCGGGCCGGTCGCGGCGTCGCACATCGAGTCGGTCGCCGTGGCTGACGAAGCCCTCGAAGGCGCGCGCGGTCAGCTTGTGGCTGACGCGCCCGTCGTCGGCGGCGTACATCATCTTCAGCATCCAATCGAGCTCCCAGCGCAGCTCGTCCAGGTAGTCGGGCAGGGCGCCGCCCGCCTCCGGGATCGGCAGCGGCGCTTGCAGGATGCCGGCGGGATGGCGCTCGAATGCGCTCGTAAATCGAGAGACATTTTGGGCGCGAATGGAGTCGCCGATGACTATCCGATCATGCGGCACTTGATGAACCTTGAGTCAGTGAAAACGTACGAAGGCACGCACGATATTCATACGCTGATTATCGGATCGAGCGTGACCGGCATTGACGCGTTCTAGGCGCGCTCGGGCAATCTAGGTAGCGGAATACAGTTCGGACAACAGCTCATACGCCCGCCTCAGGTGCGGTACGACGATACTGCCGCCCACGACCAGCGCAACGTTCAGCGACTCCTGCTGTTCTTCGTTGGTCGCTCCAAGTCGGTAGGCCTGGATGATGTGGTACGCGATGCAATCATCACAGCGCAAACCTGCTGAGATCACCAGGCCCATCAGTTCCTTGTACTTCGACGGGATCACGCCTTCCAGATACGTGTTGTGATCGATGTTGTAAAAACGCTTGACCAAATAATTGTCGGCTTTGTCGACGGTCGCATTGAGGTGCGTGCGCGTTTCCAGAAACCGCCGCGCGATCTCGCTTCGATCCGCAACCTGTTTCTCGGTGAAGTTGTAGACCGGCTCTTTGCGTTCGGTGGGCATGGCAGAAACTCTAGCAGAGGTCGGAACGAGTTCACAAAGCCCATTGCAAGAACGATATTCCCGGCTGACTACACTTGCGTACTTTGCCCGGTTACGTGGTCTCCGATATATTCAGTGGCCGCACGAAAACGGTGGAGGAAGGGCAATGACCGCAAAGGACCAGCCGAAAGCGAAGGCCAAGAGTTTCGGGGAAAACATCGAAAGCGATCTCGCGCTGGAAATGCTGCGCGTGGTGGAGATCGCGGCCATTGAATCCGCTCGCACCATGGGTCAGGGCGATCGCAAGATGGCCGATCAGGTCGCGACCGAGGCTATGCGGCAGACGATGGACACGGTGCCGATGCGGGGCACGATTGTCATTGGCGAAGGTGAGCGGGACGAAGCGCCCATGCTCTATATCGGCGAGCAGGTGGGTGCGTCGTTTCCAGATGGAAGAGAGGTACCGGCTGTCGATATCGCGGTCGATCCACTGGAAGGAACGAATCTGTGCGCGACCGGTGCGCCCGGTTCTATCACGGTACTGGCGGCTTCCGAGAAGGGCGGCCTGTTGAACGCGCCGGACTGTTACATGGAAAAGATCGTGGTCGGGCCATCTTGCAAGGATGCGGTACACCTCGACGTGCCCGTCGAGCACAATTTGAAAAACATCGCCAAGCGACTGGACCGCGATGTACGAGACCTGGTGGTAATCGTGCTCGATCGGCCGCGGCACGAGAAGCTGATTGCGGATATTCGGAAGGCGGGCGCACGGATTCGGCTAATTGGAGACGGTGATCTGTCAGCAGGCATTGCGGCGGCAGTTATCGGGACTGGAGTTCACGCCGTGATGGGGTCCGGCGGCGCTCCTGAAGGCGTAATCACCGCAGCGGCGATTCGATGTCTGAACGGCTACATGCAGGGGCGGCTCGTCATCGATAGGCCCGAACTCGAGCAACGAATCGCGAAGATGGGAATTACGGACGCGAAGAAGATTTATGAAGCGGAAGATCTTGCCCCGGGCAAACAATTGATTTTTGCCGCCACGGGCGTGACTGACGGCGCGCTAATGAAAGGCGTGCGTTTCTTTGGCGAAGGAACGCGAACTTCCTCCGTCATCATGACCATGAATACGGGGAAGGTACGATTCATCGACAGCATTCATTTAGATAAGGATCCGGACGTGAAGGTCCGGTTTGCGTAGCAAGACCGCGGGAGGCCTAAGGCGGGCTACTTCGCGTACTCGTTCAGCAATTTTTGAGCCTCGGCCGGGAACGGCGGAAATTCCTGCGATGATCCTTTGAACAAGCTGACCGTATTTTCCGCTCGCTTGGTTCCGTCATGGACAGCGATTTTATGCGGCGTGGTCGGACCATAACCCTCCCAAAGGGAGACGCCCGCATACGCACCATCTTTGCGAAGGATGTAATACGTCATATCCATGAACTTCAATTTCGTCATGTCGTTGTTGTAATTGCGCGCGATGCGCTTGAGTGCATCCATACCAGCGTCGTGCGGCGACATGCCATGACGCATGTTCTCGACGATGGTATGGGCGCCTGCGACCTTTATGTTCTCTTCCCCGCTGCCCGTCGCACCAGCCGATCCCACATCCTGATCGGTGTAGCAACCAGCACCGATCACCGGAGAATCGCCGCAGCGACCGGGCAACTTGAACGCCAAGCCACTGGTGGTGGTAATGCCTGACATCTCGCCTTTATCGCTCAGGGCCGAACAATTGATTGTGCCGGTAGGAGGAAACAGCACTCGATGAATGGCAGCGGGACGAAATTCCGGATCAATGCCCAAGTTCGCCGCCATCTCATTCAATGTTTTGAAGCGATGCTCCCAGAGTTCTGACTGGGAGCCTGTATCCGGGGCTTTCCATCCGGGCGCGGAGATGCCCGGTCCCCACCAATCATCGCGCGAGTGATATTCCTTCCATAGAAACCAAACCTGGCGGGAACGTTCGGTGAGCAGATTCTCGCGCGGAAAACCCATGGCAACCGCGAACCGTTCGGCGCCATCGCCCACCAGCATGACGTGGCCGGTGTGCTCCATGACCGCTTTGGCGACTTTCGAAACATTCTTGATGTTGCGGACACCGCCGACGGAGCCGGCACGACGCGTGGGGCCATGCATGCAGCACGCATCGAGCTCGACCACGCCTTCTTCGTTGGGTAGTCCTCCCAAGCCGACGCTGTCGTCCTTGGGATCATCTTCCGGACCGGTTACAACCTTGATGGCGGAGTCGAGGGTATCGCCGCCTTTGCTCAAGTGCTCGAATGCACGATCGAGATAGTCGTATCCATTGCCAGAACAGATGATGATTGGACGCTTGCCGGAACCGGAAGCAGGAGTTGCATTCTGTGGATCAGCGGGAAATCCAAGCTCCTTCGCTTCGCTGCTTACTCCGAGCGCGAGCGAACCGGCAATCGTTGTTCCAAGAAAACTCCGGCGCGAAATCGTCATCTGGCCTCCGCCTTGCAAACGGCGATCAGGATAGCACGGCCAATTTGCTGGTGAGGAACGGGCGCGCCGCGCGACTCAAAACAACAAACGCACGGCGCGGGCCGTGCGTTGGACTTCCAGATCTGTTGATTCTCACGAAGCTGCTAAGAGTGGGGCGGGGCGTACCTGGTCTACGCGAAATCGTAGCAACGCGGCGATATTGCCAACCTTATCGAACTCAGGCTGCTTTTTCACGTAAAACAATTCGATATCACGCCTGATGGCGACCGGTACTAACGCTTCACAGACGTCATCGAGTTCCCGCGTCGCTTTTCCACAAACCACGCACGCAGGGATCATGTGCGAATCCAGGTGACCGCAGTTCATGCACTCAACTGCACGCGCCGAATACTGCTCGGAGAGAAATAACGTCTGCGCCTCACCAGTCTCAACGGAGTTCAGCACGCGCCGAAGGCCGGTCACGCCTCGTCCGTTCCCTTTCGCCAGGCCGAGCGTATCAACGAGCATTCGCTGGCCGCGCTCTTCGATCGACTGCCGCAGAACACGAGCCCCGTATTCCTTGAGCTGATCCGGCGTAGTGCTGGCAACGTCGACCGGGAAATGTCCAAGCAGGCGCTGTTTGACGTAGGTATGTAATTGCGATTCGAACTCGGACCAGTTGCTGTCGTGGCATCCCACAATCAGTTTTTCCCACGCGCCTTTTTCGAGTTCCTCCTGGAGACGGTCGGCGATCAGCTTGAAATGATGAGTCGTCTCATCAGAGGCGCGCCGTTCGGCGTGTCCTGCGTCGTAACCGTTGAACCCGTAGTTGCGGCCGCGGGGCTGTTTGTGAATAAGGCCATCGCGCTCGGTCAATTCATCGAGTCGCAGGTCGAAGAATCGAGCGCGTTGTCGATCCACAAGGACGAGGCACAGCCTGGGATGGGCTCCCAAGAGCGCGGCCAGGGGCTTCAGGTCAAACCTTCGATTTACAGCGACCTTAGTCTCGCCAATTTGCGGAGGAAGATCAAACTCCCGCCAGAAGTTCATTGCGCCGCAGGCGAACACGGCCTTGGCGCGGTGCTGGCTGGCGCCGATTTGGGCGGCAGCGTCCAAGATCCGTTCCAAATCATTTCGAGCACAGCTTTTTTTGCCGTGCTTCTCGACTTCGCGCATAGCATTTCGTATCAATTCTTTAATCTGGATGGCTTCACTGCGATGAGATTTATCTTGCGGAGTACCTGGCTGAAAGTAAAAGCTTAGAGCACATGAGTCGGGATGAGTCGCCTGAAATTGAGCCAACTCACGGATGTCTTCGCGTGTAACCATCACGATTTCTCCTGAGTGCTGCTGGAATTAGACGGTTGTGGTCTTTGCTAAGGGTTCCGGTCTGAACTGGTTCACCAATGAGGGGGCCTTCTTCATGTGAGCGCGACTGGCAGCGATGGAGGCTTCGACTTCCTCAGGCCGCCGATCAGTAATGACGGAAATTTCGGGGATTGAAAAACCTTCAATGCCATACAGCAGGAATGCCTCACGATCAAGACGTTTAACGCCCCGCAAGGCAGAATGCACGAGGGCCAGCATTTCATGCGATACCGCGGCCTGCTCGGGCGTGGCCAGGCGGCGATCCGCGATCACGCTTTCGCGTGTGAGCGTTTCATCGGGCTGATGAAATTGCAGCTCGGGCTCATCGCTCGCGCGAACGTTTTGAGAACGCGCTGAGTCTTCCAGATGTACCGGCAGGTCGACCTCGTGGCTCTCGGCGACCATTTCGTCCATGGCTTGCATCGCAAGGCGGTAAAGCCAAGGCTCCAGGGAAAGCTTCTCGGGGCGCTCACCTTCGGTCAGCGCTCGCGCTATTGCCTCGTCAACAATTTCGTCTGAGGAGATGGAGTCGGGGAGAGTCTCATCTGCGGCCTGGCGAAAATAAAATTCTCGTTCGACAAAGCGCTGGAAGCGTCCCAGATTGACGCTGACGTATGAACGCACGTCTTCCCCAGAGATCTTTGGTGGATGGACCGCAGCCAGTGTCTGCTCGAATGGCACGCCAACCTCGGCCCCATTGGTAGAACCCCGCCGACGCCACTTATGCGTGGAGCGCAGCAAGTCTTTGTGCTTGGTGATTTGCTGAAGAACATCGTCGAATGCGGCTTTGACAGCGGAGGTCGCATTCGATGCAGATTGCTGTGAGGCCATCTGTCCGGATGGCAGGCGCAGATTCAGCGATACCATCGTGCCATCCCGCTCAGGATTCTGCTCGACCGTGCCCTTCAAGTGAACTAGTTCAGGACGAAAGACTTGCAGCCGGCGGCGCAACTTCTCCACCTGCGCATGAATTTCCTTTTCGATGTCGGGGGTCTTGTGGACCTTGTAACCGATATGAACGTTCATCAGAGCCTCGAGAGCGGGATGAGGATCCCGTGAAGCGATCTGGTTCTTCAAGGCGATTCTACACCCGCGCAGAGGGAGGAGCGTCAAGGCTTAAAGGAGAAAAAAATCTATCGTTTGGCCGATTGTGATGCGTGCACTTGCCTTGCTGGCTGAACGCGGCTGTTTTTCGGAGCGAGCGCTACACGGCAACGGTAAAAGATGTTTCCGTTCGGGTGACTGGACGATACAGAGTATCGCGCTCGATGGGTTCGCGGCCCGCCTCGGTGATCAAACGCATGAGCTCTTGCCGCCGCATTCCTTGCGGGGTTGTGGCACCGGCGTCGTGATAGATCTTTTCTTCGATCACAGTACCGTCGAGGTCATCAGCGCCGAAACGTAAAGCGATCTGAGCAATCTTCGCCGTCATCATTTGCCAGTAGGCCTTGATGTGCGGGAAGTTGTCGAGGACAAGACGGCTTACGGCAATCTGCTTGATATCGAGCATGCCGGTCGTCTTCGGCAAGTGTTGAAGCGGCGTGTTGTCGGGATGAAAAGCGAGCGGGATGAAGGTCTGAAAACCCTGCGTTTCGTCTTGCAGGTTGCGAAGCTTCATCAGGTGATCGACGCGGTCTTCATCATTTTCGACGTGGCCGTACAGCATGGTCGCGTTGGACTTCAATCCAATTTGGTGGGCAATCCGGGCGGTATCGAGCCAGTCGTCGCCGTCGATCTTGTGGTCACAGATGATGTGTCTTACGCGATCAGCGAAGATTTCTGCGCCGCCACCAGGAAGAGAATCGACGCCTGCGGCCTTCATCTGCTGCAAGGTCTCAAGAATCGAAAGCTTGGCGCGTTTCGCAAGATAGGCGACTTCGACCATGGTGAACGCTTTCAGATGGACCTGCGGGAAGCGCTGCTTTAGGCCGGAGACGAGGTCGAGGAAATACTGAAACGGTAGGTCGGGATGCAGTCCGCCGACGATGTGAAACTCGGTCACAGCCTCGGTGTATCCGGAGGCGGCCGTCTGAAATGCTTCCTCGAGCGCCATGGTGTAGGCGCCGGGCGTGTCCTTCTTGCGGCCGAAGGCGCAGAGACGGCAGGCGGCTACACAAACATTTGTTGGATTGATGTGCCGGTTGACATTGAAATACGCGCGGTCGCCGTGCATCCGTTCGCGGACGTGATTCGCGAGCCAGCCGACGGCAAGAATATCGCCGGTGCGGTAGAGATTGACAGCGTCTGTGGCATCGAGCCGCTTCCCTGCCATCACCTTATCGAAAATGGGCTGAAGGCGCGCGTCGTCAGTCTGGAATGGATGCAGTCCGGGCATTGCATTCATCATATCAAGTGAAGCGGGGGTTGAGATATTGGAGTATGCGGGGAGTCAATTCCGTCTGCGAACGGCTCATAGGCGGAAGAGCAAGTCTCCGGCGACGAAGAAAAAGAAGAGGACGGAAATCACCCCGTTCATCGTGAAAAAGGCAGCGTTGAGCTTGGAAAGATCGTCGGAGGAGACGAGCGAATGCTCGTAAAAAAGAAGGACTGCCACGGAGACGACTCCGGCCATGGCCAATTTGCCGAGTCCGAATGCGATGACCAACGCTACGAGGAGGCACAACATGATTACGTGGAATAGCCGGGCAACCCATAACGCCCCGCCAATGCCGAAATGGCGCGGGACCGAATGCAAGCCCGCATCCCGGTCGTAGTCATAGTCCTGACAGCTGTACAGCACATCAAAGCCAGCGACCCAGAAAGTGACCGCAGCGGTGAGTAGAAGAATGCGCGGGTCGAGGCTGCCGCGCACGGCGATCCAAGCGGCGGACGGTGCAATCCCAAGCGCAAGGCCAAGGAACAGGTGCGACCAACGAGTAAACCGCTTGGTATAGGAGTAAAGAAGGACAATCGCGAGTGCGACTGGCGAGAGCAGAAGCGCTAAGCGGTTGAGACGAGCGGCCGCCAAAACAAAGACCGCGCATGAAATCAAAACGAACGCCGCAACAAATGCTGGCGAGAGGGTTCCCGCTGGAAGGGCGCGGGTGCGAGTGCGAGGGTTCTCAGCATCGATCGACGCATCTGCAAGCCGGTTGAAAGCCATCGCGGCGGAGCGCGCGGAGATCATTGCGACGACGATCCACAAAAGGGTGCGCCCGGCAGGTATCCCATCCGCAGCCAGCATGGCGCCGCAAAGAGCGAATGGCAGGGCAAAAATAGAATGCTCCCACTTGATCATCTCGAGAGTTATTCGCAGATTGCGGAAAATCGCCACTGGTCTGATTGTAAAGCAGCCAGGCGGAGGGAAAAGTCAGTGGGTCTTTGACCTAACGTCATCGACCACTAGAGGAACAAATCGACAGCCGTCCAGGGTTCGAATGAGCGGTGAGCCATTGTGCTTCACGACGAGTTGGAGTTCTTGCGCTGACGGAGCACCCACAGGCAGGACCATGCGCCCACCCTCCCGAAGTTGGGTAAACAAGGATGGGGGGATCACCGGTGTTGCAGCAGAAACCAGAATTGCGTCGTAAGGGGAAAACTCGGCGAGGCCGCGACTGCCATCGCCGAGAACGAAGGTGAGGTTTTGGCGTCCTAATTCGGCGAGAATCTCGCGCGCGCTTTCCAGCAAAGCATGATGACGCTCGATGGAATAGACGTGTGAGGCCATTTCAGAAAGAAGAGCGGTGACGTAACCGGAGCCAGTGCCCACTTCGAGGATTCGATCGCTGGGATCGATGGCTAGGGCCTCGATCATGACCGCGACAATGTAGGGTTGCGAAATGGTTTGGCCCAAGCCGATAGGTAGGGGATGATCTTCATAGGCCTGGGCCCGGTCGGAATCTGTGACGAATGGTTGACGCGGAACGCGTCCCATTACGGCCAGAACGCGTTCATCCCGAAGTCCGCGAGCTCGCAATTGAGACTCCACCATCTTCTTGCGTTCGACCGCGAAGAATGGCGCTTCTTCAAACTTGTTCATGAGATCTGCCAGCGAAATGCCGAGCCTATTTCTTGCGTTTTCGGACTTTGATGTCGAAGCTGACAACGCCGTTCTGATCACGGAGGGCGACAATGGAAACGCTGCGGGTCACGTTGTATTCGAGCTGAATAATTTGCTGCGATGCCACCGCTACGTTTGTGCTGTAGGTCACTGTGACATTGGAGGCGACTTGCTGTTCAATCGTCACCTGCGGTCCGCGAACCACATTGGTCGCACTGGGAAGTCCTTGTGGATCGATCTTGATTCGACTCACCCCGAACAATCTTTGGACGCGGCTGGAGATCGTTGAGTTCAAAGCCTCGCTCAAGATGAGGTTCGAAGCGGCACCCGAGAAACCCGAGGCTGACGAATTCTGCAAAGAGGTGGACTCCTCGCGAGTTCGTCCGAGGGCCAACAAAGCAATAATATCGGCGCTCGGCAGAGGTGGTTCTGAGCGATAGTTCACGTTCAGTTTGTCTGCTGTTCCATTCACACCAATGCTCACATCGTAGTCACTGACACGCGTGCTGGCTTCGAGATCGAGAATAGGCTCGATGCGGGCGGGGTTTGTGAAAATGACGTCGCCGCGTTCAAGACGATACTTTGCCCCATTGAAAAATACTTCGCCCTCGAGAATGTCGATGCGACCAAGAACGGCTGGCCGGGCGGCGGTTCCGCGCACTCTCAGATCGGCATCGCCAGAGAGCTTTGCCATTGCCGTCTGCATTTGAAGTTCCGGCGTGGTGGTCACGCGAAGATCGAGTTTGATCCGGTTCAACGGGCTGGAAGCTTGCGGGCCAGGCGATGAGAGCTTCGCACGTTCCAGGTACGACCCGAAGTCGAAGCCAGGCGTCATGGCTAGCTTCATGACGGTCAGTTCACCAGAGAGTGTGGACGAAGCGTTGGTTCCGGTAAAACGGACGTCGGCATTGGTGGTCGAACTGATACCGGGCGGATAGCGCAATCGCACTTCTTGTGCCGTGCCCTTCAAATCAAAAACTACCTGGCGCTGGTAGTAACTGATCGATCCAGTCACATTCAGCGTACCGCCTCCAGTCCGGGCGCTGAGAGATTCGACCTGGAGGTGGTTTTCGTTAAATGTCAGCGATCCATTCAAGTCACTCAGGCCAGTGGGCAGATCGTCATAGGCAAGCGCGGCATCCGCGATCTTGATCTGACCACGGAACACTGGGGCGGATATGACGCCGGTGACATTGACTCCCACGGTCATGTTTCCGGATGAAGTGAGGTTCGCATCCCAGGTTTGCGCCAAGGCAAGATTGACGCTTCCATCCGCGCGCAGGTCGAGCGCTCGGCTGCCAGTAAATTGAGCGGTTCCGTGTGCGTTGAGATCGGTCCCCTGACCGACAAGATGCATTTGTTGGAGCTCCAGCGTCTGATTCGCGAAGGCAACACGAATCGGACCTTCGTTTTGCAGCTTCACTTTGTCGATCTCGGCAAGTAAGTGCGTCAGATTTCCGCTAATCGCAAGCTCGCGAGGTTTGCGCAGTGGCCCTTGCAGACTCACTTCACCTGCGACCGAGGAGTGACTTGTAATCTGCCCGCGCAGGTAAATTCGAAGCAGTGGGTCCACATCCAGTTCGGTGAATTGCAGTTTGAGGTCAGCTGGATAGTCATCGCGGAGAGTGATCGTCCCGCTGGTGTGCAACTGTGCATCACGAAAATTCGATTTACCATCCAAACGCAGCAATGATCCTTCGGTCGCTGCGTGCAAATCAAAGTCTCCAACGCGCTCGTCGTTCAGCATGACCTCGCGAAGATGGATGTCCGCGTTGAGCGACGGTGCGTCGAGGTTACCCGTTCCGCTGGCGGTGAAATCGAGCCGGCCGGCGACTGTAAAGCGCTCTTTCTGCAACTTCTCGACGCGAGAAAGGTCGAAATTTTTCCCGTTGAGGTTTAAACGGTAAGTCTTGGACGAAAGCCCATACGCGGCTGTACCGGCGATTGTTGCACCGTCTTCGGTCGCGCTGAAGTTGTTGAACTGGGCTTCCCCGTTGGCAAACGCAATGTCACTCTGAATCTTGGCGATCGGTTGTCCGTAGGCAATGGCATTCGAGACGTCGACATGACCGTTGCCAGCCGGATCCCCCAGCGATCCGCTGAACTGCGCATTGAGATTTACGTTCCCAGATACGGGGTAGGCGTATCCGGCCAAACTCAGAATCTCAGCGATGTCGCCATTGCTGATATTCACGTGGCCTGAGACAGGAGTTGTGTTCGAGAACGAGCCGCCACGCATGGCCGCGTTCAAATCGAATGCGATCTGTGTTTTGTCGTGCACCAACGTTGCATTGCGGGCCGAGAAGCCGGCGCGCGAATATTGAAGGTCGGCGGCTGCCGTATCCCAATGGACGCGAGTTTCGGGCCGCTGGGCGGTTGGGGGAACCACGGAATCGAAATCTGTGATCTGGAGATTGCCGGCAATATGCAGATCGTGCAGCCGGCCTGCGGCCGTTCCGGTGAATGTCGCGCGTCCGCGAAGCACGATTGGCAGGGGCCGTCCGCCTTGCGCGACCAGCAATGGTTCCCACTCTCTCAAATCGGTGGTTGTGAGTGAAAACTTGGCAGTCGCGGTGGAAGATAACGTTCCTTCAGCGCTTACGCGAGTTGCAGGCGTCGCCGCGTGCATCTGCTGAACGACCAATTCATCTCTTGAACCGCGGTAAATGCCACGGGCTTCCAAAGTAAGCGGAATCTCTTGACTGTTCGGAGCGGAAGGCGGCGCAATCTCAAGCGCAAACTTTGTCTCTGCGTCGCGAGGTGTACCAATCCACGCAAAATCTGCAGATCCTCCCAGAGTTCCAGCGAACTTAGCGCGGTCAAGAGGCAGGGTGCGGGTGCTAAAAGCACGTCTTACGGCAATCAACGATAGCCCCTTCATGCGCAGGTGAACATTGCCGCGTTGAACAGGTTCTTGTTCTGCGCGACTGATCGGACGCCGAGAACGACGGGGTGGCTGCGGCGTACTTCGAAGAGTCTGCTGCCAGCCAATCACGTCGGCGTCGCCGGAGACTGCGCCTCCCAGAAGTCTGCCCTCCATCTGAGTCAGCGTGATTCTCTGCGGCTTGACCGAGTACGTGGTGGATGCGGTCACGTTCTGCAGGTTGGCGCTCTCGTCTCGCCACTCTAGTTCGCGGGCAGTAAGTTTGCCTGCCGTCGCGAAATCTTGGAGCGACCACTGGCCGGAACCTTTCAAGTCGACGATTCCCCGCCGCAGAGAACGGTTTCTGGCGATCGACGAGAGTTCCACTAAATCGAGCGTTGCTGAGTACTGCCCCTGCACATTGGGGGCACGGAAGTCCTTCACGTCGCCATTGAAGCTGAGTTGAGACGAGCCAGAATTGACGGTGAACGTTTTAATCTCGACGCTATCTCTGCTTAAGAAGAAATCAGTCTTTGCTCTCCAGGCGAACGGGCGATAGTCCTGGATCCTGCTGTCAACTTTTCCCAGCGAAATGGATGCTTCGTAATGCCGACGAAGAAACGAGTACTTCATGTTTGCGGCAACATCACTGGCGGCAAATTCGAGCGGAACGCGCTGGTCGTTCCATAGCAGTTCGCCGCGCTGCACTTCGAGACGGCCAATGCGAAGTGAAAACAGTTCTTCGATAGGAGTTGAGTCAGACGCCTTTTTGACTGCCGGCTGAGGCTGGTTGGTGGTGCCGTCCGGGTACACGATGATGTGCACCGTTGGCCGCTCGAGCAGTACTGAGTGAAAGCCAAAGCGAAAGCTGAAGACTGAGATTACGTTGATGTCTGCGACAAGCCGGTCAAGGTGGACGTAAGGCGCCTCGGAAGAGCTTTCGCGACCGTGAATGGTGAGGTTGCGAATGTCGGCGCGGAGACGAAACGGGATGGTGTGAAATTCAGCGATGTCAACGCGCCCACCGGTAATGGCCTCAAGCTCGGCAATGAGCTTGTGTCGCACCATCGTCTGGAAGGAATCCGTTGTGGCATACCAGCCGAGCCCCGCGGCCGCGACCATGGCAATTAGAAGCAGAATTAAGAAATATTTCCACCAGCGGCGGCGCTTGGGAACTACATCATTCACCGAGCCTCTCCCTCGGACGAGGTGGATGATGGAGCGCTGGTGCGGATCTCACTTTCAGTGCGCAGGGTTTGCAGCCAGGCCGTTAACAGATCATTTACTTTTTGTTCGGTCAGGACTTCCTTGATTTTTACCGCTACCTCGGGAAGGGCAGGCTGCTGACCCGTTTGCTTTGGGTCGGCCAGTTCTTTGTGGTAGTACGCCTCGACGCTAGCCGAGTCGATCTGAACGCTCGGACGCAGCCGCGCATCGACGGATTGCATCAGGTTCATCTGGTAGGCCACGCGATGGGAGACTTCCGCTTCTGTCAGCCCGTACTGCTTGAGAACGGCGGTCCAGCCGGAATCGGTCTCCGCACCGGCGTGCGCCTTGCGAATCTCGGCGATTTTCCTTTGGATTGTGTCGGGATCAGCGGGCAGCGAATCGAGCAGCCGCAGTTGCTGACGCAAAAGTTCTTGATCAATAAGACGGTCGAGCGCTCCGCGGCGCTGTTCTGGCGTGAACTGTCCTGGCGGACGCAGATCCAGCAGCGCCTCGAAGCATAGTTCTTCGTCCCAATCACTCATGAAAATGGTGCGCCCATTTACTCGCGCAACGATACGATCGATCACATCGCCCGCGTGGGCCGGGAGAGCGGCCATCACCATGGAGAGAACCAGACAGCTTATGAAGGCGAAATTTGCTCTGCTACGCATCCTTAAAATGCCTGACCAATGCTGAAGAAGAAATTGAAATGGCCTGCTTGCTGAGGTGAAAACTGACCAGTAATGGTGCCGTTCACCTGGTTGACTACCAGATTCTTCAAGCTGGGAAAGTAAGGCGGATTCAAATTGTACCCGAAGTCAACGCGCAGCGGGCCAATAGGAGTCTTATAACGCACCCCCATGCCAATGGCATGAGAGACGTAGTTGTAGCTACATTGGCTCGCGGTGTCCTGATGAGTACACACATCCGGGTTCGACTGATGCCAGCGGAACAAACTGCGCGTCATGTCCTGCGGCCGGGTGAAGACGTTCCCCATATCGTGGAACACAACAAATCCTATGTTGTCCTGAAGAACCGGAACCATCACGGTTGGAAAGCGAAGCTCGAGATTGTTGATGAACAAAGCGCTGCCGCCCAGTGGGAAACCTGTTACCGGATCACGAGGCCCCGCTTGGTTCAACCCGAAACCGCGATGAGAGTTGCCGCCGCCTGAGAAGAATCGCTCTGGCAGAGGAATCACGGTTTGGCAAACCGTTCCCGGGGGAGGATCGGGAGGGCAAGACGGGGCTTCTTGACCCGGCTCCACGATGATGGTGTTGCTGAATGGATTCTCAATGCCAATACGAGTGGAACGGGCGAACACATACTGCTTCCCTTCTGCCCTGTTCTTGCCAAACGCCTGGTAGGTCGAGTTCTGAAGAAGCACTCGACTGAAGTCCGCTTCGGAACCAAAGAAACGTGAAGCGACTGCTGTGTCGAAGGTCGTGTAGTTTCCACGGGTCGTTTCCACGGGATTGTCACGCTTGTCGCGGATGAACGTGAATCCGGGCGCCCCCACTCGCACGGGCCGCGAAAGCAACGGAATCTGATCAGGACTGATGAAGACGTCACTGGCGCGGACACGTCGGAATGTGAAGTTGTAAATCATGGTGCTGATCGCGCGGCCACCCAAATCGCGGGTCAGAATCTGTTGCAGCTGAGCCGATCCTTCCAGGCGCTGGGATGTAAAAGTCGTGACGTCCAAGGTGTTGTCGTAGAAGCCTGTGAATGACAGCCGGAGGTTCTTGTTGTTCCACTGCGGCGCTTCATAGTTGAGCAATACGCGCTGCTGAAGGCGGCTGAGGTTCATCTTGAATGTGACCGTCTGATTGCGCCCGCGGAGGTTGAGCCTTGTGACTCCGAAGGAGACGCGCGGACTTACACCGGTTTCCCCCAACGGCTGGTTGCTGCCAACATCCGGCTGACCGGTTTGGAATTCAAAACCGAAACCGTAGTCAAAGGTGTAGCGCTTTGTCTCATGCAGGTCGAAGAGAACATTCTTTTTTTCTTCGACCCCGTTCGGATTTTGCACAGCGGTGTTCACTTCGCTAAAGATGCCCAGATCATAGAGGCGACGCTGGGATTCAAGCATGGCAGCCTGGCTTAGAGGTGCTTCCGGCTTGACCTGAAGTTCACGCCGAACTACATAACGCCTGGTGTGTTCCAGGCCGCTCACGATCACGCGGTTGACGAAGAATTGCTCACCCTCCTTGATCGTATAGACAACATTAATACTATGCACATCAGACGGAACCGGGTCGGTGGTTATATCGAAACTGGCGTTTGGAAAACCGCGGTTGTAGTAAAGGTTCAACACCGTATCGCGATCTTGCGCGAGATTCAGTTCTGAATAGCCCTGTCCGGCTGAAGTAGCAAGGTTCTGCTCAAAATCACTTGTCGGGATTCTCGAATTGCCAAGGATCTTCAAGTCACCGACTTTGGTCTGCACTCCTTCATCAATTTTCAAGGAAACAGCCAGGAGGTTGGGGTGTCCCTGATACTTCGTGTCGACCGCGGTTTCGATTTTGACGTCGCGAAAGCCGTTGCTGCGATACAGCTCTTGCAGGTTTCGAACGTCGGCATTGAGCAACAGCGAACTGTACTTGCCGTGCGAAAGAATGCGAGCGGCGGGCTGAACCTGCATGCGCGAGCGAAGGTCTTCCTCGGTGAACAAGGGATTGCCGGTAGGAGAGGTCACATTTATTTTGACCGACGCCAGTTTGTAACGCTCACCGGGATCGATGAAATAGGTGACTTGATATTCGGAGCCATTAGTCTCGCCACGCTTGCGTATCCCGACACTGGCATCGAAGTATCCGCGCGTCTGCATGTAATCGAGGAGATTTCTGCGTCCTTCATTCAACAGATCATCATCGAGCGCGCCCTCTTCGTAGACGGGAACGTACTTGCGGATGTTTCCCCGGCGCACCTTGTAACCCTCGACATTGATTTCGACGGTTGGCCCGGGGACGATGCGGAACGTGAAATCGACAGTGTTGTTTTCGGAGTGGTAGACGCGTTCGGCAATCGCCACCTGCGCCAGCAACCGGTTCTGCTTCTCGTATTTATTACGGACCTTTTGCAATCCGCGGCTGACGCGATCAACCGACACACGATCGCCCGGATGCATCTTCGCGATGTCTTCAATCTGGCCCTTGGAGTACACCGGGTCGCCCGTAACCCTGATCTGTCCGATTGTTGCTTGCGCGCCCGGAATGATATTGATTCTCAGATCCATCAACTGATCAGCAGCCCGTGGAGACTCAGTCATGGTCACCGCGGCGCGGTAGTAACCGTTCTCCTGCATCACACGCTTAATGTTGCTCACCGCGCGATCGGCCTTTTCGCGCTCGTAAAGCTCTCCTAGCTGCAGCTTGCTCGCATTCACGATTTGATTAGCCGTCGGCCGCTCAGCGTTGCCCTCGACTCGAATGTCGCCGACAAAAAAGCTTTTCGCGGTTACGAACGCGAGATCAACGCTTCCTTCATCGGTGCGCGTGGCTTCGAGTTGGACATCCGCAAAGCGACCTGTCCCGAGGATTGCCTGCATGCTGTCGTGAATGCCCTCGCGCGTGATAACTCCGCCGACCTTGATCGGGATGACTTTTCTAAGGTCGTCCTGCTCGCTCTCCGGCAATCCGGGAAACACTGTGCGATGGACTTTCAACCCAAGGTAAGGACGAATGCCCGCGAGATCAGCGGTGGTCTCCGCCGGAGTTTGCGTAGCCGGGATATCCGCCGGAGGGCCGGTTGGCGGAGCAGGCTGTTGAGCCGCGGCCAAAGCACACGTGGCCGCGAGCACCGCCAGCAGGAATCTGTACAACGCCCCCTCGACTCGCAATAAGACTCCTAGCACGCAATTACTCGGCGATGCCCTCGTGGATATGGTAATTCGATGCAAAACCCACGGGGCAGTGTTGGGTGAATCTGCGACTGGAATGAGACCGCACCATATAATAAAGGGTTCGCTCGACAAAGGTTGGTATGTCCTTAGAGTCTAGAGAGCGCTACTCGAGACAGGTGTTGTTCCAGGGTGTCGGCGAAGTCGGTCAAACGCGGCTCACAGCGGCGCGAATTGCCATTGTTGGCTGCGGGGCCACGGGGTCGGCGGTTGCTTCACTACTTGCGCGGGCCGGAGTGGGGACGATTCGCATCATCGATCGCGACTACGTGGAACCGAGCAATCTGCAACGCCAGACGCTGTTCGACGAAGCCGACGCTCGCGAATCGCTGCCGAAAGCAATCGCAGCGGCAAGAAAAATTTCGGCATTTAATTCCGACGTTGTGGTTGATGCACAGGTCGCGGATCTTACGCCGTCCAACGTCGAGTCCCTTTTAGAAGGCAGCGCGCTTGTCCTCGATGGAACGGACAACTTCGAGACTCGCTATCTGGTGAATGACTACGCTGTGAAACACGGCGTACCGTGGATTTATGCAGCGGCGGTTGGCAGCTATGGTGTAACGCTAAATGTCCTGCCAGGGCGTACTGCGTGCCTAGCCTGCATTTTTCCGGACTCCCCGAGTGGGGCCGTCGAAACCTGTGAAACTTCTGGGATTTTAAATTCCGCCGTAAGCCTCATCGCTTCCATCGAAGCCACGGAGGCGATCAAGTTTTTGATTGGCGCAGAGAAGAAGCTGCGGCGAACGCTTCTCTCGTGGGACGTCTGGGAAAATGAAACTGCGGAACTCGATGCGCATTTGCCACGCGCTGATTGCCGTGCTTGTGGCAAACGCGATTTCATCCATCTGGCCGGTGAAGGTCGACCCCACATCACCCTGTGCGGAAGAAATTCCGTGCAAATTCATGAGCAACATCGTCCGCTGAGTTTCAGTGAGATGAGGGCGAAACTCGAACCGCTTGGCAACGTGCGGCACAATGAGTTTGTCCTTAAATTCTGGCGTGAGCCTTACGAGATCACATTGTTTCCGGACGGCAGGGCCATCATTAAGGGCACGACCGACACTGCCGTAGCGCGAAGTCTCTACGCTCGCTACATCGGAAGTTGATGTCTACGCGAACAACGGACGCGATATCAAGCAAAACTGTAAGACTTTGCGCTAAAGCACACAATTAATTCATCAAGACGAATTTCGGCCTTCCGACATAGAATCCGATGACGAAGTTTTTTGGAGGCCAGGTATGCGTCAGATGTATGCGATTGCGGTAGTGGTGATGATCGCTGTTTCTCCTACTCTTTGCGCGCAAGGACAAGTAACCGTGACAACGGGATGGGCTAGTAGCGTCGGGATGTCCGGTTCGACGTATGGGGTGCCGTTCGTGCCTCAAATCGTCACTCCGAGTGTTTCGCTCTCGACATATTCTGCGAATCCAGTCGGCGCGACCAACGCGACTGCCGGCAATGTTGCAGGAGCAGCGAATTCGACGCTCGAAAACGGCGAGGGTTCTTCGGGGTCTGTAATGTCGGTTCCCATGTGGTACGGGCCAGGAGTGCCGGAAGTCTCGGATCGCGGCTTTGATCCCATGCCGATGCAACGTATGCATGAAGGGCATCGAGCAATGCGGGAGGGATCACATTATTTTGATTTCGGTTCAGCACGATTGGAGTACAGCAGCGTTGGCGAACGTGCCGGCCTGGCAAAGGCTGGCATTAAGAAGGCGGGCCATAGCTACGGCAACAACGATGTGGAACGTCAAAACCAGAACAACGGCGCGGTGAAGTATCGCGGCAAAAGCGAGAACATCGGGTCATAGGCACTGCAGTTGAGATGTTTGAGTTTCGTTCGTGAAGGCGGGCCACCATACCCGCCTTTTTCTATTCGCAGAATCTCTGTCTTTAATCTGGTCGAGCATCTGCTATCTTCTTGGCGTTGACGTTTCCCTCCGAGCCACGGCGTGTCGACTCCATAAGCGCACAAGGCCAATTCTCTCCAATGGACAACGCTCATGCCTGAAACCTCACGTCCAAGACCGTCGGTTCTCTATCGCTGGGTAGTGCTCGTATTCATCAGCGTTGCGATGGGCGGGAACTACTACATCTACGACAGCATCAATCCACTGGAAGGAATTTTTAAAGAACAGCTTGGATTTTCCGCCACGCAGTTTGGATGGCTGAACTCCAGCTATAGCGTCGCAGCGGTCCTTACGTTGTTGATTGGCGGCATTGTGATCGACCGGATCGGCACGAAGAAGGCGATCGCATTTTTTGCTGTCCTGTGTCTCATCGGGGCTGCGATTACGGCGTACAAGGGCCAGCCGGCCGTGATGATCGCCGGCCGCACGGTGCTCGGGCTAGGCGCCGAGTCGATGATCGTCGCGGTAACGACGGCATTGGCAAAATGGTTCAAGGGCAAAGAGCTGAGCTTCGCATTCGGGATCAATTTAACGATCGCGCGACTGGCTTCGGTAGCAGCAGACAACTCACCCAGTTGGGCCAAGTCGGTTTTCTATCCCCATGGCCCTGCAGGAGAACCCAGCTGGCAAGGACCGCTCATGATTGCGGTGGGCGCGGGTGTGCTCAGCGTGGTCACGGCACTGGTTTACTGGTTCCTTGAGAGCAATGCCGAAGGTCGTTATGAACTAGGCAAGAGCGGCGATATCGACAAGCTCGAGTTCAACCAAATCTTCCGGTTCAACAAGTCGTACTGGTATGTCGTCGGACTGTGCTTTACGTTCTACTCGGCAATCTTTCCTTTCCGCACGTTTGCGATTGATTTCTTCACCAACAAGATTCTGGCCTTCCAGGGTGGCGAGTCTGCCGTCGAGTCAGTACGTCTACTCGCACTTCAGCAAGCTGGCCGCCTGAACAGCCTGCTACCTCTGGCCGCGATGATTGCAACGCCTCTTTTTGGGCTGCTTGCCGATCGAGTGGGCAAGCGAGCGTTTTTCATGATGTTCGGGTCGTTTTTGCTGATGCCGGTTTACCTGATGATGGCTTATACGGACATCTCCCTTTACGTGCCGGTAGCGATGATGGGCATCGCCTTCTCCCTGGTTCCGGCTGTGATGTGGCCCTCGGTGGCCTACATCGTGGACCAGTCGCGGCTGGGAACAGCCTATGCCCTCATGACGTTGATCCAGCAGATTGGCTTCTTTGCCATGAACCTGCTGATTGGCAAGGCGAACGATTATTCGCACGCCGGCCTGAACAACCCGGGCGGATACGGGCTGGGAATGTGGATTTTCTCAATTTTGGGGTTCGTAGGCCTGACGTTCGCGATTTTGTTGCGGATACGGGAAACTGGAGCGGACAGTCACGGGTTAGAAACAATTACGACGAAGACGTCGTCCTGATCATCAAAAGCGGAGGAAAAAGGGCCGCCAAGACCGCGTGGGATGGCCCTCGAGCGAAACCAAAGTCACGACGGATGCCGGGGGGTTGGCAAGTCCCTGGTGGATATGCGTTTTGGTATTCTACCCATGGCGGGCGGCTCGGGGAAATTCCGTGTCCAGCCTCGCAAGCCGTACAACGTAAAGATATTTATCTCGCATCTCAATAGATGCGGCCGGGAAAGGCGACTTGACCGACCCGAAACGAGCAGGGCTTTCCGAAGCCGAAGCGATCGAGCGAGCAAAACAAGGGGACGCAGAAGCGTTTGAGGTGTTGTACAACCTCCACAAACGCCGCGTGTACTCGCTTTGCCTGCGCATGGTCGCGAATACGGCTGAAGCGGAAGATCTAGCGCAGGAAGCTTTCCTGCAATTGTTTCGGAAGATCGGTACTTTTCGCGGTGAGTCTGCCTTCTCGACTTGGCTTCATCGGCTTTCTGTCAATGTCGTCCTCATGCATCTTCGCAAAAAGGGCCTTCAGGTTGTGCCGCTCGACGACACGACCGAAGGCGAGGAAGATACGCAAAAGCGTGATTACGGAGCTGATGATTTGCAACTGTCGGGATCGATCGACCGCCTGCAGTTACAGCGTGCCGTTGATCGCCTGCCCCCCGGATATCGCACGGTTTTTGTCCTCCATGACGTTGAGGGTTTCGAGCACAACGAAATTGCCGGCATGGTTGGATGTTCGATTGGAAATAGCAAGTCGCAATTACACAAAGCACGGATGAAGTTGCGTGACATTCTGAAGTCCAACAGAGCCGAAAAGGCCAAACGGGCTTGAGAGCACACGAGGCAGTTGTAGCGGTATCGGGGAGAGAGAGGTTGTATGAACTGTAGTGAGTGTCATCGGGTGCTACCGGAGAGCCTCGAGGGTCAGCGTAATGCTGAACTCGAAGCGCACCTGACTTCCTGTGTTGCATGTTCTGAGCTGGTCGAGGACCTAAACGTGATCGCTCGACAAGCTTCTGCATTGCGGGAAGCCGATGAACCATCGCCGCGTGTCTGGAACATGATCGAGGCGGAATTACGAAGGGAGGGTGTCATTCACCCTCCCCAGCCTCGTAGAAGCTGGCTGCCAGCGTTTGGCAGTGGGTGGCGTCCGGTGGCATGGCTGGCACCGGTCGCGGCTGCGCTTATCGCTGGAGCGGCGTTTCTGCTGAATCCGAGGCCAACGACAAATTCTGACCAGGCCAAGCAGGTTATTGAGTCGCCTGCGGTGGTTGCCACCGGGGGAAAGATTCCGGCGAAGCGTCCCGCAGCGGAAGACCAGCAGATTCTCGATGCAGTAGCTCTGCAGGCGCCCATGATGAAGGCGTCGTATGAGGCCAATTTGAACAGCGTGAACGCTTACATTCGTGACGCTGAGTTGTCAGTGCAACAGGATCCGTACGACCAAGAGGCCCGGCAATACCTCATGGAGGCGTACGAACAAAAAGCCATGCTTTATGACATGGCTTTGAATCGATCTTTGCGATAATGCTGAGACATACCCGCGAGGACAGTCATCCGCGGATTGAGCAGCGATAGAAAGAGTGAGTCCATGGAGAAGTCCCAGCGCGCTGCCACTTTCGCTGTAGTAGTTGTCGTGTCGGTTGCGACGATTGCGATTGCCGAAAGCAAGAAGGAATTTCGCTTTACGGTTGGTCCACACGCGAACGTCACCGTGATGAACCAGTTCGGGCCTATTTCATTGAAGCCGGGCTCAGGGAACCTGGTCATCGTCACAGCAACAACCCATTCCGACAAAGTTGAAGTCGATCAGAGTCAAATGGGAAACCGCATCGACATCGAGTCGCATTTGCTGGAAGGGGCCACCGAAGAAACCGGACAAGTCGATTACGAGGTGATTGCGCCGCCGGACGCGAGCGTCAATATGCATTCCGCGACTGGTTTACTGCACGCCGAGCGCATGCGGGGCGATCTCACCATGGAAGGCACCAACCCAACGATCGACGTGCGAGACATCACGAAGGCGCATGTCCACGTTCGCACTCTCAAGGGACCGGTAACGCTCACCAATATTCGTGAAGGGCATGTTGAAGTGACATCAGTCAGCGGAGACATTCAGCTGAATTCAGTCGCTGGCCCTCTTGTACAGGTAAGCTCCACGGGCGGAAAAATTTCCTATAACGGAGATTTTGGCTCGGGTGGTGATTATTCCCTCATCAGTCACACAGGTGACATCGAAGCTGCTATTCCTTCTGACGCCTCGGTGGATGTTAGCGCGCGGTCCGTTAAGGGCGCCGTCGAGAACGATTTTGCAATGCAGCCGAAAGCTCATTCGCGCTATCCGAGCGTTCAAGGACGTTCCTTTGTCGGCACCATGGGGAAGGCCGCTTCCTCGGTGGTTCTGCGCACCTTCAGTGGTAAAATCCGCCTCAAGCAACGATAAAATTCAGCCGGGCAGCCACAAAGCTGCCCGGAATCCATCAATGCCCAACTCGCCTGAATCACGGCAGCGGTCGGCTGCGCGATCTGTATTTTTGGTCGGGTTCATGGGCTCGGGCAAGAGCAGTGTGGGTAAAGCACTGGCCCGCCATTTGGGATGGCCATTTATGGACCTGGATGACTTGATCGAGCAGCAGGAGGGCCGGACGGTCGCTGAAATTTTTGCCGAGGCGGGAGAGACGGAATTTCGCCGGATCGAGCGGGTTGCTTTGAGAGAGTTGCTGACGCGTTCGGCGGTAGCACACGTCGTCGCGCTCGGCGGCGGGGCTTACGCGCAGAATGACAACGCTGAACTGATCCGGCAAGAAGGCGTTACCACCGTGTTCCTCGATGCTTCCGCGGAGACCTTGTGGCAGCGTTGTAACGATGACCCACAGGATCGACCGCTGCGCCAAACGTTTGAACAATTTTCGGCTTTGCATCAGCGGCGCCGTCCGTACTACCTGCGCGCGATGTCAAGAATTGATACTTCGAGCAAGTCCGCAGCTGAAATCGCGGAAGAACTGGCGAGCAAGGTGCGCATCGGGGAAATCCCGGGTGAGGAGATTCTACGGTGAAGTTGAGAGCGGTTCTTACGGGCTTCATTACATTCACATTGCTGGTCGCTGTGGCTGCCGGAGCTGAAAAAAACAAGGAGACGGCGAAGAGTGTAGACAGTGGCGCGTTCGGAATATTTATCAACGGCCGACGAATGGCGACCGAGACATTTTCCATTTCGCAAACTGGCAGCGGCAGCGTCATCACCTCTCAGTTCAAAACCGAAGCTGGTGTCGACAAAGCGGAACAAAATTCCGAATTGCAGCTTTCTCCGACCGGTGAATTAAAGAAATACGAGTGGAAGGAACTGACTCCGGGGCAAGCCCAGGCTACGGTTACGCCGAGCGACACGTTTCTCGTTGAGCGCGCTCTGAAGACCCCTCA
>Ga0207643_10000566_pt1 | contig 23507 bp, 25 predicted proteins | sample KBSMisM62_FD_184313 | JGI IMG/M metagenome (GOLD analysis project Ga0207643, IMG submission 184313) | Miscanthus rhizosphere microbial communities from Kellogg Biological Station, Michigan, USA - KBS Miscanthus M6-2 (SPAdes) (version 2) | ecosystem: Host-associated > Plants > Roots >...
CGGCCCCCGCACGCTCGAGGTCGTCCTCGTCAGCTAGAGGCCGCGCGGTTACCGGGGGCCCGGGTTACCGGGGCCGCGCGGTTACCGGGGGCCGCGGGGTTACCGGGGCCGCGGGGTTACCGGGGGCGCGGGGTTACCGGGGCCGCGCGGTTACCGGGGCCCGGGTTACCGGGTGGGCACGCAGAACTCGTTGCCCTCCGGGTCGGTGAGCACGGCCCACTTCGTGTAGGGCCCCTCCTGGCCGCGCCCGATCTCCGTCGCGCCGCGGGCGACCAGGTCGGCGATCTGCTTCTCCGGGTCGTCGGCGACCGGCCGCAGGTCGATGTGCAGCCTGTTCTTGACCGTCTTCGGCTCGGGCACGAGCTGGAACAGGATGCGTGGCCGGCCGCTCTCCCTGCCGTCCGGGTGGTTGATGGCGGCGCCGGTCTTCCAGTGCAGCTTCCCTTTGTGCACCACGGTGTCGTCGTCGGAGGCGAATCCCTCCTTGATCATCCGGCGGATGAAGTCTTCGTCGGTGCCCTCCGCTTCCCAGCCGAGGGTGTCGGCCCACCAGTCGGCCAGCGTGTGCGGGTCGGCGCAGTCGATGACGAGCTGGAAGTCGAGTGCCATGCGGGGACCGTAGTGGCTGGGTCCGACAGTTCACGCCGGGCTGACCGGGGCGGCCGGAGGATGGTCTGGTGCTGTCCGCGCTGCCGCCCGTACGCCGCCGGATGCTGCTCGGCATCCTGGCGGTGCTGGTCGCGGGCGCGGTCGCCGCGGTGATCCTGGTCGTGGTCAACCGCCCCGGGTCGTCGGACGCGGCGGGTCCGGTGCGGCAGGACGATCCGGGGCCGGTGCTGCTGGTGCCCGGCTACGGCGGGTCGACCTCGGCGCTCGATGTGCTGGCCGCGCGGCTGCGGTCGGCCGGCCGGCAGGCGACGGTCGTCCGGCTGCCCGGCGACGGCACCGGCGCGCTGCGCGACCAGGCCGAGGTCCTGGACCGGGCGGCCCGGTCGGCGATCGCCGCCGGCGCGCCGTCGGTGGACGTGGTCGGCTACTCGGCCGGCGGGGTGGTGGCCCGGCTGTGGGCCGAGGAGGACGGCGGCGCCGGCATCGCGCGCCGCATCGTCACGCTCGGCTCGCCGCACCACGGCACCGACCTCGCCTCCTTGGCGGGATCGCTGCTGCCGGGCCAGTGCCCGACCGCGTGCGCCGAGCTCGCCCCGAACAGCGACCTGCTCACCCGGCTCAACGCCCGGACGATGCCGGCCGGGCCGGTGTGGGTCTCGGTCTGGACCGAGCAGGACCAGGTCGTCACCCCGCCGGACTCCGCCCGCCTCGACGGCGCCGTCAACATCCCGGTCCAGTCGATCTGCGCCGGCGCGCAGCTGGACCACGGCAACCTCCCCCGCGACCCGGTCGTCCAGTCCCTCGTCCTCACCGCGCTGGCTCCCGGCCGCCCCACCGCCCCCACAACCTGCCCCACCCCCTGACGGCGCCGGCGGTATCAGGCGAGGGGGAGGCCGACGGCGTCGGCGGCGATGGCCTGCGCCTTGTCGCAGGTGACCACGGAGACGGGGTCCCCTGCGGCGAGCTCGACCGCCTCGGTGAGGGCGACCGCGAGGTGGATCGCATCCAGGGCGCGGAGCGGATGCTCGCGCACCAGCCGGCGGGCGAGCGGGAACGCGGTGCCCGTGTCCAGGTCGAGCAGGGTGACCGGGCCGTTCTCCCGGCAGTCCGCGTCGAACCGGTCGAGCAGCACCCGCGGACGGCGCAGGCGCCCGGCGCGACCGGCCGCAGCCACCGCACTGGCGAACTCGACCCTGGTCAGCACGCTCGTGACGACCGGCACGTCTCCGTCGAGCAGCTGGCGGCGCAGCTGGGCATGGTGTGGCTCACCGGACACGTACGCACGAACGAGCGCACTGGTATCGGCGTAGTAGACGCCGGTGGTCACCGGCCGGACCGCTCGTCGGCCAACGCCTCGCTCACCGCCGTGCCTGCGTCGGCGCCCGCCGCCTCGACGTCCGCCCAGCTCGGAGTCTCGTCCGGCGCCGGGGGCACCACCCGCCGACCGGCTGCCTCGGCCCGGCGGCGCACGGCCTCCCGCTTCGAGGTCGCACCGACGGCCGTCGTGAGTGCGTCCACGACGAACGCGTTGACCGACATCCCCCTGGCCGCCGCGGCTTCCTTGAGCTGCACGTGCAGCTCGTCCTCGACCCGGGTGATCACCTGCCGCACACCGCCATGCTATCAAGCGGTTCCGGCTGATAGCAGTGCCGGCGGTCAGGACTTGATGTCCTTGGTGCTGAAGTTGGCCCAGGCGGCGCCGAGGAGGACGGCGACGTAGAGGGACTGGAGGCCTACGCCGCGGACGATGTCGCGCCAGAGGATGGGTTGTCGGAACAGGTCGACGAACGCCAGCCAGTAGCGGGTCGGCAGGTACGGGCGGATCGAGTCGGCGGCGTCGAGCGTGAGCAGGAGCGACGACGCGACCAGGAACGCCAGGGCGCCCATCGCGGCGGCGAGTGGGGAATCGGTGAGCGTCGACAGGAACACCGCCATCGCGGCGACGCCGAGCATCGAGAAGGCCACGTACGCCATCGCCAGCAGGGTGCGCAGCGCGGCCTGGTGTGGGCTCAGCGGCTCGCCCGAGACCGAGACGATGTTCCCGCCGGCGAGCTGGCCGGTGCCGAACAGCGACGTGCCGACGAAGTATCCGGTCACCACGACCACGACCACCGCCATCGCCACGAACACCAGCACCGTGACGAGCTTCGCGACGAGAAGGCGGGTGCGGCCGGCCGGCCGGGCGAGCAGGTAGCGCAGCGTCCCGGCCTGCGCCTCGCCGGCGATCGAGTCGCCGGACACGATCGCCACCGAGACGGGCAGGAACAGCGGCAGCACGATCGCCAGGGCCGCCGCGGGGAACAGCACCCCGTTGTTGAGCACGGCCGACAGGAACGCCGGCCCGGTGCCCGGTCGTGGGCCGACGTCGGTGAGCGCCAGCAGGAACGCCACCAGCGTGGGCAGCGCGTCGATGAGCGCGATCACCACCCAGGTCCGCGGGCGGCGCAGCATCTTCATCAGCTCGACGCCGATCACGCGGACTCCTCCGAGCGCGCCTCAGGTTGATCCGACCCCGCCCGATCCGCCGCTGACCCACCCGGATCCACCTCGGCATCGTCCGGCGGCTGGGCGGAGTCGGAGGGGGACGGCTGCCAGCCGGGTCCCGGCTGGGACCGCCCGTCCGGCGGCTGGGCGGAGCCGGAGCGGGACGGCTGCGAGCCGAGTCCGGGCTGTGGCTGCCCGGGCCTACGGTCGTCCGGCGCCGGACGGACGGGCTCCGGCCGGGCTGGCTCGGAGCGGGCTGGCTCGGAGCGGGTGGGCAGCGGCACGGGTGGTCCGGCCGGCGGTCGATCCCAGGCCGAGTCGCCGGTGGAGAGGACCTCGGCCCGGGGACCCACCGTCGGCGGGACCGCAGCGTCCACCCGGTCCGAGCTGCCGGTGGTCGCCGCCAGCACGACCTCTTCCAGCGTCCGCCGCTGCTCGGTGAGCTCGGTGATCCGGATCCCGTGCCCGACCAGCCGCGCGTTCAGCTCGGCCGGGTCGGTCGCGCGCACCACGAGCCGGTCGCCGGACCGCTCCCGCAGGTCGCCGTCGAGCACGCCGACGGCCCACTCCGGGTCGGGCGTGCGCAGCACCACCGACCCGGTCGGCGCCCGCAGGGCGGCCAGCGAGTCCTGCAGCACCAGCCGGCCCCGGTCGACCACGCCGACCCGCTTGCACAGATGCTCTACCTCGGCGAGCAGGTGGCTGGACAGGAAGATCGTCGTACCGGCCGACGCGTTGAGGTCGAGCAGCAGCCGGCGGATCTCCTGGATGCCGCGCGGGTCGAGGCCGTTGGTCGGCTCGTCCAGGATGAGCAGGTCCGGCTTGCGCAGCAGAGCCGCGGCGATGCCGAGCCGCTGCCGCATGCCCAGCGAGTAAGCCTTGACCGGGCGGCGGCCGACGCCGGCCAGGCCGACCTGCTCCAGCGCCTGGTCGATGCGCGCCCGCCGGGTCCGCCGCGATCCGCCCGGCCCGGCCGCGTCCATGATCGACAGGTTTGCCCGCGCGCCCAGGTGCCCGTACGCGGCCGGCGCCTCGACCAGCGCCCCCACCCGGTGCAGCACGGACCGCGCGTGCTTGGGTATCCGGGCGCCGAGCACCTCGACCGTTCCGGCGGTGGGCAGCACCAGCCCGAGCAGCATCCGTACGGTCGTGGTCTTGCCGGAGCCGTTCGGGCCGAGGAAGCCGTAGATGTCGCCGGGCGGGACGTCCAGCTCGATCCCGTCCACCGCGGTGACCGATCCGTACCGCTTGGTCAGCCCGACGGTCCGGATGGCGGCCGGGCCGGTCACCGGCCCGGCCGGCACCCGGCCGGACGGTGGCGGGGTCGCCGTCACCGGGGCCGCTCCGCCGGGGGCTGGGTCCGCAGCTGCGTGGCCGCCGCGTCCAGGGTCCGCGCGGTCACCGTGCCGGTGATCAACCAGCTGCGCCGGTCGCGGGAGTCGGTCAACAGCAGCGACAGCGGCCCGACCGCGATCCGTATGCCCTCGGGAGTCGCGGTCGCCCCCGGTGTCTTCGCCAGCTGGTCGCGCAGCGGACGGGAGATCCGCCCCGGCAGGGGCACCGCGACCAGCAGCGTGAGCCCTGATCCGTAGGTGCCGACCGAGCCGAGGCCGATGATCCCCGGCCGGCCGGGCAGCCCGGCCAGCGTCGCCGGCGGGGTCACCGGGGCGAACACGTTGATCGCGGCGGCCAGGTCGGGGTTGGTCTCGCCGCGGATCCGGTCCGGCTCGGCCGGGGTGAACCGGGTGTCGGACGGCGGCGGCGTCCGGGCGGAGAAGTCGAGGAAGGCGGTCTCCAGCACCGGCCGCGGGGTGTCCTTCCCGTAGATCTTGACCCGCAGCGCGAGCCCGGTGGCCGGGTCGACCCAGACGTCGACCCGGTCGATCGTGGTGCCGTTGTCGGACGGCCGCAGCCGGAGCCCGGCCGCGTCCCGGCCGGCCACCCGCCGGCTCGGGATGCGGGACACGTCCGCGGCTCTGGCCTCGGAGAGCAGCCGGCGGGCCAGCGCGGCCGGCTCGACGTCGGAGACGCGGGGGAGCCGGACCGTGGGCTCGCTGGTGCGGACGATCGTGTCCTGCTCGTAGTCCCAGTTCCAGATCCCGCTGGCGTCCCGGTACGTCCCGGCCTCGCCGGTGGTCTGCACGGCGTCCACCCGCCAGTCCTCGTCGCTGCGCCACCAGGACCGGATCCGGGTGCGGTCGCCGAGCAGGCTGGTCAGCGCGGTGAAGTCGGCGGTCAGCGGCAGCTGGAGGCCGCCGACGGACTCGGCGTAGCCGGAGTGCCCGACCGAGCCGGACGCCTTCACCCTGGCCAGCAGGTCGGTCGCGGACAGGTCGCTGGAGCGGGCCGGCAGCGCGCCGATCACCGTGGGAAGCGACACGAGCACGGCGACTGCGAGGGCGACGACCGCCCACCGCCAGCTCGCCCCGCGCACATCCTCACCGTACGTCGGGCGGCCGTGGGCCGTTCAGCGGAAACGGGCTAGCCGAACTCGTCGCCCAGCGCCGCCCGCAGCAGCGTCTCGCGGTCGGCGATCTTGACCCTGGCGCAGTCCCGGGCCGCCCCGAGCGCCCTCTCGGCCGCGTCGATCGCCTCCCAGCCGGACCAGTCGACCGCTCGCACCTTCCGCTCCCGCAGCAGTTCGACGATCGCGTCCGGGTCACGCTCCGGTGCCCGTGGCAGCCGGTCGGCGTCGGCCAGCAGGGCGGTGACGGTCTCGGTCGCGTCCGGCTTGTTGGTGCCGATGATCCCGGTGGGGCCGCGCTTGAGCCAGCCGGCGACGTACAGGCCGGGCATCGGCGCGCCGTCGAGCAGCACCCGGCCGCCGTCATGCGGGACGGTGCCGGTCTCCGGGTCCAGCGGCAGCCCGGCCGGGGGCACCACCCGGTAGCCGACCGAGCGCAGCACCAGCTGGGCCGGGAAGTCGAGGATCGAGCCGGTGCCGACCAGCCGGCCGTTCTCCAGCCTGGTCCGCTCGGCCCGGAAGCCGGTCACGGCCGCCGAGCCGAGCACCTCGACCGGGCGCAGCCAGAACTTGATCCGCAGCCGCCGCGGCCGGCCCTCCGGCGTGCGGGTGGACCACTCGCGCAGCACCTCGAGGTTGGCCCGCAGCGTCCGGTCGGCCGCGACGTCGGCCTCCTCCTGCTCGGTGAGCTCGAGGTCGGCCGGGTCGACGATGATGTCCGACCCGGAGATCTCGCCGAGCTCGCGCAGCTCCTTCGTGGTGAACCGGGCGTACGCCGGTCCGCGCCGGCCGAGCATGGTGACCTCGGTGACCGCGCTGGCGGCGAGCACGTCGAGCACGTGCCCGGGCACGTCGGTGCCGGCCATCACGTCAGCCTTCTTGGTCAGCACCCTGGCCACGTCGACGGCGACGTTGCCGACGCCGATCACCACGGCGTGCGTGGCCTGCAGGGTGAACAGGTCGAGCTCCGCGTCCGGATGCCCGGAATACCAGGCGACGAACTCGGTGGCGGAGAAGCTGCCCGGCAGGTCCTCGCCCGGCACGCCGAGGCGCCGGTCGACCGCGGCGCCGGTGGCGAACACGACCGCGTCGTAGTAGGTCATCAGCTCGTCGCGGGCGATGTCGGCGCCGACCTCGACGTTGCCGAGGAAGCGTACGGCCGGGTCCTCCAGGATCCGCCGCAGCGCGACGTCCACCGACTTCATCTTCACGTGGTCCGGGGCGACCCCGTAGCGCACCAGCCCGTACGGGGCGGGCAGTCGGTCGAGAACGTCGACCTCGACGTTCCCGGCGCGGCTGAGCGCTGCTGCCGCGTATACCCCGGCCGGACCGGAGCCGATCACCGCGACACGCAGACCCGACACGGCTCCTCCTTCCCGGCCGCTGGGGGCCGTCGACCTGCCCCACCGTATGCCGGTTGGGAGCCGCCGTCAGGAAGCGGTCAGCATAGGGATCACCGCAGCATCTTGCTCAGCTCGAACCAGACGGTCTTGCCGAGCCGGCGGGACGAGGAGCTCGCGCCCCACCGCGCCGCGAGCAGCTGGACGATCTGCAGCCCCCGGCCACCGATCTGGTCCGGCTCCGGGCGGGTCAGCTCGGGCAGCGCCGGGGAGCTGTCGGTCACCTCGACCCGCAACCGGTCCCGGTCCAGCCGCAGCGACAACCGCACGGGCGGGGTGCCGTGCAGGATCGCGTTCGTGACGAGCTCGCTGACCAGCAGCAGCGCGGTGTCGGTCATCTCCCGGTCGAGGCGCCAGAGGTCGGCGGTACGCGCCATCGCCCGGCGGGCGAAGCTCGCACCCTCCGGGCCGTCCGGGAGCGTGACCTCCCTGTCCATCTGATGGCTCCCCGACTCGACGATCCTTCCCGGGCGCCGGGGTTCCGTCCGGTGCCGCACAGGACCTGTCTCCAGCGGGCGGGAACCGAAACGTCTTCTCGGTGGGTAGGGCAGGAAAAGTCGGAAAAGTACCGGCTCAGCCGGCGCTGGACTCGGCCCAGAGGTCGATCCCGGACTCCGTCGCGTACCGGTCGATCTCGGCCAGCTCGGCGTCGGTGAGGTCGGTGTCGGTCAGCGCCGCGACGTTGTCCTCGAGCTGCGCGACGCTGCTCGCGCCGATGACCAGCGACGTCATCCGCGGGTCGCGCAGCGCCCAGACCAGGGCGAGCTCGGCCAGTGTCTGGCCGCGGCGGGCGGCGACCTCGTTGAGCGCGCGCACCCGGGACAGCCGCTCCTCGGTGAGCATGTCGGCGCTCATCGCGCCGCCGGTGGCGACCCGGGAGTCGGCCGGCACCCCGTTGAGGTAGCGGTTGGTGAGCAGCCCCTGTGCGAGCGGCGAGAACGCGATGCAGCCGACGCCGAGCTCCTCCAGCGTGTCGAGCAGGTGGTCGTGCTCGATCCAGCGGTTGAGCATCGAGTACGACGGCTGGTGGATCAGCAGCGGCGTACCGAGTTGGCGGAGGATCTCCGCGGCCTCCCGGGTCCGGTGCGAGTTGTACGAGGAGATCCCGACGTAGAGCGCCTTGCCGGCGCGCACCGCCGCGTCGAGCGCGCCCATCGTCTCCTCGAGCGGCGTGTCCGGGTCGAACCGGTGCGAGTAGAAGATGTCGACGTAGTCCAGCCCCATCCGGCCGAGCGACTGGTCCAGCGACGCGAGCAGATACTTGCGCGAGCCGTGGTCCCCGTACGGTCCCGGCCACATGTCGTAGCCAGCCTTGGTCGAGATCACCAGCTCGTCCCGGTACGGGCGCAGGTCGGTGGCAAGCAGCCGGCCGAAGTTCTCCTCGGCCGACCCGTACGGCGGGCCGTAGTTGTTGGCCAGGTCGAAGTGGGTGATGCCGAGGTCGAAGGCGCGCCGGACGATCGCCCGCTGGGTCTCGAACGGCCGTTCGCCGCCGAAGTTGTGCCACAGCCCGAGCGACAGCGGGGGCAGCAGCAGGCCGCTGCGGCCGCAGCGGCGGTATCGGAGCGATTCGTAGCGGTTGTCCGCAGCCACGTACGTCACGGTTTGCCAACCTAGTGTCGGCCGGCGCGAAGGGGCAGGTGTGGGGTGGCCGACCGCTCGGAAGCGCGGTCCCGGCCCGGTGCACCCGAACGGGTGGCCGGGTCGGGCCATCGGATCCCGCGACCAGGTAGAAAGAGCGCATGACGATGCGCGAGCGACCGCCTTTCCGCGGCGACCACGTCGGCAGCCTGCTGCGCCCCGCGCGCCTGCACCGGGCCCGGGCCGACCACGCCGCCGGCCGGATGTCCGACGAGGGATTGCGGACCGTGGAGGACGGGGCGATCCGCGACGTGGTGCGGATGCAGGAGTCGGTCGGGTTGCCGGCCGCCACGGACGGCGAGTTCCGCCGGGCCTCCTGGCACATGGACTTCATCTACCAGCTCGGCGGCGTGAGCCGGGCCCGTGACTCGATGCACGTACGGTTCCGCAACGAGCAGGGCGAGCTGGACTTCGCGCCGGCCGCGCTGCGGGTGGACGGGCCGATCCGGCTGGAGAAGCCGATCTTCGCCGACGCGTTCCGGTTCCTGCAGCAGACCGTGACGACCGCGGTGCCCAAGCTGACGATCCCGTCGCCGAGCATGGTCCACTACCGCGGCGGCCGGGCCTCGATCGACCCGTCGGTCTACCCGGACGAGGAGCAGTTCTGGACCGACCTGTCCGCGGCGTACGCGGCCGAGGTGGCGGCGCTGGCCGAGCTCGGCTGCACCTACCTGCAGCTGGACGACACCAGCCTCGCCTACCTCAACGACCCGCAGCAGCGGGCGATGCTGGCCGAGCGCGGCGACGACGCCGAGCACCAGCACCTGCGCAACATCAAGCAGATCAACGCGGCGATCGCGGACCGGCCGGAGTCGATGGCGGTCACCACGCACATGTGCCGGGGCAACTTCCGCTCGTCCTGGGTGGCCGAGGGCGGCTACGACTTCGTCGCCGAGGCGCTGTTCTCCGAGCTGGCCGTCGACGGCTTCTTCCTGGAGTTCGACGACGCGCGGTCGGGCAGCTTCGCGCCGCTGCGGTTCGTCCCGCCGGGCAAGGCCGTCGTGCTCGGACTGGTCACCACCAAGCGCGGCCAGCTCGAGTCGAAGGACGACCTGAAGCGGCGCATCGACGAGGCGGCCAAGTATGTCCCGCTCGAGCAGCTGTGCCTGTCGCCGCAGTGCGGGTTCGCCTCCACCGTCGAGGGCAACGCGCTGACCTACGACGAGGAGGTCGCCAAGCTCCGCCTCGTCGTCGAGACCGCCGCCGAGGTCTGGGGATAGCGATCCTGCCGAGGCCGGTAACTCTCTGGACGGCAGCTAGGCGCGGCGTTCGGGGGCAGAGGTCTCGCCGACCTCGAGGTAGTCGAAGTCGGGATCGGGCGGCGGAGCCCACCCATCGGGGAGTGTTGCCTCCAGCCGGCACAGGAGACGCAGGTGTGCGGGCGTCTCCGGTCCGTTGGCGACCTCGACCGACAGGCGATAGTCGGGGTCGATGTCGGTCATCCGGCGAACGATGTCGAGCATCCAGTCCGGCACGTAGCCGACGGCGCCGCCAGCCTCGGCGTCGATCACTAGCGCTCGAGAGTTGTGGTTGTTGTCCGGCTCGGGCCGCAGGGTCAGCGGATCGCCAGGACGCAGCCGGGCGATCACCTCGTCGGCGCCATCCACGTGCCGAACGCCGTGCGCGAGGAACAGCGTCCGCACCCGGCCGTCGCGGTCGGCGGCAGGCTCCGCTACGACATGAAACGTGTCGGTCACGCGCGAGCCACCGGTGCGAGCCAACACCTCGAACGGCGTCGCCTGCTCGAGGCTGAGGTCCAGCGCACGAAGGTAGTCGGGATAGTCCGGTCGCCGCGGCGACATCACCCGGTTCTCGAAGAAGGGCGGGAGGTCCGCGAACCGATAGATGCCATCGAGCTGGGGGAACGATGCCAGCGGAAGGAAAGCAGGGAGCCTCAGCGCCCGTCGGATGTAGCGAAAGACGAACGAGCCGTCCGGGTCGCGGACAAGAGCACCCACCGGGTTGAACGCCCGCGTCGCCGGATCCTGCCAGACGAGCAGCAGCCGCCGAGCCGTCTCAGTGGCCTTGCCGCCATCCGCCTCAGGCAGCTCGGTCACAGACATCGAGCAGCCTCCTCCGGTTGACGTCCAGCACACTACTCACGAAGGTACGGGCATCCTCGGACATTCTCGCCGCCGGAACCCGACCGATCACCGTGGTCCAGTCCTCGCGGCGTAGTTGTCTCAGCTGGGCCATCCAGTGCAGCCACGCATCGTGTCCGGCCAGGTCGAGGGCGGCGGCCGCAACGTCCACCAGGTTGGGACGGCCTGCAAAGTGGCCGCTGCGGCCACGGCTGCACCACCGCTCCAGATCCCGTGCGTCGAGGGCCTTCGTCGCCATGCGGGACGGTGATTCGTTGAAGCCGAGGCTCGAGCCGTGATCGAACGACGGTGCCAGGCGTCGCGAGCCGTCCCGGCGGTGCACCAGGACGCCCCAGTTTTCGTGGTGTCGGTCTGTGTTGGCGATCCACGCGTCGAAGACGAGATAGCCCGCCCACACGTCGAACCCGGTGAGGCTCTGGACCTGAGGGAAGCCGGCTGGCGCGGCGGTCTCGCGGATGCACCCGTAGACGAGATCGACCGTGTACTGCGGGTGCTCACGTTTCAGATCCATGTCGTAGCCGGATTCGCGGCCACCAAGGAGCTCGTTGCCGTGCACCAGTTCGACCACTCCTGGGTCGTTGAGACGGCGACAGATGACCCCAGGGTTGCCGTCACGGTGAGCAAGGTCGACCGCAGCCGCCGGAACCCCGAGCAGTCCCGCCAGTTCGGCGGCGAGCTTCTCTGCCCAGTCGTCGCCGTAGACACTGCCGATGGAGTCCTGGCGAACGTTCTTGAACAGGTACGACTCCTGAGTGGGGCTCTCGAGCCAGACCTTGCGCTTGCTTCCCATCTGTTCTTCAGCTCGGGCCGGCCACGCCGAGACGTCTCGGATCGGGAACGGCTCCGCTGCCCTCGGTGCGGTCGCAGAGTCCGGAGTTGGCGACACCCGCTCGTTGTATCCGATCCGCTCCACAAGGTTGGACCGACACCAGAGGATTCGACACATTCGTGTCGCCGGATATCTGCCGGGACTGTTCGACCGGTCGCCAATCGGCCGCGGCTGGGACGGGCCGGGTCAGTCCTGGCCGGTCTCGCCGCGGACGGCGCTGTGCGCGTGCAGCCCGTCGGCCGGGATCGTGCCCAGCTTGCCGGCCTGGAAGTCCTCGAACGCCTGGATCAGCTCGGCCCTGGTGTTCATGACGAACGGGCCGTACGCGGCGACCGGCTCGCGGATCGGGCGGCCGCCGAGCAGCAGCACGTCCAGCCCGGGGGTCCGGCTGTCCTGCCGGGTGTCGGCGGCGACGCTCAGCGAGTCGCCGGCTCCGAGCACGACCAGCTGCCCGGTCCGCACCGGCCGCCGCTCGGCACCGACCGTCCCGTTCCCGGACAGCACGTAGACCAGCGCGTTGAAGTCCGGCCGCCAGGGCAGCGTCACGGTGGCACCGGGGGAGACCGAGGCGTGCGCGAGGGTGATCGGGGTGTACGTGACCCCCGGACCCGGGTGCCCGTCGAGCTCGCCGGCGATCACCCGGACCAGCGCGCCGCCGTCGGCCGACGACAGCAGCGTGACCTTGCCGCCGCGGATGTCCTGGTAGCGCGGCGGCGCCCACTTGTCCTTGGCCGGCAGGTTGACCCAGAGCTGGATGCCGTGGAACAGGCCGCCGGAGACGACCAGCTCCTCCGGCGGGGTCTCGATGTGCAGCAGCCCGGAGCCCGCGGTCATCCACTGGGTGTCGCCGTTGGTGATCACCCCGCCGCCGCCGTGCGAGTCCTGGTGCACGAACGTGCCGTCGATGATGTAGGTGACCGTCTCGAAGCCGCGGTGCGGGTGCCAGGGGGTGCCCTTCGGCTCGCCCGGCGCGTACTCGACCTCGCCCATCTGGTCCATGTGGATGAACGGGTCGAGGGTGGCCAGGTCGACGCCGGCGAACGCGCGGCGGACCGGGAAGCCCTCGCCCTCGAAGCCCCGTGGGGCGGTCGTCACGCTCGTCACCGGGCGCTGGACGGCCGCGGCCGGGTCGGGCTCGCGCAGCCGGGGCAGCGTCAGGATGTCGTCCACCGTCACCGCAGGCATCGCAGCAGGTCTCCTCTGTCTCGGTACCTCGAGTGTGCTCCTCCGAACGGTGATTGCGCACGCAACATTCCAGCAGCGGGTCAGCGGGCGAGCAGGCCGCGCGGGCGGACCGTGGTGACCGGCTCGGCTCGGGCGCCGGCTCGGGCCAGGACGTCGTTCGCGGCCAGCAGGCCGGTGGTCGCCGCCCGCTCCATCAGCGCCGAGGCGAACGGGAGCCGGACCCAGTCGCCGGCCAGCAGCAGCGTCGGGTCACCGGTGCGCACGCCGGGCCGGCTGGCGTCCGAGCCCGGCGGGAAGCCCGGCGCGTCGTGCCCGACCCTGGTCTCCCGGTGCAGCACCCGCAGGCCGGCCACCTCCGGCCAGAGCCCGCCCAGCTCCGTCCACATGCGACTCGCGGCGTCCGCCGCGGTCAGCCCGTCCTCGGCCGCGTAGGCGTGCAGCTCGATCACCTCGCCGCCGGTCCGGCCGGCCCACTGCCGGGCGCCGTCCTCGAGTCGCGAGTAGACGGTGATGGAGTCGAGCGTCGGCTCCCGGGACACGCCGGAGAACACCGGCCGGTCCGCCCGCACCGGCCGGTCGGTCCAGAACCGGGCCACCGCGTACGGCGCGGACACCGTGAGCCCGGCGACCCTGGTCCGCAGCGGCGCCGGCAGCCCGTCCGACGCGGTCACCAACCGGCGCAACGCGGTCGGGTCGAGCCCGACCACCGCGTGCTCCGCGTCCACTGTGGACCCTCCACTCGCGACCGTCCGCCAGCCGACGGCGGTGCGTTCCAGCCGATCAACCGGCGCGCCGGTGCGGACGTCGACGCCGAGCCGGTCCAGCAGCCCGCCGAGCGGCGCCCACACGCTGCTGCCGTGGTCGTCCGCGGTGACGTCCATGCCGAGCCCTTCCGGGTTGCCCAGGAAGTAGAAGTGGAACTGCGCGACCAGCTCGGCCGCCGAGAACGACTCCTCCCGGTTGAAGAACGAGTGCCCGAACACCTCGAACAGCACCGCCCTGGCCCGGTCCGGCATGCCGAGCCGGTCCAGCAGCTCCGCCGCGGTCACCCCGTCCAGCCGCGCGTACGTCCGGGTCCGGTCGAACTCCAGCAGCGTCGCGGCCGCGGCCCGGTCGACGTGCCGCAGGTCGCGCAGCCGCAGGCTCGGCGAGCGGATCAGCAGCGCGAGCAGGTTGACCGGCGGCAGCGCCGGCAGCGAGGCGAAGTCCTCCGCCGGCCAGGCCCGGGAGATCACCGGGTAGCCCGGCAGCGGCCGCAGGAACCCAAGCTCCGGGTCGATCCGGCGCAGCACCGACCGCCAGGTGTAGTACTGCCGGAAGAACCCGTGGAAGCCGTGCTCGACCTGCGCCACCGCGCCGTCCGGCAGCGTCACCGGCCAGGCGCGGAGCCGGCCGCCGAGCTGCCCGGCCGCCTCCAGCAGCGTCACCCGCACGCCGCGCTCGGCCAGCACCAGCGCCGCCGACACCCCGGCGATGCCGCCGCCGACCACGACCGCCGAGGTCTCCCGCCGGACCCGGACCGGCCGGTCCGCCCGCGGCGTGACCACGGCCCGCGGCCGCATCCCGAGCAGCCCGCGCAGGGTCCGGTCCACCGCTCCGTGCGCTGCCCCGCCCACTGCCGCGTCCACTTCCCCGTCCACTGCCCCGTCCACTGCCCGGTCCGCTGCCCGGTCCGCTGCCGCGTCCACTTTCCCGTCCACTGCCCGGTCCGCTGCCCGGTCCGCTGCCGCGTCCGCTGCCGCGTCCGCTGCCCGGTCCGCTGCCCGGTCCGCTGCCCGGTCCGCTGCCGCGTCCACGGCCCCGGTCCACTGCCGCGTCCACTGCCCGGTCCACTGCCTGGCCCGCCGTCCGGTGCACCGACCCGTCCAGCCGGTCCCGCACCGCCGGACCCTACCGAGCGCGGCGACCGGGCTCCCGGTGGGCCCGGACCCTGACGTACGGTCCGGGCATGACGCTCGCGCTCACCGAGGAGCAGGAGCTGCTCCGGTCCACCGCCGCCGACTTCGTCGACTCCGAGGTGGTGCCCAACCGGGCCCGCTGGGACCGGGACGAGCTCGTCGACCGGGAGATCGTGGGCCGGCTGGGCGAGCTCGGCTTCCTCGGGCTGACGCTGCCCGAGGAGCTCGGCGGCACCCCGGTCGACTCCCGGTCGTACTGCCTGCTGATGGAGGAGCTCGGCCGCGGCGACTCGGCCATCCGCGGCATCGTCAGCGTGAGCCTCGGCCTGGTCGGCAAGTCGATCGCGGCGTACGGGACCGAGGCGCAGAAGAAGCAGTGGCTGCCGGGCATCGCCTCCGGCGAGACGCTGGCCTGCTTCGGGCTGACCGAGCCCGGGATCGGTTCGGACGCCGGCAACCTCACCACCCGGGCGAGCCGGGACCGCGACGACTGGCTGATCACCGGCGAGAAGGTGTTCATCACCAACGGCACCTGGGCCAAGGTCGCGCTGGTCTTCGCCCGGACCGGCGGCGACGGCCCGCGCGGGGTGACGGCGTTCCTGGTGCCCACCGACGCGGACGGCTTCGAGGCGCGCGAGATCAAGGGCAAGCTCGGGCTGCGCGGCCAGGCCACCGCGAGCCTGCACCTGGACGAGGTCAGGGTGCCGGACGCCAACCGGCTCGGCGAGCAGGGGAAGGGCTTCCGGGTCGCGATGTCGGCGCTGGACAAGGGTCGGATGAGCATCGCCGCCGGCTGCGTCGGCATCGCCCGTGGCTGCCTGGAGGCGGCCACCGGATACGCGAAGCAGCGGGTGCAGTTCGGCAAGCCGATCGCGGCGCACCAGCTGGTGCAGGAGCTGCTCGCGGACACCGCGGTCGACGTGGACGCCGGCCGGATGCTGACGTGGCTGGCCGCCGACCTGCTCGACCGGGGGGAGCCGATGAGCCTGGCCGCGTCCAAGGCGAAGCTGTTCGCCAGCGAGGCCGCGGTCCGGGCGGCCAACAACTGCCTGCAGGTCTTCGGCGGCTACGGCTACATCGACGAGTACCCGGTGGGGAAATACCTGCGCGACGCCAGGGTGATGACCCTGTACGAGGGCACCAGCCAGGTGCAGAAGCTCATCATCGGGCGGGCGCTGACCGGGATCAGCGCGTTCTAGCGGTCAGCAGGAACCGGCGTCCGGCTGGAAGGCCCTGGCCCGCTCCAGCAGCGCGATCGCGGACAGCAGGTCGACCAGGTCGGAGATCCGGCGCGGGTTGTGGCCGGTGCGCTCCTCGATCCGCCGCAGCCGATACTGCGCGGTGTTCGGGTGCACCTGCAGCCGCTCGGCCGCGACCCGGAGGTTGAGGTCGGACGCGGCGAACACGCGCGCGGTCTCGATCAGCCCGCCGCCGCGCTGCCGGTCCTCCTCCAGGAACGCCCGCAGCCGCGGGTCGACCAGCCGCCGCGCGGTGTCGTCGGCGTGCAGCGCCAGGTAGTCGAACGGGGACAGCTCCGGCAGCGCGACCACGCCGCCGTCCACGCCGACGTCGGCCAGCGCCGCGCTCGCCTCCTGGTAGGACCGCGGCAGCTCGGCGATCCCGGCCGCCACCGTGCCGACCCCGACCGCGAGCGGGACGCCGCTGATCCGCAGCCGCCGCTGGGTCTCCTGCAGCCGCGCGCACACGTCGGCCGCGTCCGCTGCGGGATCGGCCGGCCGCAGCGCGGCGACGACGACCAGCTCGTTCCGCCGCCGCACCACCAGCGCCCGCCCGGTCGGGCCGCCGGCCCGCACCAAAGCCTCGGCCGCGACGTGCGGCGCGTCCGGGTGCGCGGTCACCGGCATCGCGCTGGCCACCAGGGCCGGCGCCCGCTCGCTCAGCCCGTACGACTGGGCCGCCGCCAGCAGCGGCCGGTAGGTCGGCAGCTCGCCGGCGAGCAGGTGGTCGAGCAGGTCGCGCCGCTCCCGGTCGGCGTCCGCGACCAGGTGCTGCTGGTACTCCACGTACGCCCGGGAGGCGTGCGTGCAGGCGATGTCGCTGTAGCGCATGACCGGCGTGGCCAGTTCCAGCGCCGCCTCGTGCCCGGCGGGCGAGTCGCCGGCGTGCTCGAGCACCGCCTCCCAGAACACCTGCCGGCCGATCCGGAACGCGTGCAGGAAGTCGTCCAGCGCGATGCCCGCGCGCGCCCGGCGCAGCGCGCACGGCCGGGCGAACGCGAGGTCCTCACGGGTGACCGGCCGGTTGTCGAGCGCGGCCAGCTTCGTCCGGTAGTGCCGGCAGACCTGGTCGTGCACGTCGGCGAAGAACGCCTCGTCCCGCCCCCGGTACGCCGGGATCTCCTCCGGCATCCGCACCAGCGCACGCTCGGCCAGCTCGTCCACCTCGGCCAGCAGAGCGGCCAGGATCCGGTCCCGCTCGGACCGGGCAGTGCGGGTCGCGGCTGGGGCGGGCCTTCCCACCATCTGGCGGCGCGGCCCGGCGTCCAGGCGACGACCGGCCGCGTTGGCGGAGCCGGCCGGTACAAACCCGGTATCGGCCGGCTCCGCCGCCTTGCCGGACGCCGCCTGGACGCCGTCCGCATCCACCGACGATGGGAAGACCCGCCCTCGCACCATGCCTCAGGTGACCACGACATGTCCTCCGGTAACAATGGCATTGGTCGAGGTGAACAACGTCGAACGCCAGATATTGGTCTCGGTCAACGATTACGCGAATCCTGGCCGGACCTACGGTCGGCGTGATGCCCAAAGACGCCGCGCTCACGGTGACCGATCTGGTCGTGCGGTTCGGCGGTGTCACCGCGCTGGCCGGAGTGTCCTTCACCGTGCCGCGGGGCAAGGTCTGCGGGCTGATCGGACCGAACGGGGCCGGCAAGACGACCCTGTTCGACTGCGTGAGCCGGCTGACCCGGCCGAAGTCGGGCCGGATCGACCTGGCCGGGCGCGACCTGCTGGCGCTGCCGGCGCACCGGGTCGCGGAGCTCGGGGTGTCCCGCACCTTCCAGCACCTCGGCCTCGTCCCGTCCCTGTCCGTACGGGAGAACGTGATGCTCGGCGCGCAGGGTGCCGGCATCGGCTTCCTCCCGGCCGCGCTGCGGCTGCCCGGCATCCGGTCCCGCGAGCGGCAGCTGCGTGAGCGCGCCGACGCCGTGCTGGATCGGCTCGCGCTGGCCGGCATCGCCGCCCGTCCCGCCGCCGGCCTGCCGTACGGGACGCTCAAGCGCATCGAGCTGGCCCGGGCATTGGCCGCGGAGCCGGACCTGCTCATGCTCGACGAGCCGGCCAGCGGCCTGTCCCACGAGGAGGTCGACGAGCTCGCCGGCGTGATCGAGGACGTCCGGGCGGACATGACCGTCCTGCTGGTCGAGCACCACATGGGCATGGTGATGCGGCTGTCCGACACGGTCGTCGTGCTGGACTTCGGCCGGGTGGTCGCGACCGGCACGCCGGCGCAGGTCCGCGAGGACCCGGCCGTGCTGGCCGCATACCTGGGGACGCCGGCATGACCGCGCTGCTCGAGGTCGAGGACCTCACCGCCGCGTACGGGCAGATCCGCGCGCTGCACGGGGTCGACCTCACCGTCGGCGAGGGCCAGGTGGTCGCGCTGCTCGGCCCGAACGGCGCCGGCAAGACGACGACGCTGCGGTCGATCTGCGGGATGGTGCGGGCCAGCGGCCGGATCGCCTTCCGCGGCCGGGATCTCATCGGGCTGGCCACCGAGAAGGTGACCAGGCTCGGCATCGCGCACGTGCCGGAGGGACGCGGTACGTTCGCCGGCCTCACCGTGACCGAGAACCTCAAGCTCGGTGCGTACGGCCGGCACGACCCGGAGGTGCGGCGCGACATCGACCGCTGGTTCGAGATCTTCCCGCGGTTGGCCGACCGGCGCGACCAGGCGGCCGGCAGCCTGTCCGGCGGCGAGCAGCAGATGCTCGCGGTGGCCAGGGCGCTGCTGTCCCGGCCGGCGCTGCTGCTGCTGGACGAGCCGTCCCTGGGGCTGGCGCCGCTCGTCGTCCGGGAGGTGTTCGAGGTGCTCGCGCGGATCCGGGCCGAGGAGGGCACCGGGATGCTGCTGGTCGAGCAGAACGCGGCGCTCGCCCTCGAGCTCGCCGACGCCGCGTACGTGCTGGCGGCCGGCCGGACCGTACTGTCCGGGCCGGCTTCGGAGATCCGCGCCGAGGACTCGGTCCGGCGCAGCTACCTCGGTCAGTAGGAGGTCGTGCGTGGAGCGGTTCCTGCAGGTGGTGGTCGACGGCATTGCCGACGGCTCGATCTACGCGGCACTGGCGCTCGCGCTGGTGCTGATCTTCCGGTCCACCGGCGTGGTCAACTTCGCGCAGGGCGAGATGGCGATGTTCGCCACGTTCGTCGCCTGGGCGCTCGCCGACGCCGGCGTCCCGCTCCTGCTGGCCGTCCTCGGCGCGCTCGTGTTCGCCTTCGCCGCCGGCATGGTCGTCGAGCGGCTGCTGATCCGACCGGTCGAGGGCAGCAACCCGCTCAGCCTGGTGATCGTCACGCTCGGTCTGTTCATCGTGATCAACTCCGCCGCCGGCTGGATCTGGGGCTTCAACATCAAGGAGTTCCCGGCGCTGTTCCCCCGTGGGGTGGCCGAGATCGGCAACGTCTCGCTGTCGATCGAGTCGCTCGGCATCATCGCCGTGCTGCTCGTGGTGGTCGGCCTGCTGTGGCTGCTGTTCACCAAGACCCCGATCGGGCTGGCGATGCGGGCCGCGGCGCAGTCGCCGTCCTCGGCCCGGCTGGTCGGCATCCCGGTCGGCCGGATGCTCATGCTCGGCTGGGGCCTCGCCTCGCTGCTGGGCGCGCTGGCCGGGGTGCTGGTGGCGCACCGGCTGTTCCTCGACACCAACCTGATGGCCGGCGTGCTGGTCTACTCGTTCGCCGGCGCCGCGCTCGGCGGGTTCGACTCGCCCATCGGGGCGGTCGTCGGCAGCTGGATCATCGGCGTCACCGAGGCGCTCGCCGGCACGTACATCAACGTGATCGGCTCCGACCTCAAGGTGCTCGTGCCGCTCGGCATCATCTTCGTCGTGCTGGTGGTCCGACCCGCCGGGCTGTTCGGCTCGCCCGAGGTGACCAGAGCATGAGCCTGGCCCGGGTCACCGCCGGCTCGCGGGCGCACCTCGCGCTGCGGGCCGGCACCGTGCTGATCGTCGCGATCGTCCTCATCGCGATCCCGTTCAACTCGAACCCGTCCCTGAACGGCAACCTGACGCTGGTCATGTCCTACGCGGTGGCCTCGATGGGGCTCGGGCTGCTGGTCGGCTACGCCGGCCAGATCTCCCTGGGGCAGGGCGCGTTCTTCGCCATCGGCGCGTACGCAGCCGCGGCCATGCTGGCCAAGACCGGCCTGCCGTACCTGCTGGCCCTGCCGCTGGCCGCCGCCGTGACGTTCGCGATCGGGCTGGCGTTCGGGATCCCGGCGGTGCGGTTGCGCGGGCTCTACCTGGCGCTGGTCACGCTCGCCCTCGCGGTCGCGGTCGGACCGGTGATCAAGCGGGCCGAGCCGATCACCGGCGGCGTCTCCGGCCTGTCGGCGCCGCAGCCGCCGGTGCCGGGCTGGCTCGCGGTCGACCCGGACCAGTGGCTCTACCTGCTCAGCCTGGTGGTGACCGCGCTGATGCTGCTGCTGGCGGCCAACCTGACCCGCGGCAGCCTCGGCCGGGCGCTGGTCGCGATCCGGGACGGCGAGCGGGCGGCCCGGACCAGCGGCGTGCACGTGAGCCGCACCAAGGCACTGCTGTTCGCGGTCGCCGGCGCGTACGCGGGCGTCGGCGGCGGGCTGTTCACCTACGCGCAGGGCTTCGTCGCACCGGAGTCGTTCACGCTGCTGCTGTCGTTCACGTTCCTCGGCGCGGTCGTGGTCGGCGGCCTGGGCACGGTGATCGGCTCCGTGCTCGGTGCGCTGTTCGTAGTCTTCGTGCCGCAGTACGCCGGCGACGTCAACCAGGCACTGACCGGCGTGATCTACGGCTGCACCCTGATCGCGGTCGTCTACCTGCTGCCCGGCGGCGCCGCCGGGCTGCTGCGCCGACTGCGCCGGCTGCTCGTCGACGTGGTCGAGCCGGCCCCTGCCGTCCCCGTCCCCGAACCCTCCCCACCGCCCGAAGCTCAGCGAGGAGTCCACGATGCGGTCCCGACGAGTGATCCTGCCCCTGCTGGCGGCGACCCTGCTGCTCGCGGCCTGCGGCCGTGACAACAGCGGCGGTGGCGGTGGCGGCGGTGGCGGAAGCAACGCCTCTCCCGGCATCACCGACACCACCGTCAAGCTCGGCAGCAGCTATCCGTTCAGCGGCCCGGCATCGGCCTACAGCGCGATTCCCAAGTCGCTGAACGGCTTCTTCAAGAAGGTCAACGACAACGGCGGCGTCAACGGCCGCAAGGTGCAGTTCATCACCTACGACGACGGGTACGAGCCGCAGCGCGCGCTGGCCAACGCCAAGCGGCTGGTCGAGCAGGACAAGGTCTTCGCGATCGTGAACCCGCTCGGCACCGCGAACAACCTCGCCATGCGCGACTACCTCAACCAGAACAAGGTGCCGCAGCTGTTCGTGGCGACCGGCGCGACGGTCTTCGGCTCGGACCAGGCGAAGTTCCCGTACACGACCGGGTGGCAGCCCACCTACCAGACCGAGGCGAAGGTCTACGCGGAATACCTGAAGTCCGCGAAGCCCAACGCCAAGGTCGCGGTGCTCTTCCAGAACGACGGCTTCGGCAAGGACCTGCTCGGCGGCTTCACCGAGGGCATCAAGGGCAGCGGGATCTCGATCGTCGCCCAGGAGAGCTACGAGGCGACCGACCCCACCGTCGCGCCGCAGGTGAAGAAGCTGGCCGCGTCGAAGGCGGACACGTTCCTCGACATCACCACCCCGAAGGCCGGCGCGCAGGCGATCGCCACGGTCGCGCAGACCGGCTGGAAGCCGCTGCACATCCTCAACTCGGTCGCCGCCTCCAAGGCGCAGGTGCTGCAGCCGGTGGGCTTCCAGTACGCGCAGGGCATCGTGACCGCGTCCTACTTCAAGGCGCTCGACGACCCGCAGTGGGCGAACGACCAGGCGGTGAAGGACCTCAAGGCCGACCTGGCGAAGTACGCGCCGGACGCCGACCCGACCGACCCGTACACCGTCTACGGCTGGCTGGTCGGTGAGACGATCGTGCAGGCGCTGCAGAAGATGAGCTCGCCCACCCGGGACGCGCTGGTCGACGCGGCCAAGCACCTCAACTACAACTCGGGCCTGCTGCTGCCGGGGATCACGGTCAAGACGGACGGCGACAGCGACCCGTACCCGATCGAGGCCATGCAGATCGCACAGTTCACCGGGCAGAACTTCGTGCTGAAGGGATCGGTGATCCAGGCGTCCTCGGGCTGAGTTTGGCGGATCTTGCGGACCGGGTATCTCCGCGCCGACACACGGGGGTCACCTTCCTCCCGAAAGGGCACGAACGATGCTCGCTCTCGCCGGTGCGGTGGTCTTCGCCCTCGCGCTGATCCTCGACTGGGCGAACGCGACGGTCTCCGACGCGTTCACCCCGCAGACGCTGCTGTTCCTCGGCCTGCTGTTGGTCGCCCTGCACCTGGGCGGCGTCGGCACCGCCTACAAGTGGGGCTCCAGGGCCCGGGCCGGAGGGTGGCGTCGTCGGTAGCGGACCATGGGGTCCGTCCGTCCCGCGGTCGGGGCGGGCGGACCCCATGACCGGGAGGGGCTCGTGAGCAGCGACGCGCAGGTGCTGGTCGGCCTGCTCATGGTGGCCGGCATCGTGGGTGTCCTGCTGCCGGTGATCCCCGGGCTGCCGGTGGTCTGGGCGGCCGGGCTCTGGTGGACGATCGCGGACGGCGGCGGACCGGTCCGATGGACGGTATTCGCGGTGATGACCCTGCTGCTCGCTGTCGGTGCGACCGCGAAGTACGTGCTGCCGGCCCGGTCGGCCGCCGCGCGCGGAGCGCCGTTCGCGACCCTGGTCGTCGGCGCGGTCGGCGCGGTGATCGGCTTCTTCCTGATCCCGATCGTGGGCCTGGTCGTCGGCTTCGTGGTCGGGATCTACCTGGCCGAGCTCGCGCGGCTGCGGGCGGCCGGGCGGGCCTGGGACTCCACCCGGGCCGCGCTCGTCGCGATCGGCATCGGCATGCTCATCGAGCTGACCGCCGGGCTGCTGATGTTCGCCGTGTGGCTGACCGGCGTCTGGGTCACGTAGTCGGCGTCACGTGGTGGCCGGCACGTGGTGGCCGGCACGTGGTGGCCGGCACGTGGTGGCCGTCACGTGGTGGCCGTCACGTGGTGGCCGGCCGGGCCTCTTCCCGGGCCAGCTCGTCCGCGGTCACCTTCCGCTCGGCCACGAACGACAGGAACGGGATCGTCCCGGCCAGCATCACCAGCACGGTCTTCACCGGCGACCAGCGCGCCCGGAACGCCAGGTTGACCGCGGCCACCAGGTAGACCATGTAGAGGAAGCCGTGCATCGGGCCGACGACCGCGACCACGCCCGCCGAGTCGGCCAGGTATTTCAGCGGCACGCCCACCAGCACCAGGATGATCAGCCCGACGCCGACCACGTACGCCAGCACCCGGTAGAACAGCAGTGACGCCCTCACTGGGCGCCCCGCTCCGCCGCCGGCCGGCCTTCCCTCGCCCGATCGCGCGGCGCGCTCCCTGCGTCCTCGTTCAGCCGGGCCAGGAAGCGGTTGTACGCGGCCAACTCCGGGTCCTCCTCGTCGGTGACCGGGACGACCGCGGCGGCCGGCTCCGGTCGGGGCTTGCGGGCGGGCACCGGCTTGGCCTCCGGCGGTCCCTTCACAGCGTCCCGGCAGACCCGGAACCAGACCACGATCCCGAAGACCGCGAACGCAGGCCACTGCAGC
>Ga0207643_10000569_pt1 | contig 23395 bp, 16 predicted proteins | sample KBSMisM62_FD_184313 | JGI IMG/M metagenome (GOLD analysis project Ga0207643, IMG submission 184313) | Miscanthus rhizosphere microbial communities from Kellogg Biological Station, Michigan, USA - KBS Miscanthus M6-2 (SPAdes) (version 2) | ecosystem: Host-associated > Plants > Roots >...
CCATCGCGTACCTGCACGTAGCGCGAGGTAAGTTCGTGCCCGTCGTAGTGGGCCGAAGAATACCCGCGGTAGTCGCCGGGCCTGGAAACCTTCTGCTCCCGGGCGGTCGCGACGCAGGTCGTGAAGATCAGTGCAGACGCAAGCAATGCGCACGCGTAACGGATATGCATGAAGAGGCCCTCAGGCTTTATGACCAGGGTCGTTCCCCGCGAGGATCTCGCGGCGCTGCGCGGCGTCGAAGCCGAGCGATGCCAGGATTTCCTCGTTATGCTCGCCGAGGCACGGCGGGGCGACGTCGATGTGTGGAGAGTCTTCGCTGAATTTGAAGCCGGCGTTGACGATCGCCACATCCTGGAGATCCGGCAACGAAGGGACATGCAGCGGTAGTTTGATGCCACGCTCCGCCAGGCCGTCGAGGGCAATGGCTTCGCTCACTTCGCGCACCATGCCGCAGGGTATGCCCGCCTCGCTGAGCTCTTGTTCCCACTGCGCTGCGGGCCTGGTGGCGAACAGCGCGGAGAGCGCCTGATGCATTTCGTCCGCATGCTTGCGGCGCAAGTCGGCGTTCGCGAAGCGCGGATCGGCGAGCCAATCCGCGCGACCCACGAGGCGCGCCAGGGTTTCGAACTGAGGCTGTTGCACGACTCCCAGCGACACCTGGCGCCCGTCGGAACTCACGAACACACCCGAGGTGGGCTGGCCGCTGTAGCCGACGTTGCCAGTGCGCGCCAGACCCCGGCCTGTCACCAGGTACGGAACGACGGCGGATGCCATGAAAGCAATGGCCGCATCGAACATCGCGACGTCGATGAGCTCGCCAGCGCCCGTGCGCTCTCTGCGCAGCAGCGCCGCGAGTATCGCGAAGGCCGCCGTCTGGCCAGTGAGCGTGTCGACGACTGGAAACCCGACCCGCATGGGATCGTCTCCCTGCTCACCGCTCAACGACATCATCCCGCTGGTGGCCTGCACGATGTTGTCGATCGCCGGCCAGTCGCGCCTGGGGCTGTGCTGCCCGTAGCCGGACACGGAGCAGTAGACCATTCGAGGTTGCAGCTCGCGCACACTGGCGTAGTCGAGGCCGAAGCGCGCCATGACGCCCGGGCGGAAATTCTCCAGTACCACATCCGCGCGGGCGATGAGGCGGCGGGCGGCTTCGCGGGCGGGCGCATGCTTCAAATTCAATACCATCGACTTCTTGCCGGCATTAACTGCGACGAAGGCCGGCGCCATGCCGTCATAGCGACGATCCGGTCCGTAATTGCGCATGGCATCGCCAATTCCCGGAGCTTCGATCTTGATGACCTCGGCGCCGAGCAGACACAGAAGATGCGATGCATACGGCCCGGCCATCACATGGCTGAAATCGACGACGAGAATCCCATCCAGGGCTCCGCTCATGCTCCATCTCCATTGCAGTCGATCTTGCCGCGAGACGCCAGGTCGTGTACCAGGGCGCGCGCATAGCGAAAGGTAGTTAGTCCATCGATACCGAAGCGTTGCAGCGACGCGGCGTTGCGTTCGGCGAACATGTCATAGCTTTCCAGGAAGCGCGCCACGTCTGCCGGTGACGGCGCGGTGGAGATCACGCCGTGTTCTCTGCCAAGGGCTTCACCGGCGATCTCGGCGGCGTGAAGTTGCGACTCGAGCGCGTGCTCCCATACCGTCACACCTTCGGTCAGGATCGCGCGCTCTGCCACGCTCAGAGTCCGCCAGCGATCTTCACCCATGGCGCGGGCCGCATAGGCGCCACGAGGGATGCTCAAGGTATTGAAGTACTGTGCCACCTCGGCGAAATGCAGGGACTTCAAGGTGTCTTTCGGCGCGATCACACCGTCGAGCACGCCTTTCGCCAGGGCCGAGTAAACCTCGCCCATCGGCATTTCCACCGGATCGGCCTCGAAGTGTCGCAGCACCGGCAGCAGCTCGGCAGGGGCGCGCAGCCGTAGACCTTTCAGGTCTCCGAGCGTTTCAACGCGCCGATTGCGCGTGAGAATGCCGGGAAGATTTCCACCCTGTACTGCGAGCACCACCAGGCCGGCGAGCTCGCGCCCGAATTGGGCATCGCGCTGCTGCAGGCAGTGGTACAGGTCGACCTGCTGTCGGAAAGTGGTCAGTCCGCCGTAGAAAGCGGCTTGCGTGCGAATGAGGTGCGTGCCACCTCGCACGTAGATAGGGGTGATGAGCCCGATGTCCACCACTCCATGGCGCAGCTCTGTCATGGAATGTTCGGACGACAGCACTCCCCCCGACCAGTAGGGTTGAATGCGTATGGACCCTTGCGAGCGCCTGGCGATCCATTCAATCCATTCCCGGTCCGCCCGACTGAACGGATGCGCGGGGCCGTACGGAGATGCGTAGGTGAGAACAGTGACTCCGGAAGCAGGCTCGGGAGCGCACCCGGCGAGCAGCACCGCCAGAAGCCCGATCGCCGCGAACTTCATATCAATCCCTTCGTGCGCAGAAAGCTGGCAACGTGCTCGACCATGCGCTCGTGATTCCATTCCTTTGCATCGACCATGTCGGCCGACAGTCGAAGCGCAGGAACTCCCGCGCTTTCGAGCGCGTGCTGCGTGAGCAGCGTGCCGGATTGCGAGAGGCGATTGTCGGGAGGAACGAGCACCACCGCGGCGTCGACTGCGCAGCGCTTGGCTTCACTGACCATCCAGCTGTTCATCCAGGGAGGAAGATGCAACACCTCGTTCATGGAGCACACGCGGCTGGCCAATGCGTGCATAGGCCGATTGTGAAGCTCGCGAATGTACTGCGGGCCTGCAAAGGGCATGTACATCGACCACACGAAGACCGCTCCATGACGATCCTCGAGAGCACTGTAGAAGCCCGGGTCGTGCCACAGGCCGGCGCCAATCCACATGAGCCGGACGCGTTCGTTGCTGCTGGCAGCAACGCCGTTGGCAACACGTTCAGCGACCTCGTCGCGGAAGCGCCGCGCATGCGATACCGCCCACGCTGAGCCACGATGCCACTGCGGGATCATCGTATTGGGCATCTGGTCGGCAATGGATACGGGGCAGGGCCGCGTATTGCCGATCAGGCGAGCAGCCTCGGCGATGTAACCTTCCTGCTCGTTGATCGCGTGCATCAATGCGACAAATTTTTCATCGTCGAAACGGCGACCGGTGCGGACCTCGAGAAGCTCGATGAGCGCGCGCATTTCCTGAACCAGCAATTCGATGCGGCGCGGTTCGTAGAGTTCTTCCCACTCGCCATTCGACTTCGTGAACCAGTCTGGATCCTTGTGCGTCCAGCCGGGTGCCTCGAGCGGAAAGAACTCGCTGCCCAGCGCCTCGGCCCATTGGCCAAAGACGTGGCGAATGCATTCGCAGGTGAGACGTGCCACCAGCACCGTGGGTTTGGGAAGTCCGCCCCAGGGCGCCGTCGCCGGATCGTTGTCGAGCGTGCACGCGAGGCCCAGCGAGCAATAGCGGCAGCTGTTCGACGGATAGCCGAGCTTGTCCAGCACCTCGAAGTAGCGCGGCGACAATTGTTTTGCGGAAATATAGGCGGACCACCACTGATTGCTGATCAGGGGAATGTCCATCGTGTGAAAGATTTCGTGGGGCGTATCCGCCTGGGCGATGGCGAAGGGTTCGCCGTTGTCGATCACCCGGCGCTTCAGATCGGCGATGAATTCCCGCTGGTGCGCGGTCGCTGCGGCCGTGCAAGCGAGGTCCTTGCGACTGCGTTGGCCTTTCGAGGGAGCGGGCGTGATCACTTGAAGACTCCGAGTTGTTGCAGTTCATCGATGCGTGCAGCCGACAAGCCGCAAAGCGCCGCAGCGATCTGCCGGTTGTGTTCACCGATCGAGGGCGCGCGAAAAGGCTGGGGTCGCGAAAGCGAGAAATCGATGGGGGTGCGCACGTGTCCAAAGGTGCCCAGGATCGGATGCACGAGTGGCACCAGCGAATGCCGTTGCTGGATCAGGGGGTCGCGCTCGAACAAATCCTGCATGTCCTGCACTACGCCCGCGGCGATCCCCAGTTCCTGCAGATCATCAACCGCCGCGATGTCGATTCTCGATGCGCACCACTGGCGAAGCGCAGCGTCGCGGGTCGTTGCGTCATGTGCCCGCACTCCATGGATGTTTGCGAAAGTGGTCCACGCCGCGGCCGAGTCAAACGTGATGGCGATAAAACGATCCGACCCCTGGGTCGCGTAAACGCCTTGATGGAACACCCCAGGTTCCGTGTTGCCGCTTCGCGCGGCGTCTGCGCCGCCGCGCACGTAGGCCGCGCGCATCTGCTGCACACACAGTTCAAACATCGAGGCGTCTATGTGACAGCCGTGTCCAGTTCTGCGGCGCTTGTCGAGCGCGGCGATGACACTCGCGGCCATCGCGAATGGCACGATGACATCGCCGTAGGGCGCTGCGCTCGGAATTACGGGACCCCGGTCTGGCCAGCCTGTCAGCAGCGTGCGGCCGCTCAAGGCCGCTCCGGTTCCATCGACGCCCCAGCTTTGAGCCAGCGGTCCTGTCTGGCCAAACACACTCCCGGAGGCCATGACCAGGCCGGGATTCCGGGCGGCGAGCCGCGGATAGTGCAGACCTAACTTCTCCATGGTGCCTGGCGAGAAATTCTCCACGACCACGTCAGCCCAGTCGATGAGCGGATCGAGGACTTCGCGGCTTGCCGGATGCTTCATGTCCAGCGACAGGCTCAGCTTGGAAGTATTCAGGTGCGCGAACCAGGGCTTGTCGTCGAAGCTGTCGGCGCGGGAAGCATTGACCTGAACGTCGAGACGCGAGAGACAAGGTCGTGAACGCGACTCGACCTTGATGACCTCGCAGCCCAGGTCTCCCAGGGTCTTGGTCGTGATCGAACCGACCAGGGCCCAGGAAAAATCCAGCACGCGAATGCCAGCCAGCGGTCCCTGGCTCATCGAAATGGACGGTGCATGAATGCGCGTCGCGGCGGGCCGTCCTGGCACGTCCAAACTACCGATCGACACGAATCGGGAGGGCACCGTTTCGCGATCGGCGGATTTCCAGAATTCGCGGGCGCGCAAATGAGGATCGGCAAGCACGTCGGCCGGCGCTGCGACCACAGTCGCATTGATGCCGCGGCGGCGCCCTTCGGTGTCGATCTCCGCCCGAGTGCGTGAGCGAAAGAAAGCTTCGATAGCGGTTTCCCACTTCGCGCGGATGACCGGATCAAGGGTTGAGCGGTTGTAGCGCAGCCAGTCCACGCCGCGCATCGGGTTGTCGGCGCCAGTCTCATCGATCCAGTCGCTGAGTCCCTGATTGGCAGGTGCGCCGAATTTCCCGGTCATCAGCGAATGAAAACAGTAACCGTCCTTGAGCGGCCAGATGCACCGCACCGCCACGCGGCCATAGTTCACCGCGCCGCCGGCGCGCTGCAGGAGCCGCTGGTCGAACTGCCAGCAGAGCACGCCATTCACGTTGCGCGAAAACGCAACTTCCTGCACGGAAATGTCGATGTGCTGTCCTTTGCCGGTCTCGAGGCGCTCGTGCAGCGCGGCGAGCGCGCCGCAGGCCGCGACCATGTCGGCATGAAAGCCACAGGCATCGAGCGCTTCCTTGACCGGCGGGCGATCCGTGTCACCAACGAGGCGCAGGATTCCAGAGGTCGCGGATGCAACCAGTTCCGACCCGCGCCAGCGCGCGCGCGCGCCGGAACTGCCGAACGTGGTTACCGAAACGTGGATCAGCCGCGGGTTCGCTGCTTCGAGGTCTCCCCGCGTCAGGCCTATCTCCTCGATTCTTGCCAGCCCGACTTGCTCGATCAACAGATCCGCGGCCGCGAGGCGCGTCACTTCGGGCGTGATGTCGCAACGATCCAGCTCGGCCCCGAGGTCTTGCAGGAATCTCGCGAGTGGGCTATCGGCAGCGCCTCGCCATGCCAGCACGCGCAGGCCATCCAGCACCTTCACGGTCTCACCTCCAGTCCGGCAACGAAATCTTTCAATTGCTTTCGCGCAGGCTCGTCAACCTTCCAGGGTTGGCGCGTAAGCAGCAGCGTCGGAATGTGCTGCTCGCGCAGGTCGCGCACTTGTCGCGCGATCTCCCATGGGAGCGCCTCGTTCTCTTCGATCAGCCAGAACACCACGGCATCTGCCTGAACTCGGTGGGCGCATGAAGACGTCCAGTGGCCGTCCTCGCGCATCGCCCACACGGGACTACGGCACGCATGAAGATTGTCGGCGACTGCGTCCATGAGTTCGGCGTTTCCCGATAGTTCGCCGTGAATGGACTCGGTGAGTTCGAGTACCACCGATCCGCCTGCGCTCTCGACCACGCGGTGCAATGAATCGTCGGGTGGTGGATCCCCGGCCAGCACGATGCGACGAGGATTGGAGAGTACGGGCGCGCTCGCAATCCATCGCCGCGTCGCGTCGTCGAACTCTTCACGCCAGTCGCATGCAGCAGCATGGTGTATGCGCCACGCAATGCTGCCGGGCAGTGGCGCGCTCGCGTGTCGACGCGAGCGGACGTCCGCCAACAGCGCCCCGCGTCGCGCAACGCGCTGTACGGCTGATGCAAGACCCACATCCTTCACCCCCAACTCCTGGGCGAGGCGGCGTGTCGACTCGCGGCTGTGCACGATGCTCGTCGGCCGCGCGATTTTCGCAAGGTCAAACAACAGTGGGCGCGGTCCGCCGCACAGCCCGCGGCGCTGCAGTTCGCACAGGTAGTAATAGATTCGTTGCGCCGAGTCGTCGGTGCGCGAAAAGATCACCGTGCTCAGGAAATCCAGTTCATCCGCGAGCCACCGCTCGACGACGATGCGCAACTCAGGGGCATGTGCGGACTCGAGGAATTCATCGGCGCGTGCCGTGGGTTTGCCCGCGACGCTGCGCAATCTGACCGGCAGCGCTCCCGCGGCAGCAATGAGCGTCACCGGCACCTCGTCGCCGACGAAGCCCACGACGGATGTTCCGCTGTTCGCCACCGAGCGCGCCACCTGCAGTGGATCGTCCATGAGAGCCTGCAAGTGCTGCAGATAGTGGGTGCCTTGGGCGTCCATGGCGTTCATCAGCTCAGCCACGCGGGCAATGCGAGGGTCAATGCAGGTACGGCGATGATCAGGGCCAGATGCACAAAATCGGCGGCCAGAAACGGAAGAACGCCTTTGAATACTCGACTGAGCGGAATGTCTGGCGCGATGCTCTGGATGACGTACAGATTGATGCCGATCGGCGGATGAATAAATCCGATCTCCATGGTGCGCACGAGAAAGATTCCAAACCAGATGGGTGAAAAACCGAGATTGGTGACGATGGGCAGAAGGATCGGTGTCGTCAGCAGCATCAGTGCAAGACCGTCCAGCACCGAACCCAGTAACAGAAGCAATACGGTGATGACGACGATCGCCATCATCGGGCTCCCGTGCATTCCTTGAACCAGCCCGGAGACTTGTTCGGCCAGCCCGGTAAAGCTCATGAATACTGCGAAGATCAGCGCGCCGATGATCACCAGATAAAGCATGCCGGTTGTCTTGAGTGTTTGCGCGAGCGCTTCACCCAGCGATCGCCAACTCAGGCGCTTGCGAATAGCGCAAAGCACGAGGGCCAACAGCGAGCCCACGGACGCGGCCTCCGTCGGGGTAAACCATCCCACCGCAATTCCGGTGAGCACGCAGATCACCAGTGCGGCCAGATCCAGCACGCGGAAAATCGCGGCGCGTCGCTCTGCCCATGACATCCGCGCCGAGGGCGGCGCAATGGAGGGGCGTAATCTGCAGACGATCACGATGGTTGCCATGTAAAACAACGTTTGAGTGAGCGCCGGGATGATCGCTGCGGTGAACAACTTGCCAATCGATTGCTCGGCGATGATGCCGAAGACGATGAGCGCGCCCGACGGCGGCGTGAGCGAGCCCAGAGTCCCGCCCGCTGCGACTGCTCCGGAGGCGAGCGCCGTCGAATAGCCGCGCTTGCGCATCTCAGGCAATCCGATCAGTCCCATCGTTGCGGCCGTTGCCAGGCTGGAGCCACTCACCGCACCGAAGCCCGCGCAGCCTGCGATGGTCGCCAATGCAAGGCCGCCACGCCTGTGACCAACCACGCTTGCAGCCGCAGCGAAGAAATCCCGGCTGGCGCCCGCGGCAAAGCAGAGATGCGCCATGAGCAGGAATAGCGGCAACACGCCAAGTTCGTAGCGCGAGACCGATTCGAAGAGCACGACACCACTCTTGATGAGAGCGGGTTCGATGCCCAGCAGCACGCACATGCCCACGAGCCCGACCAGCCCCATGGCAACGCCTATGGGCACGCCAACGGAGAGCAGCACCAGCAGCGCGCAGACACCAATGAGGCCGATCATTGGTGATCCCCAGGCCGCACGCTGCGATAAAAGAAAATCAGCGACAGTGCGCCGGCCGACAGCGCCACCAGCACACGCAGCGGCCGGAATGGGATATGGAGAAGATCCGACTCTTCGAAAGAGTTCCAGAATTCGGCGGTGAGCCATACCGCGCCAGTAGACAGACCGGCGAAAAACAGGCCCGCGAGAAGGGCGCTGAAACGGGACATCCACGCGCGCATGCGCGGGGGCAACCGTTCGGTGACCAGGTGGACGACCGCATGCGCACCAGCGAGCGACGCGAGGATCATCGAAGCGCAGGCTGCCGGGACGATTGCTGCCTGTGCCATTTCGAGGGCGCCAACGAGAGGAATGCGCGCGTGGCGCCCCACGACGGAGACGACTTCGATCACCATGACCATCAGGAGGCCGGCGGCACCGACATAAAACAACACACCGCGTCTCATCTGGGGTTTCACCGGATCCACGCGCACGCTCCGTCCATCCGGGCGTTTATGGGCGGCAGGCCCGCCTCGCCAGTGATCCTCTCGATGTAACGCGCGATGACCTGCGCCTCATGCGGGTCGGCAATCCGTGGGCGTCCCGGCGCCTCGACCTGAACCGGCACGAAACCGGCCTGGAAACTTCCGTCGTCGTTGACGCGCACGCGACCGAGCATGGCGTTTACGGCTTCCGGGTGGAACGGAGCGAGGAAGTAGGCGGGGTCGGGAGTGAACCCGAATAGCGCCTGGCGACGTTGTGCCCATACTGCGCGCGCCGGGTCGTTTCCATCCGCGCTCAACGCGCGTGTCACCACGCAGCCGTTCCCGAGGCCGTGGAAAATCGGTTTGCCACGATGGAATTCGATGCCGCGAACGATGTGCGAATGATGTCCGATCACGATGTCTGCGCCAGCGTCGATGGCGGCGTGAGCGACAGCGCGTTCATAGGGGGCGAGTCGTGCGGGCGTGTGCACGATTCCCTTGTGGAGCGCAACGATCACCAGTGTGTTGTGCGTGCGTGCACTGGCGATGTCGTGCGCCAGGTCGGCAAGTGAGGCCGGGTCCGCACGTTCGAGGGGAGAAGCAGGCGCGATACGCGAACCATCTGCCGTTTCGATACGAACGTAAGCGCAACCGGCGCGCGTGTCGGTTGCCCACGATTCCTCCGGGCCAACACAGTTGTAGCTGAGTAGCGCGATGCGGCCGGAACGGCGCTCGATGACGCAGGGAGTCCTTGCGGTAGTGAGGTCGGCACCTGCGCCGCTGCGCGCAATGCCGGCAGCATCCAGCGCCGCAATCGTGTCGGCGATCCCGATGGCTCCGCAGTCGGCGATGTGATTTCCGGCCAGGGACACTGCGTGAAAGCCCGCGTGCGCCAGCGCCGGGATATTGTCAGGGTCGGCGCCGGGCGCGGGCACATCGCTGCGCATTTCCGAGTGATGGCGGGTGTGTGGGACTTCGAGGTGACCGATCGCGACGTCGACGGCGCGCAGCGCGGGCGCGATGCCGGCGAGCCAGTAGTCAGGCCGCGGCTCATCGAGTACCAGATCGCCGGCGAAGACGAGATCGAAGCTCATCTCATGCGCCGGATGCAACGCCTGCGGACTGTGATCATCGAGACCCGCCCCCGTCTCACCAATTAGTTTACTAACTCAACCAATTAACTATGACACCGAAACCATGCGTGAGTCGATAGCGCCTGGAAGCGGGAGTTGCGCGCGGGTTAACCAGTGTCGTGCAGTCGGCGCAGCAGGGAGATCAGCAGGCGCAGCTCCTGCTCGGTGTAGCGGCTGACGAACTTGCGTTCATGGTCGAGCATTTCCTTTTTCAGTGACCGGCAGGCCTTTGTCCCGGGGGCCGTGAGGAAAATGCCCTGGCGACGACGGTCTTCTGTAGAACGGCGCCGCTCCACCCAGCCCGCGTGTTCCATCCGGTCGATCAGCGACACCACGCTCGCCTTGTCGATGCCGAGCTGATTGGCAATGTCGGTTTGAGCAATCCCGGGGTTTGCATTGGCCAAAAGCATGGCGCTGAACACGCCGGGCCGCACATCCGCATCGGAAAAATTGCGGTTGAAATCGCGCCACAGCGCTATCTGGGCACGGCGGATGTTGAAACCGATCAGCGTCGGCAGGCAGTCGAGATCCAGGCCGACCGCCGAGCCTGTGCTCTTTCGATAAGCGCGCTTGCGGCGGGGCTTGTCGGTGGCGGCGACGGGGACGGGTTTGCTGCTGGCAGGCGGTTTGGGCATCGGTCAAACCTACTTAACGACCCTCGCCCGGTCAACGCCGCGCCAGAACATCCGGGTGCGGAGCGTCCGGAAGATCGGCCGCACCGTGATTAGTACAAAGCCAAATGGTTGTATGTATCAACCATATTGACAAAAACGCGGAGTGGGGCGCAATCTGAATGCGCACATCACGATCGGCTGCGAAAGCGGCTGTATCCAAACAACGGTGGCGCCGGCGGCAGACAAAAGCATTCGAACCGCGCCAGGTCACGTGGAGGGGGGTAGATGAATCACGTTACTGCGTATGGTGGTAATAGATTGGTCAGGTGCGCGGTGCGCGCAACGCTTGTGGCGATGGCGGCGAGCGGCTGGAGTGGCACGGCCCTGGCGCAGGCACCTGCACCTCCGGACAAGAGCGACGAGCTGGACGAAATTGTCGTCACCGGCAGCCGGATTCGAGGCGCCGAGCCCGTTGGATCGACCGTCATCACGGTTTCGCGCCAGGACATCGAAGTTGCGGCGCCGGTGTCGACCACTGCGCTGATTCAGCGATTGCCGCAGGTGTTCAATCTCGGTGTGTCCGAAAGTTCGCGAGGACAATCGGGCGGCTCGGGCAACATCACCTATGGCTCGGCAATCAACCTGCGCGGACTCGGGCCCTATGCAACCTTGACGCTGATCGAGGGACATCGAGCCGTGCCTCAAGGCACCACAGGATTCGGAGTCGACGCTTCGATCATTCCCACGGCGGCATTGGGCCGGGTGGAAGTGGTAGCGGATGGCGCGTCTGCTCTCTACGGATCTGACGCCGTGGCCGGCGTCGTCAATCTGATCCTTCGTCGTGATTTCGAAGGTGTCGAGGCAAGCGTGCGAGGTGGCTCGGGGGATGCATACAGCGAAAAGCAGGGCTCCCTGATCGGAGGCATGGGCTGGAGCAGCGGCCATGTGATGGCTGCCTACGAATATGCATTTCATAGCAACCTCAACGGGCAGGATCGCGATTTCTTTCGCGGTGATCTGACAGCGCGTGGCGGCCGTGACTTCCGGGTCGTGCAGTGCAATCCCGGCAACATTGTCGTCGGCACTGTGAGTCATGCGATCCCTGCGGGTGGAGTGACCACCGCGACCGCGGGCCAGCTTGTTCCAGGCACCACCAATCGCTGCGACAACGCCCAGTATCAGGATTTGCTGCCCGAGCAGGAGCGACACTCGTTCGTCAGCACGTTCGACCAGGAAATTGGCGATCGTTTCAAGATCTTCGCTGATGGATTCTGGACTCGCCGGGAGTTCATCAACCAGGTGGGCAACCAGGCCGCCGCACTCACCGTGCGCAACGTGAATCCGTACTTCGTCGCTCCGCCCGGAAGCACGGCTACGTCCGTGACGGTCAACTATTCATTTGGCGACCAGTTACCGTCGAACGACACCGCCGGATTCTCGGAGGCGTATCAGGCGACTCTGGGAGCGAGCGCAAACATCTTTGGCAGCTGGAATCTCGAAGGCTCGTACAGCTACGGCCGCGATACCGAGCGCAGTACCTCGCAATATGGAATCAACAATGCGGCGCTGGCGGCTGCGCTGGCACGAACTGATCCCGCCACGGCGTTGAATCCGTTCAGCACGGCGCCTAACAACGCTGCGGCGCTTCAGGATCTCGCCAACCAGTTGTTCGTCGCGCCGGGCGATACCCGCTTCGAAGGATGGGAATTCAAGTTCGACGGTCCTCTCGTGACCCTCCCCGGTGGCGAGATGCGCGCGGCCATCGGTTACGAGGGACAGGCACTCAGGAGCGTGTCGGGTTTGATCACCGGTACGTGGGCCGCGCCGGTAAGGGCAATCACGCCGGAGGTCCGGCGAACCGTAAACTCCGGATACGCGGAGTTGTACGTGCCATTGTTTAGCGCTGAAAACGCGCGGCCCGGTCTGCACGATCTGGTCGTCGACCTCGCGGTACGTTCGGACCACTACAGCGATCTGGAAGAGGATTCGACCGTAAATCCGAAGTACGGTATCGACTGGGCGCCGATCGAGAACCTCAAGTTCCGGGCCACCTACGGTGAGTCGTTTCGCGCACCGACCTTTGCGCAGATCTACGGCAATTCATCCGCGCTGTACGTCCAGAACTATTCGGATCCCACGCGGGGCGGCGCAATTACACAAGGTGTGACGCTGTCGGGCGGCAATCTTGCCCTCGAGCCAGAGACCGCGAGCACATATACGTTCGGCGTCGACTACGTAGCTGCGCAAGACGTGCGCTTGAATTTGAGCTACTTCCACATCGAGTACGAGAAGCAGATCACTTCGTATCTCTCCGACCTCACCATCCTGAATCGAGAATCTCAGTTCGCGGGCACGGGCATCATCGTCCGCAATCCCGATCCTGCCTTTATCGCCGGGTTGGTGGCGACCAAGCCCATACGCGGAGTCCTGCCGAATCCCGTCACTCTCTACGTCGACGGCAGGACCAACAATCTCGGCACGACGATCGCATCGGGCTATGACTTCATGGGTAGCTATGCCTTCGAGCCGGGGGCGGCCGGGAAATTCGAGATCGGGCTCAGCGCCACCTACTTCGACACCTACGAGGTAGCGATCACGCCTGTTGCCGATCGCATCGATCAACTCAACACCATCTACAACCCGCTGCGCTTCAAGGCTCGGGCAAACCTCACCTGGAGCAGAGGCGGCATCCTGGGGGCTTTATACCTCAACCATCTGAACGTCTATGACAACAATCTTGTGAGTCCGATCGAGAGTGTCGATGCACGGACCACCGTGGACCTGCACCTTTCGTATCACTTCCAGGGAAGCGGCTTTACCGACGGATTGAGGATAGCCGTGGATGCGGTCAACCTGTTCGACGAAGAGCCTCCATTCGTCAACATCGCACAGAGCCCCAACGGTGGAGGCGGTTTCGATCCGACTCTCAGCAATCCGGTGGGCAGGGTCATTGGCTTGACGATCGCAAAGAAGTGGTAATACCTCGCGCCTGCCCCCCCGGTAGATGCGCGAGGTTTTAAGGAGGCAGCCCAATGGGCTGCCTCTTTATCTTCTGTCACCAGCTTCTATCGCCAGCCCGGAACGCTGAATCAGCGATCGCGGCCGCGCTTCTGGAACAGGCCGCACAGCAGGTTCCTGAGCCAGCGATTGCGAGCATCGTGGTGAAACTTGCGATGCCAGAATTGTTTCAGGTCGATGCGCGGAGCATCAAATGGCGGTCTGGCGCATCGCAGCCGTGACGAGACGGTCACGAAATAGCGCGCCAGGGGTTCGGGAACGGTGACGATCAGGTCGGATCGTTCGACGATGGGTGGCACGCTCGCGAAGTGCGGAGTCGTGAGCACCACGCGACGCTGAATTCGCCGTCGCACCAGAAATCGCTCGATCACTTCTTCGGTGCGGCTCTCCGCGCGAACCACCGCATGTTCGAGTTGCAGGAACTGGCGCAGGCTCAATCGCGGCGATCTCACGGGATGATCCGCACGAATGAGGCAGGTGAACGTGTCGGAAAACAGGCTTTGCTGAAAGATGCTGTGCTGTTTGAGGTTGGGAAAATATCCGAGCGCGAGGTCGATCGTCCCGGCTTCCAATCCACTGGCGATTTCCCCGGCCGGCAGGCTGACTGAACGCAGGCTGGCGAGCGGGGCAAGGCGGCGCAATTCCGCAATGATCGATGGCAGGAACACCACCTCGCCAACATCGGAAAGCGCCAGCACTATCGGCTGATCGCTGCCCGCAGGATCGAAGGTGGACGGCGCAATGATGTCCGATCCAATGCGCGACAGCACCTCGCGCACCGATCCCATGATCTCGACCGTTCGCGGTGTGGGCTGCATCCGGTTGCCACTGCGCACGAACAGCGGATCTCCAAAGAAGGCGCGCAGCCTCCCTAACGCCGCACTCACGGAAGGCTGACTGCGCTGCAACTTTATCGCTGCTGCGCTGATGCTTCTCTTGTCATCGATGGCCGTCAGCACGCGCAGGAGATTCAGATCGAGCTCAGGCATCGCGTATCCATTTTTCAAATACAGTGAATTCATGTTATCGCGTTGCCGAATGTGAGTCATGGTGACAAAGATGAGCAGTGGGTTCCCAAACGAACGCGCTGCACGGCGTCCTCAGGCTCTCCTGTCCCGACAGGATGGGTATCGTCGCGCGCGTCGGTGCATTTTTGCTGGACCATTCCTGCAATATCGTGGAAAGCGCCCAGTTCGGAGATCCGAACAGCGATCTCTTCTTCATGCGCGTGAGCTTCCGGTCAGCGAGCGGGGAGTTCGGCGCGATCCGGGATGCGTTCGGCGAACTGGCGGTGCCGTTCAACATGAGGTGGGAAATCCACGACCTCGCGATCAAGCAGCGTCTGTTGATCATGGTGTCCCGGTTCGACCACTGCCTCAACGATCTCCTGTATCGATTCCGCATCGGCTCGCTGGCAGTGGAGATTCCTGCCATCGTCTCCAATCACCGTGACTTTTACCGCCTCGCCGCGGCACACGACATTCCGTTTCACCACCTGCCCGTCACACCCGAGGACAAACCGCGGCGCGAGCGCCAGCTGCTGGACATCTTCGAGGAGCAGCGCTGTGATCTGCTGGTGCTTGCCCGGTATATGCAGGTGCTTTCACCCGAGCTGTGCGCCGGTTTTCCGGGCCGCGCAATCAATATCCACCACTCGTTCCTTCCGAGCTTTCAGGGCGCTCGGCCCTACCAGCAGGCGCACGATCGCGGGGTCAAGCTCATCGGTGCCACCGCACATTACGTCACCGCTGAGCTGGACGAGGGGCCCATCATCGAACAGGACGTCGCGCGTATCGATCACGCCGCCAGCCTGGAAGACTGCGTTCACGCCGGACGTGATGTGGAATGCGCGGTGCTGGCGAGGGCCGTGAAATGGCACGTCGAACATCGTGTGCTGGTGAATGGCAATCGCACCGTCGTATTTCGTTGATCAGCGGAGACCGTCATGGAACATCGAAGCCTGAATGACCTTTTGCAGTCCGTAGAAAACCCGGTGCGGATGCTGCGCGACTCGCAGATTGGGGCGTATGTGTACCCCGTGGTGCCTACGGAGTTCAGCAACTGGCGCGCTGAGCAGCAGGCGTGGCGTGAAAGCGCAGTCCTGTTCGACCAGTCGCACCACATGGCGGAAATCACGCTCACGGGGCCGGATGCACTGAAGCTCTGTTCGCACGCCACCATCAACAGCTTCACGAATTTTGTTCCCGGCAAGGCCAAACAGATGATCCCCGTGAGTCACGATGGATTCGTGATAGGGGACGGAATCCTGTTCTACCTGGCGGAGAACGAGCTGCTTTTCGTGGGCCGGGCACCCACGGTGAACTGGTTGCAGTTCCACGCAGAAACCGGCGGATACGACGTTTCAGTATTCAGGGACGACCGTTCTCCATCGCAGCCCAACGGCAGGGCGGTGACGCGACGCCACTTCCGCTACCAGGTGCAGGGACCGAAAGCGGCTCCAGTGCTGGAGAAATTGAACGGGGGCTCACTGCCGGACATCCGCTTCTTTCATTTCGACTGGATCAACGTCGCAGGTCATCGGACAAGAGCATTACGGCATGGAATGGCGGGAGAACCTGGTCTCGAACTATTCGGCCCTTACGAACTGCGAGACGAGATACGCGGCGCCATTCTCGAGGCGGGAAAGGATGTGGGCATTGTCGCCGTCGGCTCGCGCACCTATGCGAGCAACACGTTGGAGTCGGGATGGATCCCTTCTCCTCTGCCTGCTGTCTATACGGGGGAGCCCATGCGACGTTACCGCGAGTGGCTTCCGGCGAGCGGCTACGAGGGCACCGGTTCCCTGGGCGGCAGCTTTGTCTCATCGAACATAGAGGACTACTACCTGACGCCCTACGAGCTCGGATACGGGCCGTTTGTGAAATTCGATCATGAATTCTTCGGCCGCGAGGCCCTCGAGCGGCGGGTGCGCGACGCGCGGCCGCATCGGCGCAAAGTGACCTTCGAATGGAATGGGGACGACCTGGGCAGGATCCTAGCTTCGCTGTCCGATCGCGAGAACTTGCCTTGCAAGTTTTTCGACTTGCCCATCGCAAACTACGCATCGTCGTCTTACGACAAGGTGATGCTCGATGATCGGCTCGTGGGACTTTCGATGTTCACGGGATACAGTCACAACGATCGATGCGGACTATCGCTCGGCGTGCTTGATTCCGATATCGAGCTTGGTTCGGAGTTGACGCTGGTCTGGGGCGAGGAGAACGGCGGTACCAAGAAGCCCACCGTAGAGCGCCATCGGCAGTGCGAGGTCCGCGTCAAGGTCGCGCCAGCGCCGTACTCGAGGGATGCGCGCGATTCGTATCACGCAGGCTGGCGCAGCCGCCAGCGATGACGGGGCACATCGCGAACGCAGCATGGGGGTCGGCGCCCGAAGCGACGCGCGACGCGGCCAATCTGGCGCGTGATGCTTCCCTCGAATTGAGTGCCCTCGAATTTCCAGAATTCAGGGTGGCACGCGAATTCCTGCGGCCGAACCAGCGAGTCTATGTAAGCCATCTGCCGCGGCAAGACTGGGCGCAGACGCTGGAGATGTGTGGCGTGCTGGCGGCCGCCGACTTCGATCCGGTGCCGCACATCCCGGTACGACTGCTGAAAAGCCAGAAGGAGCTCGATGAAGTCTTGCACGGGCTTCGCGCTGAAGGGGTGCGCGAGCCGTTGCTCATCTCCGGCGACTACCCAACAGCGCTCGGTCCCTTCTCGAATGTGGCGGAAGTCCTGAGGAGGGAAGTACTGGGTATTCACGGATTCAGCCGCGTTTCGCTGGCAGGCCACCCCGAAGCGCATCCGGCAGTGCCAGAAGAAGTCATACGACAGGCGCAAATCGACAAATGGCTGATGGGAGCTGCGATGGGGCTCGAGGTCACGTTCGTGACGCAGTTCTTCTTCGCCGCCGACCCGTTTGTTCAGTGGGCGCGAGATCTGCGCGCGGCTGGTGTCGCTGCACGCCTGGTCGCGGGTCTCGCGGGGCCCGCCAGCATTGGCAAGTTGATGCGCCTGGCCAGGAGATGCGGTGTGGGCCCATCCATTCGAGCACTCGCCGCCCGGCCGGCCTCGATGTTGAAGTTGCTAGGTGAGCACAGCCCGGGTGCGCTCATGCGTGACCTGGCGGAAGAGAGGTCAACCTGCAGCAATCTCTTTGACGGAGTTCATCTATTTTCCTTTGGCGGGTTTTTGCAAACCGCGACCTGGTTGCGCCAATACGCGTCCTCTGCCGACGAGTGAACCGACGCGAAGTCTCACCACAGTCAGTCTCGGAGATTTACACTCATTAAATAGAGACTGCGTTCCCGGAGGAACCTTGCGCCACTACACACGCGCCATACTCGTGGCCGGTCTGATCCTCGTCATCGTCGCCGAGGCGAATGCTGCGGAGTCCTGCGCGGCGCTCACAAAATTTACCATGCCGGGTCACGGACTCGTTATCCGGCAAGCTCGCGAAGTTGCCGCCAGCGCGCCCGATGCGAAACCAGCAGTGCCAGCGCACTGCCGTGTGGACGGGGTTATCGATACTCGTGTCGGCCGCGACGGCAAGCCTTATGGAATCGGATTCGCAGTCGCGCTTCCGTTGAACTGGAATGGGCAATTCCTGTTCCAGGGCGGCGGCGGACTCAACGGCAGTGTGTCTGCACCGTTCGGCGCGCAGTACGCAGGTGAGCGTTCGGCACTCACGCGCGGCTTCGCCGTGGCGAGCACTGACTCCGGCCACCAAGGCGCGGTGTTCGACGGCAGTTTTCTCCAGGACCAGCAGGCTGCATTGAATTTTCTCTACCAGGCCGTGCCCGAAGTCACCGTGGTCGCAAAGCAGATCATTGCGCAGCATTACCGGCGACCGAATGAACATGCGTACTTCGTAGGCTGCTCCACGGGTGGCCGCGAGGCCATGATGATGTCGCAACGCTTCCCGAGCTACTTCGACGGCATCGTCGCGGCCGCGCCCGCGATGCGCACCAGTTTCTCCAACCTGGGATTGCGGCACGCGGCGACGGCACTCAACGCCATCGCTCCCCTCGGTGCAGACGGCAAGCCCGAAACACGCGCGGCGCTCGGCGAAGCGAGTCGTCGCGTGTTGATCGACGGCATCCTCGAGGCTTGCGACTCACTTGATGGCAATCGCGACGGGCTCATCTTCGCGCCGCAGGAATGTCACTTCGACCCGGCCGCGCTCAGCTGCAAGGACGGCCAGAAAGATCGCTGCCTGACCGGCGCCCAGGTGAGTGCGATACGCACCGTCATGCAGGGCCCGCGCACGCCATCGGGACGCCAGGTGTATCCCGGGTATTACTTCGACACCGGCATTGCGACCACGGAGGGGCTTCCGGGGGTGCTCGCCGGCCCGCTGATTCCGGAAGGCCGGCCTGCAGGTGTGACCATGGATGTGGAGGCGGCATGGGCCGACGCGGTGAACGCGCGTTCCATGGTGGGCGACACCGACGCCTGGACCAACCTCAGCACGTTCCGCGGCCACGGCGGCAAGCTCATTTTTTTGCACGGCGTCAGCGATCCGTGGTTCTCGGCGCAGGACACTGTGCAGTATTACGAGCGCCTCGGCCGTGACAACGCGGAAGGCCCACTCGCGCAATGGAGCCGGTTGTTCCTCGTGCCCGGAATGGGCCACTGCGGCGGCGGCGAGCGAACGCTCGATCGCTTCGACATGCTCGATGCCATCGTCGAGTGGGTGGAGAACGGTCGCGCGCCCGAACGAGTGATCGCAACCGGGACGAGCGCGCCGGGTGAAAGCCGGCCACTGTGTCCCCATCCCGCACATGCGCACTACCAGGGCAGCGGCGATGCCCGCGACGCGGCTAACTATCTCTGCAAGGGCTGATCGGGACGGGCGCGCGGATCGACGATCCGCGCTTCATTGAAGAACCAGCACGGTAACGGATTTCGCCGGCGCCAGAAAGGTAACGGATCCACGGCGCACTGTAATCGTGCTGAGTTTGACGGGAACCAACGGATCGGGCTGGCCGAATTCAGGTTTGGCATCCATGGACGTGGCGGTTATCACTCGGCCCTGCGCCGCGCGAGGCGTGTAGCCTTGAACGTCGACCTGTACCTTGCTCTCGCGGGACGGATCCATATTGACCACGGACAACGTGACTGCGCCGTTGGCGCCGCGTGATGCGCTTGCGCTGATCGAAGGGATCTTCACGGCCTGGGAGGAGTAGTCAGGCGACTCCACGCGAGCCGGCAGGAGCGTCGCGCCCTGATGACCCTGGTAAAGGTCGAACACGTGGTAGGTAGGCGTCAGGAGAATCTTCTCGTTGTTCGTGAGAATCAGCGCCTGCAGTACGTTCACCATTTGCGCGAGATTGGCCATGCGCACGCGCCCCGCATGGTTCTGAAAGATGTTGAGCGTAAGTCCCGCGATGACCGCATCGCGCAGCGTATTCGCCTGGTACAGATTGGATGGCCGGTTCTTGTCAGTTGCCCACCAGGCACCCCATTCGCTGAACGAAATGCCGACCTTACCTTCGGGGTCATGACGATCGAGAATCGCAGAGTGTCTGGCGATCATCTCGTCAGTCTTCCAGGTGCGTTCCATGGAGCGCACCCAGTCCGCGTCGGTGAAGCCGATGGCAGGGCTCTTCTTTCCCCAGTCGTTTCCGGAAAATGTGTAGAAGTGCACCGAGACCATGTCGATCTGCGGTTGTTTGCTGATGTACGCCAGCGTAGTCGGCATGTCCGCGGGGTGGCGGCGCAGCGCGCGGCTCAGCAGCGTTTCGGTCCACGCGTAGTCATCGGAATTGGCGTCTGAAGCGATCACCCTTCCGTACGGCTTGAGGACGCTCACGTACTGACGATAGATGTCCGAATAGAACTCGGCGGTCATGTTGCCGCCACATCCCCAGGTCTCGTTGCCGATCCCGATGAACGGAATCTTCCAGGGTTCGGTGCGGCCATTGTGCGCGCGCTCCTGGCCTGCACCGGAACCGACGGGCGCCGTGAGGTACTGCATCCAGGCCTGGGCTTCAGCTGGCGAGCCGCTTGCGACATTGACCGAGATGAACGGCTGCGCGCCCACCTGTTCCACGAAGTCCATGAATTCGTGTGTGCCGAATTCGTTGGTCTCGACTTCGTCGCCCCATGCGGTATTCACGCCGCGAGGCCGCTGTGCGCGCGGTCCGATCGCGTCGCGCCAGTGATAAGTCTCGGCGAAGCAGCCGCCAGGCCAGCGGATCAATGGAATGCGGATCCTTCGAAGCGCGGCGACGACGTCGTTGCGGATGCCGCGGGTGTTGGGGATAGGAGAATCCGGGCCCACCCAGATTCCTTCGTATACGCCACGGCCGAGATGCTCGACGAACTGCCCGTAGATATTCGGATCGATCACGGCGCCCGGGCGGTCGGCCTGGATAGTGATGCGAGCGTCGAAGGATTCCGCATGCGATGGCGGACTGGCGAACCATGCCAACCCGCAAACGGCGACGAATCCGCGGGCGATCTTCATGGTCGGCTTCCTCGTAAAGGGAGCCGGCAGTTTACGGTCGCGGCGAAATCAGGACCATGTCGATAGGGTTGTCTGCGATACGGAAGTCCCTCGACAGGGACTTCCGAACCGCCATCGCCGCGGTGATGGCCAAACCAATGTACATCACCGCGGCGAGGCGTTTTTTGCCCGCAGGGGAAACTGCGCGGTCAAAAGTTTCGCGTAACGCTCAAGGCTACCGTGGGTGGTCGCGCATAGATGATCTCCGCATATCCGGAGGCCGTGGTCAGCGATGAGGTTCCCGCTACCGGGTACAACTCGTCGGTGAGGTTGTTGCCGCTGAGCACGATGCGCCACTTGTCGTCATCGGACGCCAGCGTCACTGAAGCATTGATCAGAGTCACCGCCTCGTTCTGCGCGATCTCCCGCGAGTTGCCGGCGTCGAAGAACTGCTTGTCGGTAAGACTCAGATCGACGCGCGGAATCAGCGACCAGTTCGAGCCCGGATGGAAGGTGTACGCCATTCCGAGATGTCCCTGCCATTCCGGTGTGAACGGGAGACGACTGGACAGAGTGGCGGTTGCCGTCGGCGTCACCGGACCAAAGGGCGGCGGCGGTGTGATGCTGTCGAACTTGGTATCGAGATACCCCAGCGACATATCGAGCCGGAAATCTTCGGTGGGCAGGTATTCCAGCTCCATCTCGCCACCGTCGATGTTTGCGACGCCGGCATTGAACAGCAGCGGAACCACGCCCAGCCGGTACGTCATCTGGATGTCGTCATAGTCCGTGCTGAACACAGCGAGATTGATTCGCAACTTGTCGGAGGGATCGAGCTTGAGGCCAAGCTCGAATGACTCAGCCGTTTCGGCGCCAAATGAAATCGGCGCATTCCCGGGCGGCGCGGCGTTGTAACGCTGGTTGAAGCCGCCGCTCTTGAAGCCTTCCGACCAGCTCAGATAGGTCATGGCACGTTCACTGAAACGATATTGAACGCTGGCGGACTTCGTGGTCGAGGTGAACTCGCGCTCGAAGCGATTGGTGGTGAGGAACAAGCAACCGGTCTGCGTGGGCGGTGGTCCCGCGAACGGGCAGAGCGCGGTCGGCGCAGCTGGCTCGGGCGCAGAGGCAGGCGCTACGTTGAACATGGTGGCCTGCAGTCCCTTGGTTTCCTCTGTGTAGCGAACGCCCGCAGTGGCGCTGAATGCATCCGTGAACTTGAAGGTCCACTCGGTGAACGCCGCGAGCGCCTCGGTGTCCATGGCGACGCGCTGCGTGTCATAGGAGGTACCAGGATTACCCAGCGGCACCAGCAGGCGATCGTTGGATTCCTCGTCGAAGTAATAGAGCCCGACGACGCCGCTCAGGCGATCGGCCTCGACGATACCCTGCAGTTCCTGACTGAACTGATCGCTCTTGCTGTCGTAGTTCGTATGGAGGATCAGCAGGGGCGTGTTGTCCGCGTCGCGCGTACCGGTCCATTCGAGACTGCGATCCGAGGTGATCGACTTCAGCGAAAAGGTGTCATTGATCTGCCAGTCCGCCACCAGGGATGCGCCGACGTTTTCAAGCGTGCTGCTGGCCTCGTAGGTGCCGCCGTTCTTGAATTCGCCGAGAGCCTGCGCGTCATTTCCGCAGCGCGGATCCGCCAGCGGGCCCACCAGCAGCGGCGGCGGGAAAGGATCGAGGATGTTAGGACAACCGGCGGCGATGCTCGCCGCACCGACGAAGGTGGCTCCTTCGTTCATCGACTGGAACACGAAGGGCGAGCCGTTCTCGTCTTCCTTGGTGTAGTCGCCGCGCATCGTGAGACTGAAAGCTTCGGATGGCTTCCAGCGCAGTGCGACCTGCCCGGTGGCCATGTCCTCGTCACCGAGATCCTTGCCGTCTGACACGCGCTTGACGTAGCCGTCGCGCTGGCGCATTCCCAGCGCGATGCGTGCGGAGAAGGTCTCGCCGAGCGGCAGGTCGAAAGCACCAAACGCCTCGACAAGGTTATCGTCGCCGAATCCCACGCGAACGGAATTGCCGGCGTCGGTTCCCGGTTCGTTGGTGGTCAGGAGAACCGCACCGCCGATGGTGTTGCGTCCGAACAGCGTTCCCTGCGGGCCACGCAGGATCTGCACGCTGGCGATGTCACGGAATTCCATGGCCGCGCCCACCGACCGTCCCATGTAGACATCATCGATGTATACGCCGACGCCCGGATCGACGGCTGGCGTGGCATCCGTCTGGCCGATGCCGCGAATGAATACCTGCGCCGCAGAGTTGTTACCGGTCAGTGTTCCGTACGAATGGAACTGGATGTTTGGCGCCACCTTGTCGAGATCGGTGGTGCTGACAATCTGCTGGCGCTCGAGCGCGTCAGCGCTCAGCGCAGTGATTGCCACTGGTGTGTCCTGCAGGCTTTCCTC